>ERZ842401.3241-NODE-3241-length-20525-cov-5.393210_pt1 | contig 20525 bp, 15 predicted proteins | sample MGYA00521270_ERZ842401 | MGnify/ENA primary metagenome ERZ842401 (study PRJEB31892, sample SAMEA3878208) | bioreactor metagenome | biome: Moose rumen | place: Sweden | collected 2011-10 | study: EMG produced TPA metagenomics assembly of the PRJEB12797 data set... | reverse complement strand
CAACAAGCCCATCGGCAGGATCAAGTATGCGCTCGCTTAATTCCGCCAACGGGTTGATAATGGATTTGAACCTCACCTTTCATCACACGGGTATCGCTTGCCATGATATCGTGAAGACCAGCGCCTTTTATATGGCTATGGGTTATACCGCTTCGCCTGCCGTTGATGACCCGATACAGCATGTTCGTGTGGCATTTCTCGAAAAACCGGGCGAACCCAGGTTAGAACTGCTGGAACCGCTCGATGATCAAAGCCCAATCAAGCGCACGCTCGAGAGCGTTGGAGTGTCACCCTACCACATTTGCTATAAAGTAAAGGATATCGAGGCTACAATAGAATTGCTGCGTCAACGGCGTTTCCTGCTTGTCAGTGGTCCTGTTCCAGCTTGCGCAATGGATAATCGTCAAGTGGCTTTTATGTTTCACAAGAATACTGGTCTTATTGAACTGGTGGCGTTTTCGTCATAATGGCAGAGTTAAAATTAACATACATTGTTCCACTATACAACAATGCGCAATTTGTGCTTCGTTGCTTGAACACAATTGTGGAACAGGGCATTCCGGTAGAGGATTATGAGGTGATAGTCGTTGACGACGGTTCGACCGACGGTGGTCAAGATGTTGTCGATGATTTCTCACGGCAGAACCCTCAAGTCAAGGTGATTCATCAGTCTAACGCTGGTGTTAGTGCCGCACGCAACAGGGCTATACAAAAGGCTCAAGGGCGTTATCTCCAGTTTGTCGATGCCGATGATTATCTTGCTAAGGGAATGATGGCTCCATTACTGCAACGTGCAATCGATCTCGATGTTGAGGCGATGGAGTTTAATTACGTCCCAGTTGATGCCGAGGGGCGTGCGATAAGTGATCAAGGTGCAAGTTTTTATCCGTCAACTGAGCTCACGACAGGTGTCGAATACCTGACAACCCATGCAATCACCTCCTATGTGTGGCGTTTCCTGATAAGACGCGATTTTTTCTTGAGTGGTAATTGGCGCTTTGATGAATCTCTTATAGCTTGCGAGGATGGTTCGCTGATTGCTCGTTTCTTATTGAATGCCTCTCGTGTGGCCCATGATGTCGCTGCGCCCTATCGATATGTGCAACATGCAGCCAGCGCAATGCATAATCCTGACCCGCAACACTTGCGCCGTCGTGTCTTCAGTCAGGTTGATGCTGCGGCATCAATTGACAAGACCATAAGGGACTTTGAGGCTTCTTCAGGAAAAAAAGCACCTGCCAGCGTCGCTGGATTGAGGAATGTTTACCTGTATTTCTCGATGACCAAGGCCTTGACCTGCGGTCTTGTCGACGAGGTGCTGCAACGCATTCGTCAGGCGGGTCTTTACCCGTTCCCCTGTGTGGGTCCTGAGTCTAACTATCACGGGATGAAGTGGAAACTTATCCACATGTTGATGATGAAGCCGGGATTGTGGAAAGCACTAAGTAAACTTTATCGTTTGATCAAATAGATGATGAGGATATGGAGACGTTTGTCTTTCGCAATCACACGATAGAGCCCTTCCTGGGGGATGATGCCATGATCTACTCGGGTTATGGAGACATCAGTGTTGTGCCTACTGGCGTGGACCGTTACATCTGGTTCTATCAAGTTCCGATCAATGCCGATGGCAATCAACTGGCTCAGGAAATCAATTCCTTTGTCGACAGGATGGATTTGGTCTTGTCTCAAGCCGACAAGAACAAGCCGTTCATCATATTCTCACTGGTTAACCTCTTTCCCTTGAGATTGACGGGCGATGATGTGATAGTGACTGCTGCCATCAATGACTTTAACCGTCATGCAGCTGACGCAGCTACATCACATCCAAACGTCAAGTGGGTGGATTTCAGCGAGTTCACCTCATGCTATAATGCCGACTCTCTGGTGAACTGGAAGTACTATTTCATGTCTCAAACGTTGTTGAGCCCCAAGTTGGTTCATGACTTCAAGGCTTGGTGGCAACGTGTAGAGCAAGAGTTGGAATTGAAACGCAAGAAATGCCTGGTGCTTGATCTGGATAACACCTTGTGGGGTGGGGTGCTGGGAGAGGACGGCATCGAGGGCATCAAGTTGGGTGGAGATTATCCTGGCAAAGCTTTCTACAGTTGGCAACTTGCTTTGCGACAACTGGAACACAATGGAGTGATACTCGCTGTGTGTAGCAAGAACAACGAGGGCGATGTCATCGAGGCTTGGCAATCCCATCCAAGCATGGTCCTGAAGCGCGATGCCTTCAGCGCTGTTCGCATCAATTGGCAGGATAAGGTGACAAATCTTCACGAGATAGCCGAGGAATTGAACATCGGCCTCGATAGCATGGTGTTCCTCGATGACAACCCCACCGAGCGCGAACTTGTCAAGCAATTGCTGCCACAAGTCGAGGTGCCCGAATTCCCCGACAAACCCTATCAGTTGATGAGTTTCTTCAAACTCATGATTGACCGGTACTTCCGCGTCTACACTATTACCGATGAGGATCGTAGCAAAACCGAACAGTATCGCGCTAACGCATTGCGTGGCGCTGAACAGAAACGGTTTGTTGACTTGGAGAGTTATCTCTATAGCCTTGATCTGCAACTGGATGTGAAACCAGCCGACGAACTCAACCTGTCTCGCATCGCTCAGATGACTCAGAAGACCAACCAATTTAATCTCACCACAAGACGTTATACCGAGGAGGATATCCGTCAGCGGCTGGACAATGGGTGGATGGTTTACTGCATGTCGGTAAGCGACCGTTTTGGTGATAGTGGCATCACGGCTGCGATGATGCTTGAGCCTAATGACAAGGATGATTCGGTGAATATTGACACCCTGCTGCTCAGTTGCCGCATCCTGGGCAAGGGCATTGAAGAGGCTTTCCTTAAGACAGTTTTCAATCTGCTCAGGCTGGATGGATATCGTCATGTGACGGCTGCTTACTTGCCCACGGCAAGAAATGCTCAGACGGCCGATTTCTATGACCGCATGGGCATGGAATGTATTGCATTGCAACCCGGCGGAGCCAAGAGCTATGTGATGGAACTGAACAGTGTTTTTGAAATCAAGAATTACTATAATATCAGAGTGTTATGAGCCTGGAAGAAAAAGTCTTGAATATCATGTGTGATGTGTTTGAGATGGAGAATCTCACCACTGACGCGTCTCAGAAGAATTGCATGCGTTGGGATTCGCTGCATCATCTCACCCTGGCCTCAGAGCTTGAAGAGACCTTTGACATTGAGCTTGAACCCGAGGAAATTGCCCAAATGACCGACTTCAAGCGTGTGATGGACATGATCAACAGCAAACTGTAAAGAGGAGCAGACGCGCGGTTTCCTTGCGGCGATGGCACAGCAGCGCTTAGCCTATATCGATTTCATGAAGTGCTTGTGCATCATGCTCATCGTGATGTACCACATTGACCATGAATTCTTTAATTACATCGCGCCAAATCTGAATAATGCCCTGCAGGCTTTTCGCCTGCCCATGTATTACTTCATCTCGGGCATCTTCTTTAAGTTATACGGCGGCTTTGCAGATTTCACGCGGCGCAAGGTGAACAATATCCTTGTGCCGTTTGTTTTTTTCGTGGTTCTGGCATTTGTGGTTAGTGAAGCCGAGGCATTAGTGCGTTTAGTGGTTGATGCTCAGGGCAATGATGTGTCAATTGTTCAACTCATCGAGCCTTTCTACAAGCGCTATTGGGAAGTCACTACTCCGTTATGGTTCCTGCTCAGTCTGTTCTGGGTGAATGTCATTTTCTATGCCTTGCAGCGATGGATAAAGCCTTTGTGGGGAGTGTTGCTGGCAACCGTCGTTTTATCCCTGGTTGGCTATTGGCTGGGGCTTCGTCGCATTGAGTTGCCCCTCATGCTCGATACCTCGCTTGTTGCTTTGCCTTATTTCGTGCTGGGCTGGTGCCTGACTTCCTCCAAGTCGATGTCCTTCTCGAGATGGTCGGGCCTGTGTCGTGTCTTGCCCCTGCTTGCTGTGGCCATACCCATCTATCGGCTCAGCGAATTCACCAATCTCCACTTCCAGGTATTGCCTCCCTACTGGAAACTTTATCTGCTGCCATTCAGTGCCATCTTGACCCTCTATCTGGCTTGTATGGCGCTGCCGCGCATTCCCGTCCTGTGCCATTATGGGAGGTATTCACTCATCATTTTGGGGACTCATCCATTATTTTTCCTGCCCATCCGCTCCTTGTGCATCCTGCGGTTTGGAATGGAGCCTGGGGTTGAACTGACTTTGGTGGTGTTCGTTTTGACGATGCTGCTTGAGTGGCCCATGATTTGGCTACTCAAGACCTATGCTCCCCGTTTCACTGCACAGCAGCCATTCTTCAAGCCTGGCTGGAAAATCCGTTGACAATTGTTCTGATGAAATATTTGTTCCGTTTATTAGCCATTACGGCTTCATTTGGATTGCTCTTTGCTGCCTATGGCGGTAAGGTCGATCCCGTTGTGTGGACGTTGCCATCGTTGGCTACGCTGGCTTTGCCTGCTGTGGCAATTGTGGTGTTGGCCTTGCTGGCATTGATGTTGCTCTTCAAGCAATGGCGTTCGGCCTTGATTATTATCGGGGCCTTGCTGTTGTCATGGCCCACATTGAGGCTGATTTCTCCGTTCAACATCATTCAACCCTCAGCCGACACCAGCAAACGCCAACTCAAGGTGCTGACAATGAATGTGACCCAGTTCAATTGGCAGCAGAACAAGGGGCCGAGCAAGAATATGCGATACATCCTTGACGAGAATGCCGATGTCGTGGTCCTGCAAGAAGGCTTAGTGTTTTTCTCCTATGAGCACCTTCCCACGGTCAAACCGATGCTCAAGGAACTTTATGAGAAGTATCCCTACCGTCAGAAACCCTTCTTTGATGTCGGGATTCTTTCTAAGTATCCTTTTACCGAGGTTAATCCACCTGTCCTCGACCAGGACTCGTTATCCTATTTCATCAAGGTGTGGGATGTTGACGTGCCGGGTGATGACATCAGGGTGGTGAGCATGCACCTGAGTTCATTGCGTTTTACCTCCAACGAGAGCAATGTCATCGATTGGATTAACACGCCATCGGGCCGCAAAAAGAGGATTCAGTCTGTCTCGCGCAAACTGGACGATGGTTTCCGTGTCCACGCTTATCAGTCAAGGGCGATTCGCCAACTGCTCGACGAGACCACCAGCGATGTGCTGGTGATGGGAGACATGAACGACACGCCCGGATCCTTTGCCTATCGCACGCTCTGTGGTGACGATATGCGCGATGCGTGGGCCGATAACGGATTTGGCCCGATATACACTTTCAATGCCCATCACCTGTTTGTCAAGATAGACCATATTCTGTATCGTGGCGACATGAAATTGTTGTCGTGTCGTCTCGACAAGGCTGGCGAGAGTGATCATTATCCCATGGTTGCCATTTTTGAACGCTAAAGGCAGGCCTCTGATACACTAAAGACGGGCTTTCCTCGTTATAATGAATATAGAAATCAATTAGATTAAAATCGATAATGACTCATAATCCCAGGTGTTTCTTCACCATCTTGGCCATCATGGTGGTCATGTCCGCTTTGTTCTCGTCTTGCATCGAGGATGGCTTCACGACGGCATCGAGCGACGTGCTGGCCTTTAATAAGGACACGATTGCTTTTGACACGGTCATCACCCTGCAGGGCACAGCCACCAAGCAGATGATTGTCTATAACCGCAGCAATAAGCAGATTAACATCTCATCAATCAAGGTGGCCGGATTGACCGACAAGGGACATTTCCACCTCAATGTCGATGGCATTCGCGGTGATGAGTTCCAGAATGTGGAGATACGCGGCAATGACTCGATTTTCATTTTCATCGAGGCCTATCTTGACGAGATGGAGAAGGACGAGCCAACCTTGCTCGAGGACCGATTGGAGTTTGTCACCAATGGCGTGAGCCAGAGTGTGCTGCTCAGTGCTTGGGGACAGGACGTGGTGCGCATTATGGGTGATACCATCTCGCGCAATACCCGCTTCACGGCAGCCAAGCCCTATCTGATTTATGACACGATGTTTGTCTCACCGGGTGTGACTCTCACCCTCGATGCCGGGACAACCCTGCTCTTCCATGACAAGGGGGCCATGCGTTGTGCTGGCAAGATGCTGGCCAACGGTACTGCCGAGGACCCGATCACCTTCCGCGGCGATCGGTTGGACCGTGTGGTGGGCACCACGAGCTTCGACATCATGTCGGGGCAGTGGGGTGGAATCATCTTCACACCACCCACCATGGGCAACGTATTGAAGCACGTCATCATGAAAGGGAGCAGCATCGGCATGCACTGCTCGGCCAATGACACGACGCGCTGCGCACTCAAGCTTGTGAATTGTGTCCTCACCAACTCGGCATCGACCGTCCTGGCGACGGCCACGTGCTATGTGCAGGCCATCGGCACCGAGTTCAGCGATGCTGCCGAGGAGGTGGGTTACTTTGCTGGCGGCAAGGTGATGATGAGTCAGTGCACCTTTGCCAACAATTATCTCTTTATTGTGCCGTCATTGCCGCTGGTCAACGTCTATGACGTGGAGTACAGTAACGGCACCATTGGTAAGATTCATGCCTGTTTTGACAACTGTATCCTCTATGGACTCTGTCCCGAGATCAACGAGATTAAACTCGATGACTTCAATGTCTATATGCGCTATTGCCTGTTCAAGAACAAAGGCGATAACGATGACCATTTCATCAATTGCGTGTGGGAGGGAGATCCCCACTTCCTCACCGTCCGCGATGACTACGTCTTTGATTACCGCCTGGGCAACGAGAGCGATGCCATCGGCAAGGGTAATCCCGACTTGTGCCCCGACGAGGCGCGATATGACCGTTTTGGCAACGACCGTTTTGCTGGTGGTTCAATTGACCTTGGCGCCTATGTCTGGACCTATGTCCCCGAAGAAGAATAAATCGTAACCTATCATCAAGTATTATTAGCTATGAAAAGATTTTTGCTCCTGGCCGTGCTTGTAGCGGCCTTGTTTGGTTGCCTGGTTGCCAAGGATGCACCCCAATCGCCCAAGCACGAGTTCCGTGGCGCATGGATGCACATCATCGGTCAGAAACAATATGCCCAGATGTCGCCTCAACAGACGCGAGATTACCTCGTCAAGCAACTCGACCTCCTGCAGCAGGCTGGCTGCAATGCCGTCATCTGGCAGATCAGGCCCCAGGCCGACGCTGCCTATCCCAGTGAACTGGAACCCTGGACCCGTTGGCTCACAGGCGAGCCGGGCAAGGCCCCGCAGCCGCTGTGGGATCCGTTCCAGTTCATGATCGACCAGACCCACCTGCGTGGCATGGAACTGCATGCCTGGATCAATCCCTACCGCGTCACTAGCAGCGAGGATGACAAGCCTGCCCCAGGACACATCTATTACGAGCATCCCGAGTGGTTCCTCAAGTATGCCGATGGTAAGATCTACTTTGACCCCGGACTGCCCGAGTGCCGCGACTTCATTGACAAGGTGGTGAGGGATATACTTGTGCGCTACGACATTGATGCCCTGCACATGGACGATTACTTCTATCCCTATCCTGTGACCGGAGCAGAGTTCCCCGACACGACGTCCTATGACCTGTATGGCCTGGGATGGGACAAGGAGGACTGGCGGCGCCACAATGTCGACCTGCTCATCGAGCAACTGCATGCCACAATCCAGGAGGTGAAACCCTGGGTGCGCTTCGGTATCAGCCCCTTCGGCATCTGGCGCAACAAGGCCAACGACCCCGACGGCAGCGAGACCAACGGATTGCAGTGCTATGATGCCCTCTACGCCGACTGCCCCAAGTGGACGGCCGAGGGGTGGGTGGACTACATGGTCCCTCAACTCTACTGGGAACTTGAGCACAAGGCAGCCAGCGACCTGGTGCTCATGCACTGGTGGAACGACCATGCCAATGGCCGCCACATGTATTACGGACAAGCCGTCAACAACGTGATGAGCCACCAAGACATCGCAGACGATGGCGGTGACATCACCAATCCCACCCAACTCGACCACAAACTGCGGCTGCAGCGTGGCATGGACAATGTGCATGGCGTGACCTGGTGGCCAGGATATACCATCACTGCCAACTTCAAGGGTGTGCTCGACTCGCTCTCCAGTAACCAGATGTCGCATCCGGCACTCATCCCGGCCTACACGTGGCTCGACAGCGAACCGCCGCACGCTGTTCATGATGTAAAGGTGAAGATAATTGATGGAAAGAAGACTCTTATTTGGCGAGCTCATGACACTGGCGACCCCATGCAGCAGGCCGTGCGTTTCGTCGTCTACCGCTACCCAAAAGGCAAGAAGGGCGACCTGAATAGTGCCGATGCAATCATCGCCATCACCGGCGAGACCCGATTGATCCTGCCCGATAGCGGCAAGGGCAACTGGCAATATGCCGTCACCGCCCTCGACCGTTGCTGGAACGAGAGCGACCCCGCCTGGAAGTAAAGCGCAAAATCAAGAAACGATAGCAGCCGCACCTTGGATAAACAGGTGCGGCTGCTATCGTTTTTGGTGATGGTTTGTCAGAATAGATGGGCGATGTTCTCGGTCATCATCTTCACACTCATCGCCAGCAGGATGATACCGAAGAACTTGCGGGAAAACATCATGCCGCCCTCACCGAGCCATTGCTGCACCTTGTCAGTGCTCTTGATGACGACGAACACCCACAACATGTTGATGGCAAGCCCGATAAAGATGTTGATGTCGGCATAGAGGGCCTTCAGTGAGATCAGCGTGGTCAACACGCCAGCTCCGGCAATCAGCGGGAACACCATCGGCACCATGGTAGCCCCCTTGTTGGGTGTGTTGTTCTTGAAGATTTCCACGTCCAGGATCATTTCCAGAGCCATCAGGAACATCAGGAAACCGCCCGCCGTGGCAAACGAGTTGATATTGCAGTTGAAGATGCCCAATATCCAGTATCCGCCGTAGTAAAAGCCCACCATGAGCAGTGTCGAGTAGAGCGTGGCCTTGGTGGCATCAACGTGACGCCCCTTGTCCCTCAACTGCAGGATGATGGGTATGGATCCCACAATGTCAATAATGCTCAGTAACACCAGTGTGGCGCTCAAAATCTCTGTGAAGTTGATCTTTCCCATATTTTATAGTTTTTAGTCCCTAGTTGGCGGATGCCAATTCCTAATTCATAACTCCTAACTCCTAATTCCTAACTCCTGGTCCTTAGTTTAGTAGTCCTTAGTACTTTAACCATTAACCATTATTTCTCCAGATTGCTGATGACCTTGGTCAATTGTTCACCCAGGCCGATGGTGTAGCCTTGTGAGCAGAACATCACGCGGTTAAAGGTGTCAGCGAGAATGAACATGGGCAGTTGGGTCTCGCTTTGGAGTTTCATCTCAGCGGCAATCTGTCGGCGGATGCTGCCATCCAGGTCGATGCCGTAGACGATGTTGCGGGGCAACGTGCCATAGTTCTCCTGGCGGTACTTGAGAGCTTCGTCGGCGTTCTCAAACAACAGCACCAACGGGCGACCCCACTTGTCGAGGGCTGCGCTCATCTGGGCGATGTCGCGCATGGCATGATTGGTGGGCTCCTGTCCAATGCCCAGAATACCAACAACGAAATATCCCCGTCCCGTTTGTGACAGGATGGACACTGCATCGTCAGCGGTGGGTTTCATGTCATTGTCCAGCAGTCGGAACTTGGACTCGGAATTGAAATTGCCGATAACGGCCACGATGTCATCGCTCTGCCGCATGGTTAGGTTAATGGTGGTAGTCTCATCTGCCTTGATGCTGAAGATGCGGATGGCTGCCAGCACCTTGCCGCTGGCGGCGCGCGTGCCGCTGGTGAGCATATAGGTGCCCGCATCAAGAAGGGTGCCGTCCTTGAAGGTATTGCTCCATGATGAACCATCTTCCAAGCCCGAGTCTCCCTCGTCATAATTGAGCAATTGGGTCCTGCCGTCATCCAAGATGCGCGACAAGGTGAAATGGTTGTAATACTTGGGATTGTCGAGAGTCGGGGTAGGGGTGTAGCGCAACTTCAAGGTCCCGGTTAGGGCATTCTCTTGCTCAGCGGCCTCAAAGTTGACGTCTTGCCAGTCCGTGCCCGAGCGATACTGCACCTTGCCGGTCACGGGGTCCATGCGAGACTCAATGTCAAGCGATCGGGCCAGGTCCACAAAGAAGATGTCGCGGCCTCGCTCATCGGCCACACGTGACCGCCACACACCCATCGGGGTCTGGGCGATGTGCAGGGCATTCTCCTCGGGGTGGATGGCGATGTTGTCGCGCACCCATGACACCAGTAGCGACGGGTCGTTGCGGAACTGCTGCGCAGTGGCCGCATCAAAGGCATCCTGCAACGCTACCTTGAATGGGGCTGTAATCATCTCATATTCCACACGCTGTCCCAGTTGGTTGCTGCGGGCGTTGAAGGCGTCGTTGAGCACATCGGCACTCACATCTCTCATGTCCTTGTCATTGAGACCTGCCAGGATGCCCAGTACTCGAGCCATGTTGTCGCTGTGGCTACGGGTAAACTCAAGGATTGTTTGCCAGTTGCCACGGGCTTTGACCAAATAGTCGGCAACGGCGGGGAATAACTGATGAGCATGTTCGGGGCTGACGAACGTGGCCTCATAGGCTTTGCGCACCGAGTCCTCATGAGCCAAGCGACGCTTGTTGGATTCGGCTGCCTGGGGGCTGACGGCAGGCATGGTGGCGCGTTCGACAGGGGGCGTGATGTCAATTGTCTCATAGGTTGGAGCAACCGAGCCGTTGGCATTGTGGTTGAGCGTGATCTCCACCTTCTTGTCCTGGCCGAAGCTCACCTTGCGATAGCCATACCAGCCGTCCTTGCTGGCCCACACGAGCATGTCACCACGGCCTGCGGTGAGCGATGCGTGACCCTTATTGTCGCTGAACTTGACTGCAGCAGGATAGAATTCGCCATAGTTATAGATGCGGAACTCCACGCAGGCGCCCTTGACGGGATTGCCGTTCTTGTCAAGTACCGTCACTTGAGCCGATGCCGTGGGGGCGTAATTGCCGATGAGGTTGATTTCGGTGAAATTGCGGGTGCGGCTCATGACTTCCTCCGGACCGTTATAGTCGCCAAAGGCGCGGGTGTGCATCAGCAGGGCACGGGATGCCGGCGCATTGAACCATCCCAAGTCGAGCACAGCCTCGGGCTCGCAGGCACCCATGAAGTGCCACTTGCCGTCGGCCCAGGCCTCCACCCAGGCATGGTTGTCGTCGGTGTGGGCCCAGCGCGGCGTGTATACCTGGCGGGCCGGAATACCGATGGAACGCAGGGCGGCAACGGTGAAGGTCGATTCCTCTCCGCAGCGCCCGATGGCTGTTTTCATGCACGCCAGCGGTGACAAGGTGCGGGCATCACTGGGCTGATAAGTCACATGCTCGTGGCACCAGTGGTTCACCTCCAGGATGGCTTCCTCCATGCTCATGCCACGCACGCGCTCCTTCAATTCCTTGAAGAATATGGGCCTGGACATATCCAGAGCCTCGTTGTTGACTCGCAGGGGCAAGACGAAGTGGTTAAACAATAATTCAGGCACTTGGCCGCCCCAAGGCATCTGTTGACGGGCCTCGATGGTAACTCGCACGTTATCAAGGTGAAACTGGATAGGGTAGTCGGTCACATCAGCCAGCGGCATATAGGCATACAGGAACTTCAATGCAACCATCTCCTGGTCGGTGACGTTTAGCCCTGTCACATCGGGAGTTCTGAGCTCTTCTACTGTGGCAGCGAGATCACTCATGGCCACAAGGGCCACGGTAACTATCGTTAGCAATATCTTCCTCATCGTTATCAATTAAAAATAAAAGGAAACGGTTATTTCTGGCAAAAGTAATGAAAAATGCTTGTTCTCGCAATATTTTGTATCTTCAGGGCCTGTTTTTGGCATAATTTTCACTACCTTTGCACCAACACTAATGAGTTGATGCGTTATGGCTGTAAAACGTGAATCGGTGACGTTCACCGCATTGAGCAAGGAAATCAAGAGCGGCAAGTTCAGGAATATCTACGTCCTGCAGGGCGAGGAGCCCTATTACATTGACCGCTTGCAGCAGCTCATCATCGACACAGCGTTGACCGAGGACCAGCGCGACTTCAACCTTTCGGTTTTTTATGGCAACGCTGCCGATGTGCGTGAAGTCATCAGCACCTGCCGGCAATATCCGGCCTTTTCTCAATACAAGGTGGTCGTCGTACGAGAGGCACAGTTGATTCCCAAGCAGCCGGGTCACAAGAATGATTTAGATCTGTTCGCCTCCTATGCCGAGAAACCCCTGCCCTCCACCATACTGGTCATCTGCCACAAGGGAGAGAAACTCAAGAGCAAGGCTTTCAACGACGCTATCAAGGCCAACAAGGACTGCGCTCTTCTTGATTCTAACAAGGTCAAGGAAGGACGGGACCTCAATGCGCTGATTTCGAATTATGCCCTGTCGATAGACTGTAATATCGATTACAAGGCCACTGTGATGCTGGCCGACCACATCGGCACCGACATCGCCCGCCTGTTCAGCGAACTCGACAAGTTGTCGTTGCTTGCCCAGGACAAGAATATCACTCCTGAACTGATAGAGCGCAACATTGGCATCAGCAAGGACTTTAACAATTTTGAGTTAGAGGAGGCCCTGGCTAACCGCAATGCCGCCAAGGCGTTCCGCATCGTCGACTATTTTGAACGCAATCCCAAGAATAATCCATCGATGGTGAGTGTTGCCATGATCTTCTCTTTCTTCAGTAGTGTGTTGCTCACGGCAACGGCACGAGACAAGTCCCCCGAGGGCATCATGGCTGTGGTGGGTACACGCAGCCCATGGCGGGCTCGCAAATTTATTGAGGCGACGCGCATGTACAACACGCGTTCACTGGTCAACATCATCGGCTACCTGCGTGAGTGCGACACCCGCAGCAAGGGCATTGGCTCACGACAGGATCAATATGCCCTGCTCAAGGAACTGGTATATAAAATCCTTCATGCTTGATGCAGTAACAGTGAGGACAGAAAATCAGGAATTGACAACACTAAATAATTGAAAAAGATGAAAAATAGATTCTGTATGCTCGTGTGCGTACTGCTTGCCGCTATATCGGCGAGCGCGGTTGTGAAATATGCTGGTGGTGACATTTCGTTGCTCACCAAGTATGAAGAACGTGGTGCCATCTATTATAACGAGAGCGGTGCAAGAATCACCAATGTGCTCGCTTACCTTAAAGATCAGGGGATGAATGCCATGCGTGTGCGGCTGTTTGTCGACCCGTCAAAGGCCGGTGCCGAGGATCAGGGCGAGGGCGTGTGCCAGGATTTGCCCTACGTCAAGGCCCTGGGAGCGCGCATCAAGGCTGCGGGTTTCAACCTGTTGCTGGATATCCACTACAGCGACACCTGGACCGACCCCGGGCAACACTCCACACCGTCGTCATGGACTGTGACCAGTGCACTGGCCGACTCTGTTTACAGTTACACGCGGCGGGTGCTCCAAGCGATGAATGCCGCAGGGGCTGAACCTGACTTCATTCAGGTGGGCAACGAGGTGACCTATGGCATGCTGTGGCCCACAGGGCATTGCTATCCCAGTGGAGCAAACTATGGTACCAATGGCACGTTTGCCAATTTTGCCGCTTACCTCATGCAGGGCATCCGGGCCTGCCGTGAGGTTTGCCCCGCAGCCAAGATTGTGGTTCATACTGAGATGAGCCGCTCGTCTAATGTCACATCGTTTTACAACACGTTAAAGAACTACACCATCGACTTCGACATCATCGGCCTGAGCTATTATCCTTATTGGCATGGTGACTTGAGTGTCCTCGACGACCTGCTGACGACGCTTGAATCCTCCTATCCCACCAAAATGATCCAGATTGTCGAGACAGGATATCCTCATGCCTATTATCCCAGTGCAGCAACCTATGACTTGCAGTCAGTATGGCCTGCTTCCGAGGCAGGGCAGCTGGCATTTACTCAAGCCCTGGTACAGACGCTCAATGCCCACAGCCGGGTTAACGGACTCTACTGGTGGTTCCCTGAGGCTAATGAGTATGGTATTAACTATACCAATAGTGTGACAACCGACTGGTATAACTGCGGATGGTGGGACAATGCGACGGGGCAGATAATGGACGCCCTGTTCGAGGTTGCGGCTTTTGTTGAGGACGGAGGGGACCCCGGCGAGCCTGTGGATGACGGCAAGGACATCTACATCGTGGGTGGCGAGGGCGACTGGAGCCTGACAGCGCCAATGTCCAGAATGACCAATTTGGGCAATGGAACCTATGTGGATACCATCACTGTCAATGCTCCGATTTATTTCACGTTTGCCGATGGCAACCCTGACCTTTGGGCAGGAGATTGGGACTTGTTCAACAGCACCTATCGGTATGGCCCATCAGCTACCACAACCATCACTGTTGGCTCTACTTACTACACTGCAAAGCGCAATAACAATTCGTCCTATTATTTCACTGGTGATGGTAGTGATTATTTGGTGACGTTTGATTTGGATAACCTGTGTTTCAAGATTGAACTCATCCAGAGCGCACCTTTCATCTTGCCAGGGGATGTCAATGATGATGGCGAAGTGGATGTCACAGATGTGACCTCATTGATCTCTGTTATCCTGGGCATCGAGGTCCCTGTCTTTAATGCTCTGAATGCCGACTTGGACGGCGATGCCGAATTCACTGTAAATGATGTCACCTCAATCATTGCGATGATCCTTGGAGCGACCAATTGATGTATGGTTCCTTTAGAGTGAACTGGGAATTTGCAAAAAATACAAATTTGTTACAGCTTAATTGAGAAAAATCATTAATTTTGCAAGTTCAATGATTAAGAATAACCAATTTGAAATGAAAAGATTATTACTGCTTGCGTTTGCCCTGCTGGTTCTGTCGGCCGGCTGGGCGGCGTTGCATGATGTTGTTATGCCGGCAGGTGTACAACGTTTTCTTGAGGAACAAAAGGAGTTGCGTGCCCTTTCAAACCGCCATGTCTCCTCCACTTCCCCGTCGCTTCTGCGAGGCATCAAGCCGACTTATGCCCAGCCCATCCTTGTGAACGGTGTGGAGATGGTTGACGCTTTCATCGACTTCGATGATCCCACCGCCCTGGAAGGACTAAAGGCGCTCGGAGTGAAGGTGGGTAGCCTTTTTGATGGATTTGCGACCGCACAGATTCCAGTAGATGCCCTTGGTGCGGTGTCGGCTGTCCCCGGCATCCTGGGTGTGGAAATCAGCAAACTCGTCGAGTTGAGCACCGACACCACCCTGAGAGTGACTCATGCAGGCCTGGTTATCAACGGCAGGCAGAATGGCCTTCGTAACAACTACGACGGCAAGGGTGTGATCATCGGCGTGATTGATGCAGGCTTTGACTATCAGCATCTGGCCTTCCGCCGCAGTGACGACACGACACGCACGCGCATTGTGCGCGTTTATGACCTGTTGGACTCTACTGCCCATCCGGTTGTAACTCCCTATACCACGCTCCCTGGCCGCGTATTCATGGGTGACCAGATAGACACCCTGAAGACTGACGGAACCAGCACACACGGAACCCATACCACCAGCATTGCAGCTGGAATGCATGTGGGCCCCTATGGCGGCATGGCCCCCGGAGCTGATATCGTGCTGTGTGTGTGCCGCAACATGGAAATGCTTGTGAGCGAGGTGGATGTGGCCAACTGCATCCAGTATATTCACTCCTATGCCGACAGTGTGGGCAAGCCCTACGTCGTCAACCTGAGCATCAGCACCATGAACGGCTCGCATGATGGCAAGGACAGAATCTCGAGGGCGATAGCCCAGAGATCGGGCCCGGGCCGCATCTATGTGGTTTCGGCAGGAAATACGGGAAACACTAATCAGTATTCATCAGGACCGTCCACTCTCGACAAGCCCTTCAATGTGCTGCTTGGCTATGACAACACGGGCGTAGATGATGATGCCGATAAGTCTTATTACTATGCCAGGGCAACTAATGAGTTCTGGTTGCGAGGTTCAAATGAGCGTCCGGTTATGGCTTTCCATGTCTATGACAAGAACACTCATCGCATTGTGTGGGAGTCGGATGTCATCACACTCTACGGCAGAGTGGACTGGACCGAGGTTCAGAATTACTTTGAGCCAGACACCAATGTCAGTAATGATGCCTACATGTATGCTTTCATCTCACAAGATGTCCTCAGTGGAAAATATCAGGCGACCTCCTATGTGTTTAACCTGAAGAACAAACACGCGACAGTGGACAGTGCCGGCAAGATCTCTACACGATACCAAATCGGTGTCACGATCTATCCCCCCAAGATGGTCTATCCCCGCCTGCCGGACAGCACCTATGTAGACATGTGGACCATCGCTGGCGTGAGTGTCTTTCCGCCCGACTCGGTATTTTTTGATGAAGTGACAGCGGGTGGAGACAGTATTGTCAGGGGCGTGAAGGGCTACTATAGTGTCCCAAGCAGCAACTCATCGATTTGCACTTATGCCGTGCATGACTCGGTGATCTCGGCTGGTGCATACATTGGCCGCAATTCCTATGTAGCAATGACCGGCGACACGGTACGCAATTATGGCGAGATTGGGCAATATGTCTATTTCACTTCCTTCCAGGCTGAGGGATATGGTCCCACAGGTGCCGAGTTGCCCACCGTCTGTGCTCCAGGCATGAATGTGGTGGCTGCGGGCAACAGATACTCATATATGGGCAATCCGTTATATAGACAAGTGGTGATGATGGTGAATGGTTGCCCATGGGGCGCAATGAGTGGAACCTCAATGGCGGCGCCAACTGTTGCAGGTATCATCGCCCAATGGTTGCAGGCCAACCCCAATCTGTCACCCGGCAACATCAAGGATGTGATTGCCCACACGGCCATCAAGGATGATTTCACGATGAATGAGTATCAACACATGCGATATGGCCCCAACGGCAAGATCGATGCGATGGCTGGCATCCGGTATATTCTTGAGAGGATGCCGTTGCAATACATGCTTGGCGATGTTAACGATGATGGCGACATTGACGTTAACGACTTGACGATGATTATTGCCTATATCCTGGGTGTTGAACCAGAGGGAATGATCGTTGAGGCTGCCGACATGGACGTTGATGGGAAGGTTGATGTCGTGGATGTGACAACCCTCATCGACTTCATCCTCACTCAAGAGTGACCTCACGGGTCTTGGGAATTGTAATATAGACGAAACGTTTGAGACCATCAAATGATAAAGAACAGTATTATCTTCTTAGCCACAGCACTACTGTGTTCAACAACGGTTGCTGCTCAGCGGCTGCTGCCTGTTTCGGTATCACAATTCCTCCAGGAGCGGTCGATGCGCCAGCACAATGGCGTGCAACTGGCTGCAGATCTTTACCGATATGTGCCATCACGGGAAATTGACGGCTGTGAGGTGGTGGATGCATTTGTGGCTATCGACAACACGGGTGTGATTACGCTGCTCGAGCAGGTCGGCGTGAATGTGAATTGTGTATTTGACGGCTTCATCACAGCACAGATCCCTGTCAGCCGTCTGGAGATGATTTCGCGCATGCATGGTGTGAGCGACGTGGAAATCAGTCGCCGTGTCGCAGTGAGTACCGATTCGACCATGAGCGTTACTCATGTCAATCAAGTTCACAATGGCATCGAGAATCACTTGCCTTACTCCTATGATGGCTCGGGTGTGATCGTCGGAGTCATCGATGTGGGTTTTGATTATCAACACCGGGCGTTCCGCAGCAATGATGACCCAGCTGTAACCCGCATCAGCCGTGTCTATAGCACTACCGACAAGACCGGCCATCCGGCCAGGTATAACAAGGTAATCAGTTTGCCTGGGTCAGTGTTCATGGGAAACGAGATTTACAGCTTAACAACCGATAATACCACCAACACTCACGGCACCCACACAGCAAGTATCGCAGCTGGATCGCATGTCAATGGTTATGGCGGCATGGCCCCCGGGGCCGAGATAGTCCTGTGTGCAGTGAGTGTCCTGGATGGCAGTATGTCAGCCGTGGAAGTGACCAATTGCATCCGATATATCGACAGCTATGCCGACAGCGTGGGTAAGCCATGTGTGATGAGCCTCAGCGTGAGCACTCCCAGTGGTCCGCGTGACGGACAGGATTATTTGTCCAAGGCCGTGAAGCAGACTTGCGGACCTGGACGCATCTTTGTCATCTCGGCCGGTAACGATGGCGGTCGTGTGGCCTATGCCCACAGGCTCGCAACGCAAGCCTCCCCGTTGAATGTTCTTTTCAAGTACAGGTCTTCTTCTTCGTCCGACTCCTCCTATTATTATTCTGGCCTGCTGGCTGATGTGTGGATGAGGCAATCATCTCAGACGTTTTATTATAAGTTTCATGTACTGGACCAATTCGCAGGGAAGATAGTCTGGGAATCTGAGCAGTTTTACGCCAAAGCGAGGGTGACCACGTCCGACATCAGCGAGTATTTCAAGTTTGACTCTGCTCGTGACACTATTGGTTATATTGAGGGGACAACGAGCTCATCCTATAGCAAGTACCGCCTGGAGGTGGCGATTCACAACATGCTCAATATGGAGTATATCACACTTAATGGTATCAAATATGGCCGGTATGCATTGGGGCTGAGCATATATCCCCGCAAGCAGAATGCTGTGGAGATTGACGCTTGGGCCTGCAACTCGGGTTCGGGCTTGGCCGCTTTCCGCGAAGAGGTAATCGACATCAGTGGGAACCGTATCAGGGGCTTTTATGCAACGCCCAGCGACTCGTGCTGCATCGGAACCTATGCCGTGGGCGACTCCACAATCTCGGCTGGAGCCTATGCTGCTCGCAACAGTTATTACTCGCTAGCCCAGAACCGCATCATCACCGATAATTCCTTCACTATTGGTGACATCGCATACTTTTCCAGTTATCAGTCAAGGGGCGTAGGGCCCACGGGTAAGGCTCTCCCCACGATCTGCGCACCAGGAATCAATGTTGTTGCGGCAGGAAGTCGATATTCCTATTTTGCCCGTGGCAGCATCAATACCGTGATGGCGGCTGATGGCAGTTATTGGGGCGTGATGAGCGGCACATCAATGGCCGCTCCCACGGTAGCCGGCATCATCGCTTTGTGGCTGCAAGCTGACCCGAACCTCTCGGTCGCAGAGGTTAATGATATCTTGGCCCAGACTGCAATCATGGATCGTTTCACGTTTGGTGTGAATCACGAGCGCTTTGGCTCCAACGGCAAAATAGATGCATTACAAGGCTTACAATTGATTCTCAAACGCAAACCGTTGTTGAAGGGGGACCTCAACAAAGATGGGTCGATAGATGTCGCTGATGTGACGCTCATGATTGACTGCGTTCTGAATGGTATGGGAAATACATCCTTGATGATAGCCGACCTGGATGGCGACAATGCTGTGGATGTTTCCGATGTGATTATACTCATTCAGATGGTACTGAATGGTGTCAGATGAAGCTAATCCATGTATGACAAACAAGAGTCAGGCGATTTCAATGAATGCCTGACTCTTGTCATACTTATCAGTGGCGTATTTTTGTCACTTGGTCGTGTCGATGAGGCCGTGACCGGTCATCTCCTTGGGTTGTGGCAGATCCATGATTTGTAGGATGCTGGGTGCCACGTCGGCCAGGCGGCCGGTGTTGATGATGAGTTCAGGGTCCTCAGTCACATAGATGATGGGGACGGGATTGAGTGAATGGGCCGTGTTGGGCGTGCCGTCGCTGTTGATGGCGTGGTCGGCATTGCCGTGGTCGGCGATGATGATGACTTCATATCCCGTGGCGCGGGCGGCCTCGACGGTGTCGTGCACGCAACGGTCAACAGCCTTGACAGCCTGTGTGATGGCGTCATACACACCGGTGTGGCCCACCATGTCGCCGTTGGCGTAGTTGACCACGATGAAGTCGTACTTGTCCTCGCGGATAGCGGCGACCAGCTTGTCGCGCACTTCATAGGCACTCATCTCGGGCTTCAGGTCATAGGTGGCCACGTCGGGCGAAGGCACCAGGATGCGGTCCTCGTTCTCGAAGGGCTGCTCGCGGCCGCCGCTGAAGAAGAAGGTCACGTGGGCATATTTCTCGGTCTCGGCGATGTGCAGTTGGCGCTTGCCCAGCGATGAGAGGTATTCCGACAGCGTGTTGTCGATGTTCTCCTTGGGGAACAGCACGTGCATTCCCTTGAAGGTGGGGTCATAAGGGGTCATGCAGTAGTACTGCAATCCCGGAATGACGCTCATGCCGTCCTCGGGCTTATCCTCCTGGGTCAAAGCGATGGTGATCTGCTTAGCGCGGTCGTTGCGGAAGTTGAAGAAAATCACTACGTCGCCTTCATGGATGCGCCCGTCAACAGTGCTGTTGACGATGGGCTTGATGAACTCGTCGGTCACGCCCTCGTCATAGGACTCCTGGATGGCGCGCACCATGTCATCGCTCTTCTTGCCAATGCCCTGGGTGAGCATGTCATAGGCTACCTTGATGCGGTCCCAGAGCATTGGCAAGAAG
>ERZ842401.3240-NODE-3240-length-20531-cov-5.738621_pt1 | contig 20531 bp, 30 predicted proteins | sample MGYA00521270_ERZ842401 | MGnify/ENA primary metagenome ERZ842401 (study PRJEB31892, sample SAMEA3878208) | bioreactor metagenome | biome: Moose rumen | place: Sweden | collected 2011-10 | study: EMG produced TPA metagenomics assembly of the PRJEB12797 data set... | reverse complement strand
TTCCAAACGGTTCCAAAGGGTTCCAATGGATTCCAAACGGTTCCAAAGGGTTCCAATGGATTCCAAAGCGTTCCAAAGGGTTCCAAAAGCTCCAATGGAACCATTTGGAACACAGTCAGCCCTCGTTTTGATCCAGCAGGGCACGGCGCACCTCCTCTCGCGCCTCAGCTTCAGTCTTCGAAGAGCGTTTTGCCAGGTAGGAAAGAGAGGCACTCAGGCTCCGTGCCGGTTCCTCCAGCACGATGAAGCGCCCCTTTGCGTCCTGAGTGATCCGATCCACATCCTCGGGGTTATTGGCATCCAGCCCCAGTTCAGGGTGATATTTGATAAATTTACACTTGTTTGCGTAGATTCTGGCTTCCTTCTTCTTCGCATACCTGGCAAAGTCCAGTTCTACCTTGCTGCGAAAAAAATTCCATGCTACATTCATCGCCTGATCTCCGCCGAAGTTATGGATTTCCGCTCCGGTTTTTGCGTACTCGATGACGGCCCGGAGCAACAGGCCCAGTTTATCATCTGGCAGTTCCGCTACACAGTCGTAATCGCCGAAGTAGATCATGACTCCTGGCTGCTCCTTTTCCCTCTTAGCCATTTTACGTCACCTTCTTTCTCTTGTCAATCGGATTTGGGCGGTTCGAAGGACTCTTCGGGGTTCTCCAGGGCTTCCAGCCTATCCGTGATCTCATCAAGAATCTCGATCTTGCGGAGCACAAACGATTGGAAAAACTGAGGCATCCCCGGCGTGGTCTCGATTTCCGCCTCCAGCGTATTGGCATAGGCCAGCAGACTGCAGAGCACCAGGTTCCGCTCCGCAGCGGATAGATCTAGTTTCATTCTGCTCTGACCTCAAAAGTGATGTCCTGACTGGAGGATGCCATGGCGGCATCGATCCGCTCCAGCAGGGAGTCGATGGACTCAAGCTTCCTTTCCATGGCCTGTCTGAGCTCCGCAAGCATTTCCTGGTCGCCGAAAAGCGCTGACTCCAGGTCGTTTCCATAGACTTCCAGGCTGAGACGCACCAGCGATAGCTCTGCACCGTTTATTTTGATATTCATGGTGTACCTCCTCAGACTCAGATTTTCACATTGAAGCTGCCAATGTCGGCCTGAGTGGCCACAAGGAACTGAGCCAGATCACTGGCAAAGTACCGCTTGCGGCCGCTCCCGTTTGGATCGTAGCTATCCAGCTGCGACAGGAACTCCTGGGCCTTGCCGTGGCCCCGGATCCCCACGAAGGCGCATACCTGTTTCCCGGAGAGCATCCCGGTGCCGGCAAAGCGCATGATGGACTGCTCAATTTCCTTTTTGGTCATGGGTGTTCCTCCCTTCCTCTCAGGCCCGGGGATCGCTTTCGGCCTGGGCGGCCGCAAGCTGGTAACCAATCAGGTAGCCGTTGAAGATTGCCTTCATGGTGATCTGTACATCATCGGGCAGTGCGGCGATCCTGGTATAGATGTCCTCTGCCTTTGTTACCTCATCGTGGGTAATGTCTTTCTGGCTCATAAGCTTCACCTCTAAATTTAATATATCTAAAGTATATATCAGATAATCTAAATTGTCAACACTATTTTTAGATTATCTAAATTTTTGTTGACGGAGAAAACCAGGTGTGATACAATAAGCCTGTGTAGGGAGGAGGTGACTAAAGTGCAGAAGATACATGAACGTATCAATCTGGTAATCAAAGCCACTGGACTGAAGAAAATTGAATTTGCCAGACGTTTGAAAATCACTTCTGCCAGCGTGTCTACCATGTGTTCCGGGAAATCTAAACCCAGCAATCAGACCATTGCGCTGATCTGCAGGGAGTTCAACGTCAATGAGACATGGCTGCGCACAGGCGTGGGAGAGATGTTCGACCCCGCTCCCTCTGACATCCTGGATGAAATGGCAGCGGCTCATGGCCTGTCTCCGGAGTTCGCGGTACTGGTGCGGCAGCTGCTCCAGCTTCCGCCGGCGGTACAGGATCAGATTGTTGACGCCGTTTTTGCCGCTGTGGAGGAGATCCAGCAGCGCCGGGGTGAGACAGATGCGCAGCGGGATGCCCGTCTGCTCCGGGAAGAGGCGGACGCCGTAGAGCAGGAGGAGGCAAGGTTCTCAGCTACACCCTCAGCAAAAGACGCCTGAGGTCAAAAAAATAAGCCCCTGACGGGGCAGATCAGGAGGTTGAGCGATGGGGATCATCGTGGTGATTGTGCTGGTGGCAGGAGGCGTGTACCTTTTGCGGGGACGCAAGCCGGAGACCACCTATGAGGCCTATAAACGGGACTATGACGCATACATGAGGGAGAAGAAGCGGAAGAACAAGCCCAGGCGGAGCATCTTCCTTCTGCTGTCCTTCCTGTTGGGCCTGATTTACCTGTTGTATTACATCCTGACTGCCTACGGCGGAATGGATCTGTCCGGTTCACAGGCTGAGCAGCTGGGCACCCTGATGGCCGGTGCGGTGTTCCTCCCTCATGCGATCTTGGTCTTTCTGGCCGTGGTGTTCGGCTTCCTGGGTTTCCTGGTAAGGGGTCGGGCCTGCGCACTGATCAGCGGGATCCTCTACATCACGTCCATCATCCTGATGCCGATCTGCTTCCTTTACGTTCTGGCAGAGATGATCCTTGCCTTCGTGGCCTATGTCCGAATGGCGCCTAAAGCATAATTACATCAAAAAACCGCTCCGGTGCGGCAACACCGAAGCGGCTCTTAAAAGGGCAGTAAAGTGTGACGACCTACTGCCCTTCTATCTTATCAAAAATGGAAGGTGATTTCAATGGCAAAACGGAAGAATATGCCTGAGCTGACCCGGATGCCGAAACAAGCGGCGGACGGGCGTTACCATTACTGGTGGTACCAGGACGGCCAGAAGCGCCATGTGGCAGGGCTTTCCCAGCAGAGCTGCATTGCCGCTTTTTTCAAAAAGGCGGCAGATATTGAGAACGGCCTTGTGGATGTGAACCCGAACACTCCGGTGAATGTCTGGGCAAAAAACTGGCTGTCCACCTACAAGGAGACAAAATCTCTGACCCCGAAGAGCCTGGGGATGTACCGGGAAAAGCTCAACGGCTATATCCTCCCGGCGATCGGCGGAAAACCGCTCCGACTCGTAACAGAGCTGCATCTGCAGCAGATTCTCAATCGCAGCACAGGCATGAGCAAAAGCCATGTATCGAAGCTCCGGTTGGTCATGCGGGAGATGTTCGGGAAGGCCTACCAGCTGGGATATATCAAACGGGATATTGCCTCTGCCCTGGAGCTTCCAGCGGCCACTCAGGGCGAACGGCGGAGCCTGACGGAGCTGGAGCAGAAGGCCTTTGACCGGATCATGGTAGAAGGCCAGCATAGGGGGTGCCTGTTTTACGGCCTGATGTATCACTGCGGCCTACGGCCGGGAGAGTGCGCTGCACTGCTGTGGAGGCACATAGACTTCCGCAACAAGAAGATCACCGTGGAACAGGCAAAGGAGAGCGGCAGCACCACAGTCAAAGACCCGAAGACAGAGAGCGGCTTTCGGGTCATTCCGATACCGGACGATTTCTGCGCCATGCTCCAGGCTCAGCAGGGCTTTCCCGCTGCTCATGTGTTTACTCAGGCCGGAGGGAATCCCCATACGGACAGCAGCTTATACTCCATGTGGAAGAGCTTTAAGCGGCTGATGGATCGATACATGGCTTTTGACGTGGTGGAACAGGCCCGCCGGAGCGGAACAGTAAACCGGGCAGCTACGATTCTCTCTCAGCTGGAGCCGGAGGAGGGTAAGGCGCCTGTCAATGCGGTAGAGCTTGCAAAAAGAGTGTTGGAGGCTGATGATTTCAGGCCGGAGAAGTTTGCAACCTACCGGAACAAGCTGATCCTGTTTGCCGAATCGCAGCAGCTCCGCTCCAGTCTGGTCGCTTACGATCTGCGCCATACATGCTGTACAAACTGGCTGAAGGCAGGGTTGGATCTGAAGACCGTCTCTTACCTGATGGGCCATGCTGATATACAAATTACGGCTAATATCTATGCCCACATGGACATGGAATTGGTAGAGGGAGCTGCAGAGAAGATCAATGCCTTCCATGCCAGGAGGCTGAAACAAGCATGAGCCTCGCTGCGGGGAAGCTGCTGGGATAAAAAATGAGCCGGAGGGGTTTCCCTCCGGCTTTTGGCTATTTTACAGGGTAAACGGTGATTTCTTCACCGTTTACCCCGTGGACGAATGTGGGTGCTGTCCACTTGAGGATCAGGCGGCGCTCCGGCGTGCCCTGTGCGCCTGCCCAGTAGTGGTGCCAGTGGCCCCGGCGGCTGTGGGGGCGCTTTGCCTTGCCGGTGCCGGTGCCCTTGTGGGAGGCGGCGCGATACGACCGGATAGCGCCGCCGATACGGACGCCCACATCATTGGCCTGCACGTTGGACATTTTGTCCTCGTCCTGACTCCTTGATGGTGCACCTTTCCCCCGCTTCCGGGCGAGACGGGGAGTCTCCTCTACCTCGGCATTATCGCTCACGAGGTATAGCAGGAGCTGGATCGCCGTCAGGATCATCCGGATGTCTTCCGCGCCGCTGGCCTGCATCTCCGGGTTATCCGTGTGCTTTGCAATTTCAGCGTTTGTGCCCCGGATGCAGTCCATAATCGTGCCGGGGACAAGGTGGAGCACCAACGGTACGGTGTACTCATAGCCATCCAGCACACACTGCACACGCAGCTCCGGGGACTCCCGGTTAACATCGTGCTCGATCCACACAAAGCACCCGTCCAGGTGCTCATCCAGCACGCCCGGGGCCTTGATGTAGATGCAGCTATACGGGAGGTGCAGCAGCAGCTCCACGGGGAGCACATCCGTATCCTCCATGCTCTCCGCCTGCGCTGCCAGAGCAGCGGCTAAGTCTGGATCAAAGTTGTAGATAACTCTGGCCTGCCTCCATGTGTAACAGGCCGTCAGCTCGGCGCTCAGCATGGCTGCTTGCTCGCCAGAAAGCCCGTAGGTGTCCACAAGGGCGGTGTGGGCCGCCCCGATTGGGAGATAGCAGTAGTCCGGCCAGTCCATCTCCCCCTCTGCTTTGGCATCCCGGCAGGTGTCCAACACCTCCCAGACACCGGGGAACCACTTGGGTTCCCGGCGCACCAGGCGGAGGGGGGTGTCCTTATCGGTCATGGGTGGTCCTCCATAAATTTAACAATTGCGGCTCTCAGGACTGCATTTGGTGTGGTGCCGTTCTCTTTGCAGCGGAGGCGGAATGCCTCCGCGTCCGCTACTTTGAGTTTCGCGCCGACCAGGCGGTAGCGATCGGCAACCTTAGCGTTGTAACGCTTGTCGGCGGCTTTCTGGGCGGCAGACCGCATCAGTCCACCTCCTCGTAGACGATGTCCATCAGTGATGGTCCGTTCTTCCCGCCGAGCGGCGAGCGCTGCCAGGCAAACAGCTTGCTTTCAACTTCCTTCGGGATCTCGATAGCTTTGGTTCCCGGCTCCTCATCGGGGCGGGAGATGTCCATTTCGGACGGTGTCCAGTCTACGGCCCGCTTGCGGAACTCCCGCACCGGGGTCTCGACTCCGTCCACTAGGAGCTTGTCCACGACATACTCCCAGGCGTGGGCCACTGGATCGGCATCCATTTCCGGCCAATGTGTGGTGGTGATCGTGGCCTTGATCCTGCATCCCCTGTCAGTCCACTCGTAGGTGTCAGTCCTTGACTCTGCATTCAGGGGTTCATCTCTCAGGTGGCCGGAGTTCTGCAGCCATTCCAGGCTATCCTCCATCTTCCAGCGGTCGAAGGTGTAGTGGATGATGGACAGTTCGTTGTACTCCCACCCGTAGACCGGGTAAAGGGAGATGTCTGCGGAGTCATCTACGCTGTAGCATTCGCCGTTCCAGTACTGCTGTCCGTACCTTTCAAACCATGCGCCGAGGGTGTCAACTGCGATCCAAGAGGCGTTTTCAGCCATCGCCTCAGCGAACAGTTCGCTGTAGGGTCTGTTAATATTGTTTGTCTTCATCTTGTGTTCCTCCTTTTGGGTTTTCCTCTTCCCTTATCGTGATTATAGTATATCATGTTAAACATGATATGTCAAGGGGGAAATAAAAAAATTTTTGAGGCTCGCACAGAAAATACAAACCGCAAACCCCGGAGGGATGCTTTGGCACGGCGGAGAAGCGGCGAGTCACGGCTCAATTCTTGTGTGATATTTTGTGTGACATAAAAGGGGTTCAAAGAGGTCAAAAGAGGTATAAACCAAAACACCCCGGAGAGGCAATTACAGACAAAAAGTAAAAAAACGGAGTGAAAATAACCTAAAACAGCCATTTTCGCTCCGTTTTTGCAATACACCCGAAGGGACTCGAACCCCCAACATTCAGAACCGGAATCAGAAAGTTTTGCACAATATTATGTTGAAATCTGAGTAAAAATCCAAACGAAAAAAATGCTTGTGTGATATATTGTGTGACATAAAAGGGGCTGAAAGAGGTAATCTCGACCGACAACCTGAAGCCCCAGAAAAAACAAAAGGCCCTTGAGCACGGCGGCTCATATGCCGCTGCGCTCAAGGGTTTACCGTCCTCATTTGCCTTTGTCCTGGTTGGTCTGAAGCAGATCAATAGCCTGAAGAAGCACACCAGGAATGGGAACCCCCATTACACCAGCATTTTCGATGATGCTGATTAGCTCATTGCCCATAAACGCAATGCAGGTGCCGTCTCGGATGTAGCTGCCTCCAACTGCCAGGTCAAGCCTGTGAGCGACAAGCACGATGCACAACATCGTGCCTTTGCGGATCAGGCCCTTGAAGCACACTCCACTCTCCAGCCTGCCACTGGTTGTCTTGCTGGACGCATGGAACGCACCAGCAACCAACAGTCCGCTCAAATAGTCCATAGCCATGAAGATGCACAACGTGGACAGGCATGCTGACCAGCCGCCAAATAATCCGGCCATAGTGGAGCCTACAGCACCGATGAGTACAAGTCTTTTTGACATCTCTTCACCTCTCTTTCCGGGAGAGCATTTGCAGATCCGGATACACTTCATACAGCCTCTCCCAGGGTGCCGTGCTATGTCCACTTTCCCATTTGCTCACTGTATAGCCCATGACACCCAACGGAGCGCCGAACTCTGTCTGAGACAGTCCCAGACTCTGACGATAGTGTCGGATCGCCGCCTGCTTCGGACGATTGAGTTCTGTTCTCGACTTCCGGATCTGCCGCTCATGCTCCAACAGAGCATTTTTATCCACCGGGTCCATGTCTCTGCGATTCTGACTTCTTCGGGCACGATTTGCTTCTCTGTGAGCTGCATAGTATTTCCGGAAGTATTCCCGTCTTTTTTCGATATTCTTCTGATGGTACAACCGGGCCTTCTCCCGCACTTCCTCCCCATGCAGAATATAGTGTTTCCGTTGCCGCTCCGCTGACGTCATGGGGCGATTGAGATTCGCCAGAGAGGCCAAAAACTCCGCATCGGCCTTAGCGACTATCGCCCGGTCTCTGACCCTTGAGGCCTGCAGTTCGTCCCAGGTGATGTCGTTGTTGATGCAGTCCTCAAATGGACAGCGGATGCAATCATGGTTGCAGACAGACATGGTGCACCTCACTACTGCTCAATCAAATCTACCTCCACATCCACCACGTACTGCATCCCGCCGGCCCAGCTGTACTGGGTGTAGGTGGGCGTTCCGGCGTACATGGTGAGGGTCCGGGTGGTGCCCCCCGCATCCGTGAAGCGCACGGGGAAGAAATCCGGCCCGTTGCTGACCGCCGCCTCGATCACCGCCGCCTGGGCCATGGTCAGGGGCGGCCACTTGATTTTCAGGGTGGTTTTCCGGGCGATGATGGTTCCCAACATCTTGCCGGAGGAAGAGCGCCCAGTGGCAGAGCTCCAGATCTTTTCCCGGCTGATGGTCACGCCGTTCAGGGCCGGGGTGGGCATTGCCGTGCCGTTGATGTACAGATCAGAGATTGTTGCCATGCTCACACCCCCATCACGTCAGCCCTGCCAGTGGGTACTCCCCTCTGCTGGCCTGCTTCTGCCATTGCCGTACCGTGGTTTCTGCCACAATACGCCCGTCCAGCGTCACCTGTACGATGATGGGCTGGCTGCCACTGCCGTCACCACTCACTCGTCTGGCAACCTTGCTTGCCAGGGTGTCCATCCAATCGGTGTTGCGATCCAGAGGAAGCACGGCCTCCCGGCCAGCTTCCCCGCCCCCCAGCAGGGTGTTTCCAGCCAGGCCGAAGATCTGAGCGCCGTCCAGGATGCCGCCTCGTGCGTTCCACTTGAGCGAGAAGTGGGGCAGCTTAATGGGACTGCCACTCCAGCTGACCGAAACCTTGGGCAGCTTCAGCGGGAATTTCACGCCTTTGCCCACGCTATTCTTTACCCAGGCGGTTACGCTCTTCCATCCGCTCTTTGCCAGGCCAATCCCGAAGGTCAGGCCTTTACCCAGGTGAGAGCCTTTGATCCAGCTGGTTACGTCGGTCCAGTTGTTTTTTGCCAGGCCAATGGCTTTGCTCACGCCTTTACCCATGTGAGAGCCTTTAATCCAGCTGGTCACGCTGGTCCAGTTGTCTTTAACCAGGCCAATGGCAGCTGATATGACATCCGTTTTACCGGTGACCCATCCCTTTAGGCTGTCCCAGTTATTTTTTAAAAGCTGGATGCCCAAAGGCAGCTGGAAGCCGTGGCTGCCCCCGCCGCCGATGCCTCCGCCGCCATGATCTGAGATGTAGCCGGAGACCGTTGACCAGCCCTGCTGGGCCAGTGACACGTTGACCGTCACGTTGCGCTGATCGATGTCAAAGAAGTTGACAGTCAGCTCAGAGGTGCTTTCTTCAATATCCTGCTTCACCTTCTGGAGCGATTTTTCCCAGTTTGGTGATAGCTTCAGATCCGGTAAATGGATCTCCGGCAGCTGGAAGCCTTTCAGGTGGTCAAGCAGATCTAAGAACCCGTTCCAGAGCCCATCAAGCAGATCCTTCAGCCGTTTGGCCCAGTCTCCGATTTTTTTCTCCGTCTGATCCAGCACATTCTGTGTTTTAGCCGGAATGATGGAGCCGGTATCTCCAATACCGCCTCCGCTTCCTCCGGAGCCGCCGGAACCACTCCCTCCGGAGCCCCCGCTTCCACCGCTGCCAGACCCGCTGCCTGTAGCTGCCTGCAGCTTATTGATTTGATCAAAGCCCATCATGGAGCGCTGGGCGGCGGCGGCATCTTTAATGGCATTGCCCAGGTCTTTGGCAGCATCAGCAGCGCCGCCGGTGGAATCGGCCAGATCGTCCGATGCGTCAGCCATATCCAACGTGGTACTGGCCGCATCGGCCAGGTCGTCCGTTGGCAGCAGCTCCTCAAAATTGATGCCAAACAGATCAGCCAGTATAGCGCCCAGAGTATTGGCCACTCTGATCATCACGGCCAGCAGTTGATTGGCAAACCGAAGCACCGGTGTGAGCACCGCAATCAGGCCAGTGCCCAGGATCCCCATCAGCTCCTTTCCCTGATCCCACAGGAGCCGGAGCTGAGTGGTCCAGTTCTGGGACTCCCTGGCTGCCTGGCCTATGGCTCCGGAGGCCTTGTTTGCGTCCTCCACCATCTTCATGAGCGTCAGCTGCTTCTGTGCTTCGCTCAAATCTCTAAAGGACTTCCCATATAGGGCATTTGCCGCCGCATTTCGGGTGACCTCTGTGCAGCTCAGACCCAGGGCAGCATCATTTTCATAGTTGCCCTTCAAGAAGGAGCGCAGGTTTTCGGTTACGTCAGACAGATTCCGGTCGTAGAAGGCTGCACTGTCTGCCGCCGCCTGAAGGCCCCGCTCAGCCAGAGACAGGGAGTCCGCCGTACTCAAACCGGTGGTCTTTGCGAAGGCGGCCAGCTGGTTAAAGTCGGAGCGCATGCTGTTCGCCGTGCTGCCAGAAGCGGCTGCAATGGCAGACAGGGATTCCTCTGCCTGATCCCGCATGGATCCAAAGATCTGAGTGAACTGGGCGTTCGCTGCCTGCATCTCAGCCCCTGCCTTTGTGCAGGCAACAGCAAAATTCAGCACCGCCTTCACACTGAAGGCGATGCCTACAAGCCCGGCCACTTTCCCCAGCACGCCGGCCAGGCCCGCCCCAGCGGAGGACGCAGAGGAGATGCTTCCTGTGGCTGCTTTCGCTGTGTCAGACACCGACTTGAACGGATTACTGCTTTCCGTCTGGTTCAGTGCGGTCTTCACATCGTCAACCGCACTTTTCGCCTCCTGGGCGGAGCGCTTGAAGCCGGAGGTGACCAGCGTCAATATGTTCTTATATTCTTCTGTCACTGGCTCACCCCTTTGTGTGCTGCATCAGCTGTTCCCGGAGCCTCTGCGCTTTCAGGTTGTAGACCTCTTCCTGCGTCCAGAGTGGGAACGCCTCAAATACCGCCGGGAATTTACCGCCGAAGGCTGCCCGGCAAAGCGCTGCATGGGTATGGAGCATCACAGCAGTATGTTGTTCCCGCCGGCGCCCCGCCTGTACGACTGCCAGCAGCTCCCCCGGAGACCAATCTGGAGTCTCCGGGGGACGCAGACCGTACAACCAGGCAGCTTCCTCCAGATCGTCAAGCTGTTGTCCAAAGGGCGGAGAGTCGGTTACTTCCGGCTCTCCGTCTTGGGGGAAGGGATTTCCTCATCCTCCTCACCACGGTTCAGCTTGTCGATGGACTGCTCCAACTTCCGGCGAACGCTGGTCAGCATGGCGGACGCCTGGGAAGCCTGGAGCACACCGGATGCCACGGAGATGCCATTTGCCAGCTCCATCCAGTCTGCCAGTCCGGCCTTACCCTGCTGCACCAGCAGGTCAAACAGATCGTCACCGCTGAGATCTGCGGGATTATCATTCCCCTTCCAGCGCAGCGCCGCATCAAGCAGATCTCCCATGGTACTCAACTCACGGGGCGCATCAGTGACAAGGTCCAGGATCTCCCTTCCGGTTTTCACCTGCAGTTCTCTGATGTGCTTCAGGTCCAGCTTCAGGGCAATGATCTTCTCTTCACCCTGGTATTCCACTTTGATGGGATAGACGTTCATCTTTCACCAGTCCTTTCAGCTCAGCTTAGGAGGCAGCGGGATTGGTCACTGTCCACTCAGTCTGGAGGTGCAGCACGGCCTTTGCAGTGATCAGCTCATCCACCTTAACACCTGTCACGTATGTAGCCACATAGGCGCTGGAAGTAAATTTTGTCCCGTCCGGCATATCAATCTCAACGGGTACCGCATTCCCGGCGGTCTGCAGCGCCTTCAATTTCCGGAAATCGGATGTCGCAACCTTGTTGTCGAAGAGGTACGTCACCTCAAATGCCTGCGCATCCTGCACACCGGGCACACTCTTCTTCATACTGTCCTTCAGACAGGTGGCGTCCAGGGCAGAAGGCGTTCCGCCGATGTCTCCGATTTCGGTAGCGTAGTTCAGGGCTACGCTGTTAATTTTGACGTCCAACCCAATGGACGCAAAACCCTGCTGGGTACCTGTTCCAGCCATATTTTTCTCCTTTCTCAGTCAATGAGCCGTAAAGTGCGCTTGTCCACCTTCCGACCGTAGCGGGCGCTCTGATGATATCCGTAACCGTCAATGCTCATGGGAGTGAGCATTGACCGGCGGAATCCCGTGCCCGCAATAATTGTATCAGCCTGCAGCAGCAGGCTTCGCAGCGTGTCCGGATCTGTTGTCCAGATGTCCATCTGATAGGATAGACTATCCACCACAAGGATCTCTGTATGGACATTGCCAATTTCCTGCAGCACGATCATGGAGCTCTCCGGGGCCTTGCGGGGCCAATGCTCCGTCACCGTGGCATCCAGCGCCCGCAGTGCCTCCAGCAGTTGCTCAGTCGCTGATACCAGGGATGCCGTCTCTATCATTTCATCAGCTCCTTGATTGCCGTGGAAACGGCTCTTTCGGCGTTCGCACGCTCCTGCATTGTGGCCGAATGCATGAAAGCCTTCGGGCGCACGCCCTCCGTCTTCACAAAGCCGCTCCTAGTGCCTCCGTCCTCCGTGGGGATTGAATCAGACCAGTATTTCCACGCAGTCGATCGCCGAACAATCGGCTGATCCAGATTCGCAGCTCCCGGGTAGCCCGCAGCGGTACCCACAGGGCCGGTACCCAGCTCATGATAGATCGTCCGAAGATTCCGGGTGTGAGTCCCAAAGGAGACGCCGTCTTCTGATTGCTCCACATAGGGATCGATGCTGTCTCCGGTTTCGCCGGTCTCATACCTGATCGCAAGGTACACCATGCCTTGGGCGGTGGAGCGCATGTTCTCCGCCTCCCGTTTGGCGATCGGCAGCAGCGCATCATCGATGCTGCCCAGGTTTTCCAGCTTCGCTATGAGGCGGTTGACGCCGCTGGTGTCTGCTTCAACTTTCAAGCGCCCCCACCTCCTCCAGCACCACATGGCGGTGATTGCTCCGGGGGAGGACGGCCCGCACCTCCCACACGCTGCCTGCAAACACGCAGCGATCGAAGGGACGGATCTCCGGCGCATCGGTGAACAGGTCAAAGGTAGCTCCGCCCTCAGCCTGTTCTCCCAGCTCCTGAGCCCTCCATGCCCCGGAGCGCACCTGCCAGCACACCCCGGAGGCGGTGCCGGCGGTGCCGGTATAGTCAGGATTTTCCATGTCGTAGGTGCGCACGGGGTTCCCCCGGCTGTCCTGGGATACAGTGGAGCAGTGGAGTCTCCAGGATTTACGCCAGCGCATCGGTGTTTCTCTGATCAACCCTTTGCCCTCAGGCGCCAATGCGCTACACTCTTCAAAATAGCATCTGCCTCTACCTGGAAATCTACCCCGGTGAGGTATGTCTCATTCTGGCTGACGTCTCCCTCAGAGTAGGATGCAGAGCGCAGGCCCGGCTCCTCTGCCATGGCCTGCTGTGCATAAACTGCGGCCAGAGCCACCACTTTCGCAAACATTGTTTCCGGCAGTTCCTCCCGGTTCAGGTAAAGCAGCAGCTCTGCTTCAGCGTCCAGAATGGAGTCCCCCAGCAGCATGCACACGTCTTCGAAATCATCATCTGTACAATCCAGCCGGAATCTTTTGATCAGCTGATCTTGCATACGCTCTAACCGCTCACTCGTCATGGTTAGGGCTCCTTATGCACGGCGATCGCGGTTTTCTTCTGGTTCAGAACAAAGGCATCGTAACGGATACGGCCTTCCACCAGCCAGCCGGAGATTCCGGGGGGATCCTCGTGCACCTTGTAGGATTCCAGCTTAGTAGGAGCAGGCAGACAGGCAGGGTTGGTGATGATGTAATCCACCTTTGACGGCAGGTAGCTGGAGGGTACCTTGATCACGGGCATGCCATCGATCTCACCCACCAGGCCGGTAATGGCAATCTGTGTGGCCATATCGCCCCGCTTGGTGAAGTTATCATCCAGCTTAATGAACTTGTAGTAGGAGGGACTCACAACAAGCACCCGGCCGCCCTGGGGAGCTTTGGCATCGTCCAGCTTTGTCTGAGATGTGAGGAGAGTGGAATAGGCGTTGGAGGCAGAGATCGCTCCTGTGCTGATATTGGCGCTGGGTGCGCCGGCAACCAGCTTGCCGAAGCGATAGGTGTCGATCTCCGGGATCACAACCTCATCCACCTGACGGCGCAGAGCCTTGCCGGCCTCCATGGCCATCATGGTATCGTCACGGCTCTTGCGGTCGATTGTGAAGGTGAAGGAGCGGTCCTTGCTGACCTGCATCTCCTGGGCAGTGCCTTCCAGCTCCGTGGGGGTGCCGTAACGACTGGTGCCGGAGGCGCTGTAATCGTTCATGGCCACGGTGGGCACACTGTACACGTTGACTGTCTCAACACCCACCCAGTCAAAGTCATTGTTGATCACGCCGCCGCTCAGTGCGCCCAGCGTAAAGCGTTCATCCACTGCGGAGGCGTATTTTGCTGCATAATCAGTAGCCATTCAAAATCATCCTTTCTCGTTAAGTCTCATTAAGAATTAAAGCCCTTCAGGAAATCATCCATGGGGAGCGTCTTGCGGGGCTCCGTGGGAAGCGCCCTGCCCCGCATGGTGTTGTTCAGCTTCGCCTGCACGGCGGACTGGAAGGCGGCCTCAAACTTTTCCAGATTGGCCATGCTGGTATCGGCATCCTTGCCGGTGATCCAGTCAGCCATATCCGGACTAAAGCCCCGCTTCTGCAGCTCGCTGCCCATCTGGAGCCGGAGCTGGGAGGCGGCGAACTCCGCCCGCTGCCGCTCGAAGTCAGCCTTATCTTTCTGGAACTGGTAGCGTTCCCGCTGGGACTCGCTCATTTTGCTGAGCTTCTCTGCCTCGCTCTGCTGCTCCGCTGCTTCCCGCTGCCAGCTCTGCCGCTCTGTGCTCAGCAAAGCCTGATACTGCTGCTGATAGGCGGGACTCTGATCCAGGAGCTGGGCAAGCGTAGGCTGCTGCGCTTCAGTCTCCTGTTCAGGAGCAGAGTTATGATCTTCTGCCATTTGGACCTTCCTTTCTTCTTAACTTTTTCGGGTGAATTGGATTGAGTTCAACTTGCTGGTAATTTGCTGAATAAGTTTGAAGCTATCTTATGAGTAACTTTTGATTTTTAATCAAGATACACTTTTAAGGGCTGAAAAGTGTATCTTGATCTCCACAAACCTACAGTTTCAGGGGATATTTCAATCAAGTTTAACTTTTGAGTATCTTTTGGCTTTTGTCTATTTTTCGATGCCAGGTAATCCGGCCAGATAATCCGTGTACTTCACTGGTACCACCTTCCTGGGCGTTCCGGGTACAGGAGTGCGCCTGCTGGACGCAGCAGGGGCGGCACGCTTGCGCTTCCACTGCTGCTTTTCGGCTTGCAGCATCTCCGGGGAGCTGTCCACGTACTTCCTTCGCCATTCCTGATAGGTCATGCCCTGAGTCACGGGCTGCCAATTATCAACACCGGTCTGTGCCGCCCGCTGCAGGCCCCGCAGCTCATCGGCAGAGCGCTCAGGGCCGGTGAAGCAGCGGCAGTGTGGATGCATGGGGTGCATGTTCACTCCCACCTGCTGCTCCGACACTGGGAAAGACTTTCCGTCCAGTTCCCCGCACACCTTACAGGTGCGGATTTCAAGCAGGGCGTGGAAGGTGTAACGCTCAATCCCGGCATCCCTGTAAGATGCCATGCGGGCCTGTCCGGAGATGTAGTTTCCTTCAGTGCGGATCAGCCTGGCCGCCCGGTACTTTGCCCCGGTGCCGGTCAGGGCCTGTCTGACTGTCCCATCGGCTGCAATGGTCTTCTGCCACTCCGCTGACCCGATCCTCGCAGTCAGCTCCTCAATCATCTCGGTATAGGTCTGCCCGGTCATCAGGCCCCGGGTAACAACTTCCCGCAGATCCTCTCCCAGCTTGGTGGTGTTGCCCCATACCCGCTGAGAGAAGTTCGCTCCCAGTCGTTCCGGATCTGTTGTCCAGTACCTTCGGATTGCCTCTGCAGCGCTCCGGTTGGAGAGCTTTTCAAACGGCACATTGTAGCCAATTTCCCGGCTCAGGTCGAAGGTCGTGCGGTAGTAGTTCTCCCGGTAAAGGTCTATCAGCCGGCGCTCATGGTATTGCGTTTCAGCCTCCGCAATCTGCGCAGCATCAAAATAGACCTCATCCCGCAGCGCCTCCAGTTTGGATATGCGGTAGGCGTAGGCCGGGGCGTCAAGCCTGGCCCGGAGCGCCTGCTGGAGCATGGGGTCAGAGGTCTGATCCAGCATCCGCTGCAGCTCCTCCCGCACCTTTCGGGTCTGCTGCTGGGAGAGGAGCTGCTGGGCCTGCTCGGGGGTGAGTCCGTAGCCGTGCACATAACTGCCATAGATCTGGCTGATGTGCTTGCGGATGTCCTCCAGGGCGGAATCGTACAACCCGGAGATCTCTTTGGCAGACACCCTGCACCGGCTGTCTGTCAGTTGTTCCAGCTCGGCCCCGCATTTCAGCCAGTAGTCTTTACTGCTCATTGCTGATCATCCTGGTCAATCCGTACCGGGCCAAAGCTGTCCTGATAGGACCGCCGCTTTTCCTCCTCTTGCTGCCGGATGTTTTCCAGCGCCTCCGCCGGATCCCGGATGAACCAGAGCTGTGCCAGCAGCGTCTGATCATCGACAATGCCCTGCAGCTCCCTCACCATCTGCACCAGCTCCTGCTCATTGATGGGGGTCAGCACCGTGAACACCACGTCAACCTCATTGACACTGACCGGACGCATCTGCTGGTTCATCACAAGCCAGTTGATGTACAGGGCCAGCCGTTCCTTCAGTCCCTTCTCCATCTGCTGGATCTTCGCCTTTACCAGCAGGTTCATGGTGAGCAGCTTCAGCTTCAGGGCTTGCCCGGAGCTGTTCCCGGCGAAGCTCTCATCACTCATATCCACCGTCAGGGTCATTTTGTGCATCTCCCGCACGGCGGCGTCTGCCAGCACCTGCACCTGGCTCTCATCAAAGGTCTTTTGGATGTACTCAATCCGGGCGTCCGTGGGCACGCCGTCAATACACTGCTCCTCCGCAATGATCTGACTGTCAACCTCATCAATGCTGAGGCCAAAGAATGCCAACAGGGCATGCACGAACTTCTTCTTGTCGGTGAACCGGTTGCTCATCAGGCCGTTATAGGCGTCAATGAGGGGAAGGATCTGCTCAAAGTCCCCCTGTCTCTCATCGTTATTCTCATAGGCAATCAGGGGGACAGACCCGAACCAGTGTTCCACCACATCACCCACCGGGATAAATGCAGCAGTCCTCAGACTCTGACATTCATAACTGCGAATGGTTCGATCCGTGTAAATCGTCACAGCATAGTACTTCTCTCGATTGGAACGCTCCCGCTTGTCCCAGATCAGCCCAAAGAGTTTGTTGTGCTCCACCGTGGAGTCACACACCAGGATGCCGCTCTGAGGCGGTAAATAGGCGCTCCGTGGCCATGGCTGCGTGTCCGTTGAGGCGTAGCACAGCTCCAGGCAATCCCCATAGATACCCATGGCCTTTCCGATTTTGGCATCAATCACGCTGATCTGCTGCCGGTGATAGCAGTCTGTCACCGGTGTCAGGTCAATCTCGTTGTCAGTGGCCGCCTGTACACCGTCCACGTCACCGGCGCCGGGCACACTGCCATTCAACCTGGTGCTGTTTGCATCGTACTTCACCGACTCACCCAGGAAATATCCCCGGGTGATGTCCACGACATATTTTGCGTAATTGACGACAACCTGCACGTCTTTGGGGGATTTTTTCCCGCCCAGAATAGTATGCTTCCCCCGGTAGTAATCATCCAGCTTCTGATAGCGGGGCAGAGCCTCCTCTGCTCTCTCGATCAGGTATCTCAGCACCTGTGGGTTAATATTCTCCACGTCCGGCACTTCTGACCGGTCGATATAAATAATCAAACGCTCACCTCACATATTGCCCGGCCGCCGGACGCCCCTGGCCTGGCCTCTTGCCAGGCTGTTCACAAAGTACCGCACGGCGTCCATGGCGTGGTCGTGCTCCTTCACCGGCCTATCCTCGCCTCTGGCTGCGGCCTTGGAATCCCAGACGTACTGGGTGAATTCCTCCAGTGTCCGCCGGCAGTCGGCGGAGAAGAGCAGTTGCCCCGATCGCAGCAGCGTGCCCACCCTGCGGATGCCGTCCAGCACGCTGTTGTCAGCGCTCTGGACGTTCAGGCGGCGCTTTCTCAGCTCCGCAATGAAACTGGCCGCCGATGGGTCAACGATGATCTGACGGGGCCTGATGCCCTGTAACCACGCCTGCAGGTCATCTGCCAGCTCGCTGTCTGTCTTCTGCTGCCCCTTGCCGCTGCTCTGGGCTTCCCGGCCGGAGAAGTAGTACTCCCGCAGGCAGCACCAGCGCTCTCCGCCGCTTTCTTTTTGCCAAAGCAGGAAGCAGGTAGGGTTCTGGGTGCCGTAGTCCACGCTGACGTAGCAGCTGCCCTCCGCGGGCGGCAGACGCTGCGGGACATTGACCGCCCGGCTGAACATGTCATAGATCAGGCCGTCCGCCGCAACCCAGAGCCCTCGAATATACCGATCGTAGAAGGCCCCGGTGTACTGGGCCTCATATCTGGCCCTCATCTGATCACTCAGGCTCAGGTTGTCAGCCATGGTGAAGTGCAGATGCAGCAGGCCCCGCTGCTCTATGCGGTCGATCCAGCCCTTCTTGAACCAGTGAGCCGCCCCCGCCGGGTTGCAGTTGAACCAGAACTTAGACCCCTCCACACTGCAGCGGGAGGTGGCCTGATTGACGAAGCTCTCCGGCATAAGGGCCACTTCGTCCAGCAGGATCCCTGCCAGAGTGATGCCCTGGATCAGATCCTGGCTGCTCTCATCCTTCCCACCGAAAATATAGTAGTAGTTGGTAATATCCCCGTGGGTGACGATCAGAAGGTTGTCCGCACGCTTATCGGTATAGCGGTATCCCCTCCCAGGCAGCACCTGTTTCAGCACGGAGAGTACATTCCTGCGAAAGCTGCCAATGGTCTTGCCGCACATGCCGAAGCTCTGGCCGTTGAAGCGCTCCATGCTCCACATGATAAAGCTCAGGGCCATGCACAGGGTCTTTCCGCTGCGGATCGCACCATCTGCAATGATGCCCTCCGCATCCCGCACAGGGCTGCTGTCCGTCCACCAGGAGAGGATCTGCCGTTGCTTCCTGGAGAGAGGTTTGAACCGGAAGGCAGAGCTCACCAAACCTTTTCCGCCTCCCCATTCAGTGCATCCAGCAGGCCGTCATCCTCGACATCGTCAGGATCTGCGCCGCTGCGGGCTTTGAGTGCGGCCGTTCGGGCCTTCAGGTGTTCCGTCCTGGCCTTGCGCTCTGCCTTTTCTGCGGAGGTATCCCGGCTCTCGCCCAGGATGTTTCTCACTTCCTGAACTGCCTTCACATTGCCCGCCATTGCCTGCTTCAGCAGTCCGGCCAGCACGGCGGTCTGATTGTTCACACCGTCCACGTACCCGGCCAGGCCCTCCAGGGCCTCCCGTGCTTCCTCGCTGTCCGGCGGGAGCTGCATCAGCTCATCAAGGGCCTGCCTCATGGCCTTCCTCTTACGGCGGGCGGCGCCGCTGGCCTTTCCGGCCTTGCTGGCACGATCACGGCGCTCCTCAGGGGTCAGGTCGATGTTGCGTATCAGGTTCTCTTCATTTGGCAACAACACCACCCCTCATCCAAAGTCTACGAAAATGACAAAAGCACCCCGAATGGAGTGCTTTTGCCAGGAGAAACAACATGAAACATGAAAACTGATGCCATGTTATGTTATCAAATTTGAAAGCGTACCCGCCAAACGAATGCGGTCATAGCAGCGCAGAATCGCCTGATAGCCTGCATCTGCGTCCTGCTGCGCACAGCAGTCCAGCAACAGATTGTGCCAGAACTCTATCCGCCGCCGGAACTCCTCCTCCGTCCGGGGAGCCGAAGCAAAGGTGTGCTGCACTGCGTAAGGCTGATCCCGAAATGCCCGCTGAGCGCTTTTCCAGACATCGGGAGAGCAGTGGCTGATCAGCGCCCACCCTTCCCACGTCTCCACGAAAGGATGTACACGCCGACGCGGCGCCAGATCATGCGCTCGGAAGAAACCTGGTCTCCCGCAACTATGGCAGATGCCAAAGCGTCGATACTGGTGCCGGAGGCGCACACTCAAAAACCGGCTGCTATACTGCTTGCATGCCTTGCACAGGCAGATATTGGTAACCGGCTCTAAAGGCATGTTGTGTGCGCCCCCTACCCAAAGAGATTTCCTGTAGAGAGAACAGGCTGCAGGTGTGATGCAGGATTGGTGGCGTGGGATCCCTTCATCACATCTGGCATTTTATATTATAACATACGTTATGCGCACAAGGCGCACAACTTCAGCAGATCCAGGTGATTGGGTGACGATTCGTGTACCTCACCACGGCCATGCGCACAGTGGATTCTGATGCCCCTGCCCCCTGCTGCACAGCGATCTTCTTCCAGCTGAAGCCCCTCAGGTATCGCCGGACCAGGAACAACCGGATCTGAGAGTCCTCTACGTTATCGATATAGAGCTGGACTACAGACCTCCTCCACGCAAGGATCACCTGCAACTGCTGCAGCACGCTTTCCTCCCGGGCCAGCCGCAGCACAATGCGCTCTGTGGGATTGCCCGGCGTGGATCCTCCTCCGCCCACAACAGCTCCCGCCGGCGGATGCATGCCCCTCAGCTCCTCCAGCAGATCCTGCTGGGCCTTCACCATGCGCATCTGCTGCCGGTAGGATGCCAGGAGCATCCGGGTCCCTCTTCCGTCCTTGCTCATTCCCGCCCTCGCTTTCCTCTGACAGTCGGCGTTCCCTCGGAGTTCGGCCTGATAGTCACTGCTCTTTCACAACCGAAAAATACGCACGTTTTCCACAAGGTTTTCCACAATCCACAGGTTTTTTCACAGCACCCGTTTCGATGCTTTCTGCTTCTGAGTAATGCTTTTTGCTTTTGATTCTGATTGTTGTAGTTGCAAATGCTTCTGAATATGGGAACGTTTGGAACCCAAAAAAATTTTTGGAACCCAATGGATTCCAAACGGTTCCAAACGGTTCCAAAGGGTTCCAATGGATTCCAAACGGTTCCAAAGGGTTCCA
>ERZ842401.3238-NODE-3238-length-20535-cov-18.660254_pt1 | contig 20535 bp, 16 predicted proteins | sample MGYA00521270_ERZ842401 | MGnify/ENA primary metagenome ERZ842401 (study PRJEB31892, sample SAMEA3878208) | bioreactor metagenome | biome: Moose rumen | place: Sweden | collected 2011-10 | study: EMG produced TPA metagenomics assembly of the PRJEB12797 data set... | reverse complement strand
CATAATCTTTGCTCTCGTCGTTCAAGCTCATCACGATGGCAGTTCCGCATTTTTCCGCGCTGTCAAAGCCGTATTTCTTTGCTTCTTCGCTGTCTGCGGAAATCTCTTCTATAGAATAGCTGTTTGTGCCGTCAGAAGACCACTTCCACAGCTTGCCGTCACCTGCAGCTTTTCGTGTGAAGACATCAATCTTCTTTGCCGCCATAAATGCGCTGTAGAAACCGACACCGAACTGACCGATAAGGTTAGAATCGCCTGCGCTCTTGTCGTTTGATATTTTTTCGATAAAGGCTTTTGTGCCAGAACGTGCAATCGTTCCGAGGTTCGCAGTCAAATCCTCGTTTGTCATACCGATACCGCAATCTTGCACCACGAGAACGGCATTGTTCTCGTCAAAGCTGATGTCAATGCGCGGGTCGAAATTGAGGCTCTTGTAATTATCATCGCTGACCGTCAAATATTTGAGCTTGTCGAGCGCGTCCGATGCGTTAGAAACGATTTCGCGAAGGAAAATGTCCTTGTTTGAATACATTGAATGAATAATCAACTTCAAAAGCTGATTGACTTCTGTTTGAAACTGGTATTCTGCCATTTTTTTGCCTATCTCCCTTGCAGCTTATGCCACAAAATAAAATGCTTTCATAAATAAAGATACTAATTTCCGCTCACAAAAGTCAAATTTTTTTTGCAATTTTTTCTTTTTTTTCTTTTCTCTCTTTTTTTCCTCAGAAAACGATAGCAACGTTTTAGCCAAGAGTTCATACCTCTTGCTTCAATCGAGGTTCTCAAATTTTTTACGCAACCGTACTTTTCCCAAAGTGGAATGATACGAAAAAGACGCTATGCGTCCAAAACCCAAAGTGGAATGGCTCGAAAAAGACGTTGTGCGTCCAAATCCAAAATGGTTTGATGTGAAAAAGACGCTGTGCGTCCAAATCCAAAATGGTTTGATGTGAAAAAGACGTTTTGCGTCTAATCCCTAAGTGGAATGACGTGAAAAGACTCTGTGCGTCTCAATCCCAAAGTGTGATGACGTGAAAAAGACGCTGTGCGTCAAATCCAAAAGGGGAATGAAGCGAAAAAAGAGAAAAATCGCTAGTAAAAGAGTGAGAAAGTGAGTATAATATAAAACACACACTTTTCTATTTATTGCAGGAGGTTCACTATGCTGAACGTCAACAACAACGCCGCGGCTTTGAAGCGCGACATTCTTGTGCGCATTACAAAGATGCAGCTCGACGGCTCTCTTTTGAAAAATATCCGATACATTCCCAGAGAACTCGCGCCAGCAGGCTCGAAGCCGATTCGCTGCTGCATTTATCACGACAGAGAGATTTTGAAGATGCGAGTCGCGGCAAGAATGGGCTTTTCCGTCGAGGAAATGAATGAAGACACCGAGCTTGACGAGCTTGTGAGCAAAGCTGAGGAAAGACAAAAGCCGACGTGGCCGATGCTGACGGTTTTGCACGAAGCCTGCAATGCGTGCGTGAAGACGCATTATATGGTTACGAATGCGTGTCAGGGGTGTTTGGCGCGCCCGTGCGAAGTCAACTGTCCAAAGAAGGCGATTGCTGTCGGAGAAGACAGACACAGCCATATCGATTCGGCAAAGTGCATAAATTGCGGTCTTTGTATGCAAAACTGTCCGTATCACGCGATAATTAAGATTCCTGTGCCGTGCGAAGAGGCGTGTCCTGTCGGCGCGATTTCAAAAGGCGAGGACGGAAGAGAGCATATCGATTACGACAAGTGCATTTTCTGCGGCTCTTGTATGAGAGAGTGCCCGTTTAGCGCGATGATGGACAAATCACAGCTGTATGACGTGGTGAAACATATTATGAAGGGCGACAAGGTCGTGGCTTTGTACGCGCCGGCGATTGCAGGTCAGTTCAAAGTTTCGGCAGGAAAATTGAAAAGTGCGCTAGGCGCGTGCGGATTTAGCGATAGCTTGGAAGTGGCGATTGGGGCGGATATTTGCGCGGCGAAAGAGGCGAAAGAGTTTGAAGAGCGAATGGAAAGGGGCGATAAGATGATGACAACGTCTTGCTGCTCGGCGTACGTTCGCGCGGTGAATATCCATGTGCCTGAATTGAGCCCTTGCATTAGCGATACGCGAAGCCCGATGCACTACACGGCGGAAATCGCGAAGAAAAACGACGCGGATTGTATTACGGTGTTTATAGGTCCTTGTTTGGCGAAGAGGAGAGAGGGCTTTGATGATGAACTCGTGGATTATGTGCTGAGCGCGGAGGAATTGGCGGCTCTCATCGAGGCGAAAGGCGTGAACTTGGCGAGCCTTGAGGAAAGCAAGATTGAGAATGCGCCGACTGCGAGCGCGAGAAACTTTGCTGTTACGGGGGGCGTGGCGGAAAGCGTGAAAATCCGCTTGAGCGACATGAGTATCCTGCGTCCTGTTGTTATCGACGGGCTGAACAAGGCGGGAATGAAAACGCTCTCGATGTATGGCAAGATAAACGCGGGAACAATGCCGACACCGCCGAATTGTCCGAACCTGATTGAAGTGATGGCGTGCGAGGGCGGCTGTATTGCGGGTCCTTCGGTGATTATGAACCCGAAACTGGGCGGCGCGCAGCTCAAAAAATATGTAGCAGAGGGAACGCCCGACACGCACGGCGTGAATTAGTTTTTCTCACCCTTTTCCTCCTCTTTCTTTTGCAGACAAAAAGGGGAGAGGAGGAAAATTGGGGCGTGAGAAAAGATTTGGAGAAAAAATGAAGAATAAAGAGAGAAAAGAGCTGGCTGTGTGCGGTTGGGCGGCGGTGAAAGCTCTGTGCGAAAAGAATAGCGACAAGGTGCAGCGGCTGTATTTCACGAAAGAAAGAGCCAAAGAATTGGGCGCGATGTGCAAGATGATGGCGGCGAGGAAAAAGCCGTATAATATGGTGGAAGACGAGGCGGAGCTGGAAAAACTTTCGGGAACGCCGCATCATCAAGGCGCGGTTGCGATGATTTTGCTGCCGAGAATTGAGCGGCTGACGAGCGACGTTGTTGACGAGTGGATTGAGAGAAAAGAAGACGCGGCGATTTTGGACCGCGTGGGCAATGCGAATAATTTGGGCGCAATCGTTCGAAGCGCGGCGTTTTTCGGCATAAAAAACATCGTCATTCCGCTTGACGAGGCGCAAACGTCGATTACGACGAGTTCGTATCGTGTGGCGCAGGGGGGAATGGAACGCGTGCGTTTTTTCTGCGTGAAGTCGATTTCGTATTTGCTTTCGGATTTGAAAGGCAGAATGGTGCGCATTGGGACGGCGTTAGATGCGACGATGAGAGTGGACAAAATTGCGGATATTAGAGCAAATAAGGGCGTTGCGCTCATTCTCGGTAATGAAGAGAACGGAATTAGCGACGAAGTGAAGAAAAATTGCGATGAGAGAGTGATAATTCCGTTTGTCGATATGGACAAGGGCGGAGAGTCGCCTGTGGAGAGCTTGAATGTGGCTCAAGCCGCTTCGATTATCTTTTATGAAGCGTCGAAGAGGGGAGCGAAAGAGAAATGAGAAAGATGAGCGGAAGACTGTCGAAGATTGTTTTTTTGCTTTCGGCGATGGTCGTGTTTTCACAAAATCTCTTTGCGCAAAGCGAGGAAAATGCGGCGATTGAGAGCATTTCACCTCTGCCGTTTGCCTTGAATCTGCCGCTTGACATAACTATTTCTGCGCTTGGTGCGGCTGGCTGGGGATACAGGCTTTACAAGAGCCACACCGAGAGCGCGGAGGACTGGGGCGGCACGCTTTACGACAAGAGCGATATAAACGCTTTCGACCGCTGGGCTGCACAATCGTATAGCGAAACGCTCGACAATTTGGGGACGGTGGGCTGTGCGTTGGCTATTGCTCCTGCGCTTTATGGCGTGTATGCCTCAAACGATTGGATAACGACGGGCGTGATGTTTGCTGAAACAATGCTGTTTGCTTCAGGCACATACTCTGCGCTCAAGACGGTTGTGGAGAGAAACAGACCGTATATGTATTTTTCGGGCGGAAGCGACAAGGATATGGACGAGGGAGATTACAAAAACTCGTTTCCAAGCGGACACACCACGAACGCATTTGCGGCGACGACGTTTGCCTGTTATGTGTTTAGTGCATACAACGGCGATTCAAAGCTGAAAATCCCTGTGTGCGCGACGGCGTTGACTTTGGCGAGCGCAACGGGGGTGTTGAGAGTTATGAGCGGCAATCATTTCCCTTCTGACGTGTTGGCGGGGGCTGTGTTAGGCTCTGCGTCGGGCTTTCTCGTGCCGTTTTTGCACCGAACGGACTTGTTTTCTAAGAATGTGGAAGTGGCGGCGTTGCCTGCGGGATTTTACGCAAAAGTCAAGTTTTAGATTGGATAGAAATCGGTTGGAGAAAGAGAAATGAAGTATTTTATTCTGTCGGATATTCACGGCTCAGAGGGCGCGCTCAAGGTGGCGTTAGACGCGTTTAGAGAATCGAAGAGCAATTATTTGGTAATCCTCGGCGATATATTGTATCACGGCCCGCGCAATCCGCTTCCTGAAAATCACAATCCGCGCGGCGTGGTCGAGCTGCTTAATCCGCTCAAAGAAAAGATTATCGCGTGCCGCGGAAATTGCGATGCGGAAGTTGACCAAATGCTGCTTGATTTCCCCGTGATGTCGGATTATGCGCTCATTGTTGATAACGGAACGCGCTTGTTTTGCACGCACGGACACATATACAGCCCTGAAAAGCTGCCGAAACTGAGCGAAAACGAGGTGTTCTTCTTTGGGCACACGCATATTCAACAGCTGTATCGCTCGTCTGACGGGATTGTGATTTGTAATCCTGGCTCGATTTCGCTTCCGAAAGAAAACAGCGCGGCGGGCTTTGCGATTTATGAAAACCGCACGATTACGAATTATTCTCTTTCTGGAACAATCATCGAACGATTGAGCATCTAAAAGCAGGGAGTGCGTATGGAAAAATGCTAGAATTGCAAATCTTTGTCTTGCAATTCTAGGAACTGGGGATATAATAAAAGCTATGACTGTATTTGAAAACATAAATCGGCTTGTTTCTTATGGATTAAAAACGGGGCTTATTGGTTCTGACGATATAATTTTTACACAGAATATGTTGCTGATGAACTTAGGGCTTGACGGCTTTGAGAGCGCAGAGCAAGCCTCTTCAATTCCCGATGTAAAAATAGAAGACCTCGAAGACATTTTGTCAGAGTTGCTTGATTATGCTGTTGAGGCAGGCTTGTGCGAAAGCAGCGTGGTGTATCGCGATTTGTTTGATACGAAATTGATGGGGTGTCTTGTGCCGCGCCCGAGTGAAGTGATTGCAAAGTTCAATGCTCTGTTGAAAAAAGATGCAAAAGAGGCGACTGATTATTTTTACACATTTAGCCAAAACACCGATTATATACGCCGCTATCGAGTCAAAAAAGACCTCAAGTGGAAGACGGCGACAAAATACGGTGAGTTGGACATAACGATAAATCTTTCTAAGCCTGAAAAAGACCCGAAAGCAATCGCCGCTGCAAAGAGCGCGAAGCAGGGCGGATATCCGATGTGCTTGTTGTGCAAAGAAAATGTCGGCTATGCAGGCAGAGTCAACCACGCGGCGAGGGAAAATCATCGCATTATTCCGCTTACCCTTGCAGGAGAGAGCTGGGGATTTCAGTATTCGCCGTATGTGTATTATAACGAGCATTGCATTGTGTTTTCGATGAAGCACTCGCCGATGCTTATTTGTAAAAAGACGTTTGAGCGACTTCTTGATTTTGTAACGCTCTTTCCGCATTATACGCTTGGTTCTAACGCAGATTTGCCAATCGTTGGCGGCTCTATTTTGACGCACGACCATTTTCAAGGCGGAGCGTACGAGTTCCCGATGGCGAGAGCAAAAGTTGAAAAGACGTTCAAAATTGCAGGCTTTGAAGATGTGAAAGTGGGCATTGTTGAGTGGCCGCTTTCTGTGATTCGCATTTCGTCGTTCGATAAAACTAGGCTTGTCGCGCTGGCAGACCATATTTTGAGCGTGTGGAGAGGATACACGGACGAGAGCGCATTTATCTTTGCGCAGACAGATGGCGAAAAGCATAACACAATCACTCCGATTGCACGCAGACGAGGCGAGAGCTTTGAACTTGATTTAGTGTTGCGCAATAACATAACAACCGCAGAACACCCCCTCGGTGTGTATCACCCGCACGCCGAACTTCATCACATCAAAAAGGAAAATATCGGCTTAATCGAAGTGATGGGCTTGGCTGTTCTTCCGAGCAGACTGAAAAATGAGCTGTCAGACCTTGCCGATGCGATTATGGAGAACAAAGATATTTCGTCTGATGAAACGCTTTCAAAGCACGCGCCGTGGCTTGAAAAAATACGCGGAAAATATAGCGAAATCAATGGAAGTAATATCGACGAGATTTTGCGAACGGAAACAGGCTTAGTTTTTGCTCGAGTGCTTGAAGATGCTGGTGTTTACAAATGCACTGAGAGCGGAAGAGAGGCGTTTGAGAGATTTATGGCGCATATATAGGCTTTTGTTGACTCTTTCGTTTTCTTTCGATAAAAAAGCGTATCGATGAGCTTACCGATACGCTTTTTTTGTGCTATTCTGTTTTTAGCCAATTCCAATATTCTCTGTCTTCTTGACCAACTCTCCAAAAAGCGAGATTCTTTATTCCTAAATCCTTGTACAGCTTTGTTCGCTCTACTAACGATTTTTCGTCTTCAAAATAACCTGTGATTTCTATTTCTTTCTTAAAAGAAAAATACGGCACTCCGTCTTCTCGTTGCACTTCGTGAATATTGTTTTCGCTCATAAGCCGATTTATGCCAGAGAAATAATACGCCTTGTTTGTCGTAAAATCTCCCCATGTGCGCCCATAAAACGGTAAGCCCATTACCAGCTTTTCGCTTGGTATCACGCTTATGGAATATTCGCCGACTTTCTTGCTCCATGGCATCGACGCAATAGAACCAGGCGCGCTTGTTGACCAATGCTCGTCATACGCCATAACAATTATCTTGTCAACGATTTTCGCAATAGCACTATATGAATACACATCGCCTTTTATCGTTTTTGTGCGCGCAGGAATGGCAACTGATAAAATTTTGCCGTTTAGCCCCTTTTTCAAAAGTGATAAGAACTCTAAAAAGTTTTTTCCGTCGCGCGCAGGCACTAGCTCGTAATCGATTTGTAGCCCGTCATAGTTGCTGCTCGCTGCAATTAACGATTTTACAAGCCTGTCGCGCACGCTGTAAGACGGGTCTAGCACAAAATGTGTGAGAGAGCGGCTTTCGCAAGTTGAAACTAAATGCACTCTGCCGTTAAACGCTGCAAAATTATCGCCTCTGTTCAACATATCAAGCTCGCCGTATGCATTTACGTCGGCAGAAAAATATCCTATATCGGTAAGCGGCATATCATAGTCGAACTCGTCTTCTCTCTTCGCCATAACATAGCCCCAAACTTCTGCAAAGTCCATCACTTCGCCTGCAAGCTCTTCTCTTTTGTATGCAGCTCCCTTGTTTCCCTCATAGTCCCAACCGTCTGTATTTTCTTCACTCTCTTCCTCTCCGTTTGTCAGCTCTTTGCTGTTTTCGTCAAGAGATACTTCTATGGGCGGACGGCTCTTTTGCGTACATCTCACGCAAAAAAATACGATGAACGCCAATACTAAAAGCCCCCCGATATATGCGACAAGTGCCATCATCATCTTGTTTGGGTCTTCGAGGGATTTATTTATATTGCTCTGTTTTTTTTCAGTGTTTTCATTAGTATCCATAAATAGCTCTTCTCCTTAAAAGTAGCGTATTATTCCTGTTGCTTTTATTTTGACCACGTCCATGGGTAGTAAAGAGAGGTGCGAAGCAAAACTTTATTCGTGTTGCTTTTCGCGATTTTTATGTTTTTCCAAAATCCTTCGTCTTCAAACCCAATTCGCCAAAATCCGATTTTCTCTATTCCCATATCTTCATACATTCGGCTTCTGTAAAGCATAGAGTAATCATCTTCATAATATACCGTAACGCTTAAAGGAACAGTAAAAGAAAAGTGCGGAATGGCATTATCCCTCTTTATTTCAGGCTTGCCGTTTTCTCTCCATATACGCATAATGCCAGAATAATAAAAAGCCCTGTTCCACGTTCTTCCCCACGACCTTCCGTAAGACGGCAATCCCATAACGAGTTTCTCTTTGGGAATAACCGTCTTTGCATACGAAGCAATCTTTCTGCACCAATCAATCGACGCAATAGAACCAGGTGCGCTTGTTGACCAATGTTCGTCATACGCCATTATTATCACGCGGTCAACAAGTTTTTCTATTTTCGGATACGGATAAATATCATCAGAAATGGTTCTCATTCTTGCAGGCACGGCTATCGAAAAGATTTTGTTTTTCGGTAATCTTTTTCTCACCTCTTCCAAAAAGGTCAGAAAATTTATTCTATCGCGCGCAGGAATATACTCATAATCGATTTGCAGCCCGTCATAATCCTTTGCCGCGCGTATTAAATCCTCTATGAGCTTTTCTCTAAGCGGGAAATCCGTACTCATCACAAAATGAGATAGCGTTCTCCCGTCGCAACTCGTTACAAGATGTACTCTACCTTTGTACCACGAAGGAATTTTTTTTCTTTTCGGCACGCTGGATAGCTCTCCGTACATGTTAATCGTCGCGGAAAAATAGCCGACATCTGTTATCGGGAATCCTCTTTTAAACTCGTTTTCGTTGCCCTCCATAACATACCCCCACACTTCCGTAAAAGCCGCAGTTTTGTTTGTAGGCAGAACCTCTTTTGCGTGTGCGTTAGAAAGAGGGAAAAAAAGAGTGGTGAGCAGAGAAATGAGCAAACAAAAAACAAAGGCTTTACTGTCGGTCAAAAAAAACATTAACCCTCGCTCTCTATTATTGTATACATCGGCTCTTTGTCTTTGTGCAGCTCTAAGATATGTTTTTCGGCTTTCAGCACTTCCGTTGGGTCGTGAGTAACGTGAAGAATGGTCGTTGTGCCGCTTTCTGCAATGATTTCCATAAGGTTGAGTATCTTTTGCCTGTAATTTTCATCAAGTCCATGACAAGGCTCATCAAGAATGAGTAGCGGAGGTTGCTTTACTGCTGCCCGCAAAATCAAAATAGCTCTTTGCTCTCCATAACTCAATGAAGCAAACGCCTCATCTTCTCTGCCTTGAAAGCCGCCGAGCTTTAACCATTTGCGCGCTTCATGCTTTTCAAGGTCTGTCTTTGCTTCATATAGCCCGATGGAATCTCGGAAGCCTGAGATAATAACGCTTTCAATATCAAAGCCGCCGAGCATACGGTAGTCAACATGCAACCGATAGCTGACAATGCCGAGCTTTGCTTTTATGTCCCAAATCGTTTCTCCCGTTCCTCGCTTTCTGCCGAAAAGCCAAATATCATTCGAGTACACTTGTTGGTTATCGCCTGTTATCAGCTCAAGTATCGTTGTTTTTCCGCTGCCGTTTGCGCCGCGAATAAGCCAATGCTCTCCCTCTTTTACTTTCCAGTTCAAATCTCTGATAACCTTGTTATCGCCCCAACCAACATTTACATTGTTAAACTCAACCAGTGTCTTTTTTTCTGTTTTTTCTGTAGAATTCCCTTTTGACATATCGAGCATCGATTTTAGCTCATCGCTAAAACTCTTTTTTTCTTTCGCCTTTCGCTCTGCCTCTTTCTCGCTTCTCTGCTCTAACAGTTTTTCATATTCGCTTCTTTCGCCGCAAAAAGAAACAGCATCGCCTGTAAATTCTAAAACGCGGTTTATGCTTTCAGGGATTTCAACCATTCTCTCCATACTCAAAATGATGGTAGGAAAAGGATTGTCAGAAGTGCCTTTAAGCTGTTTTGAAACAACGGTATCGAAAAATTCAAGCAAAATGTGTCTGCTCTCTTTATCAAGCCCTGCAAATGGGTCGCTTAAAATCAAGAGCTTTTTGCCAGAAAGAAGGGAACGGCACAGCAGTGTTCTGCGGATTTCGCCCGTAGACATATATTTAAGTCCGCGCTCTAAAATCTTTTCCACTCCGCACAATTTTACCTGTGGCAAAGTTTCAAGCCTGCTTGCAATTTCAGGAGCGACTTCTGCAATATATCTTCTGCCCGTTCTTCCCTCGTCCAATCTATCCATATAATCGCTTTCATCTCTTTCTCTCTCTTCTTCGATTAAAGAGGCAGCAGCTTCTAGCGACACTGTTTCTACGCTGTCTTTGAACACTGATGAATAAAGCGATACATCACTGTTATTCACTGCGTTCGGCGAAAAAAATCGCTTGTTTTCCGAAAGAGCTTTGATAAAATCCGCTTTTGCGCTTCCATTTGCACCGATGATGAGCCACGCTTCTCCGCTTTTAAAAGTCCAGTCGATTCTTTTAATATATGTCTTTGATTCACTGCATACTTTGCAATTTTCTATGCTGATTAGATTAGCCATTTTTCTTCCTCTTATACGTTCTCTATTTATTTCGGCTAAAATTTGTCAAATTCCTAGTAGTATTCCGCACGGAGCTGCTTAACAAAAATACAAATACATGGTGATTATATGCAATAATACAAAATAAAAAAACACTTCCCCTTGAAAAAGCGTCCTCTTTGCTTATCATCGGGGAAGTGTTATAGAATGTGCTTTATAGAAAAAAGTAGAAAAAAGTAGAAAAAAGTTATTTAGAGAAAAGCTCTGTAGACAAATAGCGGTCGCCTGTGTCTGGAAGCAATACGACAATGGTCTTTCCCTCAAACTCGGCTCTCTTTGCAATCTGCTTTGCTGCCCAAATTGCCGCGCCTGCAGAAATGCCGACTAACACACCTTCTGTCTTTGCAAACTCCCTGCCTGTTTCAAACGCATCTTCATTTTCAACAGCGATAACCTCATCATAAATCTTTGTGTCGAGCGTTTCTGGAACAAAGCCCGCGCCGATACCTTGAATCTTGTGCGGTCCTTTTAAGCCTTTTGAAAGAACAGGAGATGTAGCAGGCTCAACTGCAAAAATCTTGATGTTCGGGTTCTTTTCTTTCAAGTACTTGCCCACACCGCTCAAAGTGCCGCCTGTGCCGACTCCTGCAATAAACGCATCAACTTTGCCGTCTATGTCTTCATAGATTTCAGGACCTGTCGTGTTGTAGTGCGTTTCAGGGTTTACGGGGTTGGTGAACTGGCTTGGAATAAAGCTGTGAGGTGTTGTTGCTGCAAGCTCTTTTGCCTTTTCGATTGCGCCGTTCATACCTTTTGCACCTTCTGTCAATACGATTTCTGCTCCATACGCCTTTAAAAGACTTCTGCGCTCTACAGACATTGTCTCTGGCATTGTGAGAATGGCGCGAAGTCCATAACTTGCAGCAACCATAGCCAACCCGATACCTGTGTTTCCACTTGTCGGCTCAATGATGACCGAATCAGAGCTTACTTTGCCGCTCTTAATGGCATCATCGATAATCGCCTTGGCAATGCGGTCTTTCACGCTTCCTGCTGGATTGAAATACTCCACTTTCGCCACAATGCGAGCCTTGAGAGCTTCCTTTTTCTCTGTGTTGGTAAGCTCAAGGAGAGGTGTATGCCCGATGAGTTCTGTTACTTTCTTTGCGACTTTCTCTGCCATAGAAATATCTCCTAGTGAATCAGTATGATAAAAATATACTTGTAATTTGGGGAATTGTCAATAGAAATAGCTCTATTTTCCTAGTGAAATTATGTTAAATGACATAATCGTAGATTTGTTCTACTTTCACGTTCTTTATAAGGTCGCTTAAATGGATAGAATCGAAATAGTCATTCACTACTTTATAAAAGCCTTCCCACATTTTCAGCGTAGGACAGATTTCTTTTTTCTCGCACGTGTTTTCGCTTGATTCAAGACATGTTACAGGGGCTAAGTTGCCTTCTGTAATGCGCAATATTTCGCCGACGGTATATTTTTCGGGGCTTTTAGAAAGTTTATACCCCCCTTGAGGTCCTCTGACACTGTTTAAAAGCGAATACTTGCTTAATAAAGCGGTTATTTGCTCTAAGTATTTGACCGAAATGTTTTGCCGAGCCGATACATCGCGAAGCGTTGTATAGCCGCCTGTGTTATGCACTGCCAAATCAATCATAAAGCGAAGTGCATATCTGCCACGAGTTGATATTTTCATATAACCTCCTAGTTATATATATCATAGTATACTAGCAATTTCCGTATAAGTCTAGTTATAAAGTGTGAAATTCCAAAAATATGTGCGCGGAGTGTAAACGCAGTATAATTCTTGTCAGTTCGCTATATATAGCGTATTATTGCTTTTAGACTTATATAACAATATTTTTGCGACACCCATTCTCATTCTTACAATGCGACAGTCTTTCTCATTCCAATGCGACACACTGTCGCACGTAAATGAGAAAGGCTGTCGCATTAGAAGGAGAATGCTTTAAACACGAAAAGAATGATACAGAGTGTAACACAGTCCTATTTCTCATACGATATTTGAATATAGAGGATATTATGAAAATATATAGTTTTTCGCCTTTTGGATATGAGGGCGCAATAGTGAGCGTTGAAGTTGATTTAAGAAAGGGAATACCTGCTATTGATATGGTGGGGCTTGCCGACGGCGCGGTAAAGGAAAGCCGAGAAAGAATCCGCTCTGCTATCCGTAATTCTGGGCTTGAGTTCCCGAAAGAAAGGGTGTTGATAAGTCTTTCGCCTGCTGACTTGAAAAAAGAGGGAGCTGGTTTTGATTTGCCGATTGCGTTAGCTGTGCTAGAGGCAAAATTGGACTTGGAAAGAGATAAGAGCAACGGAGAGCTATTTGAAGAAAGCGTACTTATTATTGGAGAGCTTGATTTAAGCGGCAATGTAAAAAGTGTTCGCGGAATTCAAGCTGCTATTGCAACGGCTGCAGAAACGGGAATTACAAAGTGCATTGTGCCTGCGCTAAACAAGGGCGAGGCGATGAAGATGACAGGAACGCATATTTTTGCCGCCGAAACTCTTTTAGAAGCATTTAATGCACTTGAAACAGGAAAAGGCTTTGAAGTTGCAAAAGAAAATGCAGAAGAAGAGCTAGGGGAAGGATATGTTAAAATCGATGATGTTATTTTTCCTCCTGTTACGCCTGAAAACGATATATGCACTGTGAGAGGGCAAAAGAATCTAGTAAGGGGATTGCAGATAGCTGCTGCGGGTGGGCATAATGCCTTGGCGTATGGTACTCCAGGCTGCGGCAAGACGCTTGCAATGCAACGCTTTTCGAGCCTTATGCCGCTATTAACAGATGAAGAGAGCAAAACGGTAACTCGCATACATTCTCTCGCAGGTCTGTTGCCTCAAGGCGCAGCACTCGTAAAAATTCCGCCGTTTCGTATGCCGCATCAAACTGCTTCTATTGAAGGAATTTGCGGTGGAGGGCCGCGCTGTACACCAGGAGAAATTTCTTTAGCTCATAATGGAGCATTGTTTCTTGACGAAGCAAGCCAATTCAAAGCGTCTGTGCTGCAAATGCTTCGAGTACCGCTTGAAAGTGGGTGTATCACGCTTTCGAGGGCGGGAAGAAACACGGTGTATCCTGCGTCTTTTCAGCTGCTTGTCGCAACAAATCCCTGTCCGTGCGGCAACTTTGGCTCAAGCGATAAACTTTGTCTTTGTTCTGCACGCTCTATTGAACAGTTCTGGAAAAAGTTTTCTGCTCCTCTTCTTGACCGCATAGATATTCGCCTTCACGTTGATTTGCCAGACACGCAAGAAGATACGCCGCTTGATATAATGACTCTTCGCACTCCTATTGCTCATGCGGTTTCTGTGCAGCGGAGAAGGCAGGGAAAGCGAAATGCGCATTTAACGCCGCAAGAAGTGTTGATGTATTGCGTTATGAGCGATGAGGCAAGGGAGATTCTGGATAAAGCGCAGGATATGTATAGCTTGAGCCAAAGGGCTGTGAGCGGTTGTATGAAAATTGCGCGCACTATTGCAGATATGGACGGTTCAGAGAAAATAGAAGCTGTGCATATGAAAGAGGCTGTGCATTATCGAAAAACTGAAGTTGGAATCGGCGGCATTAGTGAAATGCTGTAAGCAGTAGAGAAGAAACAAAAAAGGTTCTGTTTAATGCAGAACCTTAATAAAAAATTGCCGGAAGAGAGACTTGAACTCTCACACTATTGCTAGCAAAGGATTTTGAGTCCTTCGTGTCTACCATTCCACCATTCCGGCGTTGCTTTATGATTAGAATATAGCAGATTACTAAATTTTGTTCAAGGGGGTAAGCGAAAAAAAACTGCAAAAAAAAACTTGACAGAATGAAAAAAGCGAATGATAATAGACATATAAACAAGGTAATCGATTACCTTGCAGATTTATTATCGTTTCTTTTTAGGGGTTAGTTATGTTTAAAAGAAGCCATTTTTTGTTTACGGCTGCACTTTGTTTGGCAGCGTTTGCGGTTGTTGGCTGTGGAGGAGAGAAGGGAGGCAATACTGCTTCAACATCTTCTTCAAGTGGTAAAAAAGAGAGCAATAAGCTCGTTGTTTGGTCATTCACAGATGAGTTAAAAGGTATGATTGACAACTACTACACACCTGCTCACCCTGATATGACTGTTGAATACTCTATGACTCCAACAGACCAGTTCCCAAACAAGCTCGACCCTGTTCTTCAGAGCGGAAATGGCTGTCCTGATGTATTTGCTTTGGAAAATGCGTTCGTGAGAAAGTATATCGAATCAGGTCTTTTGCTTCCGCTTGATGATGTGTATGCAGAAGTGAAGTCAAAGATGGCTGACTATCCAATGCAGATTGGCTCTTATGACGGACACGTTTACGGTATGGCTTGGCAGGTTGCTCCTGGTGCATTGTTCTATCGCAGAAGCCTTGCAAAGAAATATCTTGGCACAGATGACCCTGAAAAAGTTCAGGAATATGTAAAAGACCTTGATACATTCGTAAAAACAGCAGAGCTTTTGAAGCAGAAATCTGATGGACTTTGCGACATTGTATCTTCTTCTGGCGATATGTTTATGCCATACAAGGGCGCAAGAAAAGACCCGTGGGTTGTGAATGATAAGCTCGTTATCGACCCTGCTATGGAAAAGTATATGGACATGGCAAAACTTATGCACGACAATCACTATGATGGACGTGTTGCACAGTGGTCAGAAGGTTGGTACGCAGGTATGAAGGGAACTCTTAAAGATGAAAAAGATAATCCTGTAGAAGTATTCTGTTATCTTCTTCCAACATGGGGACTTCACTATGTTTTGAAGACAAACGCTCCTGAAACATCAGGCGATTGGGCAATGTGTGCAGGTCCTGCGAACTACTATTGGGGCGGTACTTGGATTGCAGCGTATAAGGGAACAAAGAATCCGAATGCAGCTAAAGAGATGATTAAATACTTGGCGACCGATGATGACTTCTTGATGAAGTATGCAAAGGATTCTGGTGATACTGTTGGTAACTTGAATGTTCAGAACGCAATTAAAGACACATTCGCTGAGCCATATCTCAATGGTCAGAATCACTATAAAGATTTCTGCGAAATGGCAAAAGGTATTGACGGTCGTTTGATTCAAGGTACAGACCAGCAGATTGAGCAGTATTTCTCTGAGGAAGTTGCAGCGTATGCTAACGGAGAGAAATCAAAGGAACAGGCTTTGAACGATTTCAAGGCACAGGTTTCTTCAATGCTCGAATAGCAGCTAGAGGCTGTTTTTCAAGATGACCAGTTGATATTTTGATGTTTTATTATAGAAAAGTGTTGATTGGTTATATCTATAGGCAACCATGAGCTGTTTTGTAAAATCAGCCTGTGGCTGCCTTATTTGAAAAAGTTAAAAATCCCTTTTGCTTAATTCTACGAAAAAATCATAGATAGAAGGAGGTACTGCTATGACAAAAAAAGGCGCACAAGACCGTCTGAATGTGTTCGGCTATTGGTTCACCTTGCCTTTCATCGTTGTATTTTTAATTTTCAACTTTTGGCCGACAGTATACACATTCTTGCTTTCATTTGGAGATATGAAAGGTCTTAAAACAAGTTTCAATCTTGTTGGACTTGTAAACTTTAAAAAGTTAGTAGCTGACCCATATTTTTGGGGAGCTGTTAAAAACACGTTTATCATTTGGGGCTTAAACTTTGCACCACAGCTTGGAATTGCTCTTATTCTTGCAATTTGGCTTACAGATGTTAAACTTAATCTTCACGGCAAAAATCTTTTCCGTGCTTTGTTCTATTTACCAAATCTTTTGATGGCGACATCGGTTGCTATTTTGTTTAAGAGCCTTTTTGCTTATCCTATTGGACCTGTTAATCAGTTTTTAATGAAAATAGGTGTTTTAACACAGGCTTTTCAATTTGATAGAAGTCCTTGGGCAATGCGCTTAATTGTAGCATTTATTCAGTGGTGGATGTGGTGCGGACAGACGCTCATTCTTTTGATGGCTGCTATCACAAGTATTTCGCCTTCTCTTTATGAGGCGGCTGTTATCGACGGTGCAAACGAATGGCAATGCACATGGCATATTACCATTCCCCAGCTTCGCCCGATGATGTTCTATCTTTTAATCACGTCTATGGTCGGCGGTATGCAGATGTTTGATATTCCGTTCCTTATTACAGGTATGCACGGAGAACCAGATTACAAAATCCGCACTACTGCTGTCTATATGTATAATACTGCATTCCAAGGCAAAAACAATTACTCTTATGCGGCGGCAATTTCTATCGGAATGTTCATTATCACGATTATTCTTGCGTGGGTGATAAATCAGCTCACAAAAGAAAAAGCTCCAAAAAAGCACTAGGAGAATAGGTTATGACTTATAAAAGAGAAATAAAGATAAAAGAAACCATAGTGTATATTGCTATGATTATATTCGGTCTTATCGCTGTAGTGCCTGTGTGGGTTATGCTTATTAACGCAACGAGAAACAATGCAGAGATAAACTCAGGTCTGTCTTTGATTCCTAGTTCTCACGCACTCGATAACTGGAGAATCTTGACGAGCCGCAACTTCCAGATTTGGCAGGGCTTTGGCAACAGCTTTATCATTTCGTCGCTTGTTACAATATTATGTGTCTATTTCTCATCTCTTGTAGCGTATGCGATTCATATTTACAGATTCCGCGGCAGAAAGTTGCTTTGGAATTTGATAATGATGCTGATTATGCTTCCTGCATCTTTGTCATTTATTGGTTTCTGCCAGTTTATCTCAAAGATTCATTTGATGAACAGCTTTATTCCGCTCATTATTCCGAGCATTGCTTCTGCAGGTACTGTTCTCTTTATGAAACAATACCTCGAGTCAATCCTTTCTTTTGAGCTTATTGAGGCTTCGAGAATTGACGGCGCAGGGGAATTCTTGATTTTCAATCAGATTATTCTTCCTGTCATAAAGCCAGCTATTGCAACGCAGGCAATTTTCTGCTTCGTTGGTTCATGGAATAACTTTATGACTCCGTTTGTCTTGCTTTCAAGCACAGAGAAATATACGCTTCCTATGCTTGTGCAAATGCTTCGCGGCGATATTTACCGTACAGAGTATGGCGGAATTTATCTCGGCATTGCTGTATCGCTTGTTCCGATTATCATATTCTATGCATTTATGTCTCGCTACATTATCAGTGGTTTGACAATGGGAAGTGTAAAAGAATAGCAAGTTTGTGTTTTTAACACAAAGTATTACATCTTGTAACTTTTTAGTTGCAAGATGTTTTAAAACATTGCAAATGTGTACGTTTACAATGTAATTTAGTTGATATATTGGTTTATTGGTTACTATTAAGGAGAATATGTATATGGCTAGCACATACCGTGTTAATAACCCCATTTTAAGAGGATTTCACCCAGACCCATCTATCTGTATGGCAAATGGTGAATACTATATCGCAAACTCTACATTTGAGTGGTATCCTGGTGTAGAAATCAGTCGTTCAAAAGATTTGGTTCATTGGGACGCAGTTCCTTCTCCGCTGAGCGAAAAGCGACTTTTGGACATGGCGGGCGAAAAGTTTTCGTGCGGCATTTGGGCACCGTGTTTGTCTTACTCAAATGGGCTATTTTATCTCATTTATACCGATGTAAAGAATTGGAATGTCGGTACTATGAAGGACTGTCCTAATTATTTAACGACAGCTCCGAGCATTGAAGGTCCGTGGTCAGACCCTGTGTTTTTGAATGCGTCGGGCTTTGATGCGTCTATGTTCCACGATGATGACGGCAGACATTGGTACATCAATATGGAATGGGACTACCGTGAATATGGTCCTCGCCAATTCTCTGGAATCGTGATGAGAGAATATTTCCCAGAAGAAAAGCGGCTTGGCGATAAAAGATACAAGATTTTCTTGGGAACAGATATTGGTATGGTAGAAGGACCTCATTTATATAAGAGAAATGGTTGGTACTACATTGCTGCGGCAGAAGGCGGCACTAGCTATGAGCATGCGATAAGCGTTGGTCGTTCTCGCTCTATTGAAGGTCCGTATGAAATACACCCAAATAACCCGTTTATTTCAAGCTATGGACACAAAGAACTGAAATTGCAAAAAGCAGGACATGGAAGCTGGTGTTCTTCGATTGACGGAAAAAAGACCTATATGGTGTATCTGTGCGGTCGCCCGTTAGCAGTTGACGGAGTTTCTTGCACTCTCGGCAGAGAAACAGGATTGGCAGAGGTTGAATGGAAAAACGATTGGCCGTATGTAAAGCAGACCGACGGTTCTTTGAGCAATACGCCGCCTGATTATGTCGATGTGGAAGCTGCGGACGGGGTAAAGCAGTATTTTGCAGGCAGCGGAAGCAATCACTACACGTTTGAGAATAAGGATTTCTTGCGCGACTTTAAGACGCTTCGCACGCCTATCACAGAGGATAGATTTTCAATCAACAAGCGCAAGGGGTATCTTTCTATTCGAGGAGGACAATCTCCGTGGTCGTTCTATGACCAAGGCTTCTTGGCTCGCAGGCAGACGGATTTTTGCTTTACGGCAGAAACAAAGATGGAGTTTGAGCCAGATTATTTCCAGCAGTATGCGGGTCTGTGCTATCGCTACGACGAGGAAACGCAGTATTTGCTGCAGGTTACCTACGACGAAAAGCGCGGAAAGATTTTGCAGCTCAACACGATTATGCCGAACTTCTTTGAGCGCGGTATGCCGATTGAGCTAAAAGAAGGCGCAGTGTGGCTTAGAGTTGAAGTGAAGAATGAGAAAGCTGTTTTCTCTTGGAGTCAAGACGGAAAGAATTTCACGATGATTCGACCTCTCGGAGATGCTTCAAAGCTCTCTGATGAGTACTGCGGTATGGGCTTTACTGGCGCATTTGTAGGAATGTTCTGTGTAGATACGGAATTCTATAAGAAGTGCGCAGACTTTGAGTATTTTGACTACAAAGGATTTGACGAACTCTAATGGTTACTATTTACGACATCGCCCGTGCAACAGGTTATTCTGCTCCGACGGTATCGCGTGCGCTTACAGGTACAGGCAAGCTCACACAAGCGACAAGAAAGAAAATCATTTCTACTGCGAATGAAATGGGCTATGAGCCGAATAGTATAGCTCGCTCCCTTTCGACAAAGAAAACAAACCTCATCGGCATTATCTATGATGATGTGCAGATGTCGCGGGGGTTCACGCACCCATTGTTTTCAGGAGTATTGAATACGTTTCGAGAAACGGTGGAAAAGCAGGGATATGATATAATCTTTTTGTCGCGGCATTTTAAGATGTCGTATTTAGCACATGCACGCTATAGGGCTGTAGAGGGAGTTGCGATTATAAATCCTGAAACAGGTGAGTATAATAGCTACGAGGAGTTTGCGAAAAGCGATATACCTTGCGTATCAACAAGCGCAATTATACCAGGAATATGTTCTGTCCTTTCGGAAAATGAAGAGGCTGGATATATTGCGGCAAAGCACCTTGTAGCGATGGGGCATAAGAAAATTGCCTATATTTCAGGACCGTATGATTCTTTTTCAAAGTCTGCGATAGAAAGACTGCATGGATTTCAGCGGGGCTTGAAAGAATATGGCTTATCTCTTGATGAGTCGCATATTGAAAAGTGCGATACATGGATTGAAGAGTCTGGAAAAAAGGCATTTTCACGATTGTATGAACGGCATAGCGATATTACAGCTGTGTTTTCGTCATCTGACCTGCTTGCAAGGGGAATCATACAGTATGCAAACGAAAAGAATATTTCTTTGCCGAATGATTTATCTGTTATAGGATTTGATGATGACAGTGCTTCTAGCTTTTTGACACCGAGCTTGACGACGTTTCGACAAGACAGTGCAACTATAGCAAAAGTGGCTTCTGAGCTATTGATAAATGCGATAAATGGTAAGCCGATTCAAGACGAGTTTGTGCGTATTCCTGCGGATTTTATAATACGCAATTCGGTCAAAGATATACGGAATGCGCTATAAACTGAGCTTACACAAAGCATGATACGGAGGACAAAATGGAATATGTGATTGGTGTTGACCTTGGTACGAGCGGTACAAAGACCGTGCTTTTTGACACGGCGGGAACGGTCATCGCTTCAAAGACAATAG
>ERZ842401.3237-NODE-3237-length-20541-cov-7.310602_pt1 | contig 20541 bp, 15 predicted proteins | sample MGYA00521270_ERZ842401 | MGnify/ENA primary metagenome ERZ842401 (study PRJEB31892, sample SAMEA3878208) | bioreactor metagenome | biome: Moose rumen | place: Sweden | collected 2011-10 | study: EMG produced TPA metagenomics assembly of the PRJEB12797 data set... | reverse complement strand
TCTTCTTGACCGGCCGCTTCCGTAACGACTGGTCCTCGACCCTGCCCAAGGACAATAACCACTACTTCTATCCCGCTGGTGAACTTGCAATCGTGCTCAGCGAGATGGGCTTCATGAAGCACATCGGATTCATCAACTACCTGAAACTGCGCGGCGCTATCGCCCAGGTGGGTAAGGATGCTCCCGTGCTCTCGATCGATCCCGAACTCGAGCCCACCGGCCTGACCGGCGGCGGTTACAAGTATGGCTACACTGGTCCTAACCGCAGCCTCAAGCCCGAGATGACGACCTCCTATGAGGCTGGTGTTGAGGCCCGCTTCTGGAACGACCGCATCAACGCCGACTTCACCTGGTTCCGCACCCATTGCGCCGACCAGATCGTTACCGGTTTCCGCATGAGTTACGCTACCGGCTTCGTGCTGAACAACATGAACGTGGGTACGTTTAACACCTGGGGCTGGGAAGGTCACGCCGATGTTGACGTGGTGCGCACCCCCGACGTTCGCTGGAACGTGGGCGTGAATGTGTCGCACACCAACAGTGAGGTGGTTTACCTGCCCGAGAACCTGACCGAGTTCTACAACGCCTATACCTGGAACTCGGGTAACATCCGCAACGGTGTGATGAAGGGTCACCCCATCAGCACCGTTACCGGCCGTGCCTACGAGCGCAACTCCAAGGGCCAGATCCTGATCGACCCGACCACGGGTCTGCCCCGCACCAGTGCCGTCTGGTCCATCCTGGGTAACCGTGAGCCCAAACTGCGCTTCGGTTTGACCACCGCCCTGAGCGTCAAGAACTGGCGCCTGAGCGCCATGTTCCAGGGCCGCTACCATGCCGACGTTGTCAACGCTACCATGCGCGACATGTTGGGCACTGGTCTGAACTGGCTGTCTGTTGACATGCGCGAGAAGGGATTTGTGGTATTTGACGGCGTACTGTATGACGGCAAGCAGGAGAGCGACAATCCCACCCCCAACACCATCGCCGTGAACCTGGGCGAGTATGGTTCCTACACCTACACTGGTGGCGATGAGGACTGGATCCAGCACAAGATCAACTACATCCGTTGCCAGGAGTTGCGTCTGGCCTATGTCTTCTCGCACGATTGGCTGAACCGCGTGACCAAGGGTACTGTGCAGAATGCCAGCATCTATGCTTCGGCTAACGACCTGTTCACCATCACCAACTACACGGGTACCGACGTTGCCGGTAACACCCTGTCGGCTGCTGCCGGTGGTACCGGTGGTGAGGGCTACGACTGCTGGTCGCTGCCCACTCCCCGTAGCTACTCTGTGGGTCTGAGCGTTACCTTCGGTTCCAACGATGAGGCTCCCAAGCCCACGTACACCAACACCGCGGTGCTCAATGACCAGATCAATGACCTGCGCGCACAACTGGCTAACGCCGAGAACAACTACAACGGCCGCCTGGCCAACCTGCAGAACGATCTCGACGCCGCTAACCGCGCTCTGGCCAACTGCCGCAACGACCTCAACGCTGCCAAGAATGCAGCCCCCAAGGTGGTTGACAACAGCAAGCAGTACATGAACGTCCTGGTTCACTTCCCCGTGAACAAGACCGCCGTGGGTGCCGACCAGCGTCCCAACGTGGAGCGCGTCGCTGCCTACCTAAAGAGCCATCCCGAGGCTACCTGCACCATCAAGGGTTATGCTTCGCCCGAGGGCAATCAGGACAACAATATCAAACTCGCTAACGGCCGTGCCGCCAGCGTGAAGGATATGCTCATCAACAAGTATGGTATCGCTGCCAACCGCATCAACGCCGAGGGCCAGGGTATCAGCAACATGTTTGATGAACTGAGTTGGAACCGTGTTTCGATCTGCGAAATCATCGTGAAGTAATTATTAACTAGGGACTAGCAACTAGAAACTAGAAACTATAAAAACAGATATAATTATGAAATCATTGAAATCAATTATACTGTGTGCGCTGGCTTGCGTGACGTTGGGGCTGACATCCTGTGATGACTACCTGGATGTGAACAGGAACACCGACGCGCCCGACTATGTGGAGGGCTACCTCTACCTGGCAGGTATTCAGCAGGCCTACCAAGGTATCTACTGGGACATCCGTGCCATCGGCCCGCTCACCCAGATGATGGGTACGTCGAGTTACACGAACTTTGCCAACCACTACTACACCAAGGCCAGTGATGCCGGTGGTGAGGCATGGCGCATGGTTTACTGGAACCAGGGCATGAACCTGGAGAACATGATCAACCAGAGCGTTGAGGCCGAGAACTGGACACTGGCAGGTATCGGACTGGCCATGAAGGCCTTCTCATGGGACCTGCTGACCAAGGTCAACGGTGAGGCGCCGATGCGTCAGGCCTATGTGCCCGGTCTGCTCTCTCACGAGTATGACTACCAGTATGACATCTATCCCCAGGTGCGCGAGTGGGCCTATCAGGCTATCGATTACCTGCAGCGGGAGGATAACTCAGCCTATGGCAACCGCATCAAGAACAACGACTACATGTATGGCGGCGACAAGGACAAGTGGGTGAAATTCGCCTATGCTGTCATTGCCCGCAACCTGGCCTCGTTGACCAACAAGCGTGACTTCAAGGAGAAATACTACAATGAGTTCCTCACTGCTGTCAACAACGCTTTTGCCAGCAATGCCGATAACGCCACCCTGAAGATCGCCGGTGGTGGTGCCGACGCTGCCGAGAGCGGCTACAACAACTTCTGGGGCACCTATCGTGGCAACCTGAGCAACAGTTACTGGCAGCATGACTATGCCGTGCAACTGTTCACGGGTACCATCCGCAAGTATGACGAGCAGGGCAACTACATCCAGACCGAGGATACCGTGCCCTTGAATAAGCAGCACTATCCCTATCAGTTGCTCGACAAGCAGATCACCAGCGACACCCTGCCCGATGCCGGTCACTTTGACCCGCGCCGCCTCGTGAAACTGGCTACTACCGACAGCAGCAACTATGCTACTATCGCCGACCGTGAGGTGCTCCGCAGCCTCTACTATGCGGGCTCGGGCTTCACCGGTGCCAGTGGTCCCATCGCCACTGCTCCCAGTTACTGGGGACGCACCGCCGTGTCCAACACTACCTATGACGGCGCCGGACACTGGATTTACCACAACGATGCTCCTTACATCATGGCCACCTATGCCGAGTTGCTGTTCGACCTCGCCGAGGTTCAGTACAAGCATGGCAGCAAGAGCGATGCCTTCGAGACTTGGAAGAAGGCTATGGCTGCCGACATGGAGTTCACCGCCAGTTACATCGTTCCCGGTACCGTGAGCGGCAACTACCGCCAGGGTGACCGTGTGACAGCGGCAACCTTCAACACTCTGGCACAGGAATACCTCAACGGTCCCTACGTGGCTGGCCTGTCGATGAGCGACTTCTCGCTCTCGCACATCATGATGCAGAAGTACCTTGCCCTGTATCCCTGGGGTGCCATCGAGGCATGGGTTGACCTGCGCAAGTACTTCTATGACATCGAGTACACCGGCGATTATCCCTCCTATGGCAACGGTTGGGACAGGACGACCCTGAACCAGAAGTTGGATACCGATCCCAACAAGGTTTACAAGGGATTCTGGCTGCAGCCCGCACAGGTGCAGGGCCGCAAGTCTGCCTTCAACACCGACAACAACGGCTCGCCGTGCTTCCGCCTGAGGCCGCGCTACAACTCAGAGTACATGTGGAACAAGGGCAATCTGGACGCTCTCAAGCCCATTGGCGGTCAAGAACTTGATTACCAGTGCTCCATCATGTGGTTCTGCTACCCTGGTGACATGCCTACCGAGTAATGTTTATTAATGATGTAAAAATTCAATGACTATGAAATATTTCAAATATATAGCATTATTGCTGTTAGTGGCAATCACAATGGGCTCCTGCGACAAGAAGGACGTTTCCTACATGGCCGAGCCTGTTGACGAATCCCAGAAGTGCTATGTGCAGGTTGGCTACTATGCCCCTGTCACTGCCGCTGCCGCCAACTACATGTACTTCATCGACATCAATGGTGTTGAGTACGGTAACGACGGTGCGACCTTCCTGGCCACATTCAATGCAGTTCCCTCGGGCGGCACCAACCGTTACTATGCCGTTGATGCCGGCAGCGTGAACCTCAAGTTGCACAAGAGGGAGAGCGACGGCAACGGTGGATATGTTTATCCCGTGGCCTACGACCAGACCGTTAACCTCGAGGCCGGCAAGCGCTATGTCCTCTTTGTTCACGACCTCGACAAGGCTCCCATCGTTATCGAGATGTCGCCTGCTCCCGAGTTTGGCCGTGCACTGGACACCGACTCGCTGTGCCGCGTGCAGTTCGTCAACCTGCTTTATGAGGCCGACGGCACGCCCATCACCACCAAGGTGCAGTATGGTGTGCAGAATGTGGACACCAAGGAGTATGAGCCTGTTGGCGTGCCTGTTGCCTTCGGTGAGTGCACCCCCTGGTTCTTTGTGAAGGTGCGCAAGTCGGTATACAATAGTTCGGGTTACCAGCGCGAGGAGGTATGCCTCTTTGCCGTTGACGACAATGGCAAGGTTACGGGCAAACTCCCCTACACGCTGTCCAACGGCAACACCGGTGAGTTCACCGACTACTGGAACTGGTACATCGGACGCGCCTACCGCCAGATTGCAGCCGGTAACTGCGGCAGCAGGACCATCCGCTGCACACTCTACCAGTTCACGATTGAGTAAACCTTGTGACGACACCTGCCGTGGATAGTGCCACGGCAGGGATGTTGTCCCCCTGATAAGAGCAGTGAGCCGCAACGGGATTAGATCCTGTTGCGGCTCATTGCGTTATCGTGGAAAAGCCCTTTACTTCCTTGAAGCAACAATCATGCGACTGATGGGTGGTGACACCCTAATGAATTAACGTGAGGCAGCCTCCTGTCACTCCTCGTCGAGGGTGATGACGGGGTCGGTGTCGAGCAGGTGGCGGTACAGGTCGGTCATCTTCTGGTAGAAGGTGGGATAATCCAGGTTGTCCTGGAAGTCCTTCTGGGCCTGGGTGCCCATGCGCGAGCGGCTGGCGGTGTCGTTAATCAACTGGTTGATGGCGGTGGTCAAGGCTTGTTCGTCACCCGGGGGCACTAGCAAGCCATTCACGCCGTCAACCACATACTCGGGCTGAGCACCGTTGTTGCTGCAGATGTGTGCCTTGCCGGCCATCATATACTCCAGGTTACTGATACCCAATGCCTCGGGGCTAATCGACGGCAGCACGCCGAAGTCGGCCTGGCGCAGGTACTCCAGGATGTTGTCCCTGAAGCCCAGCAGTGTCACGTTGTTGACCATGCCAGCAGCAACGATAAAACCCTTGATTTTTGCCTTGTATTTGGGCTGTCCCTCGCCGATGATGGCCAGATGGTACTTGGCCTTGTCCACGTGGGTTAACGCGCCCAGAAGGGTGTCTAAGCCCTTCTCGGGGGTCAGCTTGCCATGGTACATGATCAGTGCCTGGTGGCTATCCATATTCAGTTCGCGGCGCAGGTCAGGGACTGTGGTGCCGATGTGGCTGTCACACACGCTGTCGCGCAGCACCACGCCGCGGTCGGCGTACTGTTTCTTGGCCTTGCCCAGGAAGGCCACGCGGGCCATCTCGGACGAGAACACAAAGCAGTCGATGGACTTGTAGAGTTTGGTGTACATGTAGTTGCTCTTGGGCTTATAGACACCATGCACACTCACCACCACACGCGTGTTGCGGTTCTCGCTGATGCGCCGGGCCATCACGGCCATGAAGGCATCCCTGAAGCTGTGCACGTGGATGATGTTCTGCCCCTTGCGCAGCAGGCGCGCAAAACGCACGGGAGAGTCGATGTCGGTCACGCCCTTGAGCGGCAGGATAGAGATGGGAATCTCGAGGCGCCGGTATTGCTTGAGCACGTTGGGATGCTTGCGGCACACCACCTCGACGTAGAAGTCGTCGTCGTTGCGCAGGCGCTCCACCAGGTCATAGGTGTACTGCTCGGCTCCCGTCCAGTGCTTGTTAGAAACGATATGAAAAATGTTGATCATCCCTGTAAGATTAGTTCAACGGCAGGTTTATTGCAAATGACGCCACGAAGTTACACATTTTTTCCGTTATCTGCTTGAAAAACACATCAAAAAAAATCAGCCAACCTTCACAGGCAGACTGACATTCCTTGCTTAATAAGTCCTATTACTGACAGATATAAAACCTGTCATAAAGTCAAATAACACTTTAAAAAGGATACTACTTTCGTCTATAATTTAATGCACATTTTTTTCAGATTCAAGGTATTCTTAAAATCTAAAGCCTTGCCAATTCCCCTTCACTGGAAAATTAGCGTTGCAAAAGTATAAAGATTTTTAAACAGGCAATACCCTTCACTATTTATCGGGGTTCTTAATTGTTGCGTATCAATTTTTTTTACGATTCCGCACATCATGGCAGGCTCCACTCAGTGCAGATTGCGCCAATGCTTGGGGCTCACGCCAACCATTTTCTTGAACGTGCTCGAGAAAGTGGAAGCCGAAGTGAAGCCCACCATGGTGGCGATTTTCTCGATAGACAAGTCACGCTCGGCAAGCAGTAGGACCTTGGCTTCATCGACGCGCATCTGCGACACCCATTCATAGAATGTCACGTGGCGCACCTCGTTCAAGTAACGGGACAGGTAGCTGCGGTTGGTGCCCATTTCGCGGGCGGCCTGCTCGATGGTGACACTCGGTGCGCGGTATCCGCCATGTTCACGCCAGCGCTGCTCCTTGTCCTTCATTACATCCTGCAGGCTCTCGCTCATGGCGGTAGACCTGGGCAAGTCAAGCGCTCCGTCACGCATACACTCGCTCTCATCGTCACTGGCCAACACATCAACAACTGAGCTATCAACACCCTCGGCATCAGCCAATCCCTTAACCTGTAAGGCTGCCGAGACCGACTTGTAGTCGGAACAGAAATTGGTCATGCAGACAAAGGTATAGACAAACATGATGATGCCCAGCGACACTTGGTATACTCCAGCCCAGCGCGGTAGCCAGCAGATGAACGGCGCCGAGATGAGGAAGGCAAGTGCGCCGGCACCCACACCAGGCATCCAGCGGATCATGCTCTCGACCATGTCAGAATAATACTTGCGCAGGTTGTCGATGGTGCTTAGATATACCCTCACGCAATAATAGATGCCCAGACACGTAATCAGGAAAAGTACTACACAGCACACAAGCAGACCATTCATTTTCCATTTCATGCCGGGCAAGCAGCAACTAACCACCAGCAGCAAAGTGAACACCAACTGTGTCAATACCGAGTAGCCTATCTGGCGTCGGTTCATCAATTCCGGCCTGAGCATGATGCAACAACCTGTGGCGTTCAATAGCGTCGCGGCGCTGAAGGTGAACAGATAAACCGATACCGACAGCAACGCATTGCCAGTCTCATAGATGTGCAAGATCCACTGGAAAAGGATCTCAGCACCAAACAGCAGCATTGCGATGGCGCAAGTGTTTTTGCCCAATTTGTAATTACGATAGGCGGGACCAGCAGGAGACTTCTTCAACAGTAGCAACAATCCCAACAAGAACGCGGTCACCCACCCCACCAGAATAATGTTATGCTCAAGTGCCTCGGATATCATTTTGGTTAACTCGATGTTTTTTCGGTGGCAAAAATACAATAATCAATCATATATTTGGTGTATTTTCAACACATTTTAAAGCAAATTTGCCAATTTCCATGATTTTTGTAACTTTGTGCCAGCAAAGATGACTCGACATGGACTTCACGCTCTATCAATACTCGCTCATCAGCTGCATCGTGGCAACACTTGTTCTGGCGTTCGCCATGATGTTTATCGGCAACCGCAAGGCAAGGACCTTGCAGTGGCTCTTGTGGGCCAAATGGGCCATCTCGATTGTGTTGTTGCTTGAGGGATGCGTGGCGCTTGTGCAGTATGTCTTTCACTTGAGCGATAATTACCCAAACGTCAACACCGCTGTCAATGTGACAATGTTGTTTGCGGCATCGTTGATTCTCATCGTCGCGTTCTTCCCCATTGCCTACAATGTCGCCGACATGTGGAAAAGAATCAGGCTCTCATTGAGCGTGTTCATCGTCAGTTGTGCTTTGACTTGGGCATCTGCGGGACTCTCTTCCCCACTCGACGGCATCCTGCTCGTTTGCGCTATCGCCCTGTTCCTGTTTGAGTTATCAAGAATCACCATCGTGTTTAACGCTAAATTCAAGCAACTGACAAGCATGGCCGTCAAGCAACAGCAAACCAGTGAGGAAAGTGCATACCTATCTTACCTTCACTTCCTTGCCCGTGGGGTGCTGCTGTTGGCATTGTATGCGGCACTTTTCGCAGTGTTAGCCCTCTGGAGCCAAAACACGATGGCCATCTTTAATTTTGCTTCGCTATTGCTGTGGATTTACATCTTTGTTGCCATTGTCAACGTCATTATCAACTATAACCCCAACGAGGACCCTGAATCCTTGCAAATGGTTGTCACCGAGGCTGATGCAAACCCAATCGCTCATCTCGAGAGCAAGTTGGCCACGCTCAAGCAAGAAGATGCCAGATTTGAACTGAACCAGTTGGTTATCAATCGGTTAGAGAGGAAAATCAATGCGATGGTCGAGGAGAAATTCTACTGTACCCATGGCATCACCATGGACTCGATGGCACAACAGCTCAACACCAACCGGTCTTACCTGTCGCGGTATATCAATCTCACGTACGGGTGCTCCTTCAACACCTGGCTGACCCGCCTGCGCATCGACCTGGCGGCTCAATTGCTCATCGACTCCCCCACCCTATCTTTAGACAAAATCGCGCACATGGTGGGCTTTGCCTCCAGGTCCCACTTCATGAGCTCATTCAAGGCCACCAAGGGCGACACGCCAGGCCGATGGCGCGAACTCAACACTCCATAATCAAAGTAGAGGCGCAAAATTTTGCGTCTCTACTATAGGTATGGTTTCCTTGTTTGTTGTTAAGAGGAGACACTCTCCCCTACTCTATCCAGCAGCAGTCAATCAGTCCTTCTTGGGCGCGTCGCCGCCAAAGAGTTCCTTGATGCCGCCGATGGAGCCCAGCAGATTGGTTGCCTCATAGGGCAAGTAAACCGTCTTGGTCTTCTCGCCGCTGGCCACGGTGTCGAGCATCTGGATGTACTTTTGTGCCAGCAGGTAGTTGGCAGGATTGGTGCTCTGTCCTACTGCCTGGGTAATCTTGTCGATGGCGATAGCCTCGGCCTCTGCCTTGCGGATGCGGGCCTGTGCCTCACCCTCGGCGCGCAGGATCTCGGTCTGCTTGTCGGCCTCTGCCTGGTTGATGCGGGCCGTCTTTTGACCCTCGGACTGTAGGATGGCAGCCTGTTTCTGACCCTCGCTGGTGAGGATGGTGGCACGCTTGTTGCGCTCGGCCTGCATCTGCTTCTCCATAGCCTGGAGGACGGTTTGCGGCGGCTGAATGTCTTGTAACTCAACACGGTTGACCTTAATTCCCCACTTGTTGGTGGCATCATCAAGCACAGCGCGCAGCTTGGAGTTGATGGTGTCGCGCGAAGTCAACGTCTGGTCCAGCTCCAGCTCACCGATGATGTTACGCAGCGTGGTCTGCGTCAACTTCTCGATAGCGTTGGGCAGGTTGTTGATCTCATACACGGCCTTGAACGGGTCCATGATCTGGAAATAGAGCAAGGCGTTGATCTGGGTCATCACGTTATCCTTTGTGATCACGTTTTGCTTGTCGAAGTCATAGACCTGTTCCCTGAGGTCGATGACCGAGGTGGTGCGGTAACGGCCGTGCTCATAGGCCACAATACTCTTTGCCCTGTCGATGAAAGGGATGATGATGTTGATACCGGGTTTGAGCGTGGCATAGTACTTGCCCAGGCGCTCGATGATCTTGGTCTCGCTCTGCGGGATAATCACAAGGCTGTTTTTGACCAGAATCAATGCCAGCAGGATGATGACAATGAGAAAAATTGCGATAGGTGTCATGTGATTTAACTGTATTTTTTAAGTTTTACTTGTTGATTACACATTGCTTAGCCGATGGGCTTGACGGTGACGATGATGCTGTCCATCTTCACGATGCGCACTCGTGTGCCGGCCTCGATGGCCTCACCATTGGCGCTCACTGCCTTCCAGTCGTCGCCATCGACAGCCACACGTCCATAGCCGCCGGCCTCGATGGTCTCGCTCACACGGCCCGTCTTGCCGATCATGGCCTCGGCATTACTCAGGCGCTCGCGATGCGGTTTGTGCAGTTTCTTGATCAGTGCAGGTCGCACCAGCAGCAGACTCAGGGCCGAAACGACAGCAAACAGGATGATTTGCACCGTGAGGCTTGCGCCACATCCGGCCAGGATGGCACTGACGGCGGCACCAATGGCAAAGCACAAGATGAAGAAATCACCCGACGAAAGCTCTAAAATCAAGCACAAGATGCTGATGATAATCCAAATCAGCCAAAGGTTGGATGTGAAATACTCTATCATAGTATGTATCGTTTATATGGTTAATATTTCGTTTACTTCCTTCTTCTTTACATCAGACGCATCCACGTGGTCAAAAACTACAGGAGCGGGAGGTTAATTGTTTCTTCTTGCAGTAGGTTTTTAATACCACCTCAAAATTATACTTTTTACTTGTGACCTGCAAATTTTATGCCAAATTTAGTCAAAAATTCGTGAATAACAACCCAAGGGAAGTAGAATTTTGAATTCTCAGGGGGTTAAAATTACTTTACGGGCTGTTTTTCAGCTCATTTGCGAGTTTTGACAAAATATTCAGAAAAATCGGGTAGGGGAACAACCCACCCCACTAACGCCCGTCGGTACGAAATCGACAGGCAAAGGCAAGTTTTGCCCAGGATTTCTCGTCGATTATTGCTTGTTTCTCAATTTTTTGTGTTATCTTTGCCTCCCGTTTTCCAAATGACACTGCGATGACCGAAATCAACTACATGACACAAGGTAATGCCACGATGCCACGCCTCAACGAGGAGGCGGTGCGTGACTGGATTGTGGCCGTGGCCCAGCAGCACCAGCAGCGGGTGGGTTGCTTGACCTACGTCTTCTGTGATGACGATTACATCCTGGAGACCAACAAGCAGTTCCTGGGGCACGACTATTACACGGACATCATCACCTTTGACTACACCAACTCGCGCCACATCGCGGGCGACATGATCATCTCGCTCGACACTGTGCGCTCCAATGCCGAGATGCTCCACGCCGACTATGATACCGAGCTCATGCGTGTGATTATCCACGGTGTGCTGCACCTGTGCGGCATTAACGACAAGGGCCCGGGTGAGCGCGAAATCATGGAACAGCACGAGAACGCCGCTCTGGCGATACTGCCCGAAAACATTTTTAAAAAATGAGAAACGACTATGATGTCATAGTGGTGGGAGCCGGCCATGCCGGTTGCGAGGCGGCGTGCGCTGCTGCCCGATTGGGGTCGCGCACACTGCTCATCACCATGGACACCAACAAGATTGCACAGATGAGTTGCAATCCCGCCGTGGGAGGCATCGCCAAGGGCCAGATTGTGCGCGAAATTGATGCCCTGGGCGGACAGATGGGCATCATCACCGACCGCAGCAGTATCCAGTTCAGGATGCTCAACCGCAGCAAGGGCCCTGCGATGTGGAGCCCACGCTCGCAGAGCGACCGCCAGCAGTTCATCCTCAACTGGCGCGAGACAATCGAGAACACTCCGAGCCTGTTCATGTGGCAGGACTCTGTCACGCAACTGGTCATCGAGGGTGGGGTAGTGAAAGGTGTGAAAACCGCCCTGGGGATGCGGTTTGATGCCATGGCTGTGGTGCTCACGGCAGGCACATTCCTCAACGGACTGATGCACGTGGGCACAGTCAAGACCCCCGGCGGACGCGCGTCGGAACCGGCCGCAACGGGTATCTCGGAGCAACTGGCCGCCATGGGACTCACCGTGGGCCGCATGAAAACGGGCACCCCGCCTCGCCTGGACGAGCGCACCATCGACTTCACGCAATGCATCAGGCAGGACGGTGAGAATGATTTCCACCATTTCTCGTTCCTGCCTGGCATCACCTCGACGTTGCCGCAGCGTCCGTGCTGGATTGTGCACACCAACGAGCAGGTGCACGACGTTCTGCGCGAGGGCCTGCCCCTGTCGCCGCTCTACAACGGCCAGATCACCAGCATCGGACCCCGCTACTGCCCCAGCATCGAAACCAAAATTGTGACTTTTGCCGACAAGACGTCTCACCAACTGTTCATCGAGCCTGAGGGCGCCGGCACTTACGAGATGTACCTCAACGGCTTCTCGTCGTCGCTGCCCTGGGAGGTGCAGATTTCTGCCCTGCGTCACATTCCCGCCTTGAGGGACGTGCATGCCCTGCGACCGGGATATGCCATCGAGTATGACTTCTTCGACCCCACGCAACTGCTGCACACGCTCGAGTCCAAACTTGTCAAGAACCTCTTCCTGGCGGGGCAGGTCAACGGCACGACAGGCTATGAGGAAGCGGCAGGACAGGGACTCGTGGCCGGCATCAATGCACATGCCAACGCCACTGGCGGCGCCCCCTTCACCCTAGGGCGCGACGAGGCCTACATCGGCGTGCTGATAGACGACCTGGTCACCTGTGGCGTAGATGAGCCCTACCGCATGTTTACCTCGCGTGCCGAGCACCGCATCCTGCTGCGGCAGGATAATGCCGACATGCGCCTCACCGAGAAGGGCTACCGACTGGGTCTGGCCACACGCGAGCGCTATGACCTGATGGAAGGCAAGCGGGAACAGATTGAGCAATTTATGGCCTTTTGCCGCGAGATGACCGTCAAGCCCAACCAGGTGAATGCAGTGCTCGAGGGTAGGGGAGAACACCCCCTGACCCAGGGGCAACGGTTGCATGACCTGCTGCTGCGTCCGCAACTGGACATCGACCTGCTTGCCCAGGTGCTGCCCGAGGTGCATGAACGTGTCGACCGACTCGAGGCTGCCCGCCGTGACGAAATTGTCGAGGCTGCTCAGATCGCTATCAAATACCGAGGCTATATCGAGCGCGAACAGAACATCGCCGACCGCGTCTCCCGGCTCGACAACGTCACTCTCAAGGGCAAATTTGACTATGCAGCAATCCGCCAGCTCTCGACCGAAGCTCGCCAAAAGCTCCAAGTCATCGATCCCGAAACCGTCGGGCAGGCTTCCCGCATCCCGGGAGTCTCTCCCAGTGATATTAACGTCCTGCTCGTACTGTTGGGTAGATGATTTGTTCCACGTGAAACAATATAAACATAAAATACTGATAATCAATGAATAACAAAGATTTAGCAAAGGTAAAAAGTGTGGTGAGGAACATTCCCGATTTCCCCGTTCCTGGCATCCAGTTCAAGGACCTGACCACAGCATTTAAGGACCCCGAGGCCCTCGCCATCATGACGCATGAAATGACTGACCTGTACCGCGATGTTGGCGTGACCAAGGTGGTTGGCATCGAGGCGCGCGGCTTCATCGGCGGTGCCATCCTGGCCACACAGCTCAATGCTGGCTTCGTGCCCCTGCGCAAACCCGGCAAACTGCCCGCCGAGGTGATCCAGAAGTCCTACACCAAGGAGTATGGCACCGACACCATCGAGATCCACAAGGATGCCATCACCCCCGACGACGTGGTGGTCATCCACGACGACCTGCTGGCCACCGGAGGCACGATGCTGGCCGCCTATGAGTTGGTCAAGTCGATGAACCCCAAGAAGGTGTACATCAACTTCATCTGCGACCTGGCCGACCTGCACGGCCGCGATGTCTTCCCGCCCGAGGTGGACGTGACCTCGCTGTTCACCTTCTAAAGAATTCCTATAGTGACTATAGTAACTATAGTATCTATAGCACCCAATGACTGACGAACTCAAACTCAAACTGTCGCTGCTGCCCGACGAGCCCGGTGTGTACCGCTACCGCAATCGTGAGGGCACCATCATCTATGTGGGCAAGGCCAAGAACCTGAAGCGGCGCGTCAGTTCCTACTTCAACCGCGAGCACGAGTCGTTCCGCACCACCATGCTCGTGCGCAACATCGCCGACCTGGAGTATACTGTCGTCAACACCGAGGAGGAGGCCCTGGACCTTGAGAGTTCTCTCATCAAGGAGTATCAGCCACGCTACAACGTGATGCTCAAGGACGACAAGAGTTACCCGTGGATCTGCGTCTCGGGCGACCTGTACCCGCGTGTGTACATCACCCGTGACGCCCGCACCCGCGGGGACAAGTATTACGGGCCCTATCCACGCGCCGAGGTCGCCAAGGTGCTCATCGACACCATCCGCCAGATCTACCCGCTGCGCACCTGCCGCCTTAATGTTTCACGTGAAACAATCGAGGCTGGCAAGCACCGCCTGTGCCTGCAGTATCACATCCACCGCTGCGAGGGCTGCTGCCAGGGGCTGGTGTCTGCCGAGCAGTATGGCGAGTACATCAGTGAGATACGCCAAATCCTGAACGGCGACACGCACCAGTTGATGGACCTGCTCATGCAGCAGATGCAGCAACTGGCCAGCGAGCTGCGCTTCGAGGAGGCCGAGGTGCTCAAGCGCCGCTACAAACTGCTGGAGCACGTCAGGCGCCGCTCGGTAATCGTCAGTCCGTCGATCCACAACATCGATGTGTTTGGGCTGCTGCGCGACGAGGACGCCGCCTGGGTCAACTACATGCACATGCGGGGTGGGGCAGTGGTGCAGTCCTTGACCCTCGAGTACCGCCTGTCGACCCACGACGAGACCGATGCCGAGATCATGTCGATGGCCATTGCCGAGGTGCGGCAGCGCTTTGCCGAGACCTATCGTCGCGACCGCGTCACCGAGGTCACCGTCAATGTCATGCCCGACGTCGAGTTCAACGGTCTCACTTTTGCCATCCCACAGCGCGGTGACAAGAAGAAACTGCTCGACATCGCCGTCAAGAACGCTATCCAGCGGCGCACCGACCGCCTGAAGATGATGGAGAAACTCAACCCCGAGCAGCGCACCACACGCACGCTAACCACCATGCAGCGCGACCTGCGCATGACCGTGCTGCCGCGACACGTCGAGTGCTTTGACAACAGCAACATCAGCGGCTCCAGTCCTGTCGCCTCGTGCGTGGTGTTCCGCAACGCCAAGCCCAGCAAGAAGGAGTACCGCCACTTTAACATCAAGACCGTTGAGGGGGCCGACGACTTCGCCTCGATGCGCGAGGTCATCACGCGCCGCTACAGCCGCCTCGTGCAGGAAGGGCAGGAACTGCCGCAACTGCTCATCGTGGACGGCGGCAAGGGGCAGGTGACCGCAGCCCTCGAGGCCCTCGACAGCATCGGCCTCAAGGGGCAGATTTCCGTCGTGGGCATTGCCAAGAGGCTCAACGAGGTCTACTTCCCCGGCGACAGCGTGCCCCTGTACATCGACAAGAACAGTGAGACGTTGCACGTGATCCAGCGGCTGCGCGACGAGTCACACCGCTTTGCCATCACCTTCCACCGCAAGCAGCGCAGCAAGGGGCAGGTGCACAGCGCCCTCGACGATGTGCCAGGCATCGGACCCAAGACGCGCACCCTGCTGCTCAAGCACTTCAAGTCGCTCAAGCGCATCCGCGAAGCCAGCGAGCAGGACCTGGCCACTGTCATCGGGCCCGCCAAGGCCCAAGCCCTCCACGAGACCTTGAACACCTCAAAACGATAGCATCCACACCGTTATTGGGTCTGCGAATTAAAACGGATTAAACGAAGGCATCCGCGCTCAAACGGGCGCGGATGCCTTCGTTTAATCCGTTTTAATTCGCAGACAGAAAGAATTCGTGGTTTCTTTACTGGTTGGCGGCCATGAAGTCCTCGACGTCCTGGGGGTGGTAGGGGATGCGCTTCTCGCCTAGGAAGCGGCAGCCGTCGGCAGTGATGAGGATGTCGTCCTCGATGCGGATGCCGCCAAAGTCCTTGTAAGTCTCCAGCATGTCGAAGTTCAGGAATTCGGCGCAGTGGCCGCTGGCGCGCCAGTCGTCGATGAGGGCAGGAATGAAGTAGATGCCTGGCTCGTCGGTGACGACAAAGCCCTCCTGCAGGCGGCGTCCCATGCGCAGGGCATTGGTGCCGAACTGGTCCAGGCGGGGACGCGTCTCGTCGTCAAAGCCGACGTAGATCTGTCCCAGACCCTCCATGTCGTGCACGTCCATGCCCATCATGTGTCCCAGTCCATGAGGCAGGAACATGGCGTGAGCACCGGCTGCCACGGCCTCGTCCACGTCGCCCTTCATCAGGCCCAGTTCCTTGAGGCGCTCGGTCATGCGGCGGCACACGGCCATGTGCACGTCCATATACTTCATGCCCGGTTTGGAGATGTCCAGAGCCAGGTCATGGCACTCCTCGACGATGCGGTAGATGTCGAGTTGGCGCTGGTCATACTTGCCGCTCACGGGCATCGTGCGGGTGTTGTCGCTGCAGTAGAACTCCATGGTCTCGGCACCGCAGTCGCACAGGGCCAGACGACCAGCCTCGAGTGGGGCCATCGACGGGTTGCCGTGCATGATCTCGCCGTGCTGCGAGAAGATGGTGGCGAAGCTCACCTTGGCGCCATAACTCTCGGCGATGCCGTCAATCTGGCCGCCGATGTACTTCTCGGTCACGCCGGGCTTGATGAGGCGCATGGCGGTGGTGTGCATCAGGTAGCCCACCTCGGCGGCACGCTCCAGTTCGGCGATCTCCTCGGCCGTCTTGACCGAGCGCATGTTGATGACCGCCATGCGCAGGTCGTGAGAGCAAGCCTCGGCCTGCTTGCTGGGGTGGATGCCCAGCAGGTCCATGATCTGGATCTTGGTGTCGTGGCGGTAGGGGGGCAGGAAGTGGATGCGGCGGCCCTTGGCCTTGGCCTCATCGCAGATGACCTGCAACTGGCTCATGGGTGCCGAGTGGGCGACACCCACCTGGGCGGCCATGTCGGCCACACTGTCGACCGAGCCATACCACACGATGTCCTCGATGTCGATGTCATCGCCCACAAGGGTCTCGGTGTTGTTGTCGATGTCGATGACACCCACCAGGCCGTCGCGTTGCTGACCGAAGTAGTAGAGGAACGTCGAGTCCTGGCGGAAGGGATAGTAGGCGTTGTTGGGATAGTTGCACGGCGACTCATTGTTGCCGAAGAGCAATACCACGCCGTCGCCCACGAGCCTCTTTAACTCGTCACGGCGGCTGATGTAAGTCTGTTTACTGAACATAGTTTTTTGTTTTTAGTTTCTAGTCCCTAGTCCCTAGTTTCTAGTTTATGGTTGATGTTAATTGATTTTTTCGTTAGTTGATTATTCCATGGGAATGGCCTTGATGGTGCCCAGCTTGTGGACGGTAACCTTGCTGGGTTGGCCCTTGTAGTATACCTTACCGGTGCCGCTGCCGTTGACCTTGAGCTGGCCGCCGTTGACTTTACATCCCATCGAACCGGTGCCCATGATGCGGCACGAGACGTTGGTGGCCTCCACCTTGTCGGCCTGGATTTCTCCGGTACCTATCAGCCTGAGTGACAGGTCGTCACATGCGCCGTTGGCAATGATTTTACCCTTGCCGCTCAGGATCTGCAGCTCGAGTTGCGAGGCCCTGATGTCGCGCACGATGACCTTGCCGTTGTCGGTGTTGCGCACCTTGAACGACTTCATTGCCGGCAACCCCGAGATGCGCAGGGTGCTGTCGCCGCTGTTCTCAGCCTCGTCCAGGGTGGACGAGTAGATGGTGAGTTTGGGCAGGTTTCCCTGTCGCTCATAGGTGTCATCGACCTGTATGCTCAGCCGTCCCTTGTCGTTGACGCTGAAGATGAGGCTCTTAGCGACCTCGCTGGCGCAGTCGATGACAATGAGGCCTGCCGAGTCGGCATTGCAGCGATAGTCCACATTGATGTCGTCGAGCAGGTTCACGCGGGTGAAATCTGCCACCTTAATCTCATGCCTTTTCACCTGGCTGGAAGCCAATAGCGAAACGGTGATGGCACATGCGATAGTACAGATAATCCTATGCTTCATTTTCTTCCTCGATGGGTTGGTCAATATTGGGTAGAATGTCTCTCTCGATGTGGTCCAGGATAGCGTCGAGCGCGTCGCGGGTGTCGGCCTGCAGCATGGCGATGCGGGTGGGCCTGAAGTTGCGGATGCCCTTGAACAACGGGGTGGCGGCCAAGTGGCGGCGTATGTGCAGGATGCCGCGGTACTCGTCGATGCGATCGATGCTCTCGTCGATCTGGCGGCGCACGAGAGCCATTTTCTCGGCAGTGGTGATGACGGGCACCTCGCCCGTGAGCAGGTACTGCTTCATCTCACGGAAGATCCACGGCGCGCCGATGCTTGCACGCCCCACCATCACGCCGTCCACACCGTAGCAGTCGAAGCATTCCTTCAGGCGTTGGGGTGTGGTCACGTCGCCGTTGCCGATGATGGGGATGGTCATGCGGGGGTTGTTCTTCACCTCGCCGATGAGGGTCCAGTCGGCCTCGCCACTGTAGATCTGTGAGCGTGTGCGGCCATGGATGGTCAGGGCAGCGATGCCGCAGTCCTGCAACTGCTCGGCCAACTCGACAATGATCTTGTTGTCATGATCCCATCCCAGGCGCGTCTTGACCGTGACGGGCAGATCCACGGCCTTGACGACGGCGCGCGTGATGTCGAGCAGCAGCGGCACGTTGCGCAGCATGCCTGCACCCGAGCCCTTGCCGGCAATCTTCTTGACCGGGCAACCCCAGTTGATGTCGATGATGTCGGGGCGGGCGGTGGCGGCGATGCGGGCAGCCTCGACCATGGCATCCTTGTCGCGGCCATAGATCTGGATAGCGGCCGGGCGCTCGCCAGGCGCGATGGCCATCTTCTGGAACGACCGCTCGATGCTGCGGATCAATGCGTCGGCACTGACAAACTCGGTATAGACCATGTCGGCCCCCTGTTCACGGCAGATGAGCCTGAACGACTGGTCGGTGACATCCTCCATGGGTGCCAGCATCACGGGGCGCTCGCCCAAATCTATGTTCCCGATTTTCATTTGTCAGTATCCTGGTTTGTTTTGATAGTGCGAAATTACGTCAAATTGCTCAATTGGACAAAATCTTAACTCATTTTAGGACATTATTAAAAAATAATATAACACTAATTCGGGATTTCGTTGTAAATTTGTACTGATTAACGAGAACAATACCGAATATGTCACAGAAGAAGTCGATGCTTGAACTGCACCGCGTGGGTGTGGAGGAATATAAAAATAATGTGGAGAAACTGCCGGTAACGGTGGTGCTCGACAATGTGCGCAGCGAGATGAACGTGGGCTCGGTGTTCCGCACTGCCGACGCCTTCCTGATGGAGCGTATCGTGCTGTGCGGCATCACGCCCGTGCCGCCCAAGCCCGAGATCCACAAGACCGCCCTGGGGGCCGAGGAGTCGGTCCTGTGGCAGTACTGCGCCAGCACCCTCGAGGCGGTACAGCGTCTCAAGAGCGAGGGTTACACCATCTGCTCGATCGAGCAGGTGCACGACAGCGTCAGCCTGGAGCGTTTCGCTGTCTCCCCTGGGCAGCGGCTGGCCATTGTGCTGGGCAACGAGGTGAAGGGCGTGAGCCAGGAGGTGGTGGATGCCAGCGACGTGTGTGTCGAGATACCGCAACACGGCACCAAACACTCGCTGAACATCTCGTGCTGCGCCGCTATCGTGATGTGGGAAACCTATTTAAAAGTTAGAAGTTAGGAGTTGTGAGTTGGGAAAAAGTTATTAACAAGGTGAGAAATGCCCATGAAATGGGGGTTACGGGCCGTGAAAAGCACGAAAAACGGGCGAAATTAAGTTAAAATTGGAATGTTAAAAGGTGTTTCTTTTAACATTTGGGTCCAGTGTTGTCAACTTTAGTTAAAAAATGTGGTTTTGTGAGTTAAAACAATTGATTTTCAACAGTTTGCTATTTATTTTGCATGAGAGTGGCCATTTTTTTTATTTTTATTTCAAATCTCACTAAAAGATAGAAATCAAGTGGATTTAGTTAAAATCTCACATTTATTTTGCCCATTTCACAAACTTTGACTATTTTTGCGTACTTGTAATTAATCGATAGCGGCTCAATGAAAATCACCGTAGAGACCTTATTACATGTAGCTGATATTGTTTGAACACATTATATTTAATAATATGTATTAATTAATAAACATCACTATTTTATGAAGAAGCTATTTATGCTGCTGATAGCCATTTGTGCTATCTCCCTGGGCATGAGTGCCCAGCAAGTAGTGAGGGGACAGGTTACTGACGTCAACGGCGAGCCGCTGATTGGCGCCACGATTCAACCTGTCGGCGGAGGAAACGGCGCAGCCACCGACATCAACGGTGAGTTCTCGCTCAATCTTCCGTACAACGTCAAGACCCTCAAGGTTTCGTATGTGGGTTACAACACCCAAGAACTTCCCGTTCAGCCCAACATGGCTATCACGCTGAGTGATAGCGGCACCAACCTGGACGAGGTGATGGTGGTTGCCTATGGTACTGCCAAGAAGACCTCCTACACTGGTTCGGCCGAGGCTGTGA
>ERZ842401.3236-NODE-3236-length-20544-cov-8.576212_pt1 | contig 20544 bp, 13 predicted proteins | sample MGYA00521270_ERZ842401 | MGnify/ENA primary metagenome ERZ842401 (study PRJEB31892, sample SAMEA3878208) | bioreactor metagenome | biome: Moose rumen | place: Sweden | collected 2011-10 | study: EMG produced TPA metagenomics assembly of the PRJEB12797 data set... | reverse complement strand
TTCCCTACACGACGCTCTTCCGATCTGGTGTCCGAGGTTTCATTCGTCTTAAAGAAGGTACCCGTTTCGTTGAGCGAGACGTTAGTCGAGGTGCCTACGAGTGTCGACGTATTGCCGGGGGTATAGGTGACAGCCGTCGTGCCGACCGCCGCCTCCTTGATGTCGATTGCGCCGCTTGTAATGTCTATCGCCGTTGTGGTGCCGTCGGTGCCGAGAACAGTCTGTCCGTCCTCCGAGACTTTGAGCCCTTTAACCAGCCCCGTGACAGTCGCGTAGGTGACAGCCTTTTTGGTGGTCGGGTCTTTGTAGTCGGTTTCCTTAACGTAGACGAGCGTATTGGTGCCGGTGAGCTTGTAGTGAGCGGGGATAACGCGCTTGTAAACGGCTTTGGTGCCGCTGACGCGCCACACGTCGACGCCGGGCTGAGTTTCCAAAGTGCCGTCGTTGTTGGTGTCTGCGCCCGCAACAACGGCATTAGCCGCCGTGTAGACGTTCGTGTTTTTGTAAGCCGCACCGTCTGCAGTGTAAGAATTTGCATTGAGCGCGGCGAATTCGTAGCCCGTGCCCTTGAGCACAATCTTGGCGGGAGCTTTGGCGAGCACGTTGGCATTCATGTTAACGATATTGCCGTTCGTGATTGTGAAGGCGTTCGTCAAAGTGCCGTCGCTTTGGGTGACCTTAATCATGTTATTCTGGACGCTGATACCCGTCGAGGGCAGTCCGCTGATAGTCAGGAGCGTGGCGTTGGTCTGCGGCTTGGAGTAGACGATAGTCTTGCCGTCGGTGGAGGCTCTGTAGCCGGCGGAGATGTCGCCCTTCATGGTGGCGGTCGTCTTGTTGAGCGTCCACGCCGATTTGGTGACATCAGGCTCGGAAATTTCGTCGTCGGTGGCAAGCGTGTAATAGTTGCCGCTGATAGTGATGTTCGTCCTGTTGAGCGCGTCGGGCTTGACGGTGATAACGCCCTTGGTAATTTTGCCGCTTGAATCTGTCGTGTAAGAGTCCGTTACGCCGATGTCTTCCTTGGTGGCGGTCTTGCTTATGCCCTTGACTACCGCGTAGACGATGTCTTTTCTCTTGTCGTCCTTTTCGGCTACGGGCACATGATACTTGATAATATTGTTGTCAACGTCGTAGTAGGCGGGCGTCAGCTCTTTGAGGGTGGCGGTGCCGCCCGCTACGAGCCAATTCGCATCTGCCGCCGTGCCCGCAGAGGTCGAGCCGTTATAGACGAGCGAGTAATTGGTTGCGGTGCCCGTGGTATCCTTGCCCTGTTTAATCGAGACGTTGCCGGTCGTGAGCGCGGCGTCGGAGATGAGGATATTGCTGTCCGAAACCGCAATGCCGTCAACGTGCGCGGGAGTATCGGGGTCGCCGCCGTTTGAGGGCAGGAGCGTCTTGTTAAGCCCCGTGAGCGTCGCGAGGGTTGCGCCTGTCTTTTTGCCCGTGTATTTGACGGTGTTCGTGCCGCTGAGTGACCAGCCTTCCGAGGCGTCTTGCTTGAGCGTCAAGGTGCCGTTCTTGCCCGTCCAATATTCCGTAGTCGTCGAGCCTTCCACATCGCCGCCCAATGCCAAAGTGTATTTAGCCGCGCCGTTGGTATCTTTGCTGGGTGTAAACGTTACTTCGGTGGTGCCGAGGATTTCCTTGTGCAAAGTGACAACGGAACCGCTGACGCCGATATAGTTGTTGAGGTCGGTCGCCGTGACGCCGCTCTTAAGCCCCGCGATAGTGACGAGCGGCTTTTGGTCGTAAGTTTCAGCCGCCGTGTAGAGTATGCTTGTGGAGCCTGAGCCGAGCCTCCAGGTCGCGCCCTTAGTCTTGTTGTAGACGGCATTGCCTTCGCTGTCGAGGAACCACGCGGCAGAAACACTTACTCCGCCGACTTGACCGTCGTTTGCCGTAACGTCGTTGTTGCCGCTGCCGGAGCCGGTGTCGTCCGCGAGGGCAAGCGTGTAGCCCGAAACGCCCGCGCCCATGGTGAGCGTAAGTTCGTTGTCGCCGAGGACAGCGGTATCCAATTCGACAGCTTTACTGTTGAGCGTCAAGCCCGCCGTTTGGAGTGCAGTTTTTTGTTCGGCGGTTGAATAGGTGCCGTTCTTTATACCCTTAAGCCCGTCGACGGTGAAGACGGGCTTTGTCTCGGCGGCGGTGTAGCTGATAGAGCCGTCCGATTCGACAGTCCAACCTTCCTTGACGTCGTATTGATAGCTTGCCGTGCCGTCTTCAATCTTCCAGTAAGCAGATGCGCCGTCGTTGCCCGTAAAGCCGAGCGATGTCAACGTGGTGGTTGTGCCGTCGTTAAGCTTAAATGCAAAGTCTTTGCCGTCGTTGGCATCCAGGTCGGTGAGCGTGACTGCCGCCGTACCAAGCAAGCTTTCGGCTATCGAGAAGGTCGTCGTAGTACTGGGAGATGTCGGAGGCGTGACAGTGATACCGTCGATTGAGCCGTCGTCTTTGACTTTGACGCCGCTCTTAAGCCCGCGAACAACCGCAAGCTCCGCCGTGGTTTTGGGCGTGTAGCCGATAACGTTGGCGTCGGTGTCGAGCGTCCAGCCTTCCGCCGTGTCGAGCGTATAGGTCGCCACGCCGTCTTTGATTGTCCATTTGCCGTTGGTGTCTTCTTTGAAGCCAAACTTGTTATCGTTTGCCGGAGTGCCGTCGTCGCCCGTGCCGTTGTCGCCGCCCAATTTAAGGCTAAGCCCGTGATCGGAGACGTTGCCGACTTTCTTGTTGACGAGGGCGATTGTGCCTTTGCCGAGCGCGGAGGCTCCCAAAGTGATAACTCTGCTTGCGAGCGTGACGCCTGAACTTGTGGCATTGGAGCTGAGACCCGTGATTTCGGCGATGGTCTTGGATGCCGAGGCGTTATAGTTGACGCTCTTGCCGTCCTGCCCGACCGAGTAATAAGCCGCAGTGTTCTGCTTGATAGTGGCGACGCCGTTTTTAATATCGCCAATCGACGAAGCCCCCGTGAGCTGGTTGGCGGTTTGAGCTACGCTGTTGGAGCCGTTGTCTTCGAGGTCAAAAGTAAAGTCTTCATTGTCGGCAATGTCTTCAATCGAAAGGCTGACCTTGGTCTGGTTGAGTGCTCTGTTGTCAATAGTGATAACGCCGCCCGCAACGGAGACGCCGACATTTACGTCGCTCTTGAGACCGCTGATAGTCGCGAGCGGTACGTCCGTTTGTTGCGCGTAGTAGGTGATTGACGTATCGCTGTTAAGTTTGGCGTATTGTTCGGTCGTGCCTTTGATAGTCGCACTGCCGCCGCTGACAGTAACGGTGCTTGCCGAGCCGTCTATGACGTGCGCCACAGTGGCGATGTCCGAGCCGAGCGCGAGCTTATAGGTGCCGTCCGCCGCCGAGGTGGAAAGATTTACGGCGGTTGAAGTAGCACCTGACGCGGGCTGAGCGAAGACGTTCATGCTGCCGATAGTGAAGGTGCCGTCGGAGCCGACCGTTATGCCGTCAATCGCGCCGTTAACCGCATTGAGACCCGTGCTAAGCCCCGTGATTTTCGCAAGGACGGTGGACTTGGTTTTATTGGCGTCGTTGCCGCCAGCAACTTTGGAGGCGGAATAAGCAATTTCGGTAGCGGCGTCGTTGAGCGTCCAGCCTTCGTCGGTGTCGAACTGATAAGTAACGGTGCCGCTTACAGCGTGCAAGTAAGGATCGCTCTGTGCAAAGCCGACCTTGCCGTCCTTAACGTCGTCGCCTTCGCCGTCGCCCGCGATAGCCAGCTTATAGGTGCCCGCCGCCAAATTGGTGGTGTTATCGTCTTCCTTGCCTAAAGTGAGTTTGGTTGAAGCGGACGCATTGGTGGTAAGGATGCTTGTGGCGATAGTGATAGTGCCGTCGTCGCCGACCGTTATGCCGTCAATGGTGCCGTCGTTGGTGTTGACGGTGAGACCGCTCTTCAGGTTCGAGACAGTCGCCAGCGTTACGGGGTTAATGGTGTCGGAGGTGTTGTCGTCGGAGGACGCCGTGTAGACGATTTTACTTGTGCCGCTAAGTGACCAACCTGCGCCGATTTCGTGCTGATACTTGTAAGTGCCCGCTGTGGAGTCGGCTACCCACTTGTCAGCCTTTGGAACGAAGCCGACCTTGCCGTCGTTTGCGGTAACGTCGTCGTTGCCGTTGGCGGAGCCGGTGTCGTCTGCCAGCGCGAGGCTGTAAGTGGCGGCTTTATAAGTGGCGTTCAGCTTATTAAGGTCGTTGTCAGTGACTTTGGCTAGGGTGACATTGGAGTTGCCGAGGACGCTGTTGGAGAGTTTGACTTTGCCGTCGGCGGTGACCTCTATTCCGTTGAGGGTGGTATATTGCCCCACAATGCCGTCGCCGTTGGCGTCTTGGCGAGCGGTGCCCGCAGCCGTCTTGAGACCCGTGAGCGTCAAAACTGTCTTGGGCGTGAGTGCCGTGTAGGTGATAGTGTCGCTGTTAATCGTCCAACCTTCCGCCGTGTCGTACATGTAAGTGGCGGTGTAGTTGCCTGCAGAGCCGCTTATCTTCCAATAAGCCGAGCCGTCCGCGAAGCCGACCGTGTTATCAACGGCGTCTTTGAGCGCAAGGGTGTATGTCGATTGGCTATTATCTGTGAGCGTGGTTGTGGTTGTTCCGAGGACGTCTTTGGAAACGGTAATGGTTTTGCCGTCCGCGCCTACTTTGATACCCGCCGCTATTTCGGCGTCGGTGAGGTTGCTCTTAAGCCCCGTAATCTTAACGTCGACGACGGGGGAGGCATACTTGGTCGGGTCGCCGTTTTCGGGAGTGGGCTGTTGCGGCTTAACGTATTTAATCTGGGTGCCGTCGAGGTACCAGCCTTCGCCGACGTTGTGCTGATAATTAACGGTGGTTGAAGTGGTGCCGTCGACAGCAAAATACTTTTCTGCGCCGTCTTCGTTGGCGAAACCAAACGCAGGTTTGCTGTCGTGAGTGACCGTCGAATCCTTCAGCGCGAGGGTGTATTGAAGAGCGGATTGGGTTTCGCCGCTTCCCTTGGCGATGGTGACGTCCTTATCGGTCAATGCGCTTGCGGCTACGGAGACTTTTTTGCCTGTGGCGTCGAAGGTGAAATCGGACGCCGTGACGCCTGCCTTAAGCCCCGTAATGGTGGCAAGCTCTTTATCGACTGCCGAATAGTAGGTGAGCGTCTTGTCGTTGTTACTGCTGAGCCAGCCTGCGCCCAAAGTCTCTTTGACGGTGACAGTGCCGCTTGCCGCCGCGTCGAAGTTCAAAGCCGTGGTGTGCGTCGCGCTGTCGATAGTGTTACCGGCGTCAACAGCGAGCGTGTAATCGTCCACCGAAACTGTAACGGCTTGGCTGTTGGTTTCGTTGAGGACGCTCTTTTTCAAGGTGAGGACGCCGGGCTGTTCGGCGGAGGGGCTGTCGGTGGAAACAGTGATGCCGCCCGCTTTGATGTTAGTCAACAAGTTGCCGTCGTTCTTGAGCCCCGTGACAATGGCGCGTGTTTTTGCCGCTGTCTCCGCAGTGTAGGAGATTGTACCGTTCGATTCGAGCTTCCAGCCTTGACCCGTCTTGTAGGTGTAGTGAGCGGTGGTATTGGTGGAGGCGTCAATAGACCAAGTCGGGGTGCTGTCCACAAAGCCGAGCGAGCCGTCTGTATTGGTTTCATCGGCAAAGGCGAGCTTGTAACTGGTGCTTGAATCCGCGCCCGTAAGTTTTGTGACTTTAACGGGAGCACTTGCGGAAGTGCCAAGAACGTCTTGCTTCAGCTTGAAGGTATCGCCGTCGACAGTGATGCCCGCAATGGCGGGATACTTCTTGCCCGCTTCAATCGTCATAAACCCGCCGTTGAGCCCCTCGATTTTCGCAAGCTCTTTGGTTGTTTCGGCGGTGTACTTAATCTTGCCGTCTTCGACTTTCCAGCCCTTATAGTAGTCGCACTTATAAGTTGCGGTTATCGTGTCTTTGTAATTGCCATCGTCACTTACTTTGTTAAGTTCCCAATAGCCGCCGCTGTTGCCGAAGCCGTATTCGCCATTGGTTGCCCCGTCGATAGCCAAGATGTAGTTGTTCTCGCTGCTGGCGACTTGGTTGGTATTTTCAGGCAGAACGCTCGTGGGCAGTGTGACGGTATAGAAGCCCGTGGTGCTGTCCAATGTCGGAGCCCCGATAGCCGCGAGGTCAGTATCCGTGAGGCTAGCCTTAAGCCCCGTGATTTGTACGAGGACAGTGGGAGCTGTGTCATTGGAGCCGTCAGCAGTCGTTGCCGCCTTGTAGGTGATAGTCTTGCCGTCGGCGAGTGTCCAGCCTTCGCCAACGGTGTACTGATATTTCGCGGTCGTCGAGGCGGGTGTCGAGTCACTTGCCACAACGTCTACATGGTGCCAAGATTTGGTTGTACCGTCCTCGTTGTCGAAGCCGAGCTTGTTGTTGGTTGCCCCGTCGATAGCGAGCTTGTATTCCGAATTCGTTTCAGAAATCTTGACCGTGCCGGCATCGCCCGTAGTTTTCGAGAGAGCGTTTTCCTTGAGGGTGACGGTTTTGTTGGTGGTGTCGAGCGTAACGACTTCGGTGAAGTTGCCGCCCGTCGCGTCGACGTAGAGAGCTTTCGGCAGAGTTGCGTCAGAGTCGCCCGTCTGGTACTTGACGCCGCTTGCAAGCCCCGTGATAGTGGCGAGGGTGTTGTTGACAGCCGCCTTGTAAGTCAGGGTGGTGTCGCTGTCGCCCAACACATAGCCGGCATCGCGTTTTTCAAGGACGGTCGCCGTGGTGCTGTTAAGGTTGAAGCCAATCTTGTTTTCTACGCCCGTGATGTCCGTGCCAGTGCCAAGCGCGAGTTTGTAGGTGCCTGCCGCGACGCCTGTGCCCAATGTGAGTTCGGCTTTAGCGTTGTTGGTCGTGGTGAGCGCATTGCTGTCAATTGTGATGACGCCCGTTGTCTTGTTGAACGTGACGCCGTTCAGCGTGTCGTAGCAATTGGTTACAGTCGTGCCACTCGGATATTGGTGCGCAGTCGCGTTGGTGCTGGTGAGACTGTTGCTGTCGTTTTTGAGCCCCGTGATAGTGGCGAGGACTGTGCCCGTCGTGCCGGTCTTTGCTGCGGTGTAGGTGATTTTGCCGTTTTCGACTTTCCAGCCGCCGTCGGTGTCGTATTGGAGATAAGCGGTGGTGCCGTCGACGCGCCAATAGGGGCTGTCTTCGTGCGTGCCGAACCCGACAGAGGAACCTGCCGTGCCGTTTGCGCCTTCCTTAATCTGCACGGTGTAGCCCGTCGGCAACGTGACAGTCTTGCTTGCGTCGGCTTGAAGCAGGTCGGAAGAAATGACGAGCGTGCCGGTATTGCGGTCGATTGTTATGCCGTTAAGACTGGAATACTTCTCCGTTTCGCCCGTGACCAACGTGCCGCTAGGCGAAGTGATGTTGAGGTTGTCGAGGGAGAGCCATTCTTCGGCGGCTCCGTCATCTTTGTATGTGATAACGACGTTGCCGGTGCCGAGCGTCCAGCCTTCTTTGGTGTTGTGCTGATAAGTCGCCTTGCCATTGTTGACCTTCCAATAATCGCCGCTGTCTTCAAAGCCGAGCGTCTTATTAGTGGCGTTGTAGGTGGAATCGCTTTCGTCGAACGCGAGCTTAAGACCAAGCGCGGCGACATTGCCAACACTGCCATTCACGAGCGTGATTCTACTGTTGCCGAGGGCGGCTTTGCCCAAAACGATTGTGCCCGTCTGCGTTGTGCCGTCCATCTTGAAGGTGACGTTCGAGGTGTTGGCGTCGGAGCTGAGCCCGCTGATAGTGGCGAGGGTTTGCCCTGTCTGCGCGGGCGAATAGGTGATAGATTTGTCGCCCGTCGCTACGGTGTAATAAGGCAACGTCTTGCCCGTGATAGTCGCGGTGCCGTTTGAGACCGTAATCGATTTGGTGTTGTCGTTGGTGTCGACCTGATTGGCGGCGGCGGCTTTGGTGGTGCCCAAATCGCCCAGCGCGAGCTTGAAATCGATATTCCCGTCACCAGTTCCAAGACCGCTGATGCCCGTCGTTGTTGTGAGGGTTATCGTGTTGGTGCCGAGCGCGGCGGCGTCCAACGTGAGAGTTTTGTTTTCTTTGCTGAATGAGACGTTGCCGGTCGAGGCGGTGCTTGCGAGCCCTGTAATCGTCGCGAACGCGGTATCGTCCTTCGCCTTGTGGTAGGTGATAGTTGTCGGGGTGCCGCCGGTTGGTATTTCGTACCATTCAAAGGTGTCGCCCGTGATAGTCGCATTGCCGGCCGTGATTGTGGTGGACAATTTCAAATCAGGGTCGGTGTTGACGGTGAGAGCCGTCTTGAGCGTCGTTTCCGAGGCGTCGAGCGCGAGCTTCGAGTAAGTGTTACTGCCGACCGTGCCCGACTTGGTGAGCGAAACGACAGAGCCTTCCGTAGTCGTATCGAAGACGCCGGAGCTAATGTAGATTGTGCTGGTATCGATGCTCGTCGACGCGCCAGCCACGCCGAAGTTGACGCCGGTAATCGCAGTTGTGGTGGTGTTGGTGATGTCGTTTACCTTAAGCCCCGTCAACGTGATGAGCTCCGTCGTTGACGCGCCGCTGTGGGTGATTTTAGTTGTTCCGTCGAGCTCCCAGCCTTCGCCAATCGTGTACTTGTAGGTAGCCGTGCCGTCGGTTGCCTGCCAATACTTGGTCGAGGTGTCGTAGTTGTCGAAACCGACTTTGCCGTTATAATTGCCAGTGGCTGTAATCGTGTCACCCGACGCGAACGCGAGCGTGTAACTTGAACCTTCCGCGTTGGTGAGCTCGATTGTGTCGCTACCGAGAGCCGCCTTGTTAATCGTGATAGTGGTGCTTGCAACCGAGATGCCAGCCTTTGAGCCGTTATTCTTGACATTGACGCCGGAATCGGTGACGCTATCGACCTCATAACCGAGCCCCGTGATAGTGGCGAGAACTTTGGTTTCGTCGGCGGCGGTGTAGGTTATGCTCTTGCCGTCGGTGGAGAGCGTCCAGCCTTCCATAGTCTTGGCGTTGTAGGTTACAGCCTTGTTGTCGCCGCTGACCGTCTTGAAGGTGTTACCGTTAGCCGTGAAGCCGAGCGTCGACTGCCCGTCAGTGTTCGTGCCCGTGGTGTTGTCGTTGTCGCCTTCCGTGCCGTTAGCCACGAACGTGAACTTGAAGTTTGCGGGGTTGAGGTTTTCGTTAGTGGTGTCGAGGTTGCTAATCGTCACAGGCGAGATTGAGACGCCGGTCTTGCTGTTGGAGAGATTTGCCAGCTTCAGCTGAATGTTCGTCTTGGTAGCACTGTCGAACGCAATACTGTCGACGCTGGTGAGCCCCGTGATTGTTGCGAGGGTGGTATCAGCCGCGTCGTGGAAGGTGATAGTTTTACCGTCTTCGCTTGGCTCGTAATACGCCGTCAGCTTGCCCTTGAGCGTCGCGTTATTGGCGTTGCCGCTCGTCGCAGTGACCGTGAACGGCGTATTGTCCGTGGTGTCGATTTTCGGCTTGTCAGCGATTGTAGAGTTGCTACTGTCGAGCTTGAGACTGTATTGAGGATAGCCTTCACCGAGCGTTAAGCTTGCGCCGTCCGCGAGCCCCGAAAGTGCGCCGCTTTTCAGCGAAATAGTTCCGCCATCGTCGACGGTTATAACACTTGGGAGGTTTTCCTGTGTTACCGAGCTGGAGAAGCCCGAAATCTTGATTGTAGCTGTGCTACTGTTTTCTGGTGTGAACGATGCCGTTGTTACATTGCCTGTAGTTGATAGTGACCAACTCCCCGTTACTGTTGCCATGAGTTATCCGCTCCTTTCCATAAAAACCCAAAAGAACACTTCCCTGTAATGATTGTATTATAAGGCGTGCGACGAATTGGCGCAATAATTTTGTGGGGAAAAATTTTTTTAATGAAGCCTTAATAAAACCGGATTCGGCGGAAATTTTTGGAAGCTTGTCAAGCGGGGCGCGTGCGATTATTATCAAGCCGAGGAGGCGACAGATAATGGAGGAGATAGTCGGCAAGTACAACACGGCAATATCGTTCGCCAAGGTGACGGAGGACACGGCTCGCGAACAGATTAGGCGCATGTGCAATTACGAATTCACGGCGGGCAGCAAGATACGGATAATGCCCGACGTGCACGCGGGTAAGGGTTGCACAATCGGCACGACCATGACCGTCACGGATAAGGCGGTTCCCAATATCGTGGGCGTCGACATAGGTTGCGGCATGTATACCGTTAAGCTGTCCGACACGGCGATAGATTTCGCCCGCGTGGACGAGGCGGCGCATTATATTCCCTCACGGAGGAATGTTTGGGATACGCGGCAGGAGCACTTTGATTTGACGGCGTTGCATTGCTATCGGGAGCTTAAGGAGACGCGGCGGATTGAGCGCAGTGTCGGGACGCTCGGCGGCGGCAATCACTTCATCGAGATAGACCGCGCAGGTGACGGCACGTTTTACTTGGTGATTCACACGGGCAGTCGCAACCTCGGCAAGCAGGTCGCGGAAATTTATCAGCGGCTGGCGATTGATTTGGCTAAGGGCAAAGATAAATACTTCGCGCAGAAAGACGAGATTATCGCGGTTTACAAGTCGCTGGGGCGCAAGACGGAGATTAAGGCTAAGCTTGCGGAGTTGGAAAAGGAATATCGCGGCAAGAAAGCCTCCATGCCCGACGATTTGTGTTTCGTATACGGAAAATATTTTCATCAGTATCTGCACGACATGGAGCTTTGCCAAGAGTTTGCGCGTCGTAACCGTGAGCTGATAGCCAAGATACTTTTGGGCAAGGCGGGACTTACGGGCGGCGAGGCGTTCCATACGATTCACAACTACATCGATACGAGCGAGCTGATAATCCGCAAAGGGGCGATAGCGGCGCATAAAGGCGAACGCGTCTTGATACCGCTGAACATGCGCGACGGCTCAATCTTGGCGGTCGGCAAGGGCAATGCCGATTGGAACTGCTCCGCGCCGCACGGAGCCGGGCGAATCATGTCACGCGGCACCGCTAAGGCTCAACTCAGCCTCGACGAATACAAGGAATCTATGGCGGGCGTCTACACGACCTCGGTCAACGCCGCTACTCTCGACGAAAGCCCTCAAGCCTACAAGTCACTCGACGACATCCTTGACGTTATCGGCGACACCGTTGATATTGTCGAAGTAATGAAGCCCGTGTATAATTTCAAGGCGGAGGAGTGAGGCAATGGTAACCGTTATCTACCAACATTTTGAATGGGACAGCGACAAAGCTAAGCGCAACAAGATTAAACACGGCGTCAGCTTCAAGACGGCGGCGGCTGTTTTTGACGACCCTAATCGCCTTGACTTGCCCGACGGTACACATTCATTTGACGAGCCGCGTCGAAAAGTTATCGGAATGGCGGAAGGTATTTTGTTCGTCATTTAAACTGAGCGACGCGATAGGATTCGGCTTATCTCTGCCCGCAAAGCAACAGAGGACGAAAGGAGCGATTATTATGCTTACGGAGGAAAATTTGGAATACTACACACGCAAGGTTGGGGAACCCTTGACGGCGGAGGAAAAGGCTGAGATAGCCGCGCTCAAAGACCGTCCGATAGTCTTCGATGAGGACTGTCCGCCCATGAGCCAAAAGGAAAACGAGGAGATTCGTTACCTTATTCGCAAGTACAACACGCGCTACATTACTACGGAAATGTGGATGGCAGAATTCCCCGAACGTTTCAAGCGCGAAAGTGTCGGCAGAAATTTGGAGGCGTAGCAATGATAATCTTAGCGTCAGGTTCACCGCGCAGACAAGAACTACTCGGTAAGCTGTGCAAGAATTTTATCGTGGAGGTAAGCGACGCGCAGGAGGCTCAAAGTGCCGACGACCCGAAAGCATTGGCGGTAGCGAACGCTGTGCTTAAAGCTCAATCCGTGGCGGCGAAACACCCCGACGCGGTCGTCATAGGCGCGGATACAATCGTCGTGCTCGACGGTGAAATTTTCGGCAAACCCGACGGCGTGGCGGGCGCGGAGGCAATGTTGGCTCGGCTTTCGGGCAAACGCCACGAAGTCATAACGGGCTTGGCAATCTGCGCGGACGGCTCGGTTTATACGGCGGCGGAGGTCACGGAGGTTTACTTCGGAGCAATGACGGCGGCGGAGATAAAAATCTACGCGGCAACGGGTGAACCGCTCGATAAGTCCGGCTCCTACGCCTTGCAGGGCGGCGCGACAAAGTTTATCGAAAAAATTCACGGTGATTGGTCAAACGTCGTGGGGCTGCCGGTGTATCGGCTTAAGCGATTGGCTGAGGCGGCGGGAATAAATTTCGAGGAGGCAGATTAGATGATTCACGAGCTGAACAATCCGATAATCAAGCACAAACTGACGCAACTGCGCCGCAAAGAGACGCCGCCCAAAGAATTTCGGACGTTGGTCGAGGAATTGGCAATGCTGTTGACTTACGAAGCCGCTCAAAACTTCGAGACGCATTCTGCCGAGATAGAGACGCCGATAACGGCATGCCGCGCAGAGGTTTTGGACGAGGAGCAATTCGTCGTAGTGCCGATACTCCGCGCAGGTTTGGCAATGGCGGGCGGGGCGTTGAAGATTTTGCCGAACGCCGCCGTCGGACACGTGGGGCTTTATCGCGACGAAAAGACTTTTCAACCCGTGGAATACCTGTTCAAAATGCCGCCGCGCTTCGCGGAAAAGACGTTGCTGGTCGTCGACCCGATGTTGGCAACGGGCGGCTCCGCCTCCGCCGCGCTCCAAATGCTTAAGAATCACGGAGCAAGCAAGATTTACTTCCTGTGCATAGTGTCCGCGCCAAGGGGTATCGAAAAGCTTGCCGCCGACCACCCCGACGTTGAGATTTACACGGCGGCGATTGACGAGGGCTTGAACGAGCATTGCTATATCGTCCCCGGCTTGGGCGACGCCGGCGACAGAATCTTTAATACGCTGTAAAAGACAGGCGACGAGCCGTTAAAAGCCCGCCGCTTATTTTAAATTTTTATGGGAAGGGAATTTTTATGGAAAAAGTGTTTCAACGAGGCTTGGCGGCATTTCTAATCTTCGCGTGCTTGCTGACCGTTGTAATCGTCGGTGCCGAAATCAAAACTTATGACGGCGTCGGGCGTTACGTCATGAGCGACTTTGAAAACCAATAACATAACGGAGATTATCGACAAGGTGCAATACGACAACGACAGCGGACGGCGAGCCCGTAATTATCAGGACGGCAACCCTCAAGGCAAACATCGATTCGGACGGAATTTTCGAGTTCCTGAAGCGCGACAGCAAGGAGAAAGTTACAATCGTTCAGCAAAACAACGGCTTGCAAGCCGCCATTTCCAAAAACGACAAACAAGTTGAGGATTTAAAGGAACAATACAAGCTTGCCACATCTCAGACAGAGAAAAATCGCATTCGCGAGCAAATGGAACAAGCCGACCGTGATTTTTTGGCGAATCAGAAATTTGAAGAGGCTTTGAAACTTGCTTATGCCGGGGATTTTAAAGGAAGCAGAGATCTCTGCAATGAAGCTGTCGAGCTCAAGCCGAATTTTGCCGATGCATACGGTTTGCGAGCGTTTGCGCACCTTGGTTTGGGTGAAGCAATAAGATCCGGCAATCAAAGACTTTGACAAGGCGTTGGAACTCAATCCCGATTTGGCTTTATGGAATTGCTCAAAGGCAAATACGACGCGGCTCTTTCCGCCTTCAACAAGGCAACGGAACTCGCCCCTGATGACAACGACTCTTATGGCAATCACGGCGAAATTTATGCTCGAAAGGGAAATTATTCGCTTGCCCTCAAGGAATTTGATAAAGCCCTTGAACTTGATGCGGAAAACGGAGAATATTACTTTGAACGCGGTATGGTTTATGAAAAGCTCGGCAAAACGCAGAAGGCAATCGCCGACTTCCAAAAGGCTCTCGAATTGGAGTCGGATTTGTCTGCGGAATATTGTTTGCGCGGCAAAGCCTATCAAGCCCTCGGCAAGCTCGAAAAAGCTCAAGCCAACTTTGCCAAAGCCAAGCAACTCGGCTACAACGGCTGAAGTAACATTCCAAACAAAAACCGGCAAGGCAAAATGTCTTGTCGGTCAATTTTTTTCTGCAGATTATTTTTCGCTGTTTAGGGCAGTGCTCAGCGGAACAACAACTTTCTCGTCGTAGCACTTAAAGGCGTTGTCGACCAACTTTTTATCGGGAGCGGGAGTTATCGCGCTGATTATCGGCACAAGCACCAGCCCCGCCAACATGGCGAACGCGCCGGCATTTATCGGCGACTGCAAAATCGCGGGGAACGCCGGACGGATTATCATGTTCGCCGACATCAACACGGTGCCGAATATGAAGCACGCCCAACAAGCCGCCGTCGATACGCGTTTGGAGTAAAGCGAATACATGAACGGCGCGAGGAACGCCCCCGCCATTGCGCCCCACGACACGCCCATTAACTGCGCGATAAACGTCACCGAGCTTTTGTACTGCACCAACGCCAACACCGCCGAAATCGCGATAAACACCACGACCAGTATCCGAATCAGCAGGACTTGTTTGGCGTCGCTCATGCCCTTTGCGAAGTTGTCGCGTATCAGGTCGAGCGTCAAGGTCGACGCCGACACGATAACCAACGACGACAGCGTTGACATGGACGCCGACAAGACCAAAATCACGACCAAGGCTATCATGCCCTCCGATAAGCCGCTCAACATCGTCGGGACAATCGAATCGTAGCCGTTAGCCGCTATGTCGATTTGGTCGGAAAATAAGCGTCCGAAGCCGCCCAGGAAATAGCAGCCGCCCGCCACCACGAACGCAAACAACGTCGATATGACCGTGCCCTTTTGGATAGCCTGTTCGTTTTTAATGGCGTAGAATTTCTGAACCATCTGCGGCAAGCCCCACGTGCCCAGCGAAGTCAAAATCACGACGAACAGCAGATTTATCGGGTCGGTGCCGAAGAACGAGGCGAATATCCCCGGCGAGGTTGAAACTTTATCGTCGGTGATTCGCGCCAAACCGTCGAGAGCGTTGACGAAGCCGCCCTTGGTCTCCAGCACCGCGTAAATAACCGCCGAGATACCAACGAGCATAACCACGCCTTGAATAAAATCGTTAATCGCCGTCGCCATGTAGCCGCCCGCTATGACGTAAATCGCCGTCAAGACCGCCATAAGCAGAATACAAACCGAGTAGTCGATACTGAACGCCATACCGAAAAGTCGCGACAGGCCGTTGTAAAGCGAGGCGGTGTAGGGTATCATGAAGATGAAAATTATAATCGCCGCGCCGATTTTCAGCGAGGGCGAGCCAAATCGTTTTTCAAAGAACTGCGGCATGGTGGCGGTATCGAGGTGCCTCGTCATGACGCGGGTGCGTCTGCCGAGAATAAACCACGCCATGAGCGAGCCGATAAGCGCGTTGCCTATGCCCGCCCACGTCGCCGCGATGCCGTATTTCCAACCGAATTGCCCCGCGTAGCCCACGAACACGACCGCCGAGAAATAACTGGTGCCGTAAGCAAAAGCCGTGAGCCACGGACCGACACTCCGCCCGCCCAAAACAAAGCCGTCCACGTCGGTGGCGTGCTTGCGACAGTAAAACCCGATGCCTATCAGCACGGCAAAGTACAAAACCAATAATGCAACCTTCATCGAAAAACCTCCAAACAAAACCTTAAGGAGCTGACCGCCCGTGATTATCGACATGCACACGCACATTTTCCCCGATAAAATTTCCGCCGCCAGCAACGTGACGTTGCATCCAGCGGTCGCGCCGAATCCTTGCGACATTGGAAACTTCCACGCCGCGCTTTTATTGCGACGTAATTGAAAGGAGTCGCCGTCAATGATTATCGACATGCACACGCACATTTTCCCCGATAAAATTTCCGCCGCCGTTATAGACAAGCTGAGCCGTCAAGCCGGAATTAACGCCTTCACCGACGGGAGCCTGCGCGGACTTCGCAGTTCAATGGACACCGCGCAGATTGACTTATCGGTTATCTTGCCGGTGGCGACAACCGCGAGCCAAGTCGAGAAAATAAATTCGTCCGCCGCCGAGCTGACTGAACAGTTCGCCGCCGACGGGATAATTTCATTCGGCTGTATCCACCCCGATTATTCCGATTATCGCGAGGAGCTGAGCCGCCTGAAAAATCGCGGGCTAAAGGGTATCAAAATTCACCCCGTTTATCAAGATACAAATCTCGACGACGTGAAGTTTTTGCGAATCCTAGACCGCGCCGCCGAGCTTGGCTTAATCGTCGTGACGCACGCGGGGCTTGATGTGGGTTTCCCGGGCGTCGTGCGTTGTTCGCCGCAAATGGCGCGTCGCGTTACGGCGGAGGTCGGCGATTTTAAATTCGTCCTCGCGCACATGGGCGGCTGGAAGAATTGGGATGAAGTCTTGGAACTTTTGGGCGATACGAACGTCCTAATCGATACCTCCTTCTCGACGGGCAAGATAGTCCCGCGCCCTGACAGCACGTGGCAAGCCGCCGACTTGAACCTTTTGACGCCCGCGCAGTTTATGACGTTCGTTGAAGTCTTCGGGGCGGAGCGGATACTTTTCGGCACCGACAACCCTTGGAGTTCGGCAAAGACTTCGATTGAATTCATACGCAACTTGCCGCTCGACGACGACGCTAAGGCTAAAATCCTCGGCGGCAATGCCAAACGTCTGCTTGAAATTTAAATTAGGAGGTTCTGAAATGGAAACAATTAAAATCGTGAGCGTCGGCAGCGGCGCACTGAACGCCTTAAATCATATGACGAGGTATTTGGAATTGGAAAACACGGAGTACATCGCCCTCGACACCGACCCGCAAGCTCTTATCCTGTCAGACGCCGAAACCGTTATTCGGCTCCAAAAGAGCTCCTTCGAGGAAAGCCGCGATAAAATCTTAACCGCTCTGCGCGGCGCGACCGTCGTCTTTATAATCGTGGGGCTTGGCGGCAATACCGGAACAAATGCCTCCCTGCTTGTCGCCGAATGTGCTAAGGAAATCGGAGCCGTCTCAATCGCTATGGTTTCCACGCCCTTCAGCACGGAGAATCGTGCGCGTAAGCGTCGATCCGACGAAGGCTATTCCAAACTCAAGGCGGCGGTCAACACCATTATCAAAATCCCCTGTGACAAGTTTATAAATATCGCGCCGCCCGGCAGTTCGCGCAAGGATATTTTTTATCACATCAATGAGGCAATGCGAGGCACGATTAAGAATCTTGTCGACATGGATGATTTCCAAACGACCTTCAAGAAGGCGGGCGAAATTATCTTCGAGACCGACGAGGATTATCCCGACGAGTGAAGGGCGCACAACTAAAATCCGTCGTGTTACAAAGTTTTTTCATTAAGCTATGCTAAACTTGCAAAGCTTACGTAGAAAGTTTTTCACGGAGGGAAGGCAGATGTTTGAATTCGACGAAAACACGTTAGACCAATTCGCGAAGATAAAAGTCATCGGCATAGGCGGCGGCGGCTCCAACGCCGTGAATCGAATGATTGAGTCGGGCTTGGAGGGCGTGGAGTTCATAGCGGTCAATACCGATTCGCAAGCGTTGCTTATGAGCAAATCGCCCAAACGTATGCAAATCGGCGAGAAATTGACACGCGGATTGGGCGCGGGAGCACGACCCGATATTGGCGAACGCGCCGCGCAGGAAAGTCGCAATGACATCTTGGAAGCCCTGCGCGGGTCGGATATGGTGTTCATAACGGCGGGCATGGGCGGCGGCACAGGTACCGGCGCGGCTCCCGTCGTAGCCGAATGCGCCCGCGAAGTCAACGCGCTGACCGTCGCTGTCGTTACCCGCCCGTTCACCTTTGAAGGTCCCAAACGTAAAAAAAATGCCGACATCGGCATTGAAAAGCTTAAAAGGAATGTCGACGCAATTATCACCATTCCCAACGACAGGCTGTTACAAGTCGTCGATAAGAAAACGCCCATGACCAAGGCGTTTGTGATAGCCGATGATATTTTGCGTCAAGGCGTCAAGGGCATCTCGGACTTAATCGCCGTGCCCGGCGTCATTAACTTAGACTTTGCGGACGTGCAGTCGATAATGAGCAACGCCGGCTCCGCGCTTATGGGCGTCGGTGAGGCAAGCGGTGAAAATGCCGCCGTCGAAGCCGTTAAGAAAGCCATAGCCTCCCCGCTCCTTGAGACCAGCGTCGACAGCGCACGCGGTATCCTGCTTAACTTTATGGGTGCTCAAGATTCGCTGTCAATGATGCAAGTCAACGAGGCGTCCACGACCGTCCAAGAGGCGGCTCACCCCGACGCCGAGATTATTTGGGGCGTGAGCGTCGACGATTCGCTGGGCGATACAATAGTCGTCACGATTATTGCAACGCGTTTCGGCGAGGAGGACGAATCACCCGTCGAGCGTGAAGTCCCGCCGACAAAATTCTATCCGCCGCCCGCGCAGACTAAATCGCAATTCAATCCGCCTCCGCCGCCGCAATACAATCAGCCCGTGCAGGAGCCGCAGCCTTACAACAGGACGGCGCAGCCCAAGCAGGAGGAACGTCCGCAAAGCAAAAATCCCTTCGCGCAGATAATCCCCGACTTCATGAGCAATCGGCGCAACAAACGTTGAATCGACGGAGGGTGGAGGACGTGTTCGAGAATAAGTTTGTTAAGTTCAAAGTGGTCGGCGTCAACACCGGCGGCGCAAAAATATCGGGCGGGCTTTCCGCCCTTAATTGTATTATGGAGCGGAATATGGCGGGCGTGAATTGTCTGGCGGTGGACAGGCAGGACGTTGACAATCTGCGCGGTTGCAATGCCAAACATAAGTACCGCCTGCTGACCTCCGAGGACGAACAAGCCTTGACGGAAAATCTGCGCGGAGCGGATTTGCTGTTCGTGACGGCGGCGGAGGTTTGGGAAAATATAAAGTTGGTCGCGCTGACGGCTCACTGCGCCAAGCGGACGGGCGTGCCGGTGATATTCATAGCGGGCGGGAACTTCGAGGACGCCGAGGACGAAATAATCTTCGACGCGCTGATAAAGTTGCCCGCCAAAAATTTCGAGTTCGACGCGGCAAAGGTTGTGCAGAATTTCATCGAGGCGGTGACGTTGCCGGGACAGCCGAAGCTTGACGTAAAAGCGATAGCCGAGCTGATACGGGACGGCGCGGCTACGTTGAGCTACGGGGAGCGCGACGGCAAAAACTCTGTGGTGAAAGCCGCCAAAGCCGCCTTGGAGCACGCCGAGCAGTCCGACGACAACTTTAAAGCCGCCACGAAGATTTTATTCAACGTGACGGCTTCCAAAGGCAACTTGTCATTGGAGGAGGCGCAAAAGCTTTCCAACCTGTTGAAACGCCACGCGCCTCATGCGGAAATATCGTTCGGGTTTTCAATCGACGATTGGCTTGTCGATAAGGTCAAGTTCCTGCTCCTCGCCAAGCATAACGATTAAACCAAACAACAATCGCGAACTTTAGAGCCGTCATGGAGGACGGCTCGCCGCGAGCAACGTGACGTTGCATCCAATGGGACGCCCCAGCTGTTCCCCCGCTTTTAAAGCGGGCGCGAAACCACACTTTATAAAAAAGGGGGGCTACCTCACACAAAGTCGATTAGTTCAAAAATCTCAAGCGGGCTGTCAATGATAATCTGCGCCCCGCTGTCGACAAGCTCACTGCGCGGACGAAAGCCCCACGTCACGCCGACGGCAAGAAAGCCCGCGTTGAGCGCAGTCTGAATATCAACCGCCGTATCGCCGAAATAAGCCGTGTCCGCCGCCGATACGGACATTTTTTTTGCAATCGCCAAGGCACGCGCAGGGTCGGGCTTACGAGGCAACCCCGCCGCGTCGCCGCTGACCGCCGCAAACTTTATCGGAGCCAAGACCTTATCCGCAATCGCCGTCGCCGCGAAGTGTTGCTTGTTCGTGCAGACGCCCAGCGGTATTTTTTTTTCCGCCAAAGCCGCCAACAGCTCCGTGATACCCGCGTAGGGCTTAACCTTGTTCAAGCAGTTGCGGGCGTAACAGCCGTCGTAGTACGCCAACGCCGCGTCGACGAATTTATCATCAGCGGATTTATCGGCGGGCAAGCTCCGAATCATCAATTTGCGTGCGCCGTTGCCGACGAATTGACGAACCTCATCGAGCGTGCGCGGCGGCAAATCGTAATGCGCCAACATCTCATTAACGCTGTCGTACAAATCGGCGAGCGTGTCGACCAATGTCCCGTCCATGTCGAAAATCGCCGCCCCGTATGCCTTCATGTTAAGCCCTCCATTTCCTCCGAACATAGCAAGAATTTATTTATCGGCGGGCAAGCTCCGAATCATCAACTTGCGAGCACCGTTGCCGACGAATCGCCGAACCTCATCGAGCGTGCGCGGCGGCAAATCGTAATGCGCCAACATCTCATTAACGCTGTCGTACAAATCGGCGAGCGTGTCGACCAATGTCCCGTCCATGTCGAAAATCGCCGCCCCGTATGCCTTCATGTTAAGCCCTCCATTTCCTCCGAACATAGCAAGAATTTATTTATCGGCGGGCAAGCTCCGAATCATCAACTTGCGAGCACCGTTGCCGACGAATTGACGAACCTCATCGAGCGTGCGCGGCGGCAAATCGTAAT
>ERZ842401.3235-NODE-3235-length-20544-cov-56.045537_pt1 | contig 20544 bp, 14 predicted proteins | sample MGYA00521270_ERZ842401 | MGnify/ENA primary metagenome ERZ842401 (study PRJEB31892, sample SAMEA3878208) | bioreactor metagenome | biome: Moose rumen | place: Sweden | collected 2011-10 | study: EMG produced TPA metagenomics assembly of the PRJEB12797 data set... | reverse complement strand
GAGTGGGACGGCTGATGCCAAGAATCTCTGCAGCTTTTGTGAGGTTATGACCAGCTTTCATCAACGCCCTTTCTATCTTGCATTTCTCTTCATTGTCATCTTTGAGGGCGAGTGTGTTCTCTTTCTGTGGGACTGCCTTGATTTTGAGGTGTTCCGCATCTATCAATCCACCTGTATTCTCTACTACGGCACAGCGTATCACGTTCTTCAATTCACGTATATTTCCGGGCCAACTATGGGATTGCAGTTTGTCTTTTGCTTCGTCGGAAAAGCCTTCTACGCTCTTGTGAAACTCAGTGTTGAATCGTTTCAGCAGTTCTTCAGCCAGTGGCAGCACATCTTCGGGGCAGTCGCCAAGGGACGGGACTTCAAGCGTGTACTCATCCACCCGTTGCCACAGGTCAAAGCGGAAGCGTCCCTCATTGACGGCTTTCTCTATGTCCTCATTGGTGGCTGCAATGACACGGACATCACAACTGACCTCCTTTGTCCCGCCTAATGGTATATATCTCCTTTCCTGCAGGACTCGTAGCAGTACCTGTTGGGCTTCGATTGGCAGATTACCTATCTCGTCAAAGTAGAGTGTTCCGCCCTCTGCTTCATGAAACAGTCCCGTAGAGTTTGCATCTGCGCCAGTGAAAGCACCTTTTTCGTGTCCGAAGAGGATGGAAGGTGCTAACTCCTTGGTGATGGTGGCACAGTCCACCTTGACGAAAGGCTTATTCCTTCTGCCACTCTTGTTGTGCAGGATATGGGCTATGTGCTCCTTGCCAGCACCGCTTTCACCACGAATCATAACAGACAGATCGTAGCCCGCAACGAGTTCAGCTTTTTCCACAAGTTGCTGATAGGCTTTGCTGACACGTTTGATGATTTTCGTGTCACTTCCATTCTGGCCTCTCTCGTCTAATGCTTTCTGTATCGCCTCTACAAGCGGAATGTCATGGACGGGCTTTTCGATAAACTCTACTGCCCCTCTCTTCACGGCATCTACGGCAGTCGGCACGTCACCGTATTTTGTCATAATGATGAAGGGTATCTGTTTTCTGTTCTCGTTTATCCAGTCGAGAATCTTGATGCCGCTTCCATCTGGCAGACGAAGGTCACTAAGAATCAGATCATAGTCTGCCTTCTTCAAACGGGTAAAGCCCTCCCGTATGGACGTGACGCACTCTGGTTTCATCCCTGCCTCTTCCAACCAGTTCACAACAAGACGGCTCAGGACGGTATCATCTTCTATAATCAGAATCCTTGTCATGCCGCACCTCCTCCCATCATTCTCTTTGCCTGATCGACAAGTTGCTCTGCTGTAAGCACGACTTCCTTAATGGCTTTATCCAGATTCCCTTTTCCTTTCAGCGCATCGCGCAGTTTGAGCATGGGTTTCACGATCCCCAGCAACTCCCAGCGTGATTCCAACTTGTGTTGCAGGAAGGATATGGCATCCGTATCGCCTGTTTCAAATGCGGACTCCAGTTCACTCATTTCCTTCTCTGTCTGCTCGACAAGAAGGGCAAGCATACCGTTTACATCCTTCTCTCCCTTCAGGAGCATACCGAAATCTGCATTTGGAATTTTCGGCGTATCGTTCTCCTTATTGGATTCCTCATTGATGCTGTTGGCGATGGCTCTTGTCAGTTCAGCATAGGAGAACGGCTTCAGCAGGCAACCACGGAAACCTGCCTTGATAAAGTCATCTGCACTTCTTTCCGTCCTGCCTGTCATGGCAAGCATGGGAACGGTCTTTGAGTTGCCAATGTTGGCACCACGCAACAGTTCCAGCAGGTCGAAACCGCTCATACCGCCCAGCATGATGTCGGTGATGATGAGGTCATAGTCATTCTTCCTCATCCTGTCAAACAGTTCGTCCACCGTATGGCATCCGACTACCTGGACTTTTTTCTTGGCAAGCATCTCAACGGTCATTTTCAAGACTACGGTGTCATCATCCAGTATCGCTATCCGTAGTCCTTCCGGCAGAACGGTTGACTCTATAACGCTCCGTTGCAACACTTCTTCATCTCCTTCCACCAATGGAAGCATTACCGTGAAAAGACTGCCGAATCCGACGTGACTTTCCACCTCAATCCTGCCGCCCAGCAGTTCTGCAAGAGCCTTGGCGATACTCAGTCCGAGACCGAAGCCCTCCTGTGTATCGGCATTCTCCAGTCGGTTGAACGGGGCAAAGATGCGTTTCATCTGCTCTTCGCTCATGCCTGTGCCGGAATCCTGCACCTTGATGGTTAGAGTGTTGTCCCTATAGTCCACGCTGATGTTAACAGAGCCTTTCTTAGTGAACTTGATGGCATTCGACATGAGGTTACTGCCTATCTGGATAATGCGCTTGCGGTCACCCATTACTACAGTATCATTGCCTGTAAACGCTCCTTCTATCACAATGTCCTTAACCGCTGCCAATGGCTCATACTCTGCCATAAGGGTACGAAGCACATCTTTCACACGGAAAGGCATCATATCCACTTCGTCCTTGCCTGTGTCAAGACGGTAGTAGCTTAAAAGTGTGTTCAGCAACGTCAGCATTCTGTCCGATGATTGCTTGATAGCCTCTTCATATTGCTTGCATTTCTCATCCTTGGTGGTTTCCGCTATCAGGTCTGCATAGCCCATGATGGAAGTCAATGGCGAGCGTAGGTCATGACTCACGGTGAGCATCATGTTCTGACGCAAAGCAAGCAGTTCCTTGTTGCGTCTGTCGCTCTGCTCCAAAAGCATCTTATTCCTGTGGCTCTTATTTGCGTCACGATGAAACAGCCAGTAAAACAATACGGCAAGCACAAATGCTGCAAACCCGAACCACATAACCAGATGCAGGGTTTCCCTTTGGTGTGACATGAGATGTGTGGAACCCAACTTACGCATTTGCGAGTCCTCCATATTGAATTCCTGTGCAAGTTGGGTTATCTTTTCATTGATCAGGCTTTCCTTCCTTACAAGGTCTTCCATGTGCTGGAACAGCTGATTGGCACTGCGCTCTTGTGATTGCTGAATGTCCGTTGCTAACGATGTCAATATTCGGTCCGTCTGCTGTCTGGCGCGGTTTAGTGCCTGTTGGTTCTCTGCCTCGGTCTTGGCATTGGCTTTCTTCTTGCTCTTCAGCCAGCCGAACATGCCAGTAGTCTTGTGACGGTTCTCCTTCAGGTTCTCGCTGACTTCGTCTGTCAGTTGCTGGTTGGCACGGTTTGCCTGACGGATGATCTGCGGCATCTTCTGCTGCATCAGTCCGCTTACGTCCCTCAGTTGCTCCAAATCCTGGTGGATGGCAAGCAGATAGCCTTTCTTCTCGCTGACGAGTTGCTTGATTTCCTTCACTCGTCTCACTTGTGCCGTGTCAGGTATCGTCATAATCATGGAGTCGAGCGTCATCATGACACGTTTCTCCTTCTTTTCGTATGCCGCTATCTTTGTACTATCTAATATTGCTGCCTGACCTCCTAACTGAGTCAGGTCGAAAAGCTGTAGGAATGCTCCTTCTGATAGGGCTCGACGGTCAATGTTTTCCCTGTATCTCTTGCTGTTCTCTTCAAGATTGCCACTCTTACAGACAACGATAACAGAGGCGATAATGAAGAGGGCCATCAGCGAGACATATCCGCCTACTGTCTTTAGGCGCAACCTTGTCAATGAATCAATATGTTTCATTCAATCTTCTTACCTTTTAAAAAAACTTGCTCTAAATTGAGCCGACAAAGGTACAAATATTATATGGAAAACAGATAATTCGCCCTACTTTATATTTAAATCTACGCTCAAAATTGAGTTATGGCAATCTTATAATCAATTATTTTGTTGCCTATAAAAGTACATTTCGTCATGACATTTATCACAGAGAAATCTTTTTAGTCAAACAAAGAATTGTAAGGTCCATTATCCTTGATTTATTCCCAAAACACCAAATTTCTTGGTAAAACTATCTTTTTAGCTTCTCCACGTACTCCATCGATATAGTAACTTTTTGCCATATAGTCATCAAACTTTCCTAAGAAAGCTGCACGTATTCTGGCACATTTCTCATTGATAGAGTTTAGCATAGGGTTTGTTACATCCTCAATACTATGCAAAGCTCTTTCAGTTAGACCGGTTGGTCTCAAATCATTATAAATCTGCGTCAATTCCTGACGAAAATCTGGCAACTGTTTGAATGTGATGCCCTCAGGGTGACGAAGGAACAACAGATAAACAGCCTTTACCAGTGGCTCCATCTTAATCTCCATATTGTTGTAGTCAGGTAGAAGTATACGCCAGTCTTTTGTGATAACAAGGCGACTCAGACGGTTGTCAGGGTGAATCAACTGCTCCAATATATATTCTGCAATCCCTCGCTGGCGCAACTTGCTTATCCGTTCACGCACTTCCTCCATCAGTTCATTAATGGTTTCTTCCTGCTCTTCTGGGCTAAAACGATCATCAGTAAAATTGGCAGAGGGACTTTCGGCATCTCCCCATTCGTCATAATTTTGAACATTGCTTTCCAAATACCTGTCATGCCGTTCCTTTTCGAGCGATATTTGTTTTCCTATCTTGTGGAGTTGATCAGCCAAAGGTTCTCCACTCTTTGATGACAACGGATAGAAACGGGTCGTCGCCTTGTCTTTTCCATCGTTTCCTCTATGAATGTCCTCAGTTCGGATAAATCCCTGCTTTATCTTCTCTTTATCTGATGGATTCTCCAGATATTGAAGCAAGAAGTCATTCCCGATGGAGATCTCCGACAATTCAACATCGTTGAGGTAGGGTGCTCTATATTGAAGGACTCGTTTGTCTTTCAGTTTTTTTATGAGCAGTGGCAGGTAGATGATATGGAAACCAATCATCTGCCCCCAACCCTCAAGCACTTCTGGTCGTGTCTCGAACAGTTCAGTCAGATTCTTGTCCTCTTCACTTGCTATGTACACCAGTTCCTTTGGGGACAGCCTACCATTGAGCATAAACTCTATGGTGTTGTCTTCTATCTGCACTTGGTCTCGTGGCGGCAAATGCTGATAACCTACCGTCGTTTTCTTTGTCAGTTGCTTTTCTAACACAAACAACCCAACAAGCAACACGGCTACCATCACATCTATCACATTCCACGTCCACCGCCCCAGCGCAATCTTGTATATCGGTTGAAACAGCAATGCCAGCACACAAAACACCGTTGCAGCAATAGTCTTATGGCAGGCATAGTACTGGTATGCCATCACGCCAAATGCCACCATTGCCACAAATCGTACTAATTGAAAATACCCATACGGCATAGGTGCAAGGCACAACAGCATCAAGGCTGCGAGAATGAGATAGACTTGTTTCACGTCTGATAAAAAGCTATTTGATATGCGTAATTTTTAGGATATTTCTACTATTGTCTATCTCTATCTTTCCGAGTCGTCCCAAAACGCTCTGACCTAACAATAACGGGGCTTTTTGATTTCTGACAACGGAAGCACGGACATTATTCAAATCCAAACCGCCAAAAGTAACGTCCTTTAGATTTATAATGGTACCAACGCTCACGTCACCATTGGCATCCATGTAACGCTGACTACCAACAACGTCATTACTAGAAAGATACCCGTTTTTCATCATAAACGTTGCCTCGACCATAGAAATTGTCACGTCACTAGCACCTGTGTCAAAGACAAAGTGCAGAGGCAATCCGTTAACATTGCACTTCACTTTGCAGACACCATTTTCCTTCGTGAAAGGAACTTCTGTTGTGACGGTTTCTCGGTTTGAAGAAGAACCACCCTCAGAATTTATTGTTGCTTCGTGAGCTGTTTTGTATTTACGAATAATCGTTTTGTACTCTTCTGTTCCTCTAATGAAATCCATGTCGAAGTCACGCTCAATATGAGCAAATCGCATATATCCCAAATCCAACGACTTTTCCAAACATCTAAGAGCATTATTTTTATCTTTCATGCGTGAGTAAAGACAAGCTGCATCATAATAACTTCCAGCACGGTCTTCATCTCTTGCAATAATACTATCTATCGCTTCGACTGCTTTATCATATAGACCAAGCCCTTGATATGCATAGTGAACACAACTGTATTTCTCAGGTGAATCCTCTATCTCTATTACTTTCTTGAAATCAGCTTCTGCTAAATCTTTCTTACCTTGCTTTAGATAGACATCCCCTCTGCTAACATACGCATACGAATCTTCAGGGTCAAGAACTATAGCCATAGAAAGATCTTCGACTGCTCCATCCAAATCACCATCTAATTCTTTAAACCAGCCACGTCGATAATAGCCAAAACCGTATTCTGGTTGTGCTGCCAAAACTTTATCCCATTCAGTTATAGCAGCCTTAGCATCCCCCATTTCGTAATAGATGTTCGCCTTCCTTGCTAAATTCGACAAATCTGTGCTATCCATGTTTAGAGACTGGTTTATATTGCTCAGTGCTTCATCGTATGCCCCAAGTTCATAATAACAGTCAGAAATCCTCCTGTATATGGAAGGTGCTGCGTCTTTCTTGTTAGCATCATTATACAGATCAATGGCTTTCTTGTAGTTTTTGTTCTGCTCATACATCAACCCCGCCAGATAAGACCATGTGTTTTCATTGGGTGCTTTAGCTGCTTGAATCTTTAGTTTTGAAATCATCATCGTAAAAGCAGGTTCTTTTAGCTCACTCATGTGATATACAGCCTTCTTGTCCCATTCACACTGCATCGCAGCAACCAAGTCGTTGGTTGCTTCATTCCACATTTCTTTCTCCAATTCTGCTTCAGCCCGGAATGAATATCCCGAAGAATACTTATCCTCCAATTTTATAACGTGGTTAAAGTGTGCTATAGCATCATCAAGACGTTTCTGCCTAAGCGCATTGCGTCCTAATCCCATATATCCCATTACATCACCAGGGTTGATTTCTGTCATTTTCTTATAATCAGCATCCGATAGTTCAAACTTCCCTTGCTCAAAATATATCTGGGCACGTTTGTCATACAGACTACTTTGATCTTGTTTTATACGTATAGCGGTTGTGTAGTCATTCAAGGCTTTAACAGTATCCTCCAAATTTAGATATACATTGGCCCTTGTTGAATAGGCAAAAATCACATACTCAGCATCCTTCTTTGGCAAATACTTTAAGGCAAGGTCAGCCGCTGTCAAAGCCTTTCCAAATTCTTCATTCTGAAGTCTAAGCATGGCTATCCATGAAAATGAGTAACCATTTTTCGGGTTTTCTGCAATATCCTTATTAAGATATTCCAAAGCCTCCTGTGGATTCTCATTCTGTATTGCTTCGACACCACGCTGATAGTTATATGACTCAGGACGTTTGTAACCTTGTGCGCATGCCAATGTGGTATATAGGAAGATACATACTAGTGTAGCAATTATTTTTGTTTTCATTATTCTTTTTCTATTATTACAACATTGTTTTCAAACATAATGTTAGCATCAAAGCATAAAAGCCTGCTAATACATCATCTAGCATTACACCCCAGCCACCTTCACATTTTTCATCAAGAACCTTGCAGCCTAACGGCTTCATTATATCTATTATACGGAACATCACAAATCCAAATAATGCCAACATCCAAGTGGTTTCCCCATTTGGTGCAACTAGAAGAGGAATCCATGTTCCCACAAATTCGTCAATGTTGACGGCTCTGGGGTCTTTCCCCCAATATCGTTCCATAACATTAGAAGTCCAAACTCCAATTGCAATAGTTCCGATTATCAAAAGACATGTTACAATGGTCAAGACTGAAATGGGGAAATATAAATACAACAAGTACCAGATGCCAAGAGCAGCTAAAGCTCCTGCTGTCCCTGGGGCAATAGGAATAAACCCCGTTCCTAAACCTGTTGATAGCAGTACATGGAACAGTGGTGCATTACCTATCTTATGATAATTGTTGTTACTCATACCGACACAATGTTAAAAGTCAAAAATTGCGGGGAGACGACGTTGTTGTCGCCTCTCCACAATCTTTTGTTACTTAAAAATTAAGTGTTTCAACTCTCTAACTCCCGTTACCATGAATCCCATAAAGAAAATCACAATCCAGTCAGATAGTGGTAGAGCCTGTACATTAAAGAAGTCGTTAAGGAACGGTACCTGTACGATGGCAATCTGTCCAAGAGTTACTACCGTTGCTATCAGCAAGAAACCATCACAACCCTTTAGATTCCAACCAGATCCTCCAGTCTTATACCCACGTGCATTGAACATATAGCCCATGTGAGTCATAACGAAGATGGTAAAGAGCAGCGTCAGTTCGTATGTTGTAACATGACTTCTTTCGCCAAACGAGAAGTTCAGCAAGTCCTTCATACTTGTAATCTCTGTATGCTGGAAGATAATCAACAATACCAGAAGCATAAGGAAGAAGAATCCTCCCACTCCGAAGATATTGTGCAGCATTGACTTGTCGAGAATAAATGCTTTCGGATCACGGGGCTTTTCATCCATAACAGATTTCTGAGGCGGCAGAGCCGACAAAGCAATAGCAGCAAAGGTGTCCATGATAAGATTTACCCAAAGCATCTGTGTAACCGTTAATGGTGATTCTGTTCCAAGGAAGGCACCGAAGAGAACAAGGAAACATGCAGCAACATTCACTGTCAACTGGAAGAGCAGGAATCTCTGAATGTTCTTATAGAGTGAACGACCCCACATGACTGCATTGGCAATAGTGCTGAATGAATTGTCCTGAATAATCATGTCAGAAGCATCCTTGGCCACCTGAGTACCATTACCCATTGCTAGGCCAACATCAGCCTTATTCAATGCTGGAGCATCGTTTGTACCATCTCCAGTAACAGCAACAACTTGATCTAAGTTCTGTAAAGCTTCCACTAGTCGCTTCTTGTCCATAGGTCTCGCACGGGCAATAATCTTGATGTCCATAACTCGCTCTTCAAGTTGCTTATCAGACAACTTAGCCATCTCAGTGCCAGTGATAATGTTCTTGTCACTATCAGCTTCTGTCCACAGACCAATCTTTCGACCGATTTCTTTAGCCGTTCCAGGATTGTCACCTGTCACGATCTTCACGGCAATACCAGCCTTCATACATTCCTCGATGGATTCTTTCACTCCCTCGCGAATATCGTCTTGGATGCCAAAGACACCTACAAACTTCAGTTTGGCAGTATTCAGTTTGCCCTCAGAAATAATTGATTCCGATTCTCCTAACTCCATATAGGCGAGGGCGAGTGTGCGTTTTGCGCCTTTCTGATAGTCAGCCAATGTCTTTTCATATTCAGTCTTAGATGCTGCTTCAATATTTGACATTGACAGGAGAATTTCAGGTGCTCCCTTTACGTATGCAACCTTTTTTCCAAGTACAGCAGAGTTGACGATTGTTGCCATGTATTTGTTTTCTGTTGAGAATGGCAGACTGTCAACAATAGGAGTGTTCTCTCTAATATCTAGATAATCAATTCCTTTACCATTCAGCCAAAGTAACAATGCTCCTTCTGTAGGATTGCCAATAACCTTAATGGATTTTCCGTCTGTAAAGTCAAGATTAGCTGTCGTGTTGACTGCAATCATCTCCGCAAGCAGTTTGTCATTCGTGTCAGCCAATTTGACATCTGTCACCTCCATCATGTTCTTTGTCAATGTTCCTGTTTTGTCGGTACAGATAACAGAAGCAGCACCCATTGTTTCACAAGCATGCATTGTTCGAGGAAGCGTATTGCTCTTCATCAGTTTCCGCATACTGAATGCAAGACTCAATGTGACAGACATTGGCAAACCTTCGGGAACAGCCACAACTACCAAGGTGACTGCAATCATGATAGTCTTCAGCACATAACTGACAAAGTCAACCCAGAAATCTCCAGATGAGAAGTTGACATCATAAGAGACAAAATACCACACGATACGTCCAATGATAATCAAGACTGCAAGCACATAACTGGCATTAGTAATCCAGTCGGCAAGCCCATTCAGTTTCTTGCTCAGCGGAGTCTCACTACCCTTACTCACGCGCATTCTGTCAATCAGCGGTTGTTCTACGACGACATCAGCTTCCTCATGTTCACCAAGGTATTCTTCAAGAGCGTCATTGGCATCATCTTCAGTATTGAACTTGTCAATGATTGTGTTATTGGACTTGTCTTTCAAAAGCCAGCCAACTTTCACTTCATTTCCTTCATTCAGAGAGCGATAGACCTCACCACTTTCAGTCTTGTCACCCACACACTTCACCTCTGCAGTACAGTTGCCTTCAATGACAGTTGTACCTTTCTTTATTTCATTCGATTTATATGTAGCATTGCTGTCAAACTGTTCTGGATTTGTAGTCTTCGCAGCCTGCAATTCACCAGTAAGAGAAGACTCATTGACAATCAGATTCAACGATTCTAACAATTCACAGTCTGCCGGTATTTCTTCACCTATTTCAAGCTTGATAATATCTCCAACGACAATATCTTTACGTGGAACCTGACATATATGACCATTACGATACACCTTAACAGGTACTTCGTCATTCGTCTGGTTCAGGCTTTGGAATGTCTTTTCATTTTTCTTTTCCAAGAAATAGGCAATACTCGTTGCCAGTATCAGCGCAACAATAATACCTATTGGTTCAAAGAATACAGTCCAGTCAGCCCCGTGCCATTCGTACTCATAGATAGAAATACCCATAGACAGTACAAATGCGGTAATCAGAATCTTAAATAGCGGGTCGCCAAAGCCGCCAAAGAAGCCAACAATGAGGATAAGCAGTGTTGCTACAGCTACAATTACAGGCATCATCCAGATCATTGTTCCCATACTGCCTGCAAGAATGCCTGCCAGAATTGCCGTAGCAACAATCAGACAAGCCATTGTGATGGCAATGGGATGCTTACAAACTTCTTTAATCTGATCCCATAATGAATCTTCTTCTGGTGGAGTCAATACGTTTGCTCCATACTTCGCGCGGCTTTCGAGCACCTGGGCATCGGTTAAGCCTGTGTAATGATGAATTTGTTTCATAAAAAATTTTATTTGATTTAACTTCTTGTAGTTTATAACCATCTTGCTACACCCCCATGATGAGAACATGTACCTCTTCTACTCCTGCTGAAACTATATGTTCCATCTCTACACAATGCTGTTGCACCTGCTGGAACAGAGCTATAATAGGTTGGAGATTGTACCCTATAGCCATCAACATTGCTATAATGCCTTACGCCACTTCTTGGTAAAGCATAGGTGATATTTTGATATGGTAGTATAGGTCTTTCACGTTTTAACTCTCTTTGTGGTGCCTTTCCAGACAGATATTTTGTTGAAATGTAGCCAATATAGCCACAATATTCTACTGGAACCCACTTGCAATCACAATCTTCGTCAATGGTGACTAATGTTCCCTTTGGCAGAGTAGTTATTATTTCGTATCCAGTTCCTGGGCCATACCTAAGATTGAGATTTGCCGTAACATAACGAACGTATGCTGCACCATCTATGTTGAACATCGTCAACAGCACTGACAAACATAAAATGAGTTTCTTCATAATCTTGTTTTTTATTCAATTATGGTGCAAAGTTACATACTATTCTAACTACTTTTAAAGTTTCATAAACGTTACAATTACAATGTCAATTTGAGGCGGCAATAAGTGTGCAAGGTTGCATACCTTTCTTCTTTACCGTTTAAATAGAGCGTCAAGAATCATCTTGCCAATCTTTCGTTCTACCCCCGCCTTAGATGTAGGGACACCTGTTTGTCTTGCAAAATTCTGTTTTGCTTGTGTGATTCCTAAAGCTCTTTTCCAAGAGAAGGATAAACCGGGAATCCCTGTTCTATTTGATTTTCTTGCCATATTGATTATTGTCTAAGTTTTGACTGATAGTTTACGCTCTGTTTCAGATAGACCATTAGAAGCATAAGTCCTATGAACACCATGAATAGAGATACAAAGGGCCAACCAGAAATAGAATCGTATAGACCATGTATCAAGGCTGGTATTGTAAATGCGAGTACATACAATCCCTTCCGATATTTCGGATAAAGATTGGCAAATGATAGGAAATATCCAGTGATGCCACACCAACAAGCATGAAGGAATGGGAGGCTGGTTAGTCGTAGGATATTCAAATAGAATGCAACGGTATATTCTTGTTCGGCATTGACCGTCATCTGGTATTCAACGCCTTCCCAAACTCCAAACGCTATACCTGATATGAGACCATAATAAACTACGGTTTGAGGTATCAACGGTTCCTTCGCTCTATATAATATAATAAGGAGAGGTATGGCTTTTGCTAATTCCTCAGTAAAGCCAACTCCTAAAGTATATCCTATCACATTCAAAGGAAAGACCGTTTCTACAAAAGCATAGAATGGATTTATCTTTGGCAAGCCCAAACCCCATGACGCAAAGACGAAGGCTTGAGTAATAAAGAATACCGCCAACGTGGTTTTCAGTTCCACTTGTGGAGTCTTGAAACAATCATAGAAGAAAAGCCCCCATATAACAGAAAAGTAAAGTGACACTTCGTAGAATACAAAGAACCCACCAAGTGGAATCTGCATGATGAGCATCGGGAACAACCCCACTAATGCTAAAATCAAAAATCGTTGATCAAATAAGAACTGCTTAGAAAACAGTGTAGTTCGAGGAAATAACAGTTCACTTCCAATAGTTGCAATCTGGGAAAGAATATTGCCTTTGTCTTGGATATGTGTTTTTAGATTTGCACGTTTCAGATAATAGCCTACAGTCTGAGGCTCGGTTTCACCAACTGCTATAGCTTTGTCGTGAAGCAATATTTGCCCAGAATTGACATACGATAACAAAGTCTTTTCATCGTATGGCCCATATTGCTGATTATTCCTTATGATATTGATATTCATTACTTAAATCGTACAGATTTTATCAGCTCTTCAATATATTCTTCATAACCTCCATCGAAACTTGAAATCAAACAGACCTTTCCTGTCTCATAGTCAAACAACATGATGAATCGCCAAAACAATTCTCCGTCATCAATGATGTATTTCTTGACCGCATAATAATAGGGATGTCCGTTTGTTTCTAATGTTTCAAAACTCAACACCTTAGATTGATTCTTTTTCAAATCTTCGTCTTCCCAATTTTTCCAGTAATTTCTGACATTTTGCTCAGAACGATTATCTTCATAGTCACTACATAATGTTATACTGCCTACTGATTCACATTCTAAATTAAAAAACTTGATACCCTCAGCCTCTGTCTGCTCACAGCTAAAACCGCTTGGTCTCGCGAAAACGACTTTCCCATCTGTATATTCATTATCTGCTAATGTAACATTTTGCAAAAGGGCAGTTTCTTGATTGCCTCTTGTAGATAACTCACTTGTTAGGGCGATAGCAACAATTAGAAGAGGGAATAAAATAAAAGCGGCAGCTATATAAATATCAAGGTTCTTTTTCCTACGATATTCCTTGGGACACACCTCTTCAACATTATTTGATTCTAACAAGAAAGCGAACCAAATACCACTCCATATGAGAGAACGTACTAATCTTGGGGCACTTCCAAATCCTGTTGCCTCATATTCTCCTCCTATAAGAGCTAGTAGGTTTGAAACAAATACGGCAATGATGTACATCTTTGCAAGAAATACCGCATTGGGACGTCTGTTGACAAACGCATGAAAAGTATAGCAAGCCAACAAAAATAGCATAAGGCCAAATAAAGGATCTGCCAATGCAAGGAATATGTTATTGTCATACTCTGCAAGATTGAATGTAAATAGAGGATAGACAACACTCAACAATCCCCCTGCAACTACTGTAAACAGAAAGAAAGAGAGCCAACCGTGAATCTCTGTATTCTCTTTAAGATACTCACTGGTATATACAAATTCTTCATTACTCTCTTCTGATGCAGTTTGAGGAGAAGTTAGAGCTTCATTCTCTTTCAAGGCAAATTCAGACTTTTCAAGATTGATGCCCTTTGAATACGTCGAACAACTTACACCATCATAAACGATCGTGCCTGTACATTCGTCAGTTCCCTTCTTTCGACAATTCTCACATTGATCCTTTATGGCCATAACACTAGTTATTTACAAGTTGAACAATTACAAGTCGCCCGCCTTGGCTTTTGTCAAGGAGTATTTGCCTGCCATCCGTCAAAGGAACAAAGCCCCCTATAGGAACAGGCTTTTTATCTGTCACATCATACATGTCAGGCAAGCGACGGTTAATAAGAATCCACTGACCATTATGAAAGTGGAAATCTCCAACAGGCTTTTTATCTTCTTCGGAAGTTTTCTCGTTAGCAGGAATAAGATTGTTAGAGTGCCACTTATAAAGGGTCTGCTTATCATATACCATCAATCGGCAATTCTCGTATTGGTACTTTTCTCGTGGTTTATAATAGAAATTGAGAACAGGTAATTGGCCATGATACTCCTGTCCGCAGAATGGACATCTCGGTTTCCGAGTATTGTCAAAAACGAACCAATGCGCCTCGCATTGCTTATTTTGACAGGGCTGTACCAAATCTGTAGTCTTGACAAGTGCATCTTCCCATTCTGCTGCGCTTGGACGCTTCATAGGATCATGAAGTCCATCAATAAATGCACGGTCAAATAACTCTTTCAAGTATGGGCCGCAAATAGTATAGGGCAATTTCGACGGATCACCCTGCGGCAGTTCTGACGGTGCCAATTGTTGTGGCTTCACACGGTTAGATTTATCTGTGGGATGCTCTATGAATAGCGCCTTAGTTCCCATAGACAGTTCCTCGTCACGTCCAGCGTCGTTTACGTCATGAACTTTACCGCCACGAAGAGGATGCCTGTTTAGGAGATACATATAAATGAGAACTGCCAATGCATGTCTATCAGTATAGATACTTGGTAACTTACGATTCTTGTCTGTTAATGGAAGCCCTTTTGTTTCCATAACTTCGGGAGCAATGAAGTCTGGAGTACCTAAAACCTCTGGCGGAAATTTTCCTGGTACAACTAAACTATCATCGTCAATAATACATGCCGCACCAGTTATTGGATCTACCAAGATATTCTTATATGACAAATCAGAATGGGCAAGTCCTGCTGCATGCAATCTTCTCACTGCTCTAGCAATCTTTATGCACATATGCAGATTTGTTAGGAATGTTCCTTTCTGATCAGCAGGAAGGAAACGATTTCTAAGTTTTGCAGACGCAAACCATTTTCCTTCTTTCTCTTTTCCATTGAAAGGCCCTCCACTAAAGAAATACTTCCGGTCATAGAATGGCATGACTATTCCCGTCTTGCCATTCCATTCTACCATCTTAGTTGGCCATGCAAACATCTGTTTCCAGTAATCGCCACCAGGAGAGTTGAAAATTCGTTCCCTATATACTCCTACAATATTATTGATTCGTTCCTTGTCGTTTGGATTAATGGGCGTTCTGTAGAATGCCACCACATACGACTTGTCCGGGCTGAAATAGACATCTTTAACACCGCCTTGTGCCTTGATTTCATCAATGAACTCAACAGTGCTACCGTCTGAAGCCTTCAATGTTACTTTCTGTGCCATAAGTCTTAGTATAAGATTGCTATAGTTCTGTCATCGTGGTTACCTCTGTCCCAAAAGTTGAGCCAATTGAGTAGTTGCTCCTGCGATTTCTCGTTATCATCAGTAAGTTCAACTCCATTTTCCGCAAGATCTTTCCAAAGTGCATCCCATTTCTCTGGATTTTGCAAATTTGCATCTGTCTCAAACTTCGGATCACTAACTCCGTCTGTCATTAACATTAATGCGGTGAAATCAGGATATATCTTGAAACGAAGTCTTTGATAGAAAGATGCAGTATCGGCAAAGATTTCTGGCATAGTTAAAAAGCGTGTCTGCCCAGCAAACTCACCCTCATCTGGCATTCCGAGCATATCGGCAGTATGCTTTTCAGCATCATATATGCACATGGCTCCATCTCCAACCCAGAAAGAGGCAACCGCCCACCCAAATTCAAAGCGTTTGCAGATGGCAAGAAGAAGAGTTGTCGCATAGTCCTTCAACTTTGCACCCTCTTTCCGCTCTGATTCTTTCTTAATGGCATTGTGTGCTTTCAATGCGGCATTACCTACTATTCTATAAATTTTGTCACCAACAAGTTTCCTCGCTTCCTGTGACTCTGCATTGTCAGCAAACAACTGAATAGCGTTCTCAAACTCAGAACTGTCTGCCAAAGCATCTTTGCAATGTGCAACTGCTGTTTCGCATGCAATCCTTGAACCCTCACGAGAATACTTGGCAGAACCAGCGCCATCGGCCACAGCAATGACATACCATTCAGTTTTGTCACAGTAGTGTAGGAGGAAATGGTCATCACGTGGCTTACCTTCATGAGCATGGGAGCGACCGCGTTGACTTGCAGCAACAATATCCTTACGAGGTATTCCGTCCTTCTCTTCAACTTTTACATATTGCATCTGAGAATCTTCCTTGAAATACTCTGTATCTCTTGGTGTCGGGATGTCTTTCCATAAAGTCCTTGGATCGGGATTAAGAATAAGTGTCAGTTTCCTCTCCAACCACTCTTCGCCTTCGAGAAGTCCTTTTGGCTTATAGCGAAGAATTAAAGGAAAATCTCCACCTTTAATGTCCTCAGGCTGTACTAAACCTGAAATAACAAATCCATTGTCTGTTTTATCACAATTTAATCCAACAGCTTCAAGACCTACTATTTCATAATCCTCAACACCTTCAATTGAAAAGTCATTTAGAGCCTTGTATTGCTCTCCAACTCTTCCGTTGGGTAATGTAATAGGAGCGGATTCAACCGCATTCTTTATTATTAATCTTTCATCCATACGTTCTTGCTTAATTTTGTTCCACAACCCACCAATGAGTCTGTTTTCAAAATCGGTGAATTCATTGTCCGTGGGGTCTATCCCCATGCGGTGAAGTACATCTAAGAAGTATTCTTTGACTTTCAGCCCACCATTCTCACGCTCGGCAGAACAAGCTTGCTTGTTCTGCTCTCTCTCAATCGAATCGTTCATCCTCGTCCTCTTGTTATGTTCATTCCACCTTCTTCTCCTTCACCTAAATAGCCTTCCATTCCGCACCAAGGACATGAAGCAGCCTTCCCGTCAGAGCACATAATATTTCCACACTCACAAACCACTACGCCAAATTGGTTGCCACAACAGGGGCAAGTGGGAACCCCGCGAAGAGATATCGTATTGATACTGCGATTGGATTTCCCTTCACTTAGACTATTATATATTTCCTCATCCACTGGATATGCACCGACGAGTTTATAGTCAGTAGCTTTAATTCCAAGACTTTCCAATCCCCGTATATCACCAATTCGTTTCGCATATTTAACTAAATATGTCTTCTTCGTATTTGAACACTTTCCTAATAGAACGGCAAAGTTCTCATCAACAATACAATTCTCTTCAGTGTTTACCTTCTCCAAATTGATTCCATCCACTGGAGCTAATTGCAAATCGTCAATACCAGCATCTGTTACAGAAACACTGCTGGTTTTGATGGATGCAGTTACCCACTTGAAGAATGCTTTGAAAGAATACTCATCCGTTTCTTTCAAACGGAGAACATTCTCTGTCAGTTTTCCTAAAAGATGCGTGTCTGCATTATCCCCTAATGATATACATACAAGATTGCACTTAGACTTGAAATGTTTCTGCCATCTATCTATAGCAGGATTAGGATTGTCAGTCGGAGTACCATCTGTGAACAGGAAAATAATAGGTTTCCAGTCACCTTTCATATCAACAGTCGTCTTCTGGACAGACTTTTCTATGTCATCCATAAGAAAATTAAGTGCTGTTCCAAAAGAAGTGCCACCGCCAATGGGGAATTTAGGAGGGTAGAACTTATATAGTTCCGTCAAAGGAGAAAGGCTCTTTGCCTTTCCTGCGAAAGCTATAACGGACACGAATACAGTTTCAAGAGCATAAGGATCAGTCCTTAACTCTTGAATGATATTCCTCATTCCATTCTCTACTTGTGTGATGGGTTCTCCCACCATCGACTCTGATACATCTATCAGAAAATAAATAGGTAGTCGTCTCATATTGATGATAATTTGAATGTCAATGTTCTGTTCTCGGACTGATATTGTCTTTGCGGAAGGCGAATAACGTCAGTGTATATTTCAAAGATTGCATTCAATGCGTAAAGGCAACCTTCTTCCGTGAACGACTTATTCTTAATGCAGGCGATTAGCCTAGTATAATCATCTGTCTGATATATTGAAACTATTAGATCGACAATTTTTTGCAGTTCCCAAAATGCTTTTTCATATTCTTTACTACGCAATAAATCCTTAAAGCAACCAAGCGTATGAAGCATATACTCCTGAGAAGACGGACTTATTTCATTCATTCTGATAAAACTAGCAAAATTGTCACACGTAGGACATTTGTAACTATCAGAAGAAAGATTTCTTTCCTGTATGGATTGAATGCTTTGACCATTGTATGTCCTGATGGAATTTAAGAACTTAAAAATCGAGTCATCTGAAATAATGTCGCTATACGTCACGGGCTTGGTTAAATATAGCCCCTGGAGTGATTTTGCACGACTTAAGGCTACATACAATTGACCAGGTGCAAAAATATGACTATTCAAGTCTAATATAACCTTTTCGTATGTCTGCCCCTGTGCTTTATGAATAGTAAAAGCATAAGCCAGTTTTAACGGGAATTGCTTCGTCTTTTGAATGTAAGGCGTTTTCCTGACAAGTCGGTGTTTGGCAGAATCGTACACCATCTCATAGCGATACTCATTCATTTGCTTTGACTTGTATCTGTCATTGGGATTCGGACACTTTATAGTCGTATTGTTATCAAGTTTTATAGTAAAGTAATCGCCATTAAACCCCTCAATCGTTCCAAAATCACCGTTTATATATCCCCAATATTTGCTGCTTTTACAAAGTACAACCCTTGCACCCAGTTTGAAACGTAATTGTGCATCGTATGCCGAAGGTACAATGATTTCACAAATGTCCTTCTCTGACGGCAGTTCACTATGTTTAAGAGTTACTTGTTCTTTGCCATCCTTTGTCTGTATTGTGTACTCAGCATCGAGTGTTGTTATTGTTCCTGGCAATTCAGAGAGTTTTTGTGTATTTACTTGTCTTACCTCTTCATTTGATGAAGCGACAAACACTGCATCTGTAGGTAATTTATCCGTAACACGGCTGTTGATAGCATTCAATATTTCGATCTTGTCCTCAGAACTTAATGGCTGACGAAAAGCATCAAGGATTGTGACAAAAGAAGGGTCGTTTGCTTGACGATACGATTTCGTTAACTCAAACAGCTTGATGTTTGCTAATTCTTTCTTTACGATATGACTGTCAAAAAAGTAAATACCTCCATATTCATTTTTCAAATACTCTAAGACTGCATCATCGCTTACAATTGGTGGAAGTTGGAACATGTCACCCACAAGAACAATCGATATGCCACCAAATGGCTTGTTATTGCACAATGCTCTTTGGCATATTTGGTTCATCATCTCGAACAAATCTGCACGAACCATAGATATTTCGTCTATGATTAGCAACCGAACGGATTTTAAAGCTATTCCCCAGACCTTTACTTTGGCATCAATTAGGTTTTGTGGATTTTGATAACCTTCATCCAAGTCATCCAAAACCCCATAGAAATAGGAATGAATAGTCGTTGCTCCATGATATAAGGAGGCAGCTAAGTTGGTTGGTGTCAGAACTTGACACCCACCTACTTCAGATACAAGCTTCTTAATCAGGTAGGTTTTACCACATCCTGCTTTACCATGAACGAATGTTATACCAGAAGGAATTCCCTTAAGATACTTAAGAACATCTTCCTGTGTACTTCCTTTGATATTTTGGACTAATGATGCAAATCTCATAAACTTTTCTAAATAACTATATTAACCTCTTCTGGTGGCCCAGGTAGTTCAATGGAATCAGTTGTGCCTACGCTCTTACCGCCAAGTCCGATTACATCAGAAACCCAAACAAAGAACTTCTTAAATGAAGTTGCGTCCATCGTGTCAAGACGGAACACTTGGTCTGTCAACTGCTGGAGAGGTTCAACTTTTGCCTTGGGACCTGCAGCACAGGCAACTATGCTTGCAAAGTTAAGGTTTTTCACTTTCGGAATAATCTGATTATAATCTTGTATATCACTTGGTTTCCCATCTGTTAGAACGAAAAGTAGAGGGCGCCAGTCACCTTTTTGTTCAGGTGTACCCTTTTTAACCTCTACGCCAATTTTGTCACAAAGCATTTTTAAAGCTTTTCCCAGATGTGTTGGTCCAGCATCAGGTGTTTGAATATCCGGCAATTGAAGATTTTCCAGTTCAGTAAGAGGCAGGACTTGACTCACTTCTCTATCAAAAGTGATTATACTAATACAAACGGTTTCAAGAGCATATGGGTCTTGGCGCAAGGTTGCAACCATATCAGCCAACCCTACCTTTACACTCTCTATAGGTTCCCCCTTCATAGAACCACTAGTGTCTATTAATATGTATACTGGGAGATGTCTCATAAGTTATATTCTATTTTTGGTAGATTATTTTTTTTTATAAGCGATATAATCATTAAGAAGTTGTTTCCGCTTCTCTTCTAAGT
>ERZ842401.3234-NODE-3234-length-20567-cov-16.278422_pt1 | contig 20567 bp, 14 predicted proteins | sample MGYA00521270_ERZ842401 | MGnify/ENA primary metagenome ERZ842401 (study PRJEB31892, sample SAMEA3878208) | bioreactor metagenome | biome: Moose rumen | place: Sweden | collected 2011-10 | study: EMG produced TPA metagenomics assembly of the PRJEB12797 data set... | reverse complement strand
TAATTCGGTCGTCGAAGGACGGGTTAAGCAGAGTATGAAATATTCAGGCTAAAGGGCTTCACTTAAATAATTATATGAAAACAATGAGATTTGAAAAGGTCTATGATGCCTGGAAGGCAGAAAAGGCCATCTTTGTGAAAGAATCGTCATTGGCCACGTATATACTACTGGCCGAGAAACACCTGCTTCCTGCTTTCAGGAATGCAACAGAAATCAAGGAGTCGGATGCACAAGCGTTCATCATCGAGATGATGGGCAAGGGCCTGTCGGCGAAGACTGTCCGCGACACCATCGTCGTGTTGCGGATGATCATCAGATACGCCGACAAGCGTGGATGGTGGATAATCCGTCCCTGGAAGTTGAAGTATCCATCAGAGCATCTGAATCCCACCCTGAACGTACTCTCGCTGAGAGATCAGAAAAAACTGATGAACTATCTTTCGAGCAACTATTCAATCCGCAACATTGGTATTCTGTTGTGTCTGAACACGGGCATGCGCATTGGCGAAATATGTGGACTCCAGTGGAAAGACATCGACATGCGCGAAAGATTGATTCATGTATCGCGCACCGTTTCTCGTGTCTACAATCCCGACAAGCGTGGTCGCAGCAAGTCGTCTATCATCATTGGACCTCCCAAGACGGAGTCGTCGTACAGGGACATTCCGATAAGCCAACAGTTGGAAGAACTTTTGAGAATCCCCAAGATCACTTCTCCCGGCAAGAACTACGTGATCAGCAACAAACCAAAACCTATTGAGCCTCGTGCGTACCGAATATATTTTAAATCGGTATTGAAAGACGCAGGCATTCCCTACATCAACTTCCACTCGCTTCGCCACACGTTTGCCACACGCTGCATCGAGAGTCATTGCGACGTGAAGACGGTGAGTAGCATCCTCGGTCATGCTGATGTCAGTACGACGCTGAATGTGTATGTTCATCCAAACATCGAACACAAACGGCGGTGCATCGACCAGATGGTCAAGTCGCTTCATTAAACAAAGAAGGACGAGGGGGCTCCTCCTATATATAAATAAGGTATAGCATACACTTGAACAACTGGAGGAAGAAAAAAGTCCTTTTTCTTACAGAATCCAGCCCGCAAATAGTTAATATTTACTTACCTACGGGACAGAAATAGATACACAATATGTGATTTTTCTTCAATGAGGTTGTCAGGTTGTCAAAACCCCGATGTACAAAGGGTTTGCAACCTCTGACAACCTCATGAGGTTGACAGAGGTTGTCAGAACTTGTCGAGAAATTACCTAAAATTATCATGATAAATAGCGAGTCGCCGTTTTTCGATACCTGTCAGTACACAAGTGACGTGTTTAGGCTATCTAAATGACGTGTTTAGACTATCTAAATGACGTGTTTAGACTACCTAAGTGACATGTTTAGATAATCTGAATGACGTGTTTAGATAATCTGTATGCTTTCCCTACGCCTACTCCTCATCGAGTTGCTCGATGTAGTGATAAAGCTTGGCATAGAAAGGATGGCGGCCGAGGGTATTCGTGTCGCCCAAGATGATCAGCTTCATGCGAGCCCTTGTGATGGCCACATTCATTCGACGCAGGTCATTTAGGAAACCGATTTGCCCATCATCATTGGCCCGTACGAGCGAAATCAGGATGACATCGCGCTCCTGACCCTGAAAACCATCCACCGTGTTCACGGCGATGAGCTGGCGGAAGGGGCGGAAGAAATCACGCTTGCGGATGAGTTGGCGCAGGTATTGCACTTGAGCCCGATAAGGCGATATGATGCCCACATCGATTTGCTCGTCAAGAATGCGCTCTCGCCCGATCTTTTCGAAATAGTGCTGCAACAGAGCCAGCGTCAATTCGGCTTCCGTCTTGTTGATGCGCCCGAAGGTTTCGCCCACGAACTCCTCTTTTGCATCAATATCAGAAGTGTCTACCCAGGCAATGGGCAAATCATAGTCAAGAATACCCCGATGGCTAACCGAGGGTGCCGACACGACCTCGCCGTGATAAAACCAGTCGGAAGAGAATCGCATAATCTGGTCGTTCATGCGATATTGCATCTTCAGCAAGGTCACCACTTCCGGTTTGTTTTCCACAATGCGCTCCATCAGCGTCTTGTCGAGCCCCGCTTTCTTGGCAGCCATACTTTTCACGGTTGGCGGCAGCTGACAATGATCGCCTGCCAGCACCACACGCGACACTTTTCTGATGGGAATCCAGCAAGCAGCCTCCAAAGCCTGAGCGGCCTCATCGATGAAGAGCGTACCGAACTTCATGCCCTGCAGCAATCGGTTGGCACACCCCACCAACGTGCAGGCAATCACCCGCGCATCGCCGAACAATTGGGCATTGATGCGTATTTCCAGTTCGGCGGCCCTACTCTTCAATCGGTCCATCTTCTGATGGTAACCGCTGTCGCCACGATGCCGTTTCTGGCGCAGCTCGCGGATGGTCTTGCGAATCGCCCACAACTGTGGATAGTCAGGATGAGCCTCGAAGCGGCGCTCATAGGTGAACGAGAGCATCTTGTCGTTCACGCGCGTGGGATTGCCCACACGCAACACATTCACTCCCCGATCCATCAGTTTCTCGGAAATCCAGTCGACAGCCATGTTGCTCTGGGCGCAAACCAAAACTTGCGGTTCTCTGCGAAGCGTCTCATAGATAGCTTCCACCAGAGTGGTTGTCTTCCCGGTTCCGGGCGGTCCATGCACGATAGCCACATCCTTGGCCCGCAACACCTGGTTGACAGCCTTTTCCTGAGTGGCATTCAAATAAGGAAACCGCATGGGTTCAAACGTAAACTGCTGAGCCTTCGTGGTCTTTGAATAGAACAAATCGCGCAGAAAAGCCAATCGGTTGTCTTTGGCACGGATGGTTCGTTCCAGAGCATCGGCCATCGTGCGATAGCTGGTCTCGTCGAACGACAGCTGAACGCCGAGTCCCTCCGTGTTCTGCAGTTCAATCACGCTCATGTTGTCGGGAACGGCGATGACCATTCTGTCGCCATCCACATAGCTGACCGTCCCCTTCTTGTCGCCTGAGGTGAAAGCCCTGCCTACCGTACCATCTGTCGAAGCCTTGAAGAACATCACGGGCCGACCATATTCAAAGTTGTGTTCAATATCCTGATCCGCCAGCCGTGCGACCTCTATCACCAACTGATTCAGGCTGTTGTAATAGCTTCTGCCTACGCTGACAGGCCACCACGCATCGCCCCGTTTCACCAGGCGGTGCATGCCCTTCGCCTCCGTCTGCTGACGGAAGGCCTCACGCTCGCAGGCATATTCCATATCCAGCAACAAGCGTTGCTGCAACAAACTCTGAATGGCGTTGTTCATCTCGACCGGAATTGTATTGCTCGACAGGCCTTCTAACCCTGTTTCTCTATCAACCGAATCACATCATCGATTGTTCCAGAGAAGGGGCCTGGCTTTTCTATCTTGAGTGTGCACATCGCTGCCGCAAAGCGCCCAGCCTCCATGCAGTTCATGCCCTTGGCTCTACAGAAGAGATAACCTGTGGAGAATGTGTCGCCGCATCCCGTCACGTCAACATTCTTGCGAGGCTGATAGGCAGGAATCTCGTAATATTTGTCGTCAGCATAAATCAATGAGCCATAGCTACCAAAGGTGACGACCACTTCCCGCACGCCCCATGAACTGATGATGCGGGCTACTCGCCTGGGATCTTTCTCTCCTGTCACCACCTCCATCTCATACTCATTGAGCTTCAGGGTATCTGTCATCTCGAGCACCTTACGCTTCTCTGGCCAGTCGACGGCAAACACCTGGTTGCCGCGCACTTCGCGAAGATAGCCTTGCACATCGATGCTGACGCGCCCCTTGTTGGCCAAGCACTCCACCACCTCGGGTGAGAAGTCATCGCTCAACAAGGAACCCAGATGAAACACCTTCGCTTCCAAGCCACTCATCTGCTCTACCGTGAAAGCGTCCGACTTGGCCAGCACCCTTTGCGTGCGCTCATTCTTGTTGCTGCCGTATTTGTTTTCAAAGAAAACAGTATCGCGGCTCTCGAATGCCACCACTTCGATGCCGGCCTGACGCATCTGCTCAACGGCCTGCATGTCTTTAGGCGCAATGGAGGTGACCAAATAGAATGTCACCTCATCGGTAGAAGGCCTCAGCCGATTCATGCCATAGGCAAAATAATAGGCAGTTCCGCCGTTCTGGTAAAACTCATTGTCGGGCGTAATGATTTTATCAAGTGTGATGTGTCCGATACAGCAAATATCTTTCATAAAGAGTTATGGGTTGAATTAAAAGAAAAGATAAGCAATAGCAACAGCGGCCAAAATGCCGGCAAAGTCGGCCATCAGTCCACAGGCTACTGCATGACGCGTATGGCGGATGCCCACCGAACCGAAATACACGGCGAGGATATAGAACGTGGTGTCAGTAGACCCCTGGAAGATGCACGACAAACGGCCCACAAACGAGTCGGCTCCATATTGCGTCATCGCATCAACCATCATGCCTCGGGCTCCGCTGCCCGACAGGGGTTTCATCAGGGCTGTGGGCAAAGCGGCCACAAAGTCGGTGTCGCCTCCACAAGCCGACACACACCAGCCGATACCGTCGATGAGCATGTCCATCGCTCCCGACGCACGGAACACGCCAATGGCCACCAAGATAGCCACCAGATAAGGTATGATGCGCACCGCCGTCTGGAAGCCTTCTTTGGCTCCCTCGATGAAAGCATCGTAGACATTCACCCGTTTCCGCACGCCAGCGAGGATGAATCCCACAATCACCGTCATCAGCAAGATGTTAGCCACCATCGTGGAAGTTGTGTTCATCGTCTCCTTATCCATCTGCGAGAACCCCCAGATAATAGCCGCCACGAGGGCACACATGCCACCCAACGTAAGCAGAAGGGTTCGGTTCAGGAGATTGATGCGCTGATAGATACTGGTGACAATGATGCCGGCCAGCGTGGAAAAGAAGGTTGCCAACAGAATTGGTATGAACACGTCGGTAGGTTGTGCTGCACCCATCTGAGCCCGATACACCAGAATGCTCACGGGGATGAGCGTCAGTCCGCTGGTGTTGAGCACCAGAAACATAATCATGGAGTTGGAGGCCACATCGTTGTTCGCTCCTCGCTCCTCACTTTTCGTGTTGTTCAGTTCCTGCAACTGCTCCATTGCCTTCAATCCTAAAGGAGTAGCGGCATTATCGAGCCCCAGCATATTGGCGGCAATATTCATGAAAATGCTGCCCGTAACGGGATGTCCCTTAGGTATTTCCGGAAAAAGCTTGGAGAAGATGGGACTCAGCAGGCGCGAAAAGAGGTTGATGACGCCGCCTTGCTCGCCAATCTTCATGATGCCTAACCAGAGCGAGAGTACACCCGTCAGCCCCAACGAAATCTCGAAAGCCGTCTTAGAAGTTTCAAACGTGGAGTTCATCATGGACGGAAACACTTCCATATCACCCATGAACACCATGCGGAATAAACCGACCACAAAAGCCAGAACAAAAAAGGCTATCCAAATATAATTCAGTACCATTATTTCTTTTTATTAGAGGGGCATGAATGAGAATGCACACATCTTCTGGACCCTGCATCTTTAAACCCTTGATGAATCAGGTTGCAAAGTTACGGAAAAATCTTAAAAAACAAAAATATTTGCCCGTTTTTTGTCAAAAAACGTATCATTTGGCAAAAATATGAAGGCCGAATGATTAATTATGAATAATATTAAGTACCTTTGCACGCCGTATGCGCAAAGTGCACGTACATTTTTTATTTTAGATGTTTTAATTTAGATGAACGTAATTTCAAAGACGATTCAATTGGCTGATGGAAGAACCATCACCATTGAAACCGGGAAAGTGGCAAAACAAGCCGACGGTAGCGTAGTGCTGAAAATGAACAACACCGTCTTATTGGCCACTGTTTGTGCCGCAAAGGATGCAGTTCCCGGAACAGATTTCATGCCGTTACAGGTAGACTACAGAGAACAGTATTCAGCAGCAGGGCGTTTCCCTGGAGGGTTTACACGTCGCGAAGGCAAGCCGTCAGACAATGAGATTCTGACCAGCCGCTTGGTAGACCGCGTGCTTAGACCGTTGTTCCCCTCAAATTATCATGCAGAAGTTTTTGTCAATGTGATGTTGCTCAGCGCCGATGGCGTTGACCAGCCCGACGCTTTGGCAGGGTTCGCAGCTTCAGCAGCATTGGCATGTTCAGATATCCCCTTCGAGTGCCCCATCAGCGAGGTGCGCGTGGCCAGGGTGAATGGCGAGTATGTCATCGACCCGACCTTCGAACAGATGAAGCAGGCCGACATGGACATCATGGTGGGTGCTTCGGCTGAGAACATCATGATGGTGGAAGGCGAGATGAAGGAAGTGAGCGAGCAAGACCTGCTCGGTGCCCTGAAGGCTGCTATGGAGGCTATTAAGCCGATGTGCGAACTGCAGACCGAACTGAGCAAGGAACTGGGTAAGGACGTGAAGCGCGAATACGACCACGAAGTGAACGACGAAGACCTGCGCGCTCAGATGAACAGCGAGCTCTATCAGCCCGCTTACGACGTCACCAAGCAGGCCCTCGAGAAGCAAGCTCGCCAAGAGGCATTCGACAATATCCTGGAGAAATTCAAGACCCGGTATGCAGAAGCCCACACCGACCTCACCGAGGACGAGATGGAAGAGAAGTATACCATGATGGAACGCTATTACCACGACGTGATGCGCGATGCTATGCGCCGCTGCATCCTGGACGAGGGTATCCGCCTCGACGGACGTAAGACCGACGAGATTCGTCCTATCTGGTGCGAAGTGGAACCCCTGCCCATGCCTCACGGAAGTGCGCTCTTCACTCGTGGCGAGACACAGGCCTTAGGTACTTGCACACTGGGTACGAAGCTCGACGAGAAACTGGTGGACGACGTGCTTGAGAAGTACTATCAGAAGTTCTTGCTCCACTACAACTTCCCGCCGTTCTGCACAGGCGAAGCCAAAGCACAGCGAAGCACGGGTCGCCGTGAGATTGGTCACGGCCACTTGGCTTGGCGCGGTCTGAAAGGCCAGATTCCCGAAGACTTCCCCTACACCATACGCCTTGTTTCGCAGGTATTGGAATCAAACGGTTCTTCATCGATGGCTACCGTCTGCGCAGGCACAATGGCCCTGATGGATGCAGGTGTTCCCATGAAGAAACCCGTGAGCGGCATCGCTATGGGTCTGATCAAGAATCCTGGTGAAGACAAGTATGCCGTGCTGAGCGATATCCTGGGCGACGAGGATCACTTGGGCGACATGGACTTCAAGACCACGGGGACTCGCGACGGTCTGACAGCCACACAGATGGATATCAAGTGCGACGGCCTCAGCTTCGACATCTTGGAGAAGGCCCTCATGCAGGCAAAGGCTGGTCGTGAGCACATCCTGAAGTGCATCACCGACACCATCGCTGAGCCGCGTGCAGAACTGAAGCCGCACGTGCCGCGCATCGAGCAGTTCGAGATTCCGAAGGAGTTCATCGGTGCCGTGATTGGCCCGGGCGGAAAGATTATCCAGCAGATGCAGGAAGACACGGGTGCTACCATCGTCATCGATGAAATCGACGGAGTGGGCAAGGTGCAGGTGAGCGGTCCTAACAAGGAAAGCATTGACGCCGCTATTGGCAAGATCAAGGCCATCGTAGCCATCCCCGAGGTAGGCGAAGTCTACGAGGGCACCATCCGTAGCATCATGCCTTACGGTTGCTTCGTAGAGATTATGCCGGGCAAAGACGGATTGCTGCACATCTCGGAAATCGACTGGAAGCGCCTGGAAACCGTGGAGGAAGCCGGACTGAAGGAAGGCGACAAGATCACGGTGAAGCTTCTGGAGATTGACCCGAAGACAGGCAAGTACAAACTCTCGCATCGCGTACTGATTCCGAAACCCGAGGGTTATCAGGAGCGGGAGCGCCGTCCACGTCCTGAGCGTGGCGAGCGTCGCCAGCGCCCTGAGCGCAACAACGACCGTCATAACAACGATCGCCGCAACAACCGCTCAAACGGCAACTCCTTAGGCGACCGGATGCCGCACAATCTCAACGCAGAGCGCAACAACGACTACCACGATCCTCAGGCAGAACATGAGCCGAAGGACTTCAGCGATGCGCTCGATCATATGGACTTTTAATACTCTTTTCTCATGATAGGCAAATCCCCTGACGGACTAAAAACCCGTTATGGGGATTTCCTTTTTACCAAGTATGAACATCGCAATATATACACTCACATCGGAACTTCACGACGAGCAGGCCGTAGACAGAGCCACTCGTGAGTTCCTGTCACACTTGAATGTAGACTTCGACTTCAAGGGTGCAGACTACACCGACTATGGTAGCCAGACACTCAGCCTGATTTATGTAAGAACAGGCGGCACTGAGGGCATCTTCAAACGCCTTTTGCCGGAACTTCTCAGCAAGTCGGCTCAGCCGTTCTACTTGCTTACATCGGGTAAGAGCAACTCGTTGGCAGCCTCTATGGAGATTCTCTCGTTCCTGCGCCAACAAGGTATCAGGGGTGAGATCATTCATGGTAGCAACGAATATATCGCCGCGCGCATCTTATTATTAGAAAAGGTGGGCAAGGCCAAACGGCTCTTGAAGGATTGCCGACTGGGCATCGTGGGCAAGCCATCTGACTGGCTCATCTCGAGCGAGGCCGACAAACAGCGGGTGAAGGAAGTGTTCGGCATTGACCTGATTGATATTCCCATGCAGGAACTCTTAGACGTGATGAACACCATACCCCAGGCTGCATGTAGCGAAGAGGCTCCCACGGAAGCACTCCGAAAGGCGTTCCCCGGAGCCAACCAAATCTACGAAGCCCTGAAAGTGATTGTGGAGCGCCATCGTCTGCAGGGCTTCACCATTCGCTGCTTCGACCTGCTGACAGCTGTTCACAACACTGGATGCTGGGCTTTGGCACGACTGAACGCCGAGGGCATTGTGGCAGGTTGCGAAGGAGACGTGCCAGCTATGCTTTCCATGAAGATAGCTCAAGCACTTACGGGTGTCTGCGGATTCCAAGCCAATCCGGCCAGCATCAACCCGGAAACCGGCGAGATGCTGTTTGCCCACTGCACCATCCCACTCAATCTGGTGGAACGCTATGAGTTCGACACACATTTCGAGTCGGGCATTGGCGTGGCCATTCGTGGATTTATGAAAGAGGGGGATGTCACCATCTTCAAAGTGTCAGGCGACCTGTCACGTCATTTCGCCGAAGAAGGCCAACTCATCAGAAATCAGTCTGAACCCGACCTCTGTCGTACCCAGCAAGTCATTCAACTGAATAACCCGGCGCGCACGACTTACTTCTTGACCCATCCAATAGGCAACCACCATATCATATTGCCGGGCCACCATCAACATCTCTTAGATGAAATGCTTGGCTCTGCCAACTGATACATGATACAAAAAAATAAGTGGCTAATCTATATTAGCCACTTATTGGATGTGTCGACACTTGGATTCGGACCAAGGACCCCCACCATGTCAAGGTGATACTCTAACCAACTGAGCTATGCCGACGAATGCAAATCCTAACAAGCAAGAAGCGCTTACCCTCTTCAGCCGTACCCAGAGCCGGGGTCGAACCGGCACGGGTTGCCCCACTGGTGTTTGAGACCAGCGCGTCTACCGATTCCGCCATCTGGGCTTCGTAGCCAACGTCAGTCCTGCATGTTTTGAGAAATGCGGTGCAAAGGTACACATAATTTTTGAAACTCCAAATTTTTTCCACCAAAATGTGTTGTTTTGTACCATTATTTGCAAAATAATCTGAAAAACGATAGCAGAAACTTGTGCGCTTCAGTTTTTATTCGTAACTTAGCACAAGATTCAGTATCACATCTGGCCTATGGCCTACGTATCATCAAAAAAACCGACAACCTATGACAACTATGAATCATGATTTTTGTGTCATCCTGGCTGGTGGGCGTGGCAGAAGACTCTGGCCCTGCAGCAGAAATAAGCATCCGAAACAGTTTATCGACTTCTTCTCCACGGGCCGGACACTTCTGCAAGCCACCTTCGACCGTATGAGTAAGCTCATCCCCATCGACCATATCTATATCAGCACGAACCACGAATATGCTCACTATGTGCTTGATCAGCTTCCGGAGCTACCACCAGAGAACGTGCTGAGCGAACCCATCCATCGCAACACAGCTCCCAGTGTGGCTTGGGCCACCTATCGCATCTGGCGACGCGACGAACAGGCTCGCATGGTGGTTGTGCCCTCTGATCAGGCTGTGTTTAAGGAAGATCAGTTCATGATAGACATCCGCGAGGGACTGGAGATGGTGAATCAGGCACACTTTGTCCTGGCCTTGGGTATCCGGCCCACTCGTCCGGAACCGGGCTATGGCTATCTGCAAAAAGACGAAAGTATTATTCCGGGAAAAGTATACACCGTGAAGTCGTTTACGGAAAAACCCGACCGCGAGTTTGCCAAGATATTCATGGACAGCGGTGAGTTTCTCTGGAACACAGGCCTCTACGTGTTCAATGTCCTTCACATGATAGACTGCCTGCACCGTATATTCCCCAACGTGATGCCGGGAAATGATTTACACCCCGACCAGATTGAAATAGACAAAGAGTTGCTCTTCATTGAAGAAAACTTCCCCGCCTACCCCAATGTGTCGCTCGACTTCGGGCTGATGCAGCATTATGAGGATGTTCGGGTGATGAGGTGCGACTTTGGATGGGCCGACTTAGGCATGTGGCACTCTGTTTACGAAAGCCTGCGCAAGAGCGATGACGACAATGTGGTCATCGACTCCAACGTGGTACTCGACGAGGCCAAGGGCAACATTATCAAGTTGCCCAAGGGCACTCTCGGCATTATCAACAAGCTCGACGGCTACATCGTGGCCCTGAAAGACAACGTGTTGCTCGTCTGCAAGAAAGGCGACTCGTCGGCGCTCATCCGCAAATACGTCAATGAAGTGCAGCTGAAATACGGCGACGACTTCATCTGACTTAGAAAGCGGCGCGAATCGTGGCTGCTATCTCCTGGAACTCTTCGTCGGTGAGCTTCAGTTTCGGATTGGCCATGTTCATATCCTTCTCGCTCTGCATGGGAATGAGATGGATATGTGCATGACGAACCTCTAAGCCAATCACCTCCATACCCACCTTCTCGCAGGGGAAGGCTTTCTTGATGGCAACAGCCACCTGCTTGGCAAACTGCATGAACTCGCCGATTTCCTCGTCGTCCATGTCGAAGATATAGTCTACTTCGCGACGTGGAATCACTAGTGTATGACCTTTCACCAGTGGGTTGATGTCAAGAAAAGCATAGAACTTCTCGTTCTCTGCGCACTTATAGCTGGGAATTTCACCAGCAGCAATCTTACTGAAAATATCCATAATGAAATGATTTAAATAGTGATGCTCTCAATACGCAGTTTGATGGTGCCGCGGGGAATCTTCACTTCCACCTCATCGCCCACCTTATGGTTGAGCAAGCCCTGTGCAATAGGTGTGGTAATGCTGATCTTTCCCTCGCGCAGGTTGGCCTCACTCTCGCTCACAATGGTGTACTTCATCTTGGCTTTGGTGGCCAGATTGGTCATCTCCACCGTTGAGAGAATCTGCACACAATCGCTGCTCAGGCGCGATGTGTCCACAATCTTTGCCTCAGCCAGCGTAGCCTTCATCTGAGCAATCTTGTTTTCCAACTTGAGTTGGGCTTCCTTTGCAGCCTCATACTCGCTGTTCTCGCTCAAGTCGCCCTTGTCGCGTGCCTCGGCAATGGCCGCCGATGCGGCTGGGCGCTCAACGCTCTCTAATCTCTGTAGTTCGGCCACGAGCTTATCGTAGCCTTCCTGTGACATGTAAGCCATATTTATCTTTTCTTTTTTAATTATTCCTACTTGTAATTTTTCCGAAGATAACAACACTAAGAATTCCGACATCTTTTCCCAATGTCGGAATCCTCATGTATTCGTGTTTTTATTATCGCTTGCAAAGGTAAGTAAAAAAATCGAGAGCGCCATCAATTGTCCGAAAAAATTAATCAATTTTACAATTTTCATCATTCTGAGGTGATGAGACAATTGGCGAAAACGAAGTCCACTCAAAAGAGTTTCTTTTGCTGCTTGTAATATTGGTCAATGATGTCGAGCATATCGTTGGGCAGATATTGGAGTGCCTGCTCAATGATTTCCTCTGGAATTTCATAGAACGCCTCAGCCAAGGCGCCCGTGATGTCGGCCTTGGTGTCAGTATCGCCATCGGCAAGAACAGCAATGCGGATGGCATCCTCGAAGTTCTGCGACTCTAAGAAACAACGAATGGCCATTGGAACAGTCTCCATGCACGTACCGTCGAAATGGTTCTCGCTGCCAATGCGGTAGATGTCCTTCAGTTCTGGCAGTTCGTAGCCCCACACATCCTTGGCCTTCTTCTCTACACGGTGTTTGGTGATGCGTGTGGTGCGGAGCCAGTAGATGAGAGTGGCTATGCACTCGGCGCCTTTCACCCCTTCCGGATGATTGTGGGTGGGCATCGCTGTGAGGCGAGCCTGCTCCTGCACATCGTTGATATTGTCGAAGAGCCAGGCCACAGGACTGACCCGCATGGCTGACCCATTGCCGAAAGAGCCGAAGGGCTGAGGATTGTCGGACAGCACCCAGCTGTGGAACCTGCCGCCATAGCCGCCCATCGGCGATGGATAGCGCCGGCACCACTCATGAAGTGTCTGCCCATAGTCTTTCTGATGGAGGATGGCATCTGCCACAGCGATGGTGCAGATGGTGTCGTCGGTGTAGTTGCATTCCGACGTGAAGAGTTGGAAACCAGGTTGTGGGACTTCGCCAAATTCAAAACGCGAACCAACGATGTCGCCTATGATTGCTCCGAGCATGGTTTGAATGAAGAATAAAGAATGACGAACGAAAAATGAAGAATGATGAAGAGATGGGCTGTGGTCCCACCGAGAATCGAACTCGGATCTAATCTTTAGGAGAGACTTGTTCTATCCATTGAACTATAGGACCGCCGTAAGGATTGTTTGCAGGTGCAAAGGTACGATGTTTATGGCGGATGACCAAATTTTTCTTTGAAAAAGATGGCCGCAGATGCTAAAAAACATGTGCGGCCACCAGTTTTTCGGTGTTTCAATTTGCAACCAAACAAAACATTGGTGGTTCTGTTTGAGTCACAACTTTACTTGATCAAGACCTTACGGGTAGTGCCGTCGGCCTGGCGGATGATGTTCAGACCCTTCTTCAGATTGGTCTGGCGTACGCCCTGCAGGTCGTAGAATTCTTGGGTCTTAGGTGCTGATGCCTCTACAGACTGAACGTCGGTGGGCACCCATTCGCGCTCGTAAATATTGCCATAGAAGTGGTCCCAACCCGACAGATATTCGTAACGATACTGCGAATCGTAAGGCACGGAGAGCGTGGCATCAGTCGGAATAGCGTTGAAGGCACCGGCATCCAGGTTGTCGGGCCATTCGATGTACGAGATAACGTAGGTCAGATTCGAACTGTTGAAAGCGTCGGAGTTGATGTAGAAATACGAGTAGTTGGGGATGGTGAGCGTGCGCAGTCCGCTGTAAGCGAAGGCATTCTGTCCGATTTCCATTTCCGTCTTGGCGTAGGAACCATAGCCGTCGCCCCAGTCGCGCACCTCATTGTTCTTCGGCAGGTCGATGTCGTTCAGGCTCTTGCACTCGTAGAAAGCACCTGCACCTATCACACAGCACGGCTTGGCGAAGGTTACCTTGCCCAGTTCTTGACAGCCGCTGAAAGCGTATGCCGGCACATCGTCGCAGATTTCGATTTCCTGAATACTTGAGCCAGTGAAGGCATGGGAGTCCATGCTCCATCCGGCGCTGGTGTTGAACTTGACGCTCTTCAGTCCGCTTGCATCCTTGAAGGCATACGTCTCCACTTCCATCTTCGACTCTGTGGCGCTGAAGTCCATCTCCTCCACGCCTGTCAGGCCTTGGAACGCACTACCGCTAATCCTGTCGATGGGGTACTGCTTGCCGTCGATGGTGATGGCCTCCTTCTTGAGAATGGCCTTTGTACCGCTGAACGATGGTGCCAAATCGATAATCTGAGCAGCCTCGCCGTCGTAGGTAACGCCGTAGATCTCGTAGAGGAAGGTGCCGTCATCATACTGTACGGAGAGGTTGCCATCCGTGATGTTGTCGCCGAAGAAGTCTTTCCATCCGGCCGTATTCTTGTAATAGTTGATGCAGCCTGGCGGCACATAGAGAGGCACACTCTTCTTCTCGATACCCTCGAAGACCGTCTCGTCGATGGCGAACGGACTGGTGATGCCCGATGTGACGCGCTTCAGGCCCGTGCATCCGGCAAAGGCCGAATAGCCAATCTCGTAAACCTCCGAGCCAATCTCGAGCCACTCCAGCGCCTTACAGTTCTCGAAAGCACTGGTGCCGATGCTCACACCGCCGTAGTAGTCGCCGGTGTAGACCACGCGCTTCAGCTTCGGACAGTTGTTGAATGCCTGGCTTCCGATGGTCTGCGTATCATGGTCGTAGGCGAACTCTTCTATGCCGGAGCCAGCGAAAGCTTGATCTTTCACGAACTGAACCACCGCGTTGTCGCCAATGCTGCGGAGGTTGGTACAACCGGCAAAGGCTTGATACTCAATAGAGAGCCACTCCATGCCGGTCAGGTCGATGCTCTTCAGCTGCTTGTTGTCCTTGAAGGCTCGGCTGCCAATCTTCGATGGCCACAAGAGCAGCGGGCCGATTTCCTGCCAGCCCTTGCCCAAGGATTCTTCGGCGATTCCGTGAATCTCCACGTCGAAGTTCTTGCACTTCGGCGACAGGCCGACGATGGAGGAATAGCCGTATGGGATGTGGGTGCTGATGGTGGAGCCAGTCACAATCAGGTGGATATCATCGTCGAGGCGGTAGATCAGCGTATCGTTGTCAACAGTCAGGCCAATGGTGTTATCGCGGATATCGTCGAAGACATTGCCCCAATGACTCTCCTGAAAGATATCGCTCGTGCCTGCCGGCACAATCACGGTGACATCGCGCTTGCCCGTCTGGTCGGCTTCGAGGAACATGTCCATAGCCACCATCACCATGCTGGGCGAGGTGTGCATGTCGAAGACATATTGCAGGTTGGGTGTGTTGGCAAAAGCCTGATTGCCCACGGTCGACACATTGGGAGCCAGAATGAAGTAGTCTATACCTGTGCCGTAGAATGCGCGCTCGCCGATAGACTCCATGTTAGCCGGCGGATAGAGCTCCTTCAGGGCTGTGCAGCCACTAAAGGCCTCGGTGCCGATGAACTTCAGCGATAATCCCGTGCCCACGGTCTCCAGCTTCGCGCAGTCCTTGAAGGCCCGGTTGCCAATCTCGTTGAGATAAGTAGGAAGCGTCACGCTGGTCAGGTTGGCGCAGTCGGCAAAGGCATCGTCGTAGATAATCGATACATTCTCGGGCAGCACCACCTTCTTGATGTTCTTGTTGCCCTTGCAGGCTTCATAGCCAATCGACTCCAGCTGGCTGAACATGTTGCCCGAGAGGTCGAGCTCGTTCCAGCGGTAGTCTTGCAGAGCATTGTCGCGCACCTGGCTGACGGGGTACACCTTGCCATCGTGCAGGGCACCGTTGAGCTTGGGGTCGTAGTAGGAATAATACTGTGAGCCGCCCACGATGTCGACGTAGCGGTAGCCGCCATACTCACACACCTCGTACTTCAGGTAGCCATAATCGAAGATGTCGCCCAGGTCGTCGCTCTTGATGTTCTCGCCGAAGCGCGAGTACCACCACTCGTTGGCCTTGTAATCATCCACAGAGCCTTCCGGCACATAGAGAGGAATCTGGTGTCGGAGCAGAATCTCGCTGAAGGCACGGTCGTCGAATCCTGTTGGCGGCACGGGGTTCTCCATGATGATGCGCCCGATGTTGTCCCAGAATCCGAACAGCTCCCACCCCACGTAGGTCACGTTGGTGGGTATGGTCAGTTCCGTCAGGGCTGTGCCCTTGAAGGCGTATGCCCCGATGTGCGTCAGCGTTGAAGGCAGACTGATTTCCTTCAGGCTCGAACAACCTTCGAAAGAACCTAAGCTCAGTGTCTTCAGGTAGGGTGGCAAAACCACCTCTGCGAGGTCTTTACATTGCTGAAAGCATTGCTGATTCATGGATGTCAGGTTGGCCAGCTTCGACATGTCCAGCTTTTGCAGTTGCTTTCCGTAGAAGGCAAGGTCATTGACTTTCGTAATGGGATAAGTGTAGCTGTCGCCGCCGTCAACCACTCCGCTGGTGAACACCAGCTCCGTAGCATCGCTGTTGCCGGAGGCTAATCCCATGATGGTGGCCTGATTGATGGAGTTGTCAATCTGATAGCGCACACCATCCACGTTGACCTGCCACGTGCCAGCCATAGTCTGTGTTGTCCAGAGCAGCACCGCCGCCAAGACAAACGTGATTTTGGTAAGTCTTTTCATATTCTTGTCGTTTTTTCGGTTATACCTTATTTATATTAATAGGCTTTTGCGATGCAAATATAAACAATTTTTCAGAAAGAAACAACAATTTGCCCAATTATTTTAGAAAAAACTTACAAATCCTCTTGTGATTGATAGTTGCTGTTATCTCCCTGATCGTCGTCGGTGGCACCTTCCATCTGCGGTTTCTTCTGCTTCATGTTGCCGAAATTCCACGAGATGTTGATGTTGAAGCGGCGGCCTCCGCGCCAGTTTTTCTGGTGGCGGGTGAAGGTGTCGCTGCTGGTGAAGGTCTCCCAATGGCGGCTGTCGAACACATCGCGACAGTTCAGGGAGACGGTGAGTTTCTTGTCGAAGAAGTTCTTACGGATGCCTAAGTCCATACCATAGTTGGCCTTTCTGTAGCCCTGCGTAATAACCTGACGGGCGCGATAATGGCCGGTGGCCTGCACAGAGATGTCGAAGGGCAGCATCAGCGAAGCCTGGCAACGGGCATTCCACGTGAAGTTGTCGTCTGCCTCACCCGTTACGGTCTGTCCGTCGATGACGTAAGAGAAGCCGTCGAGCTTGTAATAATAGAAGTTGGCGTTGGTGTTGATGTCGAGGATGCGGAAGAGGCGGTTCTTCAGCGTCAGTTCAAGACCCGAGCTCTGGCTCTTGGCCACGTTGCGGTTGGTCATATACATCACGCCGTCGGCCTGGCTCTGCCACTTGATGCGCTGGATGACATCGGTGGTTGGGCGGTAATAGGCACTCAGGAGGAAGGAATGGTCGCCGAAGGTCTTCAGGTAGTTGAGCGAATAAGAGTTGCTGAACTCCGGCGTGAGCAGTGGGTTACCGAACGACACCATCGAGGCATCTCGCGTGTTCTTGAAGCTGTTCAGCTCGCCACCCCACGGACGGCGCAGACGGCGCGTCCAGTTCAGCTGCAACTGGTCGTTCTGTGTCAGCTGATACGACATGAAGATGCTGGGGAACAGCTCGAAGTAGTCTTTCTTGAAGGGAGCCTCGCGCTTCGACGGATCGCGCTCCTGCTCCCAGTTGAAGCTCTCGGTGTTCACACGCCAGTATTCGCCACGCAGTCCGCCCATCAGTCCGAACTTGCCTGCGTTCCAGGTGATGGTGGTGTAGAGGGCATGCACGTCGTTGTCGTAGATGAAGCGGTTGAAGTAGTCGCGGTCTTCGGTCATCTGACCATTGTCGGAGGGGCGTATGCTTGCTGTCGTCTGCGACCACGACTCCTGCGGTGTGTTCTCGTGCGAGAATCGTCCGTTGTAGCCCGCCTCAATCTTGAAATGCTCGTTGACGGGATTCTCGTAGTCGAGTTTCACCTCGGTGTTGCGGTTGCGGATACGCAGGGGCAGGTATTGTGTCGGCATATACCTCTCGATGTCGTTTGAATAGAGATCCACGTCGGTGTCGTAGTAGTAGTTGTCGTCGTCCATGTGCCAACTGCCCGTCGAGACGGTCAGGTCGAGGAAGTGGCGGTCGGTGAAGTTGTGGCGGTACGTCAGTTCGCCGTGCAACATGCGCATGTCGCCGTCGGAACGGGTGTCGCGCGTCAAGATATGGGTGTCGCCTTGCCCGATGATGCCATAGTGATAAGGCGTGTGACCGTAGTTCTTGTGCCCGCCCAGCATGAACATGCCGCTGGCGCCGAGGTCGTCTTTCTTCGTCAGGTGGAAGGTCAGTCCGGCACGCGTGAAGAGATTGTTGCCATACTCGCTGTTCTTGCCCTCGTAGTTCTGGTATTCGTTAGTCTGCAGATATTGCTGCTCGCTGAGACTTCCGCCTTGATTGTTCTGGCGGTGGCGATAGCCGATATTGGCGTAAGCGTCGAGCAAGCCCGAAGAGTAGTTGATGTTGAAGCTGGTGTTGGCCCCTCCATTGCTGTTGGCTCCTGCCTGCAGCGAACCGTAATAGCCAGCACGACGGTCGCGCTTCAATACAATATTGATGATGCCTGCCGAACCTTCTGCCGAGAACTTGGCCGAAGGGTTGTCGATCACCTCGATGCGCTCGATGCTCTCCGCCGGCATCTGCTTCAATATCTCTGCGCGGTTGTCGGTGGTCAGTCCGCTGGCCTTGCCGTTGATCCACACCTCCACGCTCGAATTACCTCGCAGCGACACATTGCCGTCCTGGTCTACCTCGACGCTGGGGATGTTCTCCAGCACGTCGCTGGCCGAACCGCCCGCATTCGAGATGTCGGCCGAGACGTCGAACGTCTTGCGGTCTACCTCAAGCTTCATCGTCGAACGCTGCCCTGTGACGGTCACTTCCTTGAGCATTGTGGCATCTTCCGACATATAGAGCAGATTGTAGACCACATGGGGCTTCTGCTTGGTGATGCTGAACTTTCGCGTCACCGGCTTATATCCCACAAACGACAACTGCAACAGGTAGTTGCCGTTGGCAAGACCCGACACGTCGAAACGGCCGTTCTCATCGGTAATGGCACCTTTCAGAATCTTCGTGGTGTCGTTCTGATGATAAACAGCTACATTCACAAACTGCAAGCTTTCGCTATTGCTCTTGTCCGCAACGTGTCCCTTCACGCCTCCTTGCGCGAAACACACGACCACACTCATCACGAGTAGGCCCAACAAATACATTCTCTTCATACTTAACTTTTGACGTAAATCGCCATAGATTGTTTAATAGGGAATACAACAAAAGTAGTTTTTTCCTGAAAACATGCACGTAGCTCAAGATTTTTGTGTAATTTTGCGGCGATTTCACAAAACAAACCCCACAACAGATATGAAAAAAGTATTCACCACCTGTATCATTGCTGCCTTTGCCTTGATGGCTGAAGCGCAGACAAACTTAAAGAAAGTATACAACGAAGACATCAACCCCTTGGAGCAAATCGACCAGGCCGTCGGCAAAGCCCAGCAGGAAGGCAAGTTCGTAGTCTGCCAAGTGGGCGGCAACTGGTGTCCCTGGTGCTTGCGGTTTGCTGATTTCATCACCAACGACAGCACCATAGCCAGCCTCATCAACGACAACTTTGTGTATATCCACGTCAACTACAACCCGCGCAAATCGGGAGGCGAGGAGAAAGCACAGCAGGCTGCTGCCTTGATGAAACGCTTAGATAACTGCGGACGCTTCGGATTCCCCGTCTTCGTGGTACTCGATGGCGAAGGTAAAGTGATTCATATTCAGGATTCGAGTTTCCTGGAAGAAGGACAGGGCTACAATCAGGAAAAGGTATCCCGCTTCTTCAAGAACTGGACAACCCAGGCCGTCTATCCATGCAACCCGGAAACGAGATAGGTATGGCCTTTACCTTTTTATAAAAACGGCAAAGGTATTGTAACTAATAGGCATACACGAGTCCATACTTCTCGTGCAGCCGACGAAGGCTTCCATCTGTCTTCATCTTCCTGATAGTATTGTTCACCATCTGCAACAAATCCTCCTGTCCCGGATTTTCTCGTTCTTCGGATGTACGATAATCGTTGCATGCGTTAGGTTCTCGTTGGCAAACTTCTCATTCAGCCCGCCAGGATTCACCATCACGCGCACTTCCGGCTTGTCAATATCGGACAGCGACGTGAATCGGTCGCTCTCCGTGGCCCTGCAAAGAATGGTCTTTCCGTTGGCCAGATAGCCTTCGCTCATCAGCAATACTTCCTACATTGTCCTGCTCCGTATGGGTGTCACTCTTTCCACACGAAACCACAGCCGCAGCACTGCACATTGCCAGTACGACAGCCAGCATCCAGAGTACTCTGCTCGCTTGGAACGTGGTAGTCCCAACGCGGGAACGTGGCAGTCCCAACGTGGGAATATATGCTAACACAAGGCAGATGCGAAGTAGAAGATTAACCTGAATATTTCATACTCTGCTTAACCCGTCCTTCGACGACCGAATTATTCTTTACAATCATAAATTTGTGTCCATCTATGCAATAATTGGGCATCGAGGTCTTTTATTTTTAGTATGAAATATTCAGGCTAAATCATATACATACCCACACTAATTCGTGTAAGCCACTCATTCTCAATAGCTTATTCAGTGTAGGTTAACCTACACTGGAACTCGTTTATATACACTAAGTTTTCTGTATGGAAACGGCCTCG
>ERZ842401.3233-NODE-3233-length-20568-cov-3.589480_pt1 | contig 20568 bp, 18 predicted proteins | sample MGYA00521270_ERZ842401 | MGnify/ENA primary metagenome ERZ842401 (study PRJEB31892, sample SAMEA3878208) | bioreactor metagenome | biome: Moose rumen | place: Sweden | collected 2011-10 | study: EMG produced TPA metagenomics assembly of the PRJEB12797 data set... | reverse complement strand
CTTTCCCTACACGACGCTCTTCCGATCTCAGGAGAAGTAAAAATGGATGTAACTTTTGAATTAGACGAAGATTCAATTCTAACAGTAACGGCAATAGAAAAAGATAATACATCAAATACTAATTCTATTGTAATTAAGAATGATAAAGGTGGACTTTCGCGAAATGAAATTGAAGAAGCTAAAATGAAACAAGAAAATGAAACAATTGGAAACGATTTAGATCCTGCAATTTCAATAGAAAGGAATTATAAAAACGAAATAAATCAATTATTTAATAAAATAAATAATTTAACTGATCCAAATGAACAATATTATAATTTACAACAATTGCAAAAATGTATTGAAGCATTTATTCAAACCTTTAGTGATGATATAAAAGATAATTATACTTATAAGCAAAAGGTTTATTATTATTTGAACTATTTATTTATATCTTATTCTTTTACTTTTAATTTCACAAATTTATTGAAAGCAGAAGAAAAATCAAATATTATTAATAAAGTAAAAAAATATTTAGAAATTTTCCAGAAGAGTGGGACAAGTTATGGAGCTTCACTTATTAAAATATTTAACGAAAATGACGACGATATTTTCTTAGGATTTTGCTTACAAATAATAGGTTATTATTCTCAAAGAGGAACAGAATATTATATTAGCAAAGATAAAAAATTATCAAAGCATTATTTAGAGGAAGCAATCTCATTGGCAAAAAAATATTCTGTTGAAGAAAGAGTTAAAAATATTAGTAAGTATTCTGATTCGTTTAATGAAATAATAGGAAATTGCAAGGAATTAATAAATATATTAAAAGCTGAATCTATTGAAAAATATTGTAAAAGTTTTTCAAAAGATGTTTTAATAAAGGAAGATGAATTCAAAACAGAAGAAGAAAAGTTCGATATTCTAGATAGATTTAAAGATGCTTTAACATATGTTCGAGAACCTAAAAAAAGGGAAGATAAGTTGTTGAAAGGAATGTATTTAGCTAATATAGTGAAAATAGAATATAAATTTTTTAATTCAAATAATTACGATACTTTATTAAAAATGATTAATGAATGTGTTAATTTAAAAGTTCAAGTTCCAGAAGGATGTGGAACTCTTAATCTTGGTTGGTTCGATGAAATATGCCAAATAAAAATTGAAATAGAAGAAAAACAAAAAAATGCAAAGGAAAATCCAAAAAATGAAGAACAAATGATTAAAAATGATTTAAAAGATACTATAACTGAAATAGAAAATAAATCCGGAAATAAAATTGAATTCTTTTATTATATATTAACTAATCATAAACCTATTGGATTAGACAATGACTTTACTTTTAATAGTCAACAAGAATTAGAAGATGCTGCGGCGGTAATGAGTGCAAACCAATTCAGGCAAGAATTTTTATGTGACTTTAGCGCGTCAACTGATAACGTTCTAATAACAATTGACTTAGTGAGCCGCGGGGCGTCAAGACTTTTACGGGAGCAGGACATTCACGGAGCAGTAAGAATTATCGGGGTTGACGTTGCGCGCTTTGGCGATGATAGAAGCGTAATTTGTGAGCGTGAAGGCTTGTGGTGCCATGATTTAAGAGTAGTGGAACATACGGACAATATGACATTTGCGGGAATTGTGGCGCGCGAAATAGACAAATTCAAGCCTGACGCGGTATTTATTGACAGCGGACGCGGCGAAGGAGTTATTGACCGATTGCGGCAATTGGGCTATAGCGTTCTTGAAGTGAATTTCGGTGGCAAAGCTCAAGAGGCGGCGAAATACAATAATAAACGTTCGGAAATGTGGGACAAAGTAAGGGAATGGCTAGAAGCTGGCGGCGCATTGCCTCAAAAGGATACGGAGCTAAAGAATGAACTATCAAGCCCTACGTACTCATTTGACGCGGCCGGGCGAATAGTCTTAGAGCCAAAAGAGAAGCTCAAAGAGCGGGGATTACGTTCACCCGACAAAGCTGACGCGCTAGCGTTGACATTTGCGTATCCCATAAGACCACGAGGCCGCCGGGAAATTCGACAGATAACAGAATACGAGGAGTAAAAAAATGTGCATAGTGAAATCACCGACGATAACGACGCCGACGACTAAGGTAGAAGCTCCCGTATCAAGTGTAGAAATGGATGCGTCAGAAAGTACCATAGCGGCGCGAGACAACGACAGGCAGCGGCGATTGCGGGCATTGTCCAGACTTCAAACAATGACGGGCGGAGCAATGCAAGGCGCGGAAGCTGGGACGGGAAAAATAAAGCTGGGATTATGACATGATCGACCAAAAAGAAAAACGAGAGAACGCGGACATAAAATTTAGACAGATGATGCTAGACCGTCAGGATTACGAGGACTGGTGGCGAAAATTAGCATTGCAATTTGCGCCTAATCGTGGGCGTTTTCGTGTTGACGAATTGCCGGCAAAAAAGCCCTTGCGCTATAACAGCAGAGCGCGGCAAATTCCCGATGACTTTGCGGCAGGCATGAAAAGCGGTTTGACTTCACCGTCGCGCCCGTGGTTTACTTTAACGCTTTATGACAACGGATTAGCGGAGCTTGAAAATGTTAAAGCATGGCTCACGGAAGTTCAGGACATAATGCAGGGCACAATGTTACGAACAAATTTATATGACCAGCTTTACGACGTTTACAAGGAACAGGGAATTTTCGGAACAGGCGCGCTATTAATTGAAGAGGACGATGAAGAAATATTTCATGCTCAAAGTTTAACTGTTGGAAGTTACGCAATAGGCGTCGATAAGCGGGGACACGTGAATAGATTTGCGCGGCAATTCCGAAGAACATTGCGGCAGCTAGTCGAGGAGTTCGGCGAGGAGAAATTACCGCAAGAGTTACGCTATAAGCTGAAAGAGAAGCCGAACAATACGCGCTACGAATTGCGCAACATAATAGAGCCGTCTGAAGAGTTTAGGCAAAAGGACGGAACAGGCGGGAATTTCCGCTATATTTCGTATTGGTGGCTTGCCGGTTATAAAGAGCCGGAATTTTTGAGAGTAGGCGGCTATCATGAATTCCCCGTCATGGTGCCGCGATGGAGAATTATTAACGACGACTTATACGGACGCGAACAACCAGCGGACACAGGGTACGACGACGCTATAACACTTCAAGAACTTGAACTAGACGAAAGAGACGCCATTAAAAAAGGCGTCCGGCCGCCTGTGCTTGTGCCTGAAAATTTGACACAAGAAGACGTTAGAGCATACCCCGGCGGAATAACGATATACACGCCTATAACTGGAACAGAGGGAATAAAGCCGCTTTATCAAGTTCAGTTTGACCACAAGAGCGTGGGCGAAAAACGCCTAGAACTTACGCAACATTTAGAAGAAATATTTTTTGTGAACTTGTTCAAAATGTGGTCGCTTGACCCGCGCCAAAATCGAACAGCTACGGAAATACAAGCGCGAGAAGCTGAAAAGATGTTCATGCTTGGGCCGTTAATAGAGCGTCAGATGTCTGAACTTTTAGAGCCAATGATAGCAAGAATTTTCGGGATAATGGACAGAGCGGGGAAATTCCCACAGCCGCCCGAAGAATTATCGGATCGCGAAATAAAAATAGAATACATGAGCATACTAGCGAATATTCAAAAACAGGCTAGCTTTGTGGGTATTCAGCAAATTCTATCAATGGCGGGAATAATCAGCGAACTTCAAGCGGGAACAGGACAGCCGCCGAACATTCTTGATAAAATTGACTGCGACGAGGTAATTGACCAGTTAGCAGATATGTACGTAGTACCGTCGGGAATTGTTTTGGGAGATGACGCCGTAGAAGAAAGACGCGCCCAACGTGAGGAAGCTCAACAGCAAGCGCAAGCCCAACAGCAAGGGTTAGCAGCCTTACAAGCTGGAGCAGATGCCGCGCCGAAACTTGCGGGAGCAGGAAAAGATTTAGCAGAGACGCCAATGCCGCAAGGCGGGACAGGACTTGAAGCACTTGCGGGAATGATGGGGAGTGGAGGCGGTTTAATGTGAACAATTTCATGAAGAAGCAAATACTAGACGACTACACAGAAATACTTTCGAAAAAAGCAGGGTTGCGAATTTTCGGGGGTATTTTTTTCGCGGCAAGAATAAACGGGACGGGCTTAATGAGTGAATATTATCAAGGCCGCCGAGATTTAGGCGTAGAAATAGCGAACACGATACGGGAAATAAATCCGCGAATGATAGCGGATTGTGAGATAGCGTACCGAGAATTTATAAAGGAGAACAGCACCGATGAACGAAGAAGCGACGACAGCGGCGACTACTGAAGAAGCTCAATCGCAAGCAGTAACCCCGGCGTTATTCGACGAGCCGGAAGACACAGAAGCAACAGCCTCACCAAACGACACACCACAAACCGAAACTCAAACCCAAGCCCAAACGACACAACCGCCCGAAGCCTTAAAGATTGAAGATATAAAACTTCCCGACGGAGCGCAATACGATGAAGAATTGAGCAAAAGTTTTCTTGACATTCTGAACGACGGGAAATTGACGCGTAAGGAATTGGGGCAAAAACTTTTTGACTTATACAGCGCGCAAGGCTTGAAAATGCTTGAGAGCCTCAAGGCGTCAGAAATTGAACGCGGAAAGAAATTCGAGGCGGATTTAGCGGCGGAAAAAGCGGAATGGTTAAAGCAATGTCAAAGCGACGCAGAATACGGCGGGCAAAATTGGGAAAGTTCACAGAACGTAATAGAACGAGGATGCAAGCAAATAGCTACGCCTGAAGCTGTGAAATTAATGCAAGCCTACAACTTAAACACGCACCCCGAAATAGTGAGAATGTTTTATAGAGCCGGGAAATTAGCGGGTGAAGACACTTCACTAACAGCAGGCGGCGGCGGCAAAGAACAGGACGCGGCGAAAATAATTTTTGGTGAGAGTTTGAAAGATTATCACAAACGAAGAGAGGAAAATAAATCATGACGTCAGACACGACGAAATTTTTATCATTGATGGATTTACGAGCGACGTTAATGCCGGACGGGACGCCCGTAAAATCTTACGCTGAATTATTAGCTAAGGAAAATGAAATTTTAGACGATATTCCATGGACGGCAGGTAATCAGCTCACAGGGGACATACATTTAAAAAGGACGGCATTACCGAGCGCGCAAATTAGAAAAATTAATCAAGGTTTTGATAGCAGTAAAGGCGCAAAGGAAAGCGTAACAGAGACGTGCGTACAAATAGTTTCAAGAATGACGGTAGACATGGCGGAGCTTGATTTAGCTCCAAGTCCCGAAAATTATTTGTTGAGTGAGAGCCGCGGACATCTTGAGGTAATGAATGATACTTTAGTAACTGATTTTTTCTACGGAGCTGACCCCGAAGGCATTCGCGGAATTGCGCCGCGTTTGAATAAGCTATCACATAAACAGGTGGTAGACGCTGGCGGAACGGGAAATAATTTAGCGTCGGTGTATATTGTGAAGTGGGACAATGAAGAAGTTACGGGGATTTATCCAAAGAATACAAAAGGCGGGCTTGATGTTTTTCAGAGAGCGGACGAATACGTCGAGGATAAGGACGGAAAAATTTTCAGGGCACATATAACGGAATGGTCTTGGTATGTTGGCTTGAAAGTTAGGGACGACAGATTTTTAGCGCGGCTTTGCAATATTGACCGGGACGCACTTTTAACGGGAACAAACGCAAAGGAAGCGCGGCAGGAACTTTTTAACAAGCTGATAATTACGAAAAATAAAATCTATCACCCGTATCAGGGCAAAGTTATAATGTACGCCGACCCGGAAATATTTAACATTTTGGAAATTGCGGCGTTCGAAAAAAGTAATAACAATCTCACGTATTCGGACATAGAGAGCGACCGACGAATTTTGAAATTTGCGGGCATTCCGATAAAACGCAATGACGCGCAGAGCGCGGCGGAGAAAAAGGTGAATTAAATGATATTCGATTATGAATTGATGTTCCTGGACGACACGAAAAAGGAAATGGGTAATCAAACGTCGGGAATTATAGGCGCAACGCTTGATTTGTCTGGTGCTGGTCAAGGTAAAGGATTTCCGGCAGTTATAGCATTAGCCTTCACGGAAGACACGACAGCAACCGCCGACCCTGATATAAATTTCTTGATAGAGACGGCGGACAATAAAAATTTTACGGACAGCGCAACAATTCCCTTAATGTTGCCGTCCCCATTGAAAAAAGCAGATATGCCAGAGGGAACGGTATTAACTTCACCTTTGCCGCAAATAGGGCTACAGCGTTATGTTCGTTTGAAGTTGGACACGGACAGCGCGATAAATATGCTTGGAGTGAAAGCCGGATTTGTGCTTGACGCGACAATGAAATAATGAGCGTCTTCACTTTGTGCGAGCAAGCTATAGGGCTTGTTCGTGGAAAAAGATTAATACTTTCGACGAGCGAAAAAACATTACTTGAAGCTCTGGACTATGAGGGACTGACGTCGGCACATGCTCAAGATGAAGCCGTAGTTTGTGCGTTGCATTTTGAAAGGGTACAGGGCAAACTTTTAATGATGTACCCTTGGAAATTTGCGCGTAACATTTCTCATTTGAATGTTTTAAACTCAGGGTTAAATACATGGAAATATACGGCGATACTTCCAACTGATTGCGTTGCAGTTCTTGGAATGATGGACGAGGATAACGGCGGGGTATTGGCGGAATATGAAATATTAGACCGTCGCATTCACATGAACACGGATAACGCCAAGCTTGTTTATACTTCGTCGGTACTCCTCAGGGACAGCACGTATTGGCCGGCAGTTTTTGCGGAGGCTTTTGTGTCGTATTTGGCGGCGGAAATTGCTCCGGCAGTAACGGGGGATTTTTCGGCGGTTGAGTTTTGCACCAAGAAAGCCCAGCAAGCTATAACGGAAGCGCGACAGCTAGGGCTAATTAGCAGTGAAATAACTACGACGCTACAAGATGATTTAAAGACACGAGCGATAAATATTGCACGTGGGCAGCGAACGATTTCGGCAACGAGTGAGGCGGCAATTTCAAGCGGGCTTGATGTTTCGGGACGCGCAAATTATCGCGGAATAAGTGAATTACAAGCCTGCATCAAGGCATTTGACGACGTAAGAGACAGGCTTTTAGAGCTTTATCCGTGGGTGTTTGCGAAGCGTCATAAGTCGTATGCTTTTAAAGAGGCGTCAATATCGGCTTGGGATTATTCGCACGATTTACCGGCTGATTGCGTGAAAGTTTTAGCACTGTTCAGCGGCGTGAGACCGTTAGATTTTGACGTGTCGGACGGCGAAATTTACACCAACGCAGAAAGACCTACGCTTTATTACACGGCAAAAGTTACGAGTGCCGACGAATGGCCGGGGATTTTTCGCGATGTATTTTGCTACGAATTGGCGGCTGAAATTCTTACGGCAACAACCGGGGACATTCAAGGGGCGCAAGCTCTCACAGAAAAAGCACGGCTCTTAATTCGTGAAGCTGAACGGACTGGGGCAATTCAATACGAGACGCGCCGGACAATGAAGCAGGAAATTCAAAAACGCGCTATAAGTTTGTCGCGAGGTCAAAGAAGCCTAACAGGAACAGGGAACACCGCGGCGGAACAGGGAATAGATATAGCCGGAGCGTACAACGTAAGGACGAACGAAGAAATAAAAGCGTGTTCTATGGCGTGGGAAAGTGTGAGAGATAGACTTTTAGGGCTTTATCCTTGGACTTTCGCAAGAAAAAACGCAACACTTTCAACGACAACAGCAAATATTTCAAGCTGGCTTTTAAGTTATCAGAAGCCCGACGACTGTTTGAAAGTGCTTGAAGTAATTTCGAATGGTGAGCCGGTAGACTACGAGGAAGCGGGCGAAAATATTTGCGTAAATGCGACGTCGCCCAAAGTAACATACACGGCGCAAATTTTAGACGTTGATAAATGGGCGGGCGCGTTCGTCGATGTTTATTGCTACTCTTTGGCACAAGAAATAATTTTAGCGACAACGCGGGACGTTGAAGCCGTTCAAGTTTTGGAGCAAAAAGCACAGAGCTTAATTCGTGAGGCCGTGAAGACGGGGGCAATACGTTACGACGTAAAAATCCCATTGAGCGAAGAAATTTATAATCGCGCTATAAGCCTTGTGAGAGGTCAGAGAACTTTATCACCGACAGGGAACGCAACAGCGGAACAGGGCTTAGACTTCACGGGAGACGTGAATTATAGGGAACGTGAGGCGGTGGCAGTTTGCAGGCGTTCACTTCCAGAATTGCGCGATAAACTTTTGAAAATGTACGCGTGGAAATTTGCAAGGAAGTCGGCGGGATTGACAGCAACGAGCAAAAAAGCCGGTTGGGATTACGCCTACACAACACCAAATGACAGCATGAAAATTCTTGCGGTGCTTTGCGGAGATGAACCCGTAGAATTTGAAGAGGCGGACGGGCTGATACTTTGCAACGCAACAGGGAACATGACAGCACGCTACACGAGGGCTATAACGTCATTAAGTGAACTTGATGCGGTATTTCGTGAAGTGCTTTGCTACGAATTGGCGGAAGAAATTTCGACGGCCTTAACGTGGAACTCTGAACAAGAACCGCGCAATAAATTTAGTGAGAGGCCAACGCACAACAAAGACGACAAGCGAAGCCGCGCAAGTTAATGGGGTGGATAATTCGGGGGTATTAAATTCTCGTAGCTTGTCAGAAATTCTAGCGTGTAACTTAGCCGCGCCAAAAATACGCGATAGGCTTTTGCAGCTTTACCCGTGGACTTTTGCGCGAAAATCAGCGGGACTTTCACAAAGCGAAAATATTTCAGGCTGGAATTACGGCTATGAACTTCCGGCGGATTGCTTGACAGTTTTAACGGCGTTATCAGACGGTGAGGCCGTAGATTGGGAAATTTCGGGCGGTCGACTTTACAGCAACGGCGATAACATAACGATACGTTATACGGCGCGAAATTCCGAAATGTCGCAATGGCCGTCGGTGTTTTGTGATGCGTTTGTGTATGCCCTTGCGTCGGAAATATCTTCGTCAACGATAGGCGCGAATGAATTAATTTCGCTGTTCGAACAGAAATTAACGGGGATAATTCAAGACGCTTACAAAATTGGAGCGATAAAGACAGAGCCGCGAATACCCGCAAAACATAAACTTTACAATAGAGCTATAGGACTTGTGAAAGGTCTCAAGACTGGAAGCCCTGAAATTCTTGATACACGTCGCCTTTCCGTACGAGGACGAAATATCGGCATGTTCAAGAAGTTTCGCAAGCGTCAGGGATAAATTATTACAGCTTTATGATTGGGTTTTTGCAAGAAAGACGGATACGCCAGCGCAATTATCGGAAAGCGTTCCGGGGTGGCGTTACACTTACGCGTTGCCGCCGGATTGTCTAAAAGTAGTTAGCGTTATAGCTCATGATAAGCGAGAAGATTACGGGCTTGAAATTGGCTGTATGAACGCATCAGAATTTTCTTCAAACGTGGAACTTACAAACTACGAGACGGCAGGAAGCGAATTATATTCCAATCGTGAAGCGGTTTACGTGAGATACACGGCAAGAATTGAAAATTTTGAAGAATGGTCGGCGGCATTCACAGAGGCTTTTATTGTGAAATTGGCTGAAGAAGTTGCGCTAAATATTTCAGAAGATAAAAGGATAATCCAAATATTAGAAGAAAGATTTTCGCAGATAATCAAAGAAGCGAAAGAGAACGGCTTAATACGAACAGAAACGGGATTACAAAAACAACGAGACAGCCGCCGGAAAAATATTCGCGAAGTTCCATTTTTGGACTATTCGGGAATACCGACGCGGCCATGTTCGCCAATTGATTATTGCGGAAGAGAGAGGCTGAAAAATGCAGGCGAGTTTTGCTACTGGTGAAATTAGTCCGCTGTTACATGCGCGGGTTGATTTGGCACGCTACGCGACGGGACTTGCGGAGCTGAAAAATATGATTGTGCTACCACAAGGCGGCGTTACGAGGCGCGGGGGATTTACGTACTTGGGAAGTGCCTTAGACCGTAAGAACGGAGAAGCAGAAGTAAAGCTAATCCCATTTGAATATAACAGCACAGATAGCGAGCTTTTAGAATTTGGAGATTATAAAATTCGAGTTTGGCAAAAGTTATCTGGCGGCTATTCTGAAGCGTGTACGATAACAAGCCCTTACGCATTAGCGGACGTGAAAGCCCTGCGCTATGTTCAAAGCGGGAATGTTATTTTTTTGGCACATAGGAATTACAAACCGCAAATGCTCACGCGACAATCATTAACGAGCTGGACTATTAAGGATTTGCCATTTAGTGGCGGGCCTTGGATAGATGGCGCGGAATGGGCGGCAGATGTTACGCTTGCGTTTTCTACGGCAGGCGCGACGCGGGAAATTTACAGCAACGGGGACACTGTAATATTCACTTCGGGGGTTGTTGGCTCTTTGCTGAAAGTTGAATACGCTGTAAAAACGCAGACATATAATTTAACTTCAACAAGTTATGAGGGCGGAACAGTAACAAATCCCTTTGAAGTTAAGGGAACGATGAACATTCAAACGTCTGGAGCATGGCGCGGGACAATTTCAGTAGAAAGAAGTCTAAATGCTGGTAGCACGTGGGTAACAGTCCGGCAATATATCAGGACGGACACAAGCACGCAAGGACAATGGGACTTTACGATAACGGAAACTGACAGCGATATTTTTTACCGAATAAGAGCTAAACACCAAGACACACAGACAGACCCTGCCGCGACGCTTTTAATAACTGTAAGCGGATTTTTGAAGAGTGAAATTTACAAGATAACCGCCATAAAAAACAAGTACACCGCAACAGTAACACGTCAAGGGAAGCGGCCTTATTTTACGGACGATTTAATGCCGGACGGACAAATATTTTTATGGAGCATGGGAGCATGGGGCGAAATTCAGGGCTACCCTTGCGCGGTGTGCATGTATCAAGACCGGCTAATTTTTGCAGGAAGCAAATTACAACCCCAAACGTTATGGATGAGTCGGACGGGAGATTACGCCGATTTTTCGACGTCTGACCCTTTAAGCGATGATGACGCCGTAATAATAACGCTAGCTGGCTCAAGTGCCGACGGAATTCACAGCCTAATATCAGCGGGTGATTTGCTAGCATTCACGAACGGCGGCGAGTGGAAAATACGCGGCGAAGGCTCAAGCGGAGCAATAACGCCAACGGCTTTAATAGCGCACCAACAAACGAATATTGGAACGAACGACATTCAGCCGTTGCTAGCTGGCGGACGAATTATTTTCGTGCAGTCGCAAGGTCGAAAAGTTTACGCACTGAATTACGATTTGAATACGGACGGTTACGCCGGAAGCGAATTATCAATTTTGAGCGGGCATTTGTTCAAAGACAAAACAATAATTGACATGGCTTATCAGAAAGAGCCGGATAGCGTTTTATGGTTTGTCCTTGATGATGGGACGCTTGCGGCCTGTACGTATAATCCAGAGCATGAAGTTATAGGCTGGTCGAGGCATGAGGCGCAATGGGACGCGTTGTCGGTTTGCGCATTGAGCGGCGCAAGTGAGACGGAAGTATTTTTTACGGCAAATTTGACAGGGACAATTATTAGACTGGAGCAATTACGTTCGCGCGTTAGTGAAGCGTCATACTTAGATGATAACGTAGTGAAATATGAAAGCATACTACGGACGCTACGATTGAACACTGACGGCGAAAACGGGAACGCATACACGAAGAGAAAATTAATAGCGCGGGTAAAAATATCGGCGTTGGGAAGTTCTGAAGCGTGGGCAGCACCTGGCGAAAAAAACGACGAGGCTAAAAATTGGGAACGTCGCCGAAAAGTTATTTGGAAAGAAGACAGCGCAGAATATATTAGTGATGCAGATGTTCAGCTTGATAACGGGTTCAGCGAATACGCTTGCATACAGATACGGAACGCAGGGGATCAGCCATTAACGATAGCGGCAATAACGCCAATAATGACGAATGGGGGCGATTGAAAAATGTACATGGGGAACGGAACGGCGAAAAAATTTTTAATACCGTCGGGCTATGACGGAAGCATAGTAGTCTTGACCTTGCCAAGCGGGAAAAAAATAAAAATGCTTGCAGGCGATGGCGGCTATAAGATAGAGAACGGAGCCGTAATATTTTCGGCGGCAATTCCGGCGGGCGTGATTGTGAGTTTTGACGAGCCGGAAGAAAGTGAGACGCTGAAAAATTCAAGCGCGTACGTAGTAATTTATGGGGATGGAACGATTAAAGAAGTCGACGAAGACCCAACGCTATATTTAGAACAAACTCAAAAACTTTTAACGGAAGCTAAGGCACTTGATAACGACGTGAGGCAATACGCAGAAAATACTTTAACTACGTTAATGAGGATTGGCGAAAAATTAACGTCGGATTTTGAGGGAAGATTATTCGGGTATTCGACACGAGCAGAGAACGCAATAAGTGAAGCGGCGGCGTCAGTACGTGAAGATTTGCGCCATGAATGGGAAAGGACACTGACGGAAATATCTTCAGAGGCCGGAACGATACGCGAGGGCATTCAAATAATGGAAGAACTTAAAGCGGAAATGCGAGCGATAACGACCGACGCGGCAGAGACGACGAAAGAGGAAATAATAAACCGTTGCAGTGAAATATTTGAAAAGATTACGGAAGTCCGGGAACTTAAAGCCCAAACTGAAGAGGCATGCAAGGACGCGAAATATGCGGCGGAAAGTGCGGGGCGCGAAGCACTTTTGACGATGAATACGAAAGCAGGAGAGATTATAGAAATGTGGAGAAGTTTACGACTTAAGATGGAAGCAGATTACGAAATGTTAAACACAAAAATAAATAATAGGCTTGAAATGTTAAGGAGTGCCGAAGATGTCAGCTAATTACGACTACACATTAAATTTAAATCCCGACGCGTCGGGCAATATGTATTTTCGGGGGGAATGGGAATATAACCCGGAATACAACACCGGCGACGTAGTTTCATACAAAGGGAAAATGTATATATGCCGTAAGCATCACGCAAGCAAACCACCGGACGAAAATGCGAATGTCGAATATTGGCAGCGTCTCGGGGTAGATTTGCCAAAACCCAAAGCACTAGGCCGGATAATGTTATGCGGCGGTTTTGCGTCAACGCCGGAAGAGGATTACACGACAGAAATACTTTGCGGGGACGCAAGCGAACGGGATCACGTACCATTAACATGAGGTAAAAGACAATGGCAAAATATTACGGATTTCAATTAAGGATTGACAGTACTTTAAATTGGTACGCATCAAATCCGCGCCTAGCACTTGGAGAACCAGGCATAGATATAAACTTAATGCGCTTCAAGGTAGGCAACGGAATAGACCGCTGGAATGAACTTCCATATATGAACGCGGATATTTATTCGCTGTTCGATAAGGAACATCAAGACGTAGCGGACAAAATTCAAGATATTCACAACAAGATAGATAACAATCAGCTTACATTATCGCAAGGACTTGCGAATTTGCGCAAAGAATTTCAGACGTTAGATACGGACTTAAAAGCCCGAATGACGAACGCTGAAACACGGCAGGCGAATTATGAGGCCGAACTAACTCAACGCCAGGAAGATTATGAAGAAAATTTGACGGGCGAATTTGAGGAGACAAAGGCGGAAGTATCTGCGGGGCTTGAAGAATTTAACGAGACGCGGGACGCTTTGAATTTCCGCATGGACGTAATCGTTGGGAATGCGACGGAAGACACTGAAATTTTAGACGCACGCATTGACGCAAATAATCAGGTTCACCCAAACTTAGGGCACAACATACGAAGCGTACACGGTGAAGTTCTTGCGCTAAATGAAGACCTTGCGGAAGACGCGGCGAATTTGGAAGCTGAAGCACAGACACGGCAAGCCGAAGACGAACGACAAGAGGAAGAAATTTCGGAAGTTCGGGACGGCGTAAAGAAAAATGCGGCCGGTATTGACGACTTGCGGGAACGTTCGGACGATAACGCGGACGGAATTTTAAGCACAGCTTTATTACTTAACAGCGAAATTGAACAACGCAGAAAAATTGAAAGCGATTTAATTTCCGAAGCCGACGAACGAAAAACTAAAGATTACGAATTAGAGAGTGCTTTAAACGCCGAAGCTAATACGCGCGAAATTCAGGACAACGCGCTAGAGAGTGCTTTAAACGTCGAAATTTCGGAACGTCAAGAAAATTATTCGGAACTTGGCGGAGATTTGAGCAATGCGAAAAATGTTCAGCAAACCAATGATGATTTTCTACGCGATGAAATTAACACGTTGGCAGAAGCTGTTTTAAAAGGGCAGCTGACTTTTGCGCAAGCAATAGAAAGACTTAAAGAAAAAATTTCGGAGCAATCAGAAAATTTTTCAGAAGCCTTGACGCGTGAGAATGAAGAACGTACTGCATCAGACGAAGAACTAAAAGAAGCTATTACGGACGCGCACGAACAAAGCCGCGAAATTTCGGCAGGGCTTGAAAGCGAAAAATCACAGCGTGAAGCAGCAGATGAAATTTTTTCGCGGGAAGCTGAAAATCTTTCGGAAAAAGATAAAGAACTACAGCAGGGATTAACCGGCACACGTGAAAAAATTTCTTCAGGTATTGATTTTTTACTGGAAGGAATTAACGACACCGCAGGAATAGCCTTAGAGAACACGCTCAAAATTCGCGGACTTCAAACAGATTTTGCGAACGAACAGCAAACGCGGCAAGCTGAAACGCTAGAATTAAGCGCGGAAGTTCGGGAATTACGAAATAACACCAGCCACAACGATAACCAGCACAACACGGAATTATCGCAACTGCAAGAAGATACTGCGGCACTTGGCGCGGGGCTTATGGCTGAAAGTCTTAACCGCTACAAGGACGCTATAAAGTTGCGAAATCTTGAGGAAATCGTTAAAAATATTCACTTCCCTATCGATTGGAGCAATGAAGATTTTTTACAAATTCCTGAACCTCGTTGCGCTATCGTCAATTTCAGCGGCTTAATCTCAATGCCTACTAGTAAGACGGTAGAAATTCCTGCTTACTTGGAATTTTGGGACTTGCAGGGAAATTATTTCAAGAAAAATATTTTGTGCTCCGCTCAAGGCTCGTCATCTTTAGGTTACGTTAAAAAGAACGTAAAATTTGACCTGCTTAATCAAGACGGTAGCGAGTTCGATTTTAAAATCGGCAACTGGGTCGTTCAAGACGGCTTTCACTTAAAGGCTTATTACACAGATTTTTTTAGGGGCGTCGGCGTTACTAGTTATAAACTATGGGACGAAATTATTAACTTTGACGACGCGCTTTTGCCTTATGAAAAGGAATTGTTAAACATTCCAGAAATGAACACAACTGCTAACGGCACGGGCAATATTTCAGACTTGAGCTTGCAATTTGATACAGGCGCGTTGTGTCATCCTGACGGTTTCCCTTGCATCGTCTATCTTAACGGAGAATTTTACGGCGTCTTTTCTTGGCAGCTGAAAAAGAACCGCAAGAATTATCACATGGAAAAAAGTACCGTTGAACATATTCATTTAGACGGCTCTTTATACACGGGAAATTTTTGGAACGGTAATATTAACTGGACAACTTTTGAAATTCGCAACCCGAACAAACTTTACACCATGGACGGGAAAAAATACGACGGCGACGCACCTCGCGAGTTAATCGATGAGACTTCAGAAAAATATGACGCAAGCGATAAAAACCACGTGAGAAGTGCGCAGGTCAAGAAATACATTCAGGACTTTGTAACGAATTTCGGAGTGCTGAAACAGTTATATACGGCCTATCAAGCAAACCCGACAGATGAGACGCTTGCGGCTGTTAAGGCAAAGTATGAGGAGCTTTTCGACTGGGAAAATCAGCGCGACTATCTAATATTCAGCGACGTAATCAAGAACTCTGACGGCTTCGGCAAAAATTGGCAGTGGACTACTTACGATGGCGTTAAATGGTACGTGAATGCTTATGATTTGGATATGAGCTTCGGCGGCCATTGGCAGGGGACGCAGATAACTCCGCCTTTGACTGGACACATAACAACGTCTAAAGCACTCCCTACTTATTACGTCGCTCTGCTTTATGAGACCGAATTAAAGCAAAGATATTCGGAACTTCGAGACGCAGGAATTATTGACACGGCTCACATTGCCGCATTCCTTGAGGATTGGACGGCACGAATTGGCGCGGGAAATTATGAGCTTGAATTTGAAAAATGGCCTAACAGTCCATGCGTAAAAAATTATCGTGATAGCGTGTTCAGAGTTAAAAAATGGCTTGACGTGGAAATTTCAAACATGGACAGGCTATATAATTACACGCCGCGAGAAGTGCTGAAAGACGCTGAAATTTTTTCGCAAGTTAGCGCAATGATTGCAGAACAGGACGCTAAAAAGACCGCTGAAATTTCAGGGCAGGCTCTTCTTCGTTCGGAATATGATGCGGGACTTCAGGAACAAATTAACGAACTCACGGACTTAACGCTACAAAAAATTTTAGACGACACAGCCGACAAAACACACGCCAAGAAAATTTTTCGTGAAGAGCTTATTAGAATACACAACGAAATTAACGACTTGGCGGGCGCGAATTTGCTTGCTATGGTCAACGATTACAACGGAAGAACAAAGCTAAACGCAAAATTAAACTTCATCAAGACGGCTTTAATCGGCGATGACGACGATTTTAACGCCATGATTGACGATATCTTTTCGGGAAATTCTGAAGTAGATACAACTCTCGAAGACGACGATGAATTTTCCCAAATGTTAGACGAAGTTTTTAACTCTTAACCTTTGATGTTAATACGGGACTGCAGACCGTTTTTAGCATAAATCACCAACAAAATTTTTTTTTATTAGGAGGTTTCATCATGCCAGGTACAGATGAAATTACTTTATTAGGTCGCTTTAGGGCTTTAGCTTCTAGAGCAAAATCAGCTATTGAGGACGCTATCGCGGATTTACCCGTTGAGATGTTCTTAGACCAAGCCAACACGAAATTTGTTCCGTCGTTTACTTGGAGCAATGAGCTTTATCCAGGGTCAACTAACCCTAACAAGGCGGCTGTTGAAGCTGACCCAGAAGCAGACCCGCCGGTAGCAGCTCAACCCGCTGTAGTATTCAATGGCAAACCTGTTCTTGTTTTGGCGGTTAAGGGCGTGGATAATTCAGACCCGACCGACACCACAAAACAAACTATTTCTTACAGCTTCCTTGACGTTTCAACGCTCGTTGACACTTACACGGTAGCAACAGGGGATAGCGCGAAAGTTCTTAGCATTGCTGGCTACACCATAACGTTTAACGTTTCGGCGGCTGCTAATAACGCCATCACGGTTCAGAATGACGGCTTACACGTCGACATTTCCGGCAAGGCCGACAAAGTAATAAAGAATGCGGCGCAGTTCAATCCGTACGACGAGACGACCGAAGCGCAGGATTATGCGGATTTCAATTCGTCGTACACAATGAACGGCAAAGTAGCTTTGCTCGACACTAACGGCAATTTGAAAGACAGCGGCATTGTCGGGGCTAACGTTCTCACTACGGCGGACTTAGCAACCGACGCGGCTTTTACCGCTATGCTTAATGAAATCTTCGGGACGCCAGCGGCGTAACAGGAATAATCTCCCCTAAAGCATAGTGCGCACTATTTTCGGCGGGCTTGATTGAAAAATCAGGCTCGCTTTTTTATGGGGGTTATCTAAATGGCAATTACTAACAACAATTTGAAGCCCGTACTTCAAGGGCAAATTCAAGCATTATCACAAAGAATTACGGCAAAAACGGGGTCATTAGAGGACAGAGTTAGCGACTTGGAAGACTTGGCGGCGGCTCTGTTTTATCTCACGAACTCCATAATTGCGAACATAGAAGAAAGGAATGATTAACGTATGAGCAATTATACGCGTTGGTATCGCGACGGCAGCGTTGCCGTAACTAATGGCAGCACTTCCGTAGTCGGTACTGGAACTTATTGGAATACCGCAGGATTAAATGCGGGAGATATGCTGACGTTAGACAACGGACAAACTTTTAGCGAAGTTGCGAGCATAACGGACGACACGCATTTAACTTTAGCGACGGCTTATACTGGAACGACAGGGACAGGCAAAGGGTACGCTATCGTTAGGAATTTCACGGCGGCGACGCTCCCGAAAATAGCGGCTCAAACTGCACAGCTCATAGGAGATTTTCAGCGTTACGTAGACACTGACCTTGAAAGAATCACGGGCAAATCTGCTTACGAAATAGCTTGCAATAATGGCTTTTCAGGCACTGAAGCTCAATGGCTCGACACTCTTAACGCTTATGGCGTCGCTTGCAATAATGGCTTCGTCGGCTCCGTCTCTGATTGGCTCACTTCTCTCACTGCTTACGGCCGCGCTAAAGATAATGGCTACACGGGCTCCGAAGCTGATTGGCTTGAAAGTCTCATTGGCGCAGGGCAGTGGAATACTCTCGACAGCCGCACTAAACTACTCACTAATTATGTTGATGACCCCTTCAGGTATCACTACATGGACTCCACTGATGCGGGACTTCATAATTCTATCTACCGCGGCAAGTTCCTGGGCAATTCCGTCACTGAAGCTCAATGGGCGGCTATTAAGTCAGGCACTTTCGATGATTTATGGATTGGCGATTTCTGGTATATCAAAGGCCGCTGGATGTATATCGCGGCGTTTGACCCCGTACGAGTCTATTACACGTCGCAGAACGCTGGAACCCACACCTACGACACGCACTTCACACGCTCCGGCGCACCCTGGGGCTGCTATGTCCAGAACTGGAACGCTGTCACACCAGCTAACGGCGGCGGTAGCTTGATGCTCGTCGCTCCTTGTTGTAATAGCGCAAATGACTGCGCACAGAACGATAACGGCACATTTACAGCTGTCGGAGAGACTGAAAGGCTGTACATGACGCCAGAGGGCGAGACTACTCTGCCTTATGGCCTGTGCTATGGACGCACTAATGAGAATGGCGGACTATATAAGCTTAAACAGTATATGGGTAACGCTTTCGGTGCTGAACACTTGGGATGGCGCGATGTTTCCGTGTGCACCGCTTTCGCTGACGGCGCTCCTACTGCTTTCGCTAATGAAGTGTCGTGGTGTGAAGTCATCTCCATCGCTTCCGTCTTCGGGTATTATCCTAAGCCCGTACATAATTATCAAAATGCTATGGCATATACCGAATGCTTTCAGTATCCGTTCTTCAGAATTTCTCACCATTCGCATTGGGGGCTTACCTCGTGCAGAGAAGAAATTTCGCTGGGCGTGTTCGCCTCTGAAGATCAGTGGTGTTATGCACCAATGAAGGTTAAAGGCCCCACCGCTAACTACTTCTTTGGCCTGGAGTTCTTTATTCGCTAAGAAAGGAGAAATAAAGCATGTACAATTTAACACTTCAAGACGGCACTAGCTTTAACAATCTTGACGCTAACGGAAGTTATTTCATTGCGCCTGTGGGGTTGGATATCAGCAAGTTATCAGGCATTATCAGAAATATTACTATTGCTGACCTCGATACTTCTGAAGAACATTCACCCGAAAGTATTCATGAAAATGGCCTGCACAAATTCATGAAAGTTACTCACACCATGACAAGAAATAATCAATTTTGGTTCGCTCTGATGGATATTCCGGAAGACAAAATAATTTTGATGGAACTTCAAAGCGACGTTGATTATATTGCCATGATGAGCGATGTCGCTTTATAGAAAGGAGTTCTTTAATTATGAGCAGTCATTACGAAAAAGTGAAAAGTTTTTACGATAATGGATTGTGGAATATGGAACGCGTTAAAAATGCCGTAGTGAAAGGCTGGATAACGGCAGAAGAGTTCAAAGCCATAACAGGCCAGAATTACACAGCATAGGGGAGCGTCAAGCTCCCTAAAAGTTATAAAGGAAGTGTAAAAATTTTATGGCTCAAGATAGTAAAAATTTTAAAGTGAGTGAATTTGCTTGCCATTGCGGCTGCGGTTTCAACATTATTGACCAGCGCGTTATTGATATGGCGCAGGTTATTCGTGAGGCCTTAGGCGTCCCGGTTCACGTTAATTCAGGCTGTAGGTGTGAAAAGCATAATGCTAAAGTCGGCGGCGTTAAAGGCTCTAATCACACCAAAGGCTTTGCTGCTGACTTGTCAACTTCGGCAGGCGCGTTGCGGCTCTTTTGCGTCGTCGCTGACTTGAAAGCACGCGGGAAATTGCCACAGCTAGATTATGCTATTCTTTACATTAAAAAGAATTTCGTCCACATTGATTGCGGCGGCTCTCGTAGTATCCTCTTCGAGATTAGGCCATGATTGATGATGTGTTCACTTTCTTTAAAGCTGGGATTTTAGGCTTGTGTGGGTGGTTCTTTGGTGGCTTTGACGGCTTTATTAAGGTGCTTATTGCCTTGTCTATCGTAGATTACTTTTCTGGCGTCGCGGTCGCTTGGACTGAAAATAAAATTTCTAGCCGCGTAGGCTTTAAAGGCATTCTTCGCAAATGCGTCATGTTCTCCCTCGTCGGCGTCGCTAATCTTGTTGATAAGCAATTTTTAGGTAGCACTGACGCTGTCCGCGC
>ERZ842401.3232-NODE-3232-length-20578-cov-5.159577_pt1 | contig 20578 bp, 15 predicted proteins | sample MGYA00521270_ERZ842401 | MGnify/ENA primary metagenome ERZ842401 (study PRJEB31892, sample SAMEA3878208) | bioreactor metagenome | biome: Moose rumen | place: Sweden | collected 2011-10 | study: EMG produced TPA metagenomics assembly of the PRJEB12797 data set... | reverse complement strand
ATATGGGTGCTTTAATTGCGGGTGCTAAATATAAAGGTGAATTTGAAGAAAGATTAAAAGCTGTTTTAAAAGAAGTTACTGAAAGTAATGGAGATATCATTATGTTTATTGATGAAATTCATATGATTGTAGGTAGTGGTGAAGGAACAGTAGATACATCTAATATGTTAAAACCTAGCCTTGCAAGAGGTGAAATAAAATTAATAGGTGCTACTACATTAAATGAATATCGTAAATATATTGAAAAAGATGGTGCATTAGAAAGAAGATTTCAAAGAGTTCAAGTTAAAGAACCAACAGTACTTGATACAATAACAATACTTCGTGGATTAAAACCAAGATTTGAAGTATATCATGGTGTTAATATAAAAGATAGTGCTTTAGTAGCTGCAGCTACATATTCAGATCGTTATATAACAGATAGATTTTTACCAGATAAAGCAATTGATTTAATTGATGAAGCATGTGCAACAATCAAAGTACAAATGGATTCAGTTCCAGAGAATTTAGATGAATTAACTAGAAAAATAATGATGAAGAAAATAGAACTCGAAGCTATAAAAAAAGAAAAAGATGAAATATCTAAATCTAGAGCTAATTCATTAAAAGAAGAAATAGAAAAATTAAAAATAGATGAACAAAAATTAAGAACAGATTGGGAAAATGAAAAGAAAGTAAATGAATCTATAAAATCTAAAAAAAGTGAAATAGAAAAAGCTAAATTTGAATTAGAAACAGCTGAAAATAATTATGATTTAGAAAATGCAGCAAGATTAAGACATGGTACTATTCCTAAATTAGAGGAAGAATTAAATGAACTTAAAAAAATAGATTCATCTAAGATACTTTCAGATACTGTTACTGAAGAAGAAATAGCTTTAGTTATATCCAAAATGACTAATATTCCTGTTACTAAATTAGTAGGTGGAGAAAAAGAAAAATTAATCAATTTAGAAAATAATATGAAAAAAAGAGTTATGGGTCAAGATAGTGCTTTAAAACTAGTTAGTGAAGCAATTATTAGAGCACGTGCTGGTATTAAAGATCCATCTAAACCTATAGGTTCATTTATATTTTTAGGACCTACTGGTGTAGGAAAAACTGAGGTTGCTCGTACTTTAGCTTATGAACTATTTGATGATGAAAGACATATGGTTAGAATTGATATGAGCGAATATATGGAAGCACATACCGTATCAAGATTAGTTGGAGCTCCTCCAGGATATGTTGGATATGATGAAGGTGGACAACTTACAGAAGCAGTAAGAAGAAATCCATATAGTATTGTTTTATTTGATGAAATAGAAAAAGCTCATAAAGACGTTTTAAATATTTTACTTCAAATATTAGATGATGGACGTATTACTGATTCACAAGGTAGAACAGTTGATTTTAAAAATACAATTATTATTATGACATCTAATTTAGGTAGTGAATATATATTAGAGAATAAAGAAAATGTTAATGAATTAGTAGATATAGAATTAAAACATTATTTTAAACCAGAATTTTTAAATAGAATAGATGAAATAATAGTATTTAATTCATTATCTAAGGATGTAATATATAATGTACTTGATAAAATAATTAATAATATAGAAGATAGATTAAAAGATAAAAAAATAAGAATTAATTTATCTAAAGAAGCAAAAGATTATATTATAAATAATTCATATGATGAAGCATTTGGAGCTAGACCTATAAAAAGATATGTTTCACGTAATTTAGAAACATTAATATCTAAAGCTATTATAAATGATGAAATAAAATTTAATAGTACAATTAATATAGATATTAAAGATAATAATTTATATATAAAAGCCTAAGGGCTTTTTTTGTAAACTAGAATGTAAATTAAAAACAAAAAGATTGATTTAGATTATTTAAAATAATATAATTAATATAATAAAGGAGTGTATAAGATGAATAATGAAAATAATAATTTAAATAATCAAAATATTAACAATCAAACAGTACAAAATAATATGTATAATAATCAATTAAATAATCAAGTACAATATTCAAATAATCCATCACAACAAGTTAATGTGCAAAATAATACTGATTATAGTAATACAGGTAATTATGTAGAACAAAGAGTGAAGAAAAAATCTTCAGGAGTAATAGTAATTATCATAATTGTTGTTTTAGGAGTTATATTTGGAGTAGGTAGGTTAGCTTTAAATTTAATAACTTTACCAATTTCTACTAAAATTACAATGGATAATATAAATGAAGCACGTTTATCTCGTGCTAAATCAACAACTCTTTCATATGTTGATAGTATTGAATATTATATTGGTTTTTCACAAGCAAGTAGTGCAGGGATTGATTTAGGAGGATATGATGTATCAATGCCTACATTATCTGGTAGTAATGTTACTTGTACAACAGAAGATGGAACTAATTGGATAGGAGAAGTAGATGAGGCATCATCAAGTTGTACTGATTTTATGAATGCTGTAAATAATAAAGCAAAAACTGGAGTTCCAACAGAAGCCAAAATAATTATTAGCTCTACTGGTAAAGTAGTAGATAATAGTTGGATTAAAACAGATAATATATATTGTACATACGCTAATGATAATGTAACATGTGATAAAAATAAACCTGAATAAATAATAAAAAAATTGTATAAAATATTAAAGAATATTGACAAAATCTAAAAATAATATTATGCTTATTTATGAGAATAGGAAGGTGTTATAATGAACGAAGATAATCAAAATATATATAATAATGGACAAAATATGGGACAACCTAATGTGGATAATTACCCAAATACAAATGGATATATTCAAAATAATAATTTAGGAAATGTAACCGTAACTTATCCAAATAATGTAAATCAACAATATCCACAACAACCAAATGTAGATAATATAAATCAACAAAATTTAAATCAAACTACAATGAATAATCAAATGCCACAATATAATAATTCAAATGAGATTAATCCATTTAATCAAATGAATCAACAACCTGTACAAACAAATCAAGATATAAATAATAATTATAATAGTATGGATATAAATAATAGTTTTAGTTCTAATGGAGTAGATATTAATAATCAATTTAATACATCAAATATGAATAATAATGTTAGTTCAGGGGATGTTAATAATCAATTTAGTCCTTTTGAATCTAATGAACCTATTAGTACACCTTTTCCAGGTGAACAACAAGTAACTCCTGTTAATTTAGATAATTCCAATAGTGAATTATTTAATCCACTACCAAGAACTCAAGTTAATCCATATCCAAATACAAATCAAAGTATAAATAAAGAACCAAAAGGAAAAAATAAAAAAGTATTTTTAATAATTATTATTTTATTATTAGTTATATTATTAGGATTAGGGGTATTTATAGTATTAAATAATAATAAATCTACAAATAACAATAAAAATAATAAACAAGTAGAACAAAAGGAAACTGAAGAAACAAAAGAAGAAAATACAACAGAAACAGAAAATACTGAAGTAGCTGATACTACAAAAACAAAAGCTTTAGAATTTATTCAAAGTATTGGAAGCTATGTTAAAATATCAACTTCTTCATCAATAGCGTTACAAGGATATGATAAATCCGTACCAATTGCGACAACTGGAGATGTAGTATGTGCTACCGAAGATGGTCTTTTATGGACTGGTATCGTTGCTGATGGATCAGAATCATGTAATAATTTTATGAATGCTGTTATAAAAAAAGCAAATAAAGAAGCTCCTCAAGAAGCTAATGTAATCTTATCTCAAGATGGAAGTGTTTTAAATAATAGCTGGATAAAATATGATAATAGTTATTGTTCTTATGACGGAACTCAAATAACAACATGTAGTGCTACTAAACCAACTAGTTAAAAACTAGTTTTTTCTTGCTTTAAAAAATATTTTGTGCTAATATATTTATAGTTAATTATCTGTTTGAAGGAGTATAATAAATATTATTTAAAGAGAGAGTATAATAGGTGGAAATACTTAATAATATTATTAGAAAGACATCAAATATAGATAACCGGGTAATTTCGTTATAAATTAGAGTGTATAGAAATCTATAAATTAAGGTGGTACCGCGCATAATGCGTCCTTAAATATATAGATTTTTTGTGTATTTGGGAGGTTTTGTTATGGAAGAAAAATTTATTGCTACACTATATGAAAAGATTGAATTAAGTGAAAATATTTTCTTATTTAAAAGAGAAAATATCATAAAAGAAGGATATATAAATCTTTTAGATGATATGGAAGAATTAAAATATTATGATGAATCAAATAGAAGAGTAATATTAGAATATATGGAAAATCCATATGTAATAGTATCTGATGATAAATATTGTTATGGATATCCAATTACAAAAGATGAACTTGAAGAAATGTATCCAAATTTAACAGAAAAAGAAATGTTAGAAAAATATCGTAAAGAAATAAGTGAAGTTATTAATATAGCGTATTATAATGAATTAGAAGATACTGTAAAATTATTAGTTACTAATGAAGAACAATTAAAGCAAGTAGACTCAGATGAATTGTTTAGTGATTTTTGTATTGAATATGATAGTTCTTATGAACACACAGTTTCTTTACCAAAAAATGATATTAAAAAAGCTATTAATATGATAGAAAAACAACAGTATGAAAAATTAAAAGAAAATCTACTTTTATTAGGTGAAAATATTAAACAGTCAGATGAAGGAATAGGTAAATTGTTTGGAATAAATACTGAATCAGAAGAAGAACAAATAGAAGTAACTGATGATAAAAATGTTGAAGAAACATTAAATAAATTATATGATTTAGTAGGTCTTGATAATATCAAAAAAGAAATTGAAAAATTATTATCATATTTATCATTTAGAAATAAATCAGAAAAATATTTAAATTTAGAAAAACCTAATTTACATATGTTTTTTACAGGAAATCCTGGTACTGGTAAAACAACAGTCGCAAGAATTATTGGTGAATTATTATATAAGTTAGGTTATGTTACAAATAACAAAGTTGCAGAAATTACTCCAAAAGATTTAATAGGTGAATATGTAGGACAAACTGGTCCTAAAACAGCAAATTTTATAAAAAAACATAAAGGTGGAGTAATCTTTATAGATGAAGCTTATGTATTTTCTTCAAAAGCCCAAGAATTTGCGGAAGAAGCATTAGTAGAAATACTAAAAGAATTAGAAAAAAAAGAAACAGTATTTATATTTGCTGGTTATCGTGATGAGATGAAACATTTTATGGAAATGAATCCTGGCTTAACATCAAGAGTAGGTTATTATTTAGATTATAATGATTATACAACAGATGAACTTTATCAAATATTTGAAACAAAAATAATTAATATGGGATTTATTATAGAAGATTCTTTAAAAGCAAAAGTATTAGCAAATTTAAAAGAAGCTAAAGATAATAAAAATTTTGGTAATGGTAGATATGTTGATAAATTAATTAATAAGATTATATTAGATCATTCTATAAATACTGAAAAATATAAAAGAAAAGATAAATTAATAACATTAAAAGACATTGACTTTACACAAGAAACTCAAGAATCATTAATATTTAAAACAAAAACAAAACAAATGGGATTTAAAATATAAAAATTTGTTATAATATTTTAGGAGATGATAGTATGATACAAAAACCTAAAGGAACATATGATGTATATAGTGATTATGGTAAAAATATCAAATATGTAGAAAAATTATTAGAAGCATTAATGGAAAAATATAACTATGAATTTATTAGAACACCAATATTTGAATCAAGTAATTTATATCATAGAACAGTAGGAGAAACAACTGATATTGTTTCAAAAGAAACTTATGATTTTAAAGATCGTTCTAATAGAGATATGACACTACGTCCAGAAGGAACAGCTGGTGTAGTTAGAAGTTATATTGAAAATAAAAGATATGCAGAAGCAAATATACCTTTAAAAACATGGTATTATGGGCCAATGTTTAGATATGAAAGACCACAATCAGGAAGATTTAGAGAATTTTATCAATTTGGTGTAGAAGTATTTGGATCAAATGATCCAATTGTTGATGCTGAAGTAATAAGTATTCCAGTAACATTATATAAATTATTAGGATTAAAAGGAATAAAAGTAAATATTAATTCATTAGGTGATAATGAAACAAGGAATAATTATCGTGATGCATTACTTAAACATTTTAAACCACATTTATCTGAATTATGTGAAGATTGTAAAACAAGATATGAAAAAAATCCTTTAAGAATAATAGATTGTAAAGTAGATCATGATTTAGATTGTATAAAAAATGCTCCTAAAATATTAGATTATCTAAATGAAGAATCAAAAGAACATTTTAAAAAAGTAGGAGAATATTTAGATTTAATGGGTATTGAATATAATGTAGATCCTAATATTGTAAGAGGATTAGACTATTACACAAATACAGTATTTGAAGTAGAAGCTGATATTGAAGGATTTGGTGGACAAAATGTATTATGTGGTGGAGGAAGATATAATAATTTAGTAGAAAACCTAGGTGGAAATAAAACACCTGCTGTTGGATTTGCTTTAGGATTTGAAAGATTAATGAGTGCATTAGAAATGGAAGAAATAAAACTAGATACAGATACACTTGATATTTATATTATTCCAATGAGTGAAAATGAAAAAAAATATGCATATAAATTATGTAGTGATTTAAGAATGAATGGATTTAGTGTAGATATTGATTATATGAATAGAAATATTAAATCTAATTTTAAACAAGCAGATAGATTAGGTTCTAAATATATAATAATAATAGGAGAAAATGAAATAAATACAAATTTATTAACAATAAAAAATAATAATACTAAAGAAGAATATAAAGTAAAAGTAGATGAATTAATTGAATTTTTTGATAAATCTATAGAAGAGAAGTGATACAATGAAAAAAAATAATACAAGTTATAATATAAATAATATAGATGAAGAAGTAGAATTATATGGATGGGTTTCTAAATCACGTAATTTAGGTGGATTAATATTTATTGATTTAAGAGATAGATCAGGTATTATTCAATTAGTAGTAAATCCAAATAATAAAGATTATGAAAAAGCAACTACTTTAAGAAATGAATATGTTATAAAAGTAAAAGGTGTTATTAAGAAAAGAGAAAGTGTAAATAGTAATTTAAAAACAGGAGAAATAGAAGTAGTAGTAAATGATTTAGAAATATTAAACACTTCTAAAGAAATACCTTTTATGATAACAGATAATACTACTGCTTTAGAAGATACAAGATTAAAATATAGATATTTAGATATTAGAAGAAATGAAATAAAAGATAAATTAATTACTAGACATAAAATAACTATGGCTATTAGAGAATTTTTAGATAAAGAAGAATTTTTAGAAATAGAAACACCAGTATTATGTAAATCAACTCCAGAAGGAGCTAGAGATTACTTAGTACCAAGTAGAGTAAATAAAGGATCATTTTATGCATTACCACAATCTCCTCAATTATTTAAACAACTATTAATGGTAGGAGGAATAGAAAAATATTTTCAAATTGCTAAATGTTTTAGAGATGAAGATTTAAGAGCAGATAGACAGCCAGAATTTACTCAAATAGATATGGAAATGTCATTTGTAGATGAAGATGATGTTATTTCTTTAACAGAAAAACTATTAGCATATGTATTTAAGAAAGTAAAAAATATTGATATAGAATTACCTATTAAAAGAATGAAATATGATGATGCAATTAATTTATATGGTAGTGATAAACCAGATTTAAGATTTGGTATGGAACTTATAGATGTACATGATATATTTGTGGTTACTGATTTTAAAGTGTTTAGTGATGCTTTACAAAATAGTGGAACTATATTCGCTTTAAAAGTAGAAAATAAAGCAGATATATTTTCTCGTAAAAAAATAGATGAATTAACTGAATTTGTTAAACAATATAAAGCAAAAGGATTACCTTATGTTAAATATGAAAATAATGAATTTACAGGAGGTATTTCTAAATTTTTAAGTGAAGATGAAAAAAAATATTTATTAGAAGATTTAAAATTAAATAATAATGATATAGTGTTTTTTGCATCAGATAAAAAGAAAATAGTAACTACATCTTTAGGAGCTTTACGTATAAAATTAGGACATGAATTAAATTTAATAGATGAAAATACTTACAAATTAGTATGGATAACAGATTTTCCTTCATTTGAATATAGTGAAGAAGAAAATAGATTTATATCATGTCATCATCCATTTACAGCTCCAAAAGATGAAGATATAGATAAACTTCTAAATGATAAAGAACATTGCTATTCAAAAGCATATGATATCGTAATAAATGGATATGAAGCAGGTGGAGGAAGTATAAGAATCCATAGAGAAGATATTCAAACAAAAATGTTTGAAGCACTAGAACTTACAGAAGAACAAATAAAAGAAAAATTTGGATGGTTTGTTGAAGCTTTAAAATATGGAACACCACCTCATGGAGGATTAGCTTTAGGGCTTGATAGACTTACAATGTTACTTACAAATACTGATAATATTAGAGATGTAATCGCATTCCCTAAAACTGCAAGTGCCTCTGACTTAATGAGTGAATGTCCAACAGAAGTTGATCCAAAACAATTAGAAGAATTAAATATAAAATTAAAATAAGCGCTTATTGCTTATTTTTGCATATTATAGTATAATTGTATAGTTAGAAAGGGTGCTTTTTATGATTGAAAGATTACAAAATATAGAAAATAGATATAATGAATTAACAGAAGAAATGATGAAACCAGAAGTATTATCAAACGTAAAAGAAACACTAAAACTTACTCGTGAACAAGCATCACTTAAAGATGCTTATCATGCATACCAAGAATATAAAAAATTAGAAACTGCTATCAAAGATGCTAAAGAAATGGTAAAAGATCCAGAATTAGGAGAAATGGCTAAGGAAGAATTAGAAGAAAATACTAAAAAATTAGAACAACTAACAAAAGATATCGAAATATTACTACTTCCAAAAGATCCTAATGATATGAAAGATGTTATTGTAGAAATTAGAGGAGCAGCTGGTGGAGATGAAGGAAATATCTTTGCTGGTGACTTATTTGAAATGTATAAAAAACTTGCTGAAAAAGAAGGATGGAAAATTGAAGTAATGGAAGAAGAAAGATCAGAAGCAGGTGGATATTCATTAATAAGTTTTATGGTAAAAGGAGAAAATGTTTACTCTAAACTAAAATATGAGTCAGGAGCCCATCGTGTACAAAGAGTTCCATCAACAGAAACACAAGGAAGAGTACATACATCTACCGCAACCGTTTTAGTTATGCCAGAAGCAGAAGAAGTAGATTCAGAATTAGATATGAATGAGGTAAGAATAGACATTACAAGAGCTTCTGGATGTGGAGGACAAGGAGTTAATACAACAGATAGTGCTGTTAGACTTACACATATTCCAACTGGTTTAGTAGTTTATTCTCAAACTGAAAGAAGTCAAATAAAGAATAAAGAAAAAGCTATCAAGATACTTCAAACTCGTCTTTATGATTTACGAAGAAGAGAACAAGAAAAAGAATTAGGAGATGAAAGAAGAAGTAAAATTGGTACTGGAGATAGATCAGAAAAAATAAGAACATACAACTATCCACAAAATAGAGTAACTGATCATAGAATAGGATTTACTTTAAATACTTTAGATAGAATAATGCAAGGAGATATTGATAAAGTAATAGATGCTTTAATAACAGAAGATCAAGCACGTAAACTTAGAGGTGAATAAGATGAAGTCAAGAAGAAATAATAAAAATAAAAAAGTTACATTAGAAACATTATGCTTAGAATGTGGAAAAAATGGATATACCGAAACCATATTATCAGGTTTTGAATATGATTTATATGAAGATGAATGTATAAATTGTAATAAAAAAACTCTACATATTAAATGTAAAAGTTTAGATGAATTAAAATCTAAATTACAATTTAAACCAAAATTAACTGAGTTAGATAATAAAGTATTAGATATTATGGAAGAAAATAAAAGGGTTATAAAATGAATGAAAAGGAGTACAACAATTTCTGATTTAATATGTAGTGAATGTGGTAGTATTATGTCTATTCCAAGGTGGAAAAATGATCAAAGAGAAAAATTTCATATTAAAGATTTATATTGCATTGATTGCAATAAGATAACTAAGTTTATTGAAATAGGCAATATAGATATTTATAAAAAAGAATTAGAATTTAAACCAGAATTAAATGAAAAAGAAAAACTAATTTATGATCTATTACAAATGGATAAAGAAAAAAGGATATAAAATGAATGATATAGAATATTTAAAAAAATATTTATCTAAAGAAAAATTAGATGAAGGTATAAAAAAATTAATTAGTGGTGAACCTATACAATATATAATAGGTGATGTTAATTTCTATGGTAATAAAATAAAAGTAAATAAAAATGTTTTAATACCAAGATTTGAAACAGAAGAACTTGTAGAAAAAACTATTAAATATGCTAAAGAATATTTTGATAAAAAAATTGATGTTATAGATTTAGGTACTGGTAGTGGGTGTATAGCAATCACTCTAAAAAAAGAATTAGATTGTAATATGGATGCATTAGATATTAGTGATAAAGCTTTAGAAGTTGCTAAAGAAAATGCTATAATAAATAATGTAGATATTAATTTTATTGAAAGCGATATGACTAAACCATTATCAAAAAAATATGATTTAATTATATCTAATCCACCATATATTGCTTATGATGAAGAAATAATGGATATAGTAAAAAATAACGAACCACATACAGCTTTATATGCTAGTGATAATGGTACATATTTTTATAAAAAAATAATAGATAATGTCAAATATAATTTAAAAGAAAAATATTTTATAGCATTTGAAATAGGCTGTAATCAAGCTAATATAATAAAAGAATATGCATATAATACATTAGAAAATATAGATGTTTCTATAGAAAAAGATATGAGTAATAGAGATAGATTTATATTTATAAAAACAAATTAGAGGGTATTATGAATGATTTATTTGAAGTTATTAATTTACATAAAGAAGAAAAAATAGGTAATCTAAATGTTGAAGCACATGGTGTAGTAAAAAGTACTAAATATTTTCCAATATATAAAGTAAATGATAAAGATATGATATTTAAGCCATTATCAAAAACAAAACCATTTGCAACACCTTTATTCGCATATAGTGAAGTATATTGGTCATACATTATAGATAAATATTTTACTAAGTGTCCCAGATATACTTTAGCTTGTACAAATGATAATTTAGAAGATAAGTATTATAATAAAGGAGTATTAGTAGAATTTATAAATAAAAAAGATGAAGATCTTATTAATTTATTTGATTATTTTAATGTTTATAAAGAAGATGATATAGATATTAATTATTATATAAATTTTTGTATGAAAAATTATGATTATGATAATATTTTGAATAGCAAATTTATTAAAAATAACCCAAAAATTGGAGAAGATTTATCTTTACAAATATTACTTTCAATATTAAGACAAGATCAAAATTATCATTATGAAAATGTTAATTTTTTAATAAAGGATGATAATATATCCTTAGCACCTCCAATTGATTTTGAATTTTCTAGCATGTTTTTATTTCCTGATAATGAGAATAAAAGATATGGGTATTTAAATGAATATGCAAATAACATTAAAATAAATTATGAGAATGATAAAGTAGCATCTATTATACAACAATTAATGTTAGAAGCATTTAATACACCATTCAATAATCCACTAAAAAGAAATCTTTGTATGATAATAAAATTATATCCTAATGTAGTTTTAAAATTTATTAATAATTTAGATAATTTAATAAATGATTTGCCTGATATAAAATTATATGATAATTACAATTTTATTGATAAATTAAATAGTGATTATTATAAATTAGGTGATGCTTTATATAAAAAGAATGATAAAGAAACATACAAAAAATTAAAAGAAAAAATATTATTAAAAGAAATTAATAAAGAAGAATTATTTGATGATATAAATAAATATATATTAGATTATTCTAAATTTTATTCTTTAACACTTAAATTATATATTCTTGCACATTTTTCTAATATAAATATTGATTCATTAACGATAAAAGAATTAAATGATAAAATAAATATTAATTATAATAGTGATTTAGATGATATAAATAATAAAATTAAATTAAAAATAAAAAATAACTTTTAAGAGTTATTTTTTATATAGTTATCCAAACTATCAGCAATTGCTTTTACATAATTATTTTTTTCATTTATAATCACTTTTAAATCTTTAGAATTATTAATATAACCTAATTCTAAAAGATAACTTTCAGTACCTATATTTGATTTATAATATGGATTAGCTCCATATTTTTTATTTCTTCCATCAACATAAGCATTAGTAATTATACCACCAGTTTCTCTAATTATATATAAATATGGAGTATTAGTATCTACATTTTCATACATAGTAAAATTATTTTCTTTAGCTTCATTTTTCATATTATTTATATCAATATTTCTTAAATTTTTAATATAAACACCATTTTTAATTAAATATGCAGTGTTAGTTGAATAATCTAAATTAGTATATTTTTTAATATTTTTAGATAACGAATAGGCTAAATCTAAATTAATATTATTTGGAGCATAGACTTCAATACCACTTTGACTTATATAATCTTCACTACTATTAAAATGAATAGATATTAAATATTTAGAATGAACTTCGTATGGTATACCTGTTCTAGAATTTTTTCCATAAGTTTTAATAGTTTTATTATTTTCTCTTGTTAATTTTACCTTATAACCAAGACTAGATAACTTATTTTTTAATGCTTTAGCGTATTCTAATGTAAAATTAGCTTCATAATATTTTCCATTAGTAGCACCAGAATCATTTCCACCATGACCAGCATCTATAACTATATCATATACATTTTTATTTGTATTTTTTTTAGTATTTAATTTAAAATATTCATCAAAATTAATATTAATTTTATTATTATTTTTCTTTAATGAATAATAATCTAAATCATTATAATTTGTTTTATTAGAAAAACTATAATATTTTATATCTTTATCATTACTTACTTTAATTAAAATATAATAACTATCATTTATCTTTTCTAAATTAATTCCTTCATTAATTTTATCTGATAATGTAAAAGTAGAATCATTAATAATGATATCATACTCAATTTCTTCATTACTATTTTTTAAAACAAGTTTTGTATTAGAAGAATTCATATCATCTTTTAAAGTACCTTTAAAATTTAAATGAGTACCATATACATAATATTCTGTTATTTCTAATTTATCTTTTTCAATATTTTTTATAAAATTTTCTAATTTAGAATTTTTATAAAAATATAGAATTGTTACACTTATTATAAGGATAACAAATAATAATATTTTTTTCATACTGCACCTCTAGTTAATTGTAACATAAAAATATCAAAATATACTATATTTTATAATGAAATTGGTTGAAAAAATCTAAAAATATGTTTATACTTATAATAGAGGGATAACATGAGAAAGAAAAAAAATATAAAAAAGCAGAAAAAAAGAAAATTAAGATTAGGTAGAATATTAATAGCTTTAATTATCTTATTTTTAATTGTGTATTTAATTAAAATGCTATGTAGGTTTCCTATTAAAAATATTTATATAGAAGGTAATAATAATATTAGTGATCAAGAAATAATTGATTTAGCAAACCTAAGTGATTATCCATCTATATTTAAATATACAAGTAAAGAAATAGAAAAGAATATTAAAAAAAGTGATTATATAAATAAAGCAAAAGTAAAAAAGAAAAAAATAAAAGAAATACATATTAAAGTAGAAGAAAATATAGTATTATTTTATAATTCATCTACTAAAAAAACTATTCTATATAATGGTAAAGAAATAAAAAAAGAATTAAATGGACCAGTATTAATTAATTATGTACCAGATAAAGTATATAAAAAATTAATTGAAAATATGCGATTAGTAGATCAAGATATTATAAATAGAATATCAGAAATTAAATATGATCCTAGTAAAGTAGATGAAGAAAGATTTTTATTTACCATGAATGATGGTAACTATGTCTATATTACTTTAGAAAAATTAGAAAATATTAATAATTATGTAAAAATAAGTTTAGAGATAATAAATAAATTTGGTAATAAAAAAGGAACACTTAATTTAGATGCTGGAGAATATTTTGAAATATTTAATGATTAATGTTCTTTTTTTTTACGATATTAAATTATATGTTTGAATATATAAAAATAATATGATATAATTTAATTACACAAAAATGGTAAAAGTGGCAAAAATATGAAATGAAGGAGTTGCTTATGAAAGAAATATCTAGAAACACTTATTTAGATAAATTAATAAATAGAAAAGAAAATGGAATGATTAAAGTAGTTACAGGAATAAGAAGATCTGGAAAATCTTATTTATTAGATCCAATATTTAAAAATTATTTAGTAAATAATGGAGTTCAAGATAATCATATAATAAAAATTGATTTAGAAGAAAGAAAAAATAAAAAATATTTAGATCCTGATATACTTGATGAATATATTAGAGGTTTAATAATTGATGAAAAAATGTATTATATTATTTTAGATGAAATACAATTAGTTAATGATTTTGAATCTGTATTGAATGGATTTTTACATATTAAAAATGTTGATGTATACGTAACTGGTAGTAATTCAAAATTTTTATCTTCCGATATAATAACTGAATTTAGAGGTAGAGGGGATGAAGTTAAGGTACATCCATTATCATTTGCAGAGTTTTCAGAAGCATTTAGCGGAAATAAAAATGATGCATGGAATGAGTATTTAACTTATGGAGGAATGCCTTATATTTTGACTAAAAAGACAGAAGAAGAAAAAAGTTCATATTTAAATAATTTGTTTGAAACTACTTATCTAAAAGACATAGTTGAAAGAAATAATGTTCAAAGAGTTGATATTCTAAATACATTAGTTAATATTTTAGCATCGTCTGTTGGTTCATTAACTAATCCTACAAAATTAACTAATACATTTATAAGTAATTCAATAAAAGATGTAAATGCTCATACTATTACAACTTATATTGATTATTTATTGGATGCTTTTATTATCAATAAAGTTGAGAGATTTGATGTTAAAGGTAAAAAATATATTTCTACACCAAGCAAATACTATTTTGCTGATATTGGACTTCGTAATGCAAGATTAAATTTTAGACAACAAGAAGAAAATCATTTAATGGAAAATATATTGTATAATGAATTAGTAATGAGAGGTTACAATGTTGATGTTGGTGTAGTTGAAATAAGAGATGAAAATAAAAATAGAAAACAATTAGAAGTTGATTTTGTTTGTAATTTAGGAGATAAAAGATATTATGTACAATCAGCCTTAAATTTAGAAACAAGAGAAAAAACGATTCAAGAGGAAAGACCATTAATGAATATTAATGATAATTTTAAAAAAATTATAGTAGTTAAAGATAATATAAAGCATTGGTTTACTGAAGAGGGAATACTTGTTATTGGAATTCAAGAATTTTTACTTAATAAAAATAGTTTAAATTTATAATAATAAATGTAATAAAAAAGGAACACTTAATTTAGATGCTGGAGAATATTTTGAAATATTTAATGATTAATGTTCTTTTTTTGTTGTTCTTTTTTTAAAAATATAGTATAATTAAAAATAGATTATAGGAGATGATAAAGTGAAGAATGTCTATACTAGTATTGATATTAGTTCTAATTCAATAAAAGTAGTTGTTTGTCAATTATTTAATAACAAATTAAATTTATTAGCTGTATCATCTGTTAAATCTGAAGGAATAAATAAAGGGATAGTTACTAATATAGAATTAGCGACTAATTGTATTAAAAAAGCAATAAATGAAGTAGAAGAAATGTTAGGAATAGAAATAAAAAAAGTAATAACATCTATTCCAAGTTATGAAGTAAATTATATTTTAGCTAATGGTAAAACAACTATTGATAATGAAATAGGAGTTTTAGGTAAAGATGTTGCGAATGTATTAGAGAATTCTACTAAAAGTATTGATATAGGTAATAGAGAAATAGTTAATATAGTACCTGTTGATTTTAATCTAGATGATCAAAAAGGATTATTAGATCCTAGAGGAAGAAATGGTAACGTATTAACAGCTAGAACAATAATATCAACTGTTCCTAAAAAAAATTTGTATGGAATTATAAGTTTGTTAGAAAAATTAGGATTAGAAGTTATTGATATATCACTTAATACAGTAGGTGATATATATGCTTTAAAAAATAAAATTACAGAAAATAAAATGGGAGCAATTATAAATATTGGTTATGATGAAACAGATATAACTATTTATAATAAAAATATTGCTATTAAAAGTTCTAAAATAGATTTAGGTAGTAAAAATATAGATAATGATATATCTTATATATATAAATTAGGTTTATCAGATTCTATTAAAATAAAAGAAAAATTTGCTCTAGCACATAAAAGATATGCTGGAAAAAATAACTACTATGAAACTACTAATAAATTAGGTGAAAAAACTACTATAAATCAATTTGAAGTATCAGAAGTAGTAATGTCTAGAATAGAAGAAATACTAGTTTTAGCAAGAAAAGAGATAAATCTTTTGACAAAAAGAGAAGTTGATTATATAATAATAACTGGTGGTACTAGTAGTATGGATAACTTCAAAATAGTTGTAGATGAGGTTTTAGGATCTGTCGCCCAAGTTGGAGATATCAAAATACTAGGGATTAGAAATAATAAATATTCATCTGCTGTTGGTAATATAGTTTATTTTATTAATAAATTAAGACTTAGAAATATTGACTATAGTATGATAGATGATTATGAATATGAAGAAGAAAAAAATTTTAATGATACAATGTTAGGAAAAGTATTTGGTTACTTTTTTAAGGAGGATTAAAACATGTTTGGATTAGAAATGGATCAATTAGCAAAAATTAAAGTAATAGGTGTAGGTGGAGCAGGAAATAATGCTGTTAATAGAATGATTGAATCAGGAGTAAAAGGAGTAGAATTTATAGTTGCAAATACTGATTTTCAAGTATTATCAAAATCAAATGCTCCTACTAAAATACAAATAGGTGAAGAATTAACAAATGGATTAGGTGCCGGAGCAAATCCTGAAATAGGTAGAGAAGCTGCTTTAGAAAGTAAAGAAGAAATAAAAGCTGCCTTAGAAGGAGCTGACATGGTATTTATCACTTGTGGAATGGGTGGAGGTACTGGTACAGGTGCCGCTCCAGTAGTAGCTGCTATAGCACAAGAATTAGGTGCTTTAACAGTAGGTATTGTAACTAAGCCATTCTCATTTGAAGGAAAGAGAAGAATGGAAAATGCTCTACAAGGAATTGAAGATTTAAAGAAACATGTAGATACATTAATTGTTATTCCAAATGATAGATTAAGAGAAATTATTGATAAATCAACTTCTTTAGTAGATTCATTTAAAGAAGTAGATAATGTATTAAGACGTGGTGTACAATCAATATCAGATTTAATTGCCGTAGCCGGATTAATCAATCTAGACTTTGCTGATGTTAAAACTGTAATGGAAAACCGTGGAAATGCTTTAATTGGTATCGGTATGGGTGTTGGAGAAAATAGAGCTGTTGAAGCTGCAAAAGAAGCTGTAACAAGCCCACTTTTAGAAGCAAGTATCGATGGAGCTACTGATGCTATTATAAATGTAACAGGTGGTTCTAATTTAACATTATTTGAAGTAGAAGAAGCAGCAGAAGTAATTAGAACAAGTGCTAATACAGATATTAATACAATATTTGGAGCAGTTATTAATGAAAATTTAAATGATGAATTAATTGTTACAGTAATTGCTACAGGTTTTGATCAAAATAAAGAAGAAGTAGTCAAAGAAGAACCAAGAAGAAGTGCTGTAGTAGAAGATGATGATGAAGATGATACTGATATTCCAGCATTCTTAAGAAAAAGAGTGTTCTAATCAAAATGTAAAGTAGTTAAAAAACAGTTTACAAAAACTGTTTTTTTTGATATCATTAATATGATAGAAAAATAGAAAATAGAGGAGTTGAAAATATGTTAACAAAATGCAATCCGGGGGGGGTATTTTTAAGAAATACCAATAAAAAGAAAGGATTTACGTTAATAGAATTATTAGCAGTAATAGTGATATTAGCAATCATAGCTTTAGTCGCAGTACCAATAATACTAAATATGATATCAAAAGCAAGAAAGCAAGCTGCAATAGATTCAACATATGGATATATAGAAGCATTAGAATATAATATGGGATTAACAGATATAGGAGCAAATGGATATAACAGTAATATACAAGATGGAGAAAATATAAATATAGAAAATATATCAAGCATAAAAGTAAAAGGAAAGAAACCAGAAGAAGGAACAGTAACAATAGATAAAAGAAAAGTAACAATAGCTAATTTATGTATAAATGGATATTGGGTAGACTATGAAAAAAATGAAGCAAAAATAGATAGACCATGTACACCAGGAGTAAAAGTAATAAAAGAAATAGATACAACACAAATAAGTGCGACATTAAGTAGTATAACAATACCATATACAGCAAATGAAGAAAATATAACAGTAACAGCAGAAGTAGAAGATGAAAATGGGGATAAAGTAACAGGAACAGTAACAAATGGGGTAGTAACATTTAGTGGATTAAAAGCAGGAAAAACCTATAAATATACAATAACAGCAAGAGATACAAGTGGAAATGAGACAGTAAGCAAAGGAACAGTAGTAACAGCAAACTTTAATAATATAGATATAAATGTCGATGATGCAAATTGGACAAATAAGAAAACAATAACAATAACAACAGAAGAAAATTTAAATGGAACAGGGACAGAATTACAATATAAGATAGGTTCAGGTTCATGGACAAAATATACAGAAGCGTTTGAAATAAGTGAAAATACAACAATATATGCAAGACTAAAAAACGGAGAAAATACAAGTAATGAAGAAACACTTACAATAACAAAGATAGATACAAGTGCGCCAACAAAAGCTTCATTTACCCATACAGAAACAGATACAAGTATAACAGTAAAAGCAAGTGGAGAAGATGAAGAAAGTAAGATAGGATATTATCAATTTACAAAAGATGGAACAACATGGACAGATGTACAAACAAGTGATACATTCACATTTACAGGATTATCAGCAGGAGAAAAAGTAAATATAAAAGTAAGAGTAATAAATAATACATATAGAAATGAAGTAAATAGTAAAAACTATAAAGAAAGTGATTCAGAAGAAGTAACAATACCAAAAGCAAAACATACAGTAACATTTAAAAATGGAGATACAACAGTAGAAACAAGACAAGTAGAAGAAGATGCAGCAATAGGAACATTACCAACTAATGGAATAAATGTACCAGAAGGATATGTATTATTATGGTATACAGGAGCAAATGGAACAGGTAGTAAAATAACATCTGCAACTTTAATGGGAACAAGTAATGTAACATATTATGCATATGTAAAAGAAGCTAATATAATATGTAAAAGAGTAACTGATCCAACTAAATTACATACAGAAACATGTGATCAAACAAATGCCAACTATTGTAAGGGTGCAGGATATACAGAAGGTAGTTCAAAAGGAACAACAGTAACATATGGAAATGCTAAAGCAAAAGGATCTGCTTTAGCACCAGGAGATGCATTTGATTGTAAAGTAAGTACAACTAGTGGTTATACTGAAAGATTTTATTATGTATCAGGATTAGATGGAGATAATACGAGCGATACAAAGGTATTAATCTATTCAAGCAATGTTAAGAGTGGATCATCAAATAGCACAGCTCAAAGTTTAACTAAATGGAGTGAAAGAGATAATGTCTATGGTCCAATAACAGCAAAAACAAATTTACCAACAACTTCACAATGGAATAATGTTTCGTTAACTAGTACATCTAGAAATATTGTTAATGAGTTAGGAACTACAAAAAATGGTAGATATAATATTTCTAATCCATTTAGTTATGAAGGATATGCTGCTCGTCTATTAACATATCAAGAGGTAGTAACAGCCTGCGGTAGTGCTAAAACTCCCGAAACAACAGGTTATTTAGAAAATTGTGAATATTTAATGGAAAATACATATTTTACTAAATCTTCTTCTTCTACATATGGTTTTTGGTTAGAAACACCAGCATCTGGTAGTTTAAGTAGTGTTACTGGTGTATATTCTACTAATCGTAATATAAATTTTCTTAGTTTGGGTTTAACTACTTATTATGGAACCAGACCAGCAATAGAAGTATCTATAGATGAATTAGAATATTAAAAATAATGGTTCTTTTTATTGATACCTGAGGAAGCAATATTGTATTTGGTCGCTATTAAATAATAATAATTAAAGTTAACATATTTAGATTATTTATCATATAATGTAAAATCTAAAAACAAGATAGAATGATGGACGATTAGATTATTTAATCAAAAAGTTTATCGTTCACAAGGTGTTGATATTTCAGATAAACATATTGAAGTT
>ERZ842401.3231-NODE-3231-length-20582-cov-5.241584_pt1 | contig 20582 bp, 21 predicted proteins | sample MGYA00521270_ERZ842401 | MGnify/ENA primary metagenome ERZ842401 (study PRJEB31892, sample SAMEA3878208) | bioreactor metagenome | biome: Moose rumen | place: Sweden | collected 2011-10 | study: EMG produced TPA metagenomics assembly of the PRJEB12797 data set... | reverse complement strand
ATGCGGAATGTATGACTACGGTTGGGACAACAGTCTGCTCCGTAATGCTTGGGTATTAGCTCAAGGAGAAAGTGCTAATATTGACAAACCTGTCGATATGGAAGCTAAAATCTGGGGCTTGGAAGCCGGATTTGATATTCAGAATGATTTGCATAATACTTTGGGTGTATTCGCCTCTTATCGTAAAGGTGAATATGACCTCTCCGGCAAAGGCAAATTCCACTCATCAATCGGCTCAGAAATTGATATCGACAGCTATTTGGCCGGATTATATTATCGCTATGACCGCTACCTGGTATGGGCATTTGCCACCATCTATGGCGGTATTCAACAAGCCGAAGTTGACACAGAAGACGGCATAGCCCGATTTGATACCGATGGCATTGAATTCGGAGCCAGCATTGAGGTTGGAAGAACAATTCCGCTTGCTAATGACTTAACTTTGGACCCGAGTGTCGGTTTGTACTATACACAAGTTAACTTTGATGATGTTGATGATAATGTCGGCAAACATTATGAATGGGATGACATTAAACACCTGGAAGCCGAACTTGGCGCCAAACTTGAAAAGCAATTCGATAATGCTAAAGTTTATGTCAAACCGAGTGTAATCCGTACCTTTACCAACGGCGACAGTGTGGTCATCAGCGGTATGAACAAAGCCAACACCTACAAAGACCAAACCCTTGGTCGAGTTGAGATTGGCGGGCGTTACGGCTTTACTGATGCTCTGTCAGCCTATGCCTGGGCTAACTATACCTTCGGCTCAAGCTATGATGCGTATGCCCTCGGTGCCGGCTTGAATTATGCTTGGTAAATTATTTTCCTATCCCGGAAAATCCCATAAAAGCCAATGACAACAAAGCCGCTGTAATTAAAACTATCGGCGTGCCTTTTACAGCCTTAGGTAACGCATAGGCGGTTGCATCAATTCTTTCTCTTAGTCCGGCAAATAAAATAATTGCCAATGTAAAGCCCATGGCGTTTGCCAAGCTGAAACAAACGGAATAAAGCAGGCTGAATTGTTTTTGAATCGATAGCAAGGCAACGCCTAAAACCGCACAGTTTGTCGTAATTAACGGCAAATAAATTCCCAAAGCCTGATATAATGCCGGAGTTGTTTTCTTCATCATAATCTCAACCATCTGCACCAAAGATGCAATCACCAAAATAAACACAACTGTGTTCATAAATTCCAGTCCGTTTGGTTTCAATAATTGATAATATACCAACCACGTTGCAATACTTGATATTGTCATTACAAACATGACGGCAACGCCCATTCCGGCGGCAGTAGATATTTTTTTTGAAACTCCCAAAAATGGGCAAATTCCCAAAAATTGCGACAACACAATATTGTTAACCAGAATTGCCGAAATAAAAATCATTGTCAGACTCATTTGCTCGCTCCGGTAATTTTGTTAAATCCGATAATAAGTGCCGCTAAGGCCAAAAACGCTCCTGGTGGCATAATAAACAGCAAAATCGGATATCCGCCTTCACTGATAAAATGCCATCCCATTATTGATCCTGCACCCAAAATCTCACGAACTCCGCCTAAAAGAGACAAGGCAAAGGTAAAACCAATCCCCATGCCGACAGCATCAAGAAATGATTGGTATATGTTGTTCTTTGCTGCAAAAGCTTCAGCCCGCCCTAAAATAATGCAGTTTACTACAATCAACGGAATATAAATACCGAGTTTTGCGTGCAAATCAGGCAAATACGCTTCCATCAACAGATTGATGATTGTTACAAAAGATGCAATCATTACAATGTAGCATGGAATGCGTACTTGAGCGGGAATAACATTCTTTACGAGCGAAATAAACATATTTGACATAATCAAGACAAACATCGTTGCTAACCCCATACCCAACCCGTTACTCATTGATGTTGTAACACCGAGAGTAGGGCACATGCCGAGCATCATAACAAAGACGGGGTTTTCCTTAAATATGCCTCTGGTTAAATTTTCCACGCTCTTACTTTTCATCGTGAGTAGCTCCTGCAAACTTGTTGTACGCCGCCACAGCGTTTTTTACTGCACCGACAACGGCGCGAGAACTGATTGTCGCACCTGTAACAGCATCAATTTCGCCCCCATCCTTTTTAAGGTCAAAATTATCCGTATAAGCGTTTTTACCGACAAACTGATTGCTGAATTGCGGTTCAGTTACTTTTGTTCCCAATCCGGGGGTTTCGTTTTGTTCAACCACTTTATAACCGGTGATTGTTCCATCCATCAAAATTCCGACAATCAGTTCAATTTTTCCGCCGAAACCCTCATCACTTGAAGATTTTATGGCAACAGAGGTAATTGTTCCGTTTTCTCTAGCCGGATAGAGTTCGGTGTTACTTCCCGAAATGGTCGTTTTTTCCTCAAAGGGGTTATTATCAAATACGCCGACAATTTCTTTTATTGCTCCCAAAATATTGCCGTTTTTGGCATCATCAATCGGAGCTTTGGTCATTTTGTATACATACCCAATTGCCGCTGCCGAACATATAGCAACAATCATCAAAACCGTTACCATGTTAAAAAGAGTTGACTTTATTGGTTTCATCTTATTTTCTCCCAGTTCCGAAAATTCGCGGATGACAAACTTTGTCGATTAATGGTACAAATGCGTTCATAATTAAAATTGCAAAGGAAACCCCTTCCGGATAGGAGCCGTATTGTCTGATAACAAATGTCAGTACACCGCAACCGATTGCAAAAATTATCTTTCCGTGGCTGCTCATCGGTGATGTCGTATAATCTGTTGCCATAAAAAATGCCCCCAACAATAACCCGCCCGACAATAACTGTGTTAACGGTTCGCAGGTTGCGTTTCCGGTCAAAAACCAAAATATAATATTGAGCAACATAAAAGACCCCACATAAAAGGTCGGAATATGCCAACTTATAACTCTGTGATACAACATCCAACACAGCCCTAACAGCAGAGCTATAGCCGATATTTCTCCCATGGAACCGCCGATATTTCCCAAAAACATATCGCTGTAACTCGGCAATTTATCAGCCAGTTCAAAAAATGAGGTTCCTTTATCTGCATGTTTTAAAATACCTAAAGTTGTTGCCGATGTGGTAACATCTACATTCAAAAAATCTTTCCAGTTGGGGTTAACCCAGGTTGTCATCTGTACCGGGAATGACACAAACAAAAACACTCTTCCCGCCAACGCCGGGTTGAACAAATTTTTTCCGATACCGCCGAAAGCTGATTTAGTAACAATAATTGCTACAAAGCAACCAATTAAGATCATCCAAATCGGCATGTTGCAGGGGAGATTATACGCCAACAAAATGCCGGTAACAACGGCGGACAAGTCTGATGTGGAAGTTTGTGTCCTAAACCAATATCGACACGCGGCATACTCAAAAAATACGCATCCGGCAACCGCAGTAGCAATAGTTATTAATGCGTTTAGTCCAAAAAACACTATTGCCGCCAACCCGGCCGGAGCCAAAGCAATAATAACATCACGCATAATTGTGCGTGTATCAGTTGATGAATAAATATGAGGTGCAGTTGAAACTTTTAACATGGTTATTTCTTCTTTCTGATTTCATATTTTGCTAGTTTGCAGTAGTCTAGCAACGGAATACGGGCAGGGCATGAATATGCACAACATCCGCATTCTATGCAATCCAAAACATGTATTTTTTTTGCTTCCTGATATTGTCCGTTGCGCACAAAGTTAGTAATGGCAAAGGGTTCCAGCCCCTGAGGGCAAACCTCGACACAAGTGCCGCATCTTATGCACGGGCTGACTTGCGGAGTTACGACGGTTTCTGCTTTTAACAGCAAAATTCCCGAAGTTGTTTTTGTAACCGGAGCATCAATATTTATTCCCGCCGTTCCCATCATCGGACCGCCAAAAATCATCTTGCCGGTTTCTCCGTCTTTTTCAACCTTCTCAATCAAGTAAGAAGCCGGCGTTCCAACTCTTACTCTAAAGTTTTGCGGATGTTTAACGCCATCTCCACTTACGGTTACAATACGCTCAAACAAAGGCTTATGCTTTTGTACAGCTTCATAAATTGCAAAAGTGGTTCCCACATTTTGAACAACACAATGAACATCAATCGGCAAGCATCCGGGCGGGACCTCTCGTCCTGTAACTGCGGCAATAAGCTGTTTTTCGGCACCTTGCGGATATTTTGTTGCACAAATCTGCACATTAACGCCGACATACTCCCGTGTAACTTTTTGCAGCGCCTCTATTGCTGCCGGCTTATTCTCATCAATGGCAATAATTGCTTTTTGAATTCCTAAAGCTTTGTTCAAAATTCTGGCGCCGATAACAATTTGCTCGGCATATTCCTGCATCAAGCGGTCATCGGCAGTCAGATACGGTTCACACTCAATACCGTTTAAAATAACACAATCAGCAGTTTTGCCCTCTGGGATTTCTACTTTAATCGGCGTCGGAAAACCGGCTCCTCCCATACCGACAATGCCTGATTCTCTCAATATTTTAATAATTTCTTCCGGCGTTGCATTAATGTCTCTGATAATATCGGGTGTGCGATCAATGCTTTCTTCCCACTCATCACCTTCAACCCGAATGGTAATCATTTTTTCAAAATACCCGTTGCTTACTTCCTGATCCTCAATCTTCAGCACTTCTCCTGAAACCGAAGAATGCACGTCGGCTGAAACAATGCCGTCCAAATCTGCCAACAGGGTTCCGACTTTTACTTTATCGCCTTTCTGTACCAAAACTTTTGCCGGGGCACCGATATGTTGCCTTACCGGGATAACGACTGTCTCCGGCAGACCGGCATCGCATATCTCGACATCAGACGAAATTTTATATTTATTGGGGTGAATTCCGCCAATTCTGAATGACTTAATTTTGTTCATTTTTCTTTCCCATAAAGATAATTGCGCCGGTAGGACAGTTTGCTGCTAATTGTTCGCCGAATTCCTCGGCAGATACGGTTGATGGAATATGCGACAGATTGTTCTCAACTTTTACATCAGTGCATATTTTGGTGCATTTCATACAACCTATACATGCGGCTTTACAGTTTTTGCGCGCTTGCGCACCTTTTTGTGTATTGCTGCAGGCGACGTAAACTCTGACCCCGTTTTTGCCCATCGGTCTTATTTCAAACAGCCCCCTCGGACATATTCTGACACAAGCTCCGCACGATGTACATTTATCCGAATTAACTTGTGGCAAACCGGTAATTTTATTCAGTTCTATTGCCCCGAATGGGCAGTTGCGAACACAGTCGCCCATTCTCAAACATCCGTTAGGGCAACCGGTATTTCCAACAAAAACTCTTGATGCCAGACGACAGCTCTTAAGCCCTACATACTGAACTTTGTCAGGCGCATTTTGGCAAGTTCCGTTGCAATGCAAAACCGCGCATGTCCGTTCTTTTTCCTGGGTTTTGTAGCCCAGTCGTTCAGCAATCTTTGACATAACGTTTTTCCCGCCGACCGGACAATACAGATTAGTAAAATCATCGGCAGATGCCGCAGCACATCTGACCGCAAAATTTTGACACCCCGCACTTCCGCATGCACCACAGTTTGCCTGTGGCAATATTGCGGCAATTTCATCAACCAGCGGGTTTGTTTCAACTTTAAACTTTTTGGCTGTAAAATACAACACTACTGCCGCAACCATTGCAATTGTCGACAGTATAACCACATTATATAAAATCAAGCTTGTCATCATTATAAATCTATATGTTATCGATGGCTGTAAAATAGCACATTTTTTGCTTAATAAAAGAGATTTTTTATATTTATCTTATTCTTATTTGAAACGTTTTCTTAAAGTATTTTCTAAAAATAAATAAAACAATATAATAAATACCGAGTGAAAACAATGAAAGTGCCGCACAAATTATCTCATCTGCAGTTGATATATATGTGCAAAACATTGTTGCCAGCACAACCAACAATGGCAGAATATATCCCCAAAATGCGGCATAGAACGCTTGCATTCCGCTGATAACTATTTCAATTTTTTGCCCGACGGCATATTTTGTGCCGTCATCGACTTGCAACATAACCTCATGTTGTTCGGCAATTTGTCCGCATGCAGCCTTAAGCGCACAGTTTCCGCAGGCCTCATTGCGCTCAAAACTTGCTTTAATCTTGTTTTCGATGACAGATGTTATGATGGCTGTATGAACAATTTCGCTCATTTTATACCCAATTTTTGTGCAGCCTCGGATATAACCGGTACAACATTTTTATTTTCGTCTTTGATAAACATTATTGTTGCCAACCCGTGTTTAACAACAAAACTTTTAGCTTTTTCTTCACCCATGGCCATAATAGCGGTAGCCAAACCATCAGCTGTCATGCAGTTTTTATGAAAAACGGTAACCGAGACCAAATTGTGTTCCACCGGATATCCTGTTTGCGGATTAATTGTGTGAGAATACTGTTTGTCATCAATATAAAAGAAGTTACGATAATCACCGGAAGTCGCCACTGCATAGTCTTTTAATGTAACCACAAAAGAATTGTCATTTCCCTCGTTTGTTGGAGTAGCAATACCTATATTCCAACCATTAATCACATCTGATTTTGCTCCTGAAGCCACCACTTCGCCCCCGACTTCAACCACAAAATCCTTGTATCCTGATTTTTTCAGCAAAGCAGCCAGTCTGTCAACCCCGTATCCTTTTGCAATAGCTGATAAATTTAATGTTGTTTCATCATATTTTTTGCGCAGACGCCTAAAATCATTACTGAATTGAATTTTATTAAATCCCGTGGTTTTCAAAATTTCTTTAATATCTCCTTCATCGGGGAGTTTTTGAATTGAGCCCTTGGTTCCGAAACCCCACAAATCAATCAGTCGAGCAGTTGTCGGATCAAAAGCTCCGCCACTTATTTTATATATTTCATATGCATTTTTTAAAAGCAGACTCATTTCCGGTGAAAGGTCAATCCATTTTCCAGCCGGCTGACGATTAATTTCCGAAATTTCCGAGCTCATCTCAAATACGGACATTTCAGCGTTTACTTTTGCCAGTTCTTCTTTTACTTCACGCTGTAACAGCCGATTTTCATGTTTGGCTCTGACCTTAATGTTATAAAAAGTGCCGAAAACCTGACCGTTGACAACTTGGTAATCACTCTTCTGAGCTGCGCAGTACCATACGGTTGCAGCGCAGACCGAAAATAAAATGAAATATTTTAAAATACGCATCACTTTTATATTCCGAAATTAGTAATTATTTTATTTTTATGTATTATACATTGTAACAATAGTACTCATTTTTTTCGAAAGGCAAGTCATTATGAAAGAATATTTCAAAATTCTCAAGCAAAAAGTAAAAAAAACGTCATCACAAGTGAAAAAGAGTAAGATTCTAACTTCATCGGCCCAAAAAATAAAATCGCTTAAGAACGGTAAAGCAACCGAATACTCTAAAAAAGGAATTAAATACACCGCGTCTTTAAGTCGTAAAATTTATGCAAAAACCTGTAACTTATTCAATGTTTACGGTACTAAACTCGGTAAAATTGGTATAAAAGCACATTGGATAAGCTGGATTGGTTTTGGCATAGGTGTTTTTGCTGTCAATTTTTTAGCTTTGGAAATGTATGGTTGGGCGCTTATTGCCATATTGCTCAATCGTGTTTGTGATGGACTTGACGGAGCAATTGCTCGTTCTACAAAAATCACCAATTTTGGTGTTTTTCTTGATGCCACGCTTGATTATATTTTTTATGGCGGCGTTATCTGGGGTTTTGCTTTGGCTGACAACTACAACGCAGCTTCGGCATGTTTCTTAATGTTTGGTTTTACCGCAGCGGCATGTGCCATGTTGTCATACTCGGTAATAGCCTACAAAATAAATTCTCAGCAATCGCTCAATCTGGACAATTCCCCGTTTTATCTAGGCGGTGTTGCCCAAGGTTCTGAGACACTGGTCGTCTTGATTTTGCTCTGCCTGTTTCCAAATACCTTTGTTCCGTTGGCAATTATCTTTGGTATTTTATCATTAATCAAGGCCTTCAGTGTCATTGTTGCCGCTTATTACAACTTTGTTATTATGGCTAAAAAATAATATGTTTAGAAAGATTGCTTTGATATTATTACTTTGTCTCATATCCGCTCGTTCATGGGGCGGATATGAGCTGTCTACCTCATATGGCAAAGCGATTCTGTCTGTTATTGAAAACGAGCTTGAATATAATGTCAATCTAAGCATAATTCCAAATAAAGATTGGTATATATACTCACACCAAGCCGGAGAATTCGGCTTGCCGGCACAAATTGAGTGGAATCTGAAAAACAATGTTTTGGCAACTGAAGAGTGGAGCGAAGGCGAGGACATAATGTACCAGGGGTTCAGTGTTAACGTTTATCGTTCTCCGGCCTCCTATAATGCCACCATATACAAGAACAGCTCTGAACTTCCGTCCTTTGATTTGTTATGGATGGCATGTAAAGACGAATGTATTCCCGAAAAAATCCATTTTGATTTTGAATATGAAAGTTTTTCTCCAATTGAAGAAAAGACGCATATTCCCGCTAACATCAAATCTGAAATGTCATTTATCGGTGCGTTGATGTTTGCATTTTTGGGCGGAATAATCCTCAATCTTATGCCGTGTGTTTTTCCTGTTTTGTTTATCAAAATAATCGGTATTGTGCAGGACAAAACCCGCCGTCGTCGCATAATTGATGCGTTCTGCTATCTTGCCGGTGTTATGACTTGCTTTTTGGTAATTGCCGGAGTTCTGCAATTGCTTAAACAACAAGGAACAGCTATTGGTTGGGGGTTTCAACTGCAATCCCCATGGTTCGTTGCTACCATGGCTGTAGTGTTTTTTGTATTGTTTTTATCATTCTTAGATATAATAAACTTTAACATTCCGTTGCATTACCGCTTTTCCGGTCCTTTTTTAACCGGCTTGGTTGCGGTATTGGTCGCCAGTCCGTGCACGGCACCGTTTATGGGTGCGGCAATCGGCTGGATATTGACGGCAGATGTGCACACCTATATCTTTTATGGTGTATTTGCCGCACTTGGTTTGGGGTATGCTTTGCCGTTTTTCTGTGCCGAATTTTTCCCGCACATTATGCAAAAAATTCTTCCTCGTCCGGGCAAATGGATGTTATGGCTCAAACGTGCTTTTGCCGTTCCCATGTTGCTCACTTGCATTTGGTTACTATGGGTTTTATGGGGTAATGTTTCGGCTCGCCTCGGACCATGGCAGGAATATAATCAAACTAAAATTGAAAATCTGACCTCAAAAGGCGAAAAGGTGTTTATTGATTTTACGGCAAAATGGTGCATAACTTGCCTGGTTAACGAAAGAGCTGTACTTAATACTGATAAATTTATTGGTTTTGCCCAAGAAAATAATATTCATCTCTTCAGAGCTGACTGGACAAACCGCAATGCCGAGATTACTGCCGCCCTTTCTCAATATAACCGTGGCAGCGTTCCTCTTTACATATACTATGGAACTGACGGACAATATCAAATTTTGCCTCAAATACTGACGTTTAGGGGCATAAGCAAAGTTTTACGTTGATTATTTACAAATAATGCCACCGCCCAACACGACATCGCCGTCATAAAAGACTACGGACTGTCCCGGTGCAATGGCTTTTTGCATATTTTCAAATTCAACCAAGGCCTTGTCTTGTTCAATCATACTGATTGTTGCCGGAGTTGGTACTTGTGATGACCTGATCCGAGCTGAAACTTTACGCGGAGATTCAAGACCTTCTATAGCTAACCAAGATAAATTGGAGCAGGTTAGGGAGCCTTTTAATGTTTCATCATCAAAACCGAGAATGACCTCATTTTTGTCTTTATTGATTCCAATGACGTACAAAGGTTTTTCTGCCGAAACTCCCATGCCTCGGCGCTGTCCGATTGTGAAATGCCAAAAACCCTGATGTTTGCCCAAAACTTTACCGTTCTTATCAACAAAATTGCCTTCCTGCGGCTCGTTTTGTAGGATATCATTAATATCACCGGAATAAAAATCCTGGCTGTCAGCCTTGTCGGCAACTTCTAACCCCGCCAATTTGGCAAATTTTCGTACTTCTGCCTTTGTATATTGTCCTAAAGGCAACAAAATCCTTGCCAACTGTTCTTGTTGCAGGCGATAGAGAAAATATGATTGGTCTTTCTTATAATCCACACCACGCAAAATCCGATAACGTTGATTGTTTTCATCAAAGTCAAGGCGCGCATAGTGTCCGGTGGCAAATTTATCAAATTCAATCCCGTTCGCGCGTGCGGTATTGGGCAGAGCATCAAATTTTATGGTTGCGTTACACCAAACACACGGGTTAGGGGTGCGCCCGCTCATATATTCGGTCTTAAAATTATGCAAAACAATTTTCTTATATTCATCGGAACAGTCAAAAACATAATATGGAATATCAAGCTGTTTACAAATTTTGCGAGCAGTCTCAATGTCTTGTTCTTCATGCGGGCTAAAACAAGAATCTGCACTTCCGTTGCCGTGAAAATTGGTATTTTTATCCCAAATAGACATGGTTGCGCCGATGATCTCATGTCCGGCTTGTTTTAACAAATAGGCCGTTGCCGAAGAATCAACTCCACCACTCAAACCGACCAAAATCTTCATTTACAATCCTCAAAAAGTTATTTATTTGCAGATTATGGCGTTAAATTTGTCAATAATCAAGAAAATTTTAATTTTTATGGTTGTATAACTAAATAAAATATGGTACTCTAGATTTAGACAAAAAATGACAATAAAGCAGGTGCAACATGGGTAATATTTATTACAGGGATACAAGCGGTTATGGTGCCAGACCTCCTTATGGTGCCAGACCTCGTTACGGAGAGAGAAATAGTTACGAAAGCCCGAGACAACGTCGAGAGAGAGAAGAGGCGGAATTTTTGCGACGTATGGAAGAAGCAAAAAACAAGCCTGTTAACGCCGAAAAAGCAAGCGGACCGCAAACGGTTACCGTCGACTTGGATAAGAGAATGGGAATATTGGAAAGAAAAGCCCATGCTCGCATGAGTGAAATCTACCGTGCTGCTGCTGAATATATTGAAAAGGGTGAAGATATTTATCTTAAAAGATTGAAAATCATCTGTGAGCAATTTGACGCTGATCATCCGAATCATTTTTCTGCTCCCGCCAAGAGTTATATTGCATCAAATTCGCACAAAATATTTGGCTCTAACTCGAAAAAAGAAGTCCAAAATCTTGCTCAAAAAATGCTTGATACTCGTCGTGATCTTGAAGTCAAAAATATCCTGAAAATACACCAAGCTAACGATCCGGAAAATACGGTTGCTCAATATCTGAAAGATAAATCACCTGAAGAACGCTTTCATAGTATAAAATCAATGCTCGGAGCATTTAAGAACTCCCCAAAACCGGAATATCAAGAAGCATTTAACAAAATTCTTGCCCCTTACGGATATAAGATTGTCAAAATTGAAAATCGAGAAACTCCGCTTGAGGCTCGTCAGGTTGTTCGTGCTGCTTTTGACGGAAACCTAAAAATTCCTACAGAAGAAGATACTCAAAAAGGTGTTGGATATTCTCAAGGATATCAAGACTTTTTGAGTGGCAAAATCAAAAGCGGATCTCCGGCTAAATACAATTTTGATACCAAGTTGTTCAAAGCTCTTGAGATGTGTGATAACACGGAAAAACTCGGTTCTCCCATAAGAGAGGCTATTCGCAAACAACGTTTACCGCAAGAGGTGGTTGACAATCTGTCGCTTTCTGATGCCGCCCACTTGCTCCATCAAAGCAGATATCCGCATCGTTCTCCGCAGCCTGAAGAAACAATTTCTTTCCAAGCCATTGATCCGAACCGCGATGAAGGCTTAAGAAACCAATTTTGGAAAGGTATTGCCACAGACAAGGCAAAAACCAGAGTTTTGCAGGAAACTCTCGCTAAAAAAGGCGTAAGCAAAGAATATATTGCGTTCATGATGGAATCTATCCGTGAAAACGGTGTCCCTAATCCAACAATTCCCGATGATATGCATTTTGACGGTCCAATTCCGACAATCTCTCTGCATCACAAATTTTATATTCGGGATGCTGCTTTCCATAAAGATATGATGAAGGTTGATGATGAGCAGAACTATGAAATTGTTATTGACTACCCTAAACAAAAAACTCACGAAGAGCTCAAACACGGTGCTGACTGTACCACCCCTGACGGCAAATATGCATATCGACTTGTTTATGCTGATGACGGTGCCGGTAGAGATGCTTTTATCAGCGACGGGCTTGAAACCATCACAACACCAACTCAAGACACCAACCGTTTGACCTATAATCGTTTATCTCAAAAAGGAGATCGTGAATAGCCATGAAAGATGTTGTAGAAGCGTTGCGTAACAGCAAAAAGGTTTTTCTCGGCTCTAAAGCCGATGTTCACCACAATATAGATGCCCGAAAATATCTGGCCGAGGAGGGGATGGCTGTATTCCCCGACGAGTTTTTCTCTCTTGTTAAATATATAAACGGCATGCGCGATGATGCTGCTCAAATTTACGGTATTTTGCCGGAAGGGAATGATTTTGGGCTTGAAGATGCCGTCAGAGAAAACGAACGCCTCGGTCGGCACGATATGGACAAGGTTTCGGTTTTGGGCAGCACGATTTTTGATTATTTGGTATATGACCATACCGACAAACAATATCAACTCCGCGACCGTGAAACCGATGAAATTTCCGAGTGTTTTTCATCTTTGCCCCAGGCTTTACGAAGAATTTTTAAAGTTTAGACAATTTTTTTGTCAAAAAGTGTTGACATCAAGGCGAAATGTGGTATACTGCACTTCGCTTTTTATGTTTGAGATATTATTTACCCTCTAAAATTTAGTATTATGATACTCAATGGAATGATCGTTAACATCGTCAAAGGTGATGTTGCTGCTATTGAAGCTGATGCTTATGTTGTACCTCAGTACTGTAACAAACTGAGCCTCACCGGCGTTTCGGCCCGTATGATTAACACCGATTGTTATGCCGCCGTCAATGCTTATGAAGAATCAGTCAAGCATCATGCCAACCCCTTTGGCTATGCCATGCCGGTCAAAACCGATGGTGAAAAGGTTGCTCTTCTGATTCACTCCGTCGTTCTGGGTATGCCCAAGAAAACGGACGAGGACAAAAAGAGAGTGTTTCACAACGTCCAGCTGGCCACCTACGCCGCGCTTATCTGTGCCGAAAAACACGGAGTTAAGCACCTGGTGTTGCCCGCGCTTTGCACCGGCTCTACCGGAAGTATGACTTACTTTGACTCAGCCCGCGCTATCCTGTCGGCTTTGTCGGTTTGTCCTACCCCCCAGAGTGTCAGAAATGTTACCATCGCGATTTTGCATTCCAACAGAGCTTACGACTTGTTTGTCGGTGGTACCAGGAACTGGTTGCACAATCGTCCGTACTTCATCAACCAGGACTACAAGTCCATGATGGACTACCAGAAAGTGATGGGAAAAGAGTGTTAGGCGAAGAGAGCTACGGTTTTATCCGTGGCTCTCTTGCTTTTTAAAAACAATCTGCTATGTTGGGAGCAGGAGAAAATAATGAAATTTTTGCTTTTATCATGTTGCGCTCCTTGTTCTTGCGCCGTAATTGAAAAACTTGCCTCTGAGCGAGCTGATTTTGCGGTAGTATTTTACAATCCCAACATTTTCCCTCAAGCCGAATATCTGAAACGCCGTGATGAAAACGAGCGTGTTTGTCGTCATTACGGAGTAGGGTTTGTTGAGCTCGAATATGACAACGAACGTTGGTGTTCTCTTACACAAGGTCTTGAAAACGAACCTGAGCGAGGCCGCCGCTGCGACATTTGCTTTGAAATGCGCCTTAAACGCGTTATGGAATACGCAAAGTCTAAAGGTTTTGATGCCGTTGCATCAGTTTTGGGAGCTTCCCGTTGGAAAGACCTTGACCAGGTCAATCGCGCCGCTCGCCGGGCTTCAGAACAAACGGGTGTACCATACATTGAAATTGAGGCCCGCAAAGGCGGTATGCAGGAACGCCGTCTCAATCTTATTAAAGAGCTTGCCCTCTACAACCAGCGTTATTGCGGCTGCAAACCCGTAAAAGATTAAAATTCTTCTTGCATCTTCATCTTAAAAAGTATATAACTCGTCCTACAAATATATTATGAACAGATTATGAAGAAGAATTTCTACGTATTCCGTCATGGCCAAACGGACATGAATGCGAATAACATTTGGCAGGGTGCGCAGATTAATGTTACCTTAAACGAAACGGGCAAACAACAGGCTCTTGAACTTGGAAAAAAATTATTGCCGCTTGGCATTGAGGTTATATATTCGTCTAACCTTCGTCGTGCAATACAGACCGCTATGCTGGTCAATCAAAGCCTTGACGTTGCCACTTTCATACATGGTGATTTGCGTGAGTGCAATTTTGGAGAAGCCGAGGGTTATACCTTCAGTGAGTTGGAAGAAATGTACCCGCAGACTGTGCATGATGTTTTGTATCCCACCCCTCAAACCTGGCATACAAAATTTCCCGGCGCAAACAGCGAAAGCAAAAAAGAGGTGTACCAACGTGTCAGCTCGGCAATGTTGAGCATTGCTCACAAAGATAACAGCACGAACATCGGTATATCAACCCATGGTGGTGTCTTATCGGCACTTCTTGCCGGTCTTGAGTCCTATGGCACACCTATTCCCAACTGTTGCGTTGCCCATGTTGTATATGATGATACAACGGATAGTCTATCATTTGTAGAGATGTTATAACTCAAAAAAAGAGCGTATGTTTCAGAAACATACGCTCTTTTTGTTACGTTTAATAAGGTTTGACAACATAATCTCATATATGTAATAATATAATATATGGCAAAGGAGAAAAAGGTTGAAGATATTTGACCTGAAAATATTTAAAATTAGTGGTCTGCAACATACGCCTTTTATGCCTGTTCGCAGCGTTTTTCACAAAGACTCGCACCAACTTGGACGTTCAATGATAGAAATGCTCAGCGTTTTGGGCATAATTGGTGTTTTGTCAGTCGCCGGAATTGCCGGTTACACACAGGCAATGCATCAATGGCGGCTGAACAAACAGGCTGACCAATTTTTTCAAATTCTTTCCGGCGCTTGGCAATATATGTACCAAATATATCCTACCACCAACGGACACACCAAAGTAACTAAGTTATTTTATGCCGCTGGCGTAATCCCACGGGATATGAAAAAAACTAATAATGAAGACTATTTTTATGATGCTTTTAACAACCAATCATACATATACTGCCAAATCGACGGTGGAAACTTTTGTGGTATGCCGATCAGCATTAAAAATGCGGCTGCCTCACAATGCCGTAATATTTTGAATATGGCCAAAGGTTTTCATCCCTTTTTATGGTTGATTGAAGTCAACGATACTTCCGGCGGCGGAAGTTATTCCGGCCACACCTATGGCGATGGTTGGTGTACAGCCGCACGTCGTCAGGCTGGTACTTGTCTTGAAAATTTGAGCATTTCCAGAATGAATAGCATTTGTCGCACCTGCGACCGCAACCCCGGCAAGACTTGTAATGTTTACATTTTGTGGAAAAAAACAAAATAAAAAACCTCCCTTTTTGGGAGGTTTCTTTTTGGCTCCGGCTGTCGGATGGTGTCGCACGGCACAAAGTACCGGCTCCTCCACTGCGCTCATTCGCTATTGCTCACCGGCGCGCTCCCGCCCGCCTTTCGCTTGTAGTCAAACCAACTTCTCGTTGGTTCAAATCCGAACCGTCAACACACAGCAAAAAACCACCCATAAAGGGTGGTTTTCTTTTTGGCTCCGGCTGTCGGATTCGAACCAACGACCAATCGGTTAACAGCCGATTGCTCTACCGCTGAGCTAAGCCGGAATAAAAATTATTGGAGGCCGGTACCGGAATCGAACCGATATAGAAGGATTTGCAGTCCTCTGCATAACCACTCTGCCAACCGGCCTTACCGTCTCGAGCGCTTCAGCGAGTACTATATATACAACCTTTTTTTATCTCGTCAATAACTTTTTTTGCATAAAATCTAAAAATGTGTTTTTTTTGCACAGTTTTGATTTATCATCAACGACATACAAATATTGAAAGGTGTACAAAATGAAGATAGCAATAGCATCTGACCATGGCGGTTTTGACTTGAAAGAACAAATTCAAAAGCATTTTGCTTCTTTGAAAAGAGATATTATCGATCTCGGAACATATTCTGCCGATTCTTGCGATTATCCCGACTTTGCCCATAAAATGGTGGAATATATTTTGCAAGATCAGACTGATTTAGGGATTTTAATCTGTGGTACCGGCGTCGGCATCTCAATTGCTGCCAATCGCTTTAAGGGCATCAGAGCTGCCATTTTATACGACGATTTCACCGCTGAGATGGCAAAAAAGCACAATAATGCCAATATAATGGTTTTCGGCGGTCGCACCATGAAGCTCGAGGATGTTCTTCGTCGTATTGATATCTTTCTTAACACCGAGTTTGAGGGCGGTCGCCATAACAACCGCTTGATTAAAATTGAGGAGGGGATTTAGCAATGGATTTTGAACAAAAACTGTCCGTCGAAGATAATGAGATTTTTTCTGCCATTAATGAGGAGCTCAACCGCCAACAAAACCAAATTGAATTGATTGCCTCCGAAAACATTGTTTCTCGCGCTGTACTCGAGGCTCAAGGTTCAATTTTAACCAACAAATATGCCGAAGGCTATCCGGCACGTCGTTACTATGGCGGATGTGAATTTGTTGATAAAGTCGAAAATTTAGCCATTGATAGAGCAAAACAGCTGTTCGGATGCCAGTATGCTAATGTCCAGCCTCATTCCGGCTCACAGGCAAATATGGCGGTTTATGTGGCTCTTCTTAAAGCCGGTGATACCATACTCGGCATGTCTTTGGATGCCGGCGGACACTTGACCCACGGTGCCAAAGTTTCCATTTCCGGCAAATGGCTAAATTCTGTCGCTTACGGAGTACGTCAACAAGATGGTCTGATTGACTACGATCAGGTGGAACAACTTGCTCGTGAACATCAGCCCAAATTGATTATTGCCGGAGGTTCGGCCTATCCTCGAAAAATAGATTTTGCCCGTTTCCGCAAAATTGCCGACAGTGTAGGGGCTTATCTCATGGTTGATATGGCTCATTTTGCCGGTCTGGTTGCCGCCCAACTTTTGCCTAGTCCGTTAGATTATGCAGATGTTGTAACCACCACCACCCACAAAACCTTGCGAGGTCCTCGCGGCGGCATGATTTTGACCAACAATGAAGACATTGCCAAAAAGATAAACTCTGCGGTATTTCCGGGTATACAGGGCGGTCCGCTTGAGCACGTTATTGCCGCTAAAGCCGTCTGCTTTAAGGAAGATTTGACCCCGCAGTTCAAACAATATGCAACCAACGTTATAAACAATGCCAAAGTTTTGGGTGAAACCTTAAAAAAACGCGGTTTAGAACTTGTTTCCGGTGGAACGGATACGCATTTGCTACTGGTTGACTTGCGTCCCAAGGGGTTGACAGGAGATATTGTCGCGCAAACCTTGGAAACAGCTAACATAACCTGCAACAAAAACGCTATTCCGTTTGATCCGCAACCGCCTAAGGTAACTTCCGGCATCAGGGTAGGGAGCCCGGCCGGCACGACCAGAGGCTTTGGAGCCAAAGAATTTGAACAAATTGGCAACTGGATTGGTGATGTTGTAGATGCTATGTCGGCAGGTGATGCCAACGCCACGGTTGCTAAAGTAAAACAAGAGGTTGTCGCCTTGTGTGCAAAATTTCCGATTTATAAGGATTAAAAAAGCACTTGACTATTGCGTTTATTTGCAATATTTTCTACCAACGTTAAAGGCATCGGATCCTTAGCTCAGTTGGTTAGCTCAACGAATAAAAAGCTGCCTGATGGCAGGTTTTTAGAGGCGAGGCGAAACGCAGTTAGGTTGAAAACGAAGCGACAGCGAGTTTTAAAGCGTTACGAGTGAGCGACAGGCGCGTGGTTAATGAAGCAAAGCCGAATTTTACGAAGCAACTCGGGACCCGCTCTTATTATTGTAGAGATAAAATTTGCAAAATATTGCAAGTAGACATATATTTATGGATCCTTAGCTCAGTTGGTTAGAGCGGGCCGCTCATAACGGTCTGGTCGCCTGTTCGAGTCAGGCAGGATCCACCATAAAAGAGGAATGATACTTGTCATTCCTTTTTTTGTTTTAAAATCAAAATTAATTATCAAAAATTTTATACCCTCTCAAACCGCCTTGTTTAGTGCACTTTTGCAAACTAACCAAACCACCGCCGACAATAATTTTTCGAGATTGGTTTGTGCAAGTATCTTTTTTCTTTGCCGGATTTTAGAAATTTTTCCCTCTTTTTTTTGAAAATAGATACTTTTGGTATGTCCGACACACACCTCTAACTACTTGAAAATGCATACTTTCAATTTGTCATCTTTCAAGACTTATTTGCAAGCGCAAATAAGTCGCTATTGCAAATTCAAACCCCATTTTGTAGAATAACAAAATACAATCTTATTGCTTTTTTAAGATTCTTTTTTTATACTCGATTGCGTTGGGATAGCCCAATACCCAACAGGACATTGTCAGTCCAATCGCTATGGGCAGATAAATAGCTTTTGTATTACATTGTTAATGCAAAGGAAGATTGCCATATTATTGGGCATCTCACCGTAACGGGTGGATGCCAGTGAATAAGGCATTACCCAAATAGCTGGGCTACTTATCATAGCGATTGTAGTGACAACGTCCACCCACCTGCAAAGGTGGGTGAAATCATTTGGGATGTTAGGTAGTTCAAATTGAGTAAAACTTGTGCTTTTTTAGGCAATGATTATGATTTTATGAGCGGACGGAAACGCATACGCCGGCCTAAGCCCGAATTAAAAGAAAAAATCAAAGCACAAATTATCAACTTAATTGAAAATGAAAATGTCGATACTTTTCTTGTCGGCGAAATCGGCGGTTATGAAGAAGATGCCTACGATACGGTTTTAGAGGTTTTCAAAAACTATCCCGATATACATATCACTCTTGTTGTCTCCAAAACATCTGAACTTCATGACATCGGGATTGACGGTAGCGGCATTATTCATCAGCGAAGATTTTGCCACGATTGGATTTATCCGTACAAGTCTGCAGTCGGTTACAAACGTTGGTGTATTGTGCATCGTAACCGCTTTATTATAGAAAATACCGATTTTATTATTGCCTACAATGAGTATAAAGGCCGCGCTTACGAATTTTGCAAACAAGCGAAAAACAAAGGCGTTACAGTCATTGAATTGGCTAAGAAATAATCAGCTTATATCATTTTAATAAAAGTCAGGTCATCGGTTGCGGGATTATATTCTATTTGCGCCACACAGCAGTTCGGCAAACCGACACCGTAAGACTTTAGCCCCGCCAACAACGACGACATCACGCCGCCGTGGGTGGAAATACCGATAACCTTGCATGGCGAAGTATGCGCTATTTGCAAAAGTGCCGCATTAACGCGGTTGAACACCTGATGCTTACTCTCGGCATCATCTCCTGGATATTTGCTGTCCCAAGTTGTCGGTGTCGGATAAAGAACATCATGCATCAACTGTGGCCACTTGGCATCGATTTCATCCATGGTATGTCCCTCAGCCTCACCAAAACAACATTCGTGGAAAGCATCTTCCAATTCCAACGGCACTTGCAACAGTTTGTTGGCGATTTCGGCAGTATATTTGGCACGCAGAAACGGCGAAGAATAAATCTTTTCAATGCCGCAAAGCGCAAGTTTTTGCCCGAGCTCAGCCGCTTGTTCACGTCCGCGATCGTTCAAATTCGGATTTGAGTGAGTGCCTTGCCAGACTTTCTTAACATTAAGTTCGGTCTCGCCGTGGCGAAATACATAAAAAATCTTTTTCATCAGTCCTATACTTTCGTTTGTCTTTAGCCGACTTATATCATCCACCGCATTATATTTCAACGAAATTTTTTGTTTCATTTTTATTTTTTTTGCGGATATATTGACAATTGTACTGATATTTGATTAATTCGGTAAGGAGGATCGATCCATGACAGGCATTGAATATATAAAAAAGTCCGTTTCTGAACTCTTGGGGAATGGTTTTGGCGGACATGACGATAAACATGTTTTTCGCGTTTATAATACAGCTATGAATTTTTGTAATGAAATTCCCGAGGCTAATCGTGATTTAGTTGCGGCATCTGCCTTATTACATGATTGTGATGATTATAAATTATTCGGGGAAGAATCTGCACGATTACTAACAAACACCCGTCGTATATTGGCGGGCTCCGGATTTGACGATGTTTTCTCAAACAAATGTGTAGAAATTATAAAAACAATTGGGTATAGCAAACGCTTAAATGGTGTCATGCCTGATTGTATAGAAGGCAAAATTGTTTCTGATGCAGATATGGCTGATGCAACCGGTTTAATTGGCGTTATTCGTTGTATTGAATATCGCGCCTATCGCTCTCATGGCGGAGAACCTTTTTTTGATCCCGATTATCTACCGATAGAAATGGATGCCCAAAAATATAAGCAAATAAAGTCTTGTCCGATTGTGAACCATTTTTT
>ERZ842401.3230-NODE-3230-length-20584-cov-4.416922_pt1 | contig 20584 bp, 16 predicted proteins | sample MGYA00521270_ERZ842401 | MGnify/ENA primary metagenome ERZ842401 (study PRJEB31892, sample SAMEA3878208) | bioreactor metagenome | biome: Moose rumen | place: Sweden | collected 2011-10 | study: EMG produced TPA metagenomics assembly of the PRJEB12797 data set... | reverse complement strand
CCGCAGCGCGGACTGCGCCAATCTGGACAAGAACGCCAAGGGCGAGGTAGAAAGCCTTATCAATCTGGAGAAGTGGCTCCGCAAGGAGCTGGCCTCCTACCAGAACGGACAGATCCTCCAGAGCGACGGCAGCTGGTGCCGGACGGAATACGCGGTGAAGGACCGGCAGGGGAAGCCCTACCGCAAGGCCGTGGAGGCCATGGTGACCTACGCCGTGTTCCCCGTGCCGCCCCAGGAGCAGATGCTCTACCAGATGCTGCAGCAGACCCAGGCCAGGGCCTTCGGGGGCATGGGCTTGCTGGGGGGCCTGATGGGCGGCCGGATGAACGCCGTGCAGCCGCCCCAGCCCAAGCTGCGGTGGATCGCCCAGTACGTGCTGGAGGTCTCCGCCGCCGAGGGGGCGTTCCCCCGGGCCATGGAGGTCCTGGAGCAGGTGCGCAGGACCATCCAGCCCCTGCCGCTGTTCCACCAGGAGACCGAGCGGCTGCGGCAGCAGATCCTCCTGATGGCCCAGCAGGAGAGCGGGGCCATCAACGACGCACTGAGCCAGATGAACCGGGACCGGATGGCTTCCTGGGACCGGCAGCAGAATATCATCCAGAGCACCCACGAGTACACCACCGGCGTCATGCGGCAGATGCAGCAGGATAACGCCGCCACCATGGACCGGGTGAACAATCTCCGGTCCGAGGCCATCCGTGGGGTGAACACGTACTATACCGCCGCCGGCGGCCCGGGAGACCCCCAGGTGGTGGAGGCGGATATCGGCTGGGACCACGTGTACCAGAACACCCAGCACCCGGACTGGTACGCCGCCTCCACCGGGGAGGCACCCCTGGAGTTCGGGGTGGACTATGAGGAGCTCAAGCAGACCCACGGGGACTACTGAGCGACGGAGGGAGAGACGACCATGAAGTACTACGTTGCCTCTGACATTCACAGCTTTTATTCCATTTTCCGGCAGGCCCTGGAGCAGGCCGGATACTTCGATGACCCGGAGCCCCATCAGCTCCTGCTGCTGGGGGACTACCTGGACCGGGGACCGGAGCCTTTGGAGACCATCGCCTTCCTCCAGGAGGAGCTGGCCAAGGGGAAGCTGCTGATGATCCGGGGCAACCATGAGGACCTTTACCAGCTGCTGGTCACCGAGGACCACGGGTTTCCCTTCCGGCACCACCTGCACAACGGCACCTACGAGACGGCGCTGAAGCTCACCGGCTACCCCGAGGACGAGGCCCTGGAGCACCGGAGGACCTTCTGCGAGAAGGCCATCCATACGGACTTCTACCAGAAGCTGCTGCCGGAGATGATGAACTACTACGAGACCCCCCACTACGTGTTCGTCCACGGGTGGGTGCCCTGCGAGATCCTGGGGGAGAAGAGCGTGGCCTTCATGGAGAACTGGCGGGAGGCCGACTGCCTGGACTGGGACCGTGCCCGGTGGATCAACGGCATGGCGGCGGCCAGGCAGATGACCGTGCCCGGGAAGACCGTGGTGTGCGGCCACTGGCACACCTCCTACGGCCACAGCAAGCTGGAGGGCAAGGGCTCCGAGTTCGGGGAGGACGCCGACTTCAGTCCCTACGAGGCCCCGGGCGTGCTGGCCATCGACGCCTGTACGTGCCACAGCCACCGGGTGAACGTGGTGATCCTCGAAGACTGAGAACAGCCCCCGCAGGGGTGAATATTCTTGACAATACGTGAAAATGCAGGGCCCGGAGGAACCTTTTTCTCCGGGCTTTTGTGTATTTTACACAATTACTGTCAGGATTTATTGAATTGTATATTTCGCGTGAATCGACTATAATGGAAATCATGGGGCAGTATGCCCTGGCTTTGCCGTACCCTTTTCGGGGGTACCGAAGGGAGGAAGGACCATGGCCGAGGAAAGAAAAGTCCCCGCGGGCACGGAACGCTTTGTGCTGCGCCGGGCCGCCGGCGCCTGCTGGCTGGTGGACGTGGTCCAGGAGGGAGCGGCCTACCGGGCGCCCATCCGGCTCAACGGGACGGGAGGGCTTCTGTGGGAGGGCTTCTGCCGTGGCGCCTCCGAGGAGGAGATGGCCCAGGCGCTGGCCGGGGAGGGAGAGGTCTCTCCCGAAGAGGCGCTGGAGGACGTAAGGACCTTTTTCGGGGAGCTGCGACGGCTCCTCTAAAACGGGAAAACGGGATGGGGTAGACCATGAACGTATTGATGATCGGCGGATCCAACAGCCTGATGAACGCCCTGATCAAAAAAATGAATAAGGAAGGCCACCGGGTGTCGCTGCTCTCCGGCAGCCAGTACCAGTCGGCGCCCTACGAGCGGGTGTTCGAGCGGTACGACTTCGGCTATGACAGCACCAGCCTGACGGAGGTCTTTGAGAGTGTGTCCCCGGACCTGACCATCTGCCTGGGGGCCTTTGACGCCAACTTCCCCCAGGGGGGCAGCCGGGCGGAGTCCGTGCGGTACGTCTCCGGGCTGATGAACATCCTCATGGGCTTCTCTGCCCTGCGGCAGGGCAGGGTCGGGGACCTGCCCAGCCAGGAGGTGTTCAGCGGCATGACCGGCAAGCCCCTGGAGGACGACGACCCCAGCGACGCCTCGGAGTACCGGGGCATGGCCATCGCCCAGGGGGAGGAGCTGTGCGAGAGCTTCCGGGTGGCCCGGGAGCTGGACGTGGCGGTGGTGCGCCTGGGCGGGTACTTCTATTGCCCCAAGAGCCTGGCCCAGGTGGACAACATGGTCTCCCGCATGTGCCTGCAGGCCATGAGCACCGGGAAGATCCCGGCGTCCGAGGGACACCGGTTCTCGCTGCTGGCGGAGTCCGATGCGGTGCAGTTCATCGCCCAGCTGGCCCTGGCCAAGGACCACAAGGAGTTCCGGTACAATCTCTCCGGGGACCAGGAGATCACCGAGCTGGAGCTGGCCCAGGAGATCCGCAGTTTGTTCGAGATGAAGCGGAAGGTCACCGTCCGGGAGAAGCGGGCGGACCGCCAGGCGGAGAAGGCCGCCAAGAAGCAGGCCAAGCGCACCGGGGAAAAGAAAAAGACCGCCAAGGAGGTCCAGCGGCCGGAGGCGGCCCGGGAGTTCAAGGTGGTGACGGAGAAGACCGCCGACCGCCGGAACCTGGTACTGAACAACGCCCGCTACCGGAAGGAATTCGGCATGAACCGCTTCGTGGACCAGGACGCCGCCCTGGGGGACATCGTGGACTACATGCTGGCCCACCAGGAGGTGTTCCTCCAGGACACCGGGGAGAAGGAGCCGGTGCTGAAGAAGCTGCTGGGCAAGGCCGGGTGGTTCATCAACGCGGTGCTGCCCTTCGTGGAGAACCTGCTGTGCTTCATCCCCTTCTTCATGCTGAACAACCGGGCGGTGGGCAGCCAGTTCTTCTCCCGGGTGGATTTTTATCTCATTTACGTGCTGCTGTTCGCCATTCTCCACGGCCAGCAGCAGGCCACCCTGTCGGCCATGCTGGCCACGGCGGGGTTCATCTTCCGGCAGATGTACGAGCGCAGCGGCTTTGACGTGCTGCTGGACTACAACACCTATATCTGGGTGGCCCAACTCTTTATCGTGGGCATGATCGTCGGCTACATGAAGGACCGGATCAACGCCCAGAAGGAGGAGGCCCGGGAGGACCACTCCTACATGATCCGCCAGGTGGACGACATCAAGGAGATCAACAGCTCCAACGTGCGCATCAAGGACGCCATGCAGACCCAGATCATCAACCAGAGCGACAGCGTGGGGAAGATCTACGAGGTCACCTCCTCCCTGAGCCAGTACAGCACCGATGAAGTGCTGTTCTACGCCGCGGAGATCCTGGAGCAGATCATGGGCTGCGAGGACGTGGCCATCTACACCGTGGCCAGCGGGCCCTATGCCCGGCTGTTCACCGCCACCTCCCCCCTGGCCAGGAGCCTGGGGAACTCCACCAAGTACCAGGAGCTGGAGGGCCTGTACGAGGAGGTCTCCCAGCACCATGTGTTCATCAACCGCAGCCTGGACCCCCGCCTGCCCATGATGGCCGACGGCATCTACGAGGGGGACGACCTGCGCCTGCTCATTATGATCTGGAAGCTGCCCTGGGAGAAGATGACCCTGGGCCAGGCCAACCTGCTGGCCGTCACCGGGGCGCTGATCCAGAACGCCACCCTACGTGCCAACCGCTACCTGGAGGCCCTGCACCAGGAGCGCTTCGAGGGGGATACCCCCATCCTGAAGGCCGAGGCCTTCGAGTCCATGCTGGAGGCCTACCAGCGGGCGGAGGAGCGCTCCCTGACGGAGTTCACCGTGCTCCAGGCGGACCTGGGCGGCCGAGACCCCGAGGAGGTGGGCCGGGAGGTGGCCAAGGCCATGCGGGCCAACGATTTCGTGGGCCACGGCAAGGACGGAGGCATCTACATGCTGCTGACCAACACCGACGACGCCGGGGCCCAGATCGTGGCCCGGCGCATCTCCGAGCGGGTGTGTCCCTGCAGGATCCTGGGATCAGAGGGAGGCACCTCATGAAGCCGGAGCAATGGGTGATCCTCATTTTAGTGGTGAACGTCCTGATCGCGGTGATCTACTGGGCGGTGAACCACTTTCGGAAAAAAGAGAAAAACGGCGGGTACCGCATCCGCACCCTGGTGATGCTCCTGTGCCCGCTGATCGGCCCGTGCTTCTTCTTCCTGGGCTGGGCCTTCTTCAAGCTGTTCTTCCGGGCCCCTGTGGACCTGGAGGACGTGGTGTTCAGCAAGGACCGAGTCAAATCCTACTTCAAGGCCGACGAGGAGAAGGAGCGGGACTTCGTGCCCTTGGAGGAGGCCATCGCCGTCACCGACAAGGACAGCACCCGCACCCTGATGATGGAGGTTGTCCGGCGGGACATCAGCCACTCCCTGTCCACCATCTCCCTGGCCCTGAACAGCGAGGACAGCGAGGTGAGCCACTACGCGGCGTCGGTGCTCCAGGAGACCCTGGGGACCCTGCGGATGGACTTCCAGAAGCTGTATAAGCGGGTGGGGGAGTTGGAGGAAGAGCTGGCCCCCTTTGACGAGGAGGGCGCTCCCCTGCGGACCCAGGCGGGCCTGCAGACGGCAGCCCAGCTGGCGGCCGCCGCCAACGGCCAGGGGGTCATCGACGCCTCCCTGGAGAACTCCTCCGACACGGTGCAGATCGAGAGCAGCCGGGGGACGGACGCGGAATTCTACCGGGAGGAGGACCTCCGCCGCCGGACCAAGGAGGAGGCCTACCGCCAGGGCCAGCTGGCCCAGCGGGGAGACCCGGAGCTGCAGGAGAAGAACATCGACGACCTGCTCAATGAGCAGGTGGACGCCGCCCGGGAGCTTCTGGAGGCCCTGTATCAGGTGCTGCGGCAGCGGGTTTTCTCCGCCCTGGAGCAGCGCTCCGGCACGGATATGATGGAAGAGATGGCCCAGCTGCTGGACCGCCGGGACGTGCTGGCGGCCTATGAGATCGAGTCCGTGGCCCTGCAGCACCTGGAGATGGGCGACCAGGACCTGTGCCGCTCCTGGTGTGAGCGTTCCCGGGTGCTCTATCCCCGGGCGCTGAGCAGCTATACGGCGCGGCTGCGGCTGGAATACGCCATGGGGGACCGGGAGGGCTTCTTCCGGACCATGGAGGAACTGAAAGGGTCCGGCATCCCGCTGGACCATGAGACCCTGCAGATGATCCGGATGTTCCTGTAAAGGGGGACCCGGAGGGGAACGGGAGCTTTTTCATGGAGCAGATCTACTGGATAACTGAATATGGAAAGCTCTTGCTGGCTTATCTTTTCGTGCTGTTCGTGTGGCCTTCCGTGGTGTTCCGGGGCTTTCTGAAGGATAGGAGCCGGACGTACCGGTTTGCCTTCTGCACCACGGCGATGATCCTGCTGACCAACACGGTAGTGCTGGGGCTGGGCCTGGCCAATATCCTCTTCACCCCGGTGGTGATCGTCCTGTTCTACGGCACCTTCCTGGTGCGGCTGGTCCAGATCACCCACCCCGGGACCATGTGGATCCGGGACCTGCGCAGCCTCTCCGGGGGGACCATCTCCCGGCGCCGGCTGGCCCTGCGGTGGTGGACCACCCTGTGGGGCGGCGTGAAGCGGGGGGTCACGGCCTGGTGGCAGTCCACCCGGGGCAAGCGGCTGGAGTACGCCGTGCTCCTGGTACTGGTGGCCTTCGGGACCCTCTACTTCAGCTGGGGAGCCTTTGACGAGCACTCCTACGGCTTCGGCGACCAGTACGTGCACCACCAGTGGGCTTACGGCCTGGTGCAGGGCAAGGCCTTTTACGATGGGGTCTACCCGGAGGGGATGCACTGCATGATCTACCTGGTGTGCACCTGCTTCGGCATCCGGCTGTACAGCGGGGTGCTGTTCTTCGCGGGCATCCATGTGCCCCTGCTGCTGGTCTCCGCCTATGTGATGATGAAAGAGCTGTTCCGGTGGCGGTACTCAGCCCTGGTGGCGCTGACCCTCTACCTGACCGTGGACCAGCTGTGCATCAACGCGGTGTTCGGCATGTCCCGCCTGAGCTGGACGCTGCCCCTGGAATACGGCCTGTTCGCCCAGTACCTGGCGGTGACGTTCCTGGTACGGTTTTTCCGGCGGGTCCGGGCGGGCGACCCTGCCCGCATCCGCTGGCGCACCCGGGATGGCTGGAAGCAGCTCCTCCGGGACGCGGACCTGCTGCCCTTCGGGCTGGCGGTGGCGGTGTCCCTGGCGGTGCACTTCTATGTGACTATCATTGCCTTTTTCTTCTGCCTGGCCATCGCCGGCATGTACCTGCGGCAGTTCTTCCGCCGGGGGAGCTTCCTGCCCCTGATGGTGACAGTGATCCTGTCGGTGTCCATCGCGGCCCTGCCCATGGGGGCGGCCTTTGCCCTGGGGTATCCGCCTCAGGGGTCCCTGGGGTGGGCCATGGAGGTCATCAAGGGCACCGAAGGCGCCGCGGAGGGCCTGGGAGGCGACGACCTGCCCACCGCCGAGGAAACGGAGACCTCCCCGGTCCAGAGCGCTTCCCCTGAAGCCTCGGTGAGCGACCCCGGGACTTCTGCGGAGGAGACGCAGACCGGGACCCCGGGAACGAGTGCCGTGAGCGAGACGGAGGCCGCGCCGGCGGAGGAAAAGCCCTCCCTGGTGCAGCGGGTGCTGGAGAAGCTCCGGCAGGCCCCGGAGATCGTGACGGAGGTCTCCTACCGGGAGCTGTACCCCGGCGTCCGGGGGGAGCTGCTCATGGGGGTCACTTTGCTGGTGCTGGGGGGCTCACTGGTGCTGCGGCTGTGGCAGCTTGTGCGCATGCAGCGCTGGAAGCGGCGGCAGCGAAGGCTGCAGCCCGGCCAGCGGCGAAAGCGCCGGCCGGCCCTGGGCACCTACGATGGCTACCTGGCGGTGGCTCTGTGCGCCGTGGTGCTGATGCTGATGTACAGCGCCGGGGGCCTGGGGCTGCCCCAGCTGGTGGCGGGGGCGAGACTCTGCTCCAGCGTGCAGATGTTCAATGTCATGGTGTACGTCTGCCTGGTGGACGTCCTCTTTGCCTTCCTGCGCAAGTACCTCTCCGAGATGCGGCTGCAGCTGTGCTCGGTGGCCCTGTGCGTGGGCATCTACTGGTTTACCCAGGCGGCGGGCATCTTCCACGGGTACCTGTACTTTGAGCTGACCCGCTATGGCGCTGCCGTGGAGATGACCAACCAGATCGTGGACCAATACCCCAAGTACCAGTACACGGTGATCTCCACCACAGACGAGTATTACCAGCTGGTGGAGACCGGCTTCCACGAGGAGCTGCTGACCCTCCTCCAGCGGGAGACGGACGTGGGGTATACCATCCCCACCCCATACGTGTTCCTGTATCTGGAGAAGCATCCCATCCGCTACGCCCAGAACCACTTTGCCGACGGCCCCTGGTGGCTGGCTTCCACCAAGTACCCGGCCTACTATGAGTACCTGGGCACGGCCAGCCAGTGCCCCGACATCCTGGGTGGGCAGGTGGACCTGGAACACGCGGAGGAGGGCATCTGGTACGGCTCCAAGCTGTCGGATACGGCCACGGACCTGGAGGGGCGGACCATCCTGGAGTCCAAGGGCTTCCAGTGGATGGAGCGCTTCCAGGAGCTGTATCCCGAGGTCAGCCGGGTGATCTATGAGGACGACGATTTTGTGTGCTACGGCTTTATCCAAAATCCCAACGTGCTGTTCACCTTGGGCATCTTCGCTCAGTACTGAGCGGAAGGAGGAGAGCCCATGAAGAAGAAAAAGCTCCGTCGGGCGGCCCTGCTGGGGCTGGCGGCGGTACTGCTGGCGGGAGGGCTGTTTGCGGTGAGCTTTCTGAAGGAGCGATGGATCGGGACGGCGCGGGCCGGGGAGCTGCGGGGAACTGCCGCTGCCCTGGACAGTCCGGACACGGGGTTCTATTTCATCCACGGGTTTCGCCTGCAGGACGATATGGACCCGGCCGCCCTGGTGCGGGACAGCTATTCCTGGGACCAGGAGACCCGGCTCTCCTTGGTGCAGATCAACCTGGCGGCCTACCGGGACGGCGCCATTTCCCAGCGGGGGCTGGAGTGCCTGCGGGAGCTGTTCGACGCCCTGCGGGGCCTGGGCAAGCACTTCCTGGTGCGCTTCGTGTACGACTGGGACGGCAAGAACATGGAGGTGGAGCCCACCCGCCGGGAGATCATAGAGGAGCACATCGCCCAGGCGTCGGAGGCCGTCAATGAGAACAAGGAGATGATCTTTACCCTCCAGGGGCTGTTCGTGGGCAACTGGGGAGAGATGAACGGGACCCGCTACACCGGGGCGGAGAACTGGCGCAGCCTGTTTCGGCAGCTGGCCTCGGTGACGGACGAGGAGTTGTACCTGGCGGTGCGCATGCCCAGCCAGTGGCGCCAATCCGTGAGCTACCACGGGGACTTGGCCACCACTTTGGGGGGAGACCCCCAGGCCCGGCGGCTGGGGCTGTTCAATGACGGGATGATGGGCAGCGAGAGCGACCTGGGCACCTACAGCGCCCCGGAAAGCCAGCCTACTGATGAACTGGAGCCCTGGCACCGGCAGGAGGAGCTGGTCTTTCAGGAGGAGCTGTGCCGCACCGCGCCCAACGGGGGCGAGGTGGTGTACGACAACGCCCTGAACGACTTCGACCAGGCGGTGGAGACCCTGGGCCAGATGCACATCACCTACCTGAACAGGGACTACGACCAGAATGTGCTGCAGAAATGGCAGGCCGCCACCGTGACGGAGCCCGGCCTCTGGCAGGGCATGGACGGGCTGACCTACATCCAGCGGCACCTGGGGTACCGCTACGCCCTGACCGGCGCGGACGTACAGTATGATTTCCTGCGCAACGCCCTGCGGGTGGAGGTCACGGCGGCCAATGAGGGCTTTGCCCCGGCCTACCGGCCCCTGGAAGCGACCCTGGTGCTGGAGGGAGAGACCGGCGACCGGGTGGAGTTTCCCTTGACGGGAGACCTGCGGCAGCTGGCGGGGAACGGCGAGACCGGCGCCCTGACGGCGCAGCTCTCCGGGCGGGACCTGCCGCCGGGAAGCTACCGGCTGTTCGTGCAGGTGCGCTGGACCCAGAGCGGCGAGGCCGTGGCCCTGGCCAATGAGGGCTGGACCGCGGAACATGGCGTAGAGATCGGGAGGATCGAACCGAAATGATGTCGAAACGGCAATTCTTCTCCGCCGTCATGATCTTTCTGGCGGTGCTGGTGCTCTTTCAGGGCACCCAGGTGGGAAGATACTACTGGAATCCCTACTGGATCAATAAGCACACCTACGAGACCGGCCTGCGGGTGGGGAACGTGCGCCTGGGCGGCAGCGTCACCACAGAGGACGGCCTGGAGCAGAGCGTCTCCTCCAGCCGGTCCGACACCCGGGAGCGGGTGGCCTTTGTGGGGAAGTGGGACTCTCCTTTGGGGGAGACGGCCCGGACCTGGGCCAGCTATGCTCGCTACACCCTGGAGGTGCTTTCGGAGCTGCCGGACCCTGCCGGGGAGGACCTGCCCGGCCTGGTGCTGGTGGACCCGGACTTCAGCGGGGACGCCGACCGGGCCAAGGCCCTGCTGGAGCAGGGGGTGGACCTGGTGTATATGGACTTCCCCGACGAAAACGCCCTGAAGGCCAACGCCTCGCTGCGGTTTCTCATGGGCATCCAGGATATCCGGTCCAGCTACGCCCAGATCGTCGGCATTCGGCTGTATCCCGGGTTTCTGCTGGGGGGCGAGCGCTACTACGTGCCCCAGACCGAGGAGGAGAAGAAACGGGACGACCTGGACCTGAGCGTGCCCTGGTACGTGATCCGCATCGGGACCAAGACCTATATCCAGGGGGTGTTCGGCGGAGAGCTGGCCAAGCAGGTGGAGCAGAAGATCATCCGCAACGAGGACCTGCCGGCCATTGCCTGGCGCAACAGCGTGGCCAAGGGCGACGTGTACGTGGTGGGCGGCCACCTGATGCAGGACCTGCAGACCGGCATGGGGCTGCTGGCGGCCATCATGGCCCAGCGGGGGCCGGAGTACCTCTACCCCGTGGTGAACGCCCGGATGTTCTCCATCCTCAACTATCCGGAGACCGCCGACGAGAACAGCACCTCCTATCTGCGCATCTACGGCCGGGAACAGACCGATATGCAGCGAAATATCACCATCCCCATGCTGGAGGCCCAGCAGCGCCAGTATAACCTGGCCCTGAGCTGCTTCATGGCCCCCCAGCTGATGTACCAGGAGGATGACCCGCCCCAGGTGGACCTGATGAACGAGTACCTGAGCCAGCTCAGCGAGCTGGACGGGGAGCTGGGGCTCTCCCTCCTGCGCCGCAGCGAGATCTCCCTGCAGGAGAAGCTCCAGCGGGACGAGGCTTTCCTGGAGGAGCAGGGCAGCGGGTACACCATCGCGGCGGTGTGCGCCGACCCGGCGGAGCTGGAGGAGGTCACCGAGCGCCTGGGCACCGAGCCTCTGGAGCGGGTGAAGACCGTGCTGACCCAGCCCATCGAGGGGGTGCCGCTGCTGAGCTACCTGGCGGAGAACGTGACCCTGCAGCAGTTCACCGCCAACGCCGAGACCCACACCTACCGGGAGGACCTGCGGCTGCTGGGCCTGCAGACGGCCTTGGGCTACTCCAACCCCTACTTTGATATGGAGACCGTGCTGTGGCCCCAGTCCGTGGACGACCAGTGGCAGATCAAGTCCCGGGAGGTGTTCAGCAACATCACCACCTACAACGCCGCCTTTGATGGCTTTGAGGCGGCCACCGCCTCGGAAGGGGATACGAAGGTCCGCAAGTTTTTGAACCTGGACTACACCGTCACCCGGGAGGGGGACACCCTGCAGGTGGAGGTGGACGGCTTCGTCCAGAGCGCCAGCTTCGTGCTGCGCACCTTCGGGGAGAAGATCCTGGAGGTGCGGGGCGGCAGCTGGTCGGAGCTGGAGGAAGGCTCCTATCTGATCACGGTCACCCAGCCGGAGTTCTCCATCGACCTGGAGGAGACGGAACACCTGGTCTATCGGTAAAGGAGGGGGAAGCGTGCGCGTCTGTTTTGTCATCGAGGGCTGCTACCCCTATGTGGTAGGCGGCGTGTCCAGCTGGATCGACGGGATGATCAAGGCCTTCCCGGATATCGAATACGTGCTGCTGTGCGTGGTGGCCAGCCGGAAAATGCGGGGCAAGTTCGTCTACGACCTGCCGTGCAACGTCTCCGAGGTGTACGAGGTCTACCTGGAGGACGTGGACTGGGAGCCCGAGACCCGCAAGCACAAGGCCCAGCGGCTGAGCCACCGGGAGTTCATGGGCCTGCGCTCTCTGGTGCTGAATCTGGAGTGCGACTGGGACGCGGTGTTCGACCTGTTTCAGCACCGGAACATCTCCGTGAACGACCTGCTCATGGGCGAGGATTTCCTGAAGGTGGTCCAGGAGCTCTACGACCGGAACTACCCGGAGATCGTATTCTCCGATTTTCTCTGGACCATGCGGTCCATCTACCTGCCCCTGTTCCTGGTGCTGAAGTCCCAGGTGCCGGCGGCGGATATCTACCACTGTGTGGCCACGGGCTACTCCGGGGTGCTGGGGGCTATGGCCCAGCACATCCACGGGGGCGGGCTCATTGTCTCCGAGCACGGTATCTACACCCGGGAGCGGGAGGAGGAGCTGATCAAGGCCACCTGGGTGCAGAGCACCTACAAGAGCATCTGGATCGAGCAGTTCCGCCGCATGAGCCAGCTGGCCTACGACCGGGCCGACGTGGTCACCTCCCTGTACGACCACGCCCGGGAGCTGCAGCTCGAGCTGGGGGCCCCGGAGGAGAAGCTCCAGGTCACCCCCAACGGCATCAACGTCCACCGCCTGGCGGACATTCCCGGCAAGCTCCCGGAGGACGAGGGCTGGATCAACGCCGGTGCGGTGATCCGGGTGGCGCCCATCAAGGACGTGAAGACCATGCTCCAGGCCTTCGCGGAGGCCAAGCGCCGGGAGCCTCGGCTGAAGCTGTGGGTCATGGGCCCCACGGAGGAAGAGAGCGAATACGCCCAGGAGTGCTTCCAGCTGGTGGAGATGCTGAACATCCCCGACGTGGTGTTCACCGGCCGGGTGGACATCCGGGACTACCTGGGCCGCATGGATTTCATGCTGCTCACCAGCATCAGCGAAGGCCAGCCTCTGACCATCCTGGAGGGCTTCGCCGCCAAGAAGCCGGTGATCGCCACCGATGTGGGCAACTGCCGGGGACTCATCTACGGGGAAGAGGGGGACACCTTCGGGGAGGCCGGCATCCTGACCCACATTATGAACGTGGAGGAGATCGCCGCGGCCATAGTGGAGCTGGCCCGCTTCCCGGAGAAGACCCGGGCCATGGGCGAGGCCGGCTATCAGCGGGTGTGGAGCAAATATAAGACCGAGGATATGCAGGCTGTGTACCGGGAGATCTACCGGAGGGTGGCAAACCTGCACGGCATCCGCTGGACCGAGGGAGAGATCGTGGATCTCCTGCCCGAGGAACAGCCGGCAGAGAGGGGGTAGCGTATGGCAGGCATCGGCGTCAAGCTCAACCGTATCTTCGAAAAGAAAAGCATGTTTGCCTACCTGGCAGGCTTCGGCTACAGCACGGTGATCACCGTGGCCCCCATGTTCGTGGTCATCGGGGCCATTATGGCGGCCCAGTTCTTCCTGGGCTTTGCCGACGTGGACTACTACCGCCGGGAGCTCTTCTCCGACACGGTGCTCTACATCTTCATTTTCTCCCTGCTGGCCTCGTCGCCCCTGAATTCCGTGCTCTCCCGGTATCTGTCGGACGTCATCTTCAAGGAGCAGTACGCTGACATCATGCCCTGCTTCTACGTGGGCCTGCTTATCAGCGCCGTCCTGGGCGCCTTGGTCAGCATCCCCTTCTGCATCCACGAGATCGTGGTGGGGGGCGTGGCGGTGTACTATGTGTTCACCGGGTTCTGCGGGTTCATGGGGCTGCTGCTCACCTTTTACGCCATGCTGTTTTTGGGCATCACCAAGGACTATGTAAAGATCTCCCTGTGCTTCCTCTCCGGCATGCTGGTGACTTTGGGCCTGGCCTTTCTCCTGATCCGCTGGTGCCGCTGGGAGACCACCTATGCGGTGCTGTTCTCCCTGGTGGCAGGGTTCCTGATCATCGGGGCCATGGAGTACGCCATCATCCGGTCCTATTTCCGCATGAACAGCCGCCAGTACCGGGAGGTGCTGCGGTACTTCAAGATCTACTGGAAGCTGGTGCTGGTGAACTTTCTCTACACCCTGGGGCTCTACGCCCATAACTTCGTGTTCTGGTGCACCCCGCTGCACACCATCCTGGTGAAGAGCTTCGTCACCGTGATGACCTACGATATGGCCACCTGCCTGGCCATGTTCACCAACCTCTCCGCCACGGTGATCTTTATCTCCCGCATCGAGATGCACTTCCACAGCCGGTACAAGGCCTATTCCGAGGCGGTCATCGGCGGCCGGGGGCAGGACATCCGCAACACCAAGCGCCGGATGTTCCGCCAGATGGGGGACGAGATCATGAGCCTGATCCGGGTGCAGTTCATCATCACCGTGGCCGTGTTCCTGATCTGTGAGATCTTCCTGCCCCGGGTGGGCTTCGGCGGGGCTACCATGCGCATCTACCCCTGCCTGTGCGTGGGGTACTTTATCCTGTTCATCATGTACGGGGAGATCCTCTTCCTGTACTACTTCAATGAGCTCAACGGAGCGCTGCTTACAGTGTGCGGCTTTTTCGGGGTCACGGTGCTGGGGAGCGTCTTCGCCACCCAGCTGCCGGAGATCTGGTACGGCATCGGCCTGGTGGCCGGGGCCTTCGTGGGCTTCACCGTGGGGTACTTCCGGCTCAAGCGCATCCAGAAGGTGCTGGACGCCCACGTGTTCTGCACCGGGTCCCTGATGCTTCGGGGCAAGGGCAAGAAGCCGGAAGGCAAGGTGCTGGACCGGCGGGAGAAGCCGGAAGAAAAAAAAGAAAAGCCTCTGGCAGTCCGCGCGGTTGCCCGGAGAGAACAAGAAGCTGAGAGGGTGTAAGACGTATGGAAATGGGGTACTTTGTCAAGGGCTTCCTGATCGTGCTGGGGGTGGTCCTGTTCGCCGTGGACCTGGTGGCCCTGGCCAAGCGGAAGATTGACTCCTCCTTCTCCGTGGTGTGGGGAGTCCTGGCGGTGGTGCTGGTGCTGCTGGGCAGCGTGCTGAGCTTTGGCGTGCTCAGCCAGTACATGAGCTGGCAGGCGGTGATCTTCATCACCCTGGGGGTGACGGCCCTGCTGTTCAGCCTGTATAAGATCATCCAGTACATCTCCGAGCTCACCAGCCGCAACCAGGAGCTGGTGATCCAGGTGTCCCTGCTCAATGAGGAGAGCCGCCAGATGAAGGAGGCCCTGCGCAAACTCCAGGAGCAGCAGGGAGAGCAGGAGAGCCGGCCATGAAGAAAGTGCTTTTCGTCATGAACACCATGGGCCGGGGCGGCGCCGAGGTGGCGCTGATCCAGCTCTTTCGGCAGTTCGACCCGGCGCAGTACCAGGTGGACTTTCTGGTGCTGCTGGACCAGGGAGAGCTCATGGACCGGGTGCCGGGCTCCGTGCGCCGGCTGAACCGGCGGTACGACAGCTCGGAGATCCAGTCCTCCGCGGGGAAGCGCAGGCTGGTGCGGCACCTGGCGGGGAAGCTCCTGAGCCGGGGGGCCGTCTTCCGGGACCTACCCTACATCCTGCGCAACTACCGGATCATGAAGCAGGGCGGGGAGGTCCGCTGGGACAAGCTGCTGTGGCGGCCTGTGGCCGACGGCGCCGCCCCTCTGCCGGAGACCTACGACCTGGCCGTGGCCTACCTGGAGGGCGCCGCCACCTACTTTGTGGCGGAGAAGGTGCAGGCCAGGCGCAAGGCCGCCTTCATCCACGTGGACTGCCTCCAGGGGGTCATCAACCGGGAGCTGGACGGGAACTGCTATCAGGTCTTCGACAAGGTCTTCTGCGTGTCGGAGGACGTGCGGGCCTCCTTTATCGCGGCCTACCCGGAGCACGCCGCCAAGAGCGACGTGGTCCGCAATATCATCGACCAGGAGGGCATCCGCCGGCGCAGCCGGGAGCCGGGAGGCTTCCCGGAGGGCCCGGGGCAGTATAAGCTGCTCACCGTGGGGCGGCTGGTGCCCCAGAAGGCCTATGAGCTCTCCATCGAGGCCATGGCAGAGCTTCGCCGCCGGGGGGTGGACGCCCGGTGGGTGGTGCTGGGCGAGGGCCAGGAGCGCAAGCGCCTGGAGAAGCTGATCGCCCAGGCGGGGCTGGAGGACCGCTTCCTGCTCCCCGGGGTGGCTGACAACCCCTACCCCTACTACGCCCAGGCGGACCTGTACGTGCACTGCTCCCGGTTCGAGGGGCAGAGCATCGCCGTGCGGGAGGCCATGACCCTGGGCTGCGCCGTGGTGGTCAGCGACAGCAGCGGCAACCGGGACCAGGTGGACCACCAGGCGGACGGCTGGCGGGTGCCCCTGGAGGTGCCGGCCATGGCGGACGCCATCCAGCGGCTGCTGGCCGACGAGCCCCTGCGCCGCCGGCTGGGAGAGGCCGCCGCCCGGAAGGACCAGACCGCCCGGGACACCGAGAAATTATTCGCACTACTGGAGGAGTAAGGCATGAGTACGAAACGGGCATCGAAACCGGTGCTGATCATCATTCCCGCCTATAACGAGGAGCAGAGCCTGGGGGCCGTGCTGGACGGCCTGAAGGCCCCGGAGATCGCTGCCATCGCCGACGTGCTGGTGATGGACGACGCCTCCTCGGACCACACGGACGACGTGGCCAGGGCCCACGGGGCCAAGTGCATCACCCACGTGTTCAACCTGGGGTATGGCTCCGGTCTGCAGGTGGGGTATAAGTACGCCATTCGGGAGGGCTATCAGTATGTGATCCAGATGGACGCCGACGGCCAGCACGACGTGTGCAACGTGCTGCATATCTGGGAGAAGCTGACCCAGGGCCCGGCGGAGGAGCGGCCGGACATCGTGCTGGGCAGCCGGTACATGGAGGGCAGCGAGAAGTACGACAGCGGCGCCCTGAAGCGCCTGGCCTACAGCTGGTTTCGGTTTCTTATCCGGCGGATGACGGGAAAGACCATCGTCGACCCCACCACGGGGCTCCAGGGGCTCAGCCGAAGCACCCTGCGGTTCTATTCCCGGTATAAGCACTTCGACGACAAATACCCCGACGCCAACATGCTGGTGCAGATGCTCCTGCTGGGCTACAGGGTGGAGCAGATCCCCGCGGTGATGCACTACCGCACCCAGGGCACCAGCATGCACTCCGGCGTCTGGAAGCCCATGATGTACATGCTCCGGGTGACCCTGTCCCAGATCGCCATCTGGGTGCGCATCCGGGTGATGAAGATGGACCTGAAGGAGGCCCAGGCGCTCCGCGAACAGGAAGCGGGGAAGTGACCGGGGTACGGACAGACCGGGAAAGGAGGGAAACCATGGGGGAGAAAAGAGACCCTACCGAGGAGGCCTTGCTGGCCCTGCTGAGGGCGTCCCTGGCGGGGGAGAAGGCCTCGGCTTACGGGGAGCGCCTGGGGGAGATCCTGCCCCTGGCCAACGCCCACGCGGTGACGCCTCTGCTCTATGAGCCCCTGGCGCCCCTCCCGGAGGAGCCTGCCGGCCCCTGGCGGGAGCTGCAGGAAAAAGCCGAGCGCTGCGCCGCCCAGTACTACCGGCTCCTGGCCGTGACCCAGCGGTGGACGGCCTGCCTGGAGGCGGCGGGCATCCCGACGGCGCTGCTGAAGGGCGCCGGAGCGGCCCGGGCTTATCCCGTGCCGGAGATGCGCAAGTCCGGGGACGTGGACCTGCTGCTCCTGCATTGGGAGGACCTGGATCGGGCCCGGGAAGTGCTGTTGGGGGCGGGGGCTTCCCTGGATGAGGAGCAGCATGCCCGGCACCATGTGGGCTTCCGCCTGCCGGAGGGCATGGAGCTGGAGCTCCACATAGAGCTGACAGAGGAGTTTCGGGACCGGCGGGCCGACCAGGGCCTGCGCAGGGCCCGGGAAGACCTGGCGGCCGGGGTCGCCCCCCGGGAGGTGTTCCCCCGGGTGAGCCTGCCCCTTCTGGACGACGGCGGCCAGGCCCTTTCCCTGCTGCTGCACATGCTCGGTCATTTCCGAGGGTCCGGGTTTGGGGTGAAGCTCCTGTGCGACTGGACCGCCTTCTGGCGGCACCCCATCCCGAAGGACCAACTGGACTGGTACCTCCGGGTGGTGGAGGACTGCGGCCTGGCCGGCTTTTCCGCGGGGGTCACCCAGGTCTGCGTGGAGGCCTTGGGTCTGCCGGAGGAGCCTGTGCGGCCCCTGCTGGCCCAGGCGGCGGTCTCCCCGGAGACCCGGGACGCCCTGCTGGAGGAGATCCTCCGGTCGGAGGAGTTCGGCAAGACGGGGGGCGGCCGCATGGTCCTGGTGCGCAGCGCCGGGCTGACCGGCTATGCCCGGGAGTTCCACCGCCAGACCCGGCGGAATTTCCCCCGGGGCAGCCGGTGCCCCCTGCTGTGGCCCGGGCTGTGGGCCGCCACGTTGGTCCGCTTTCTGCGCAATAACCGAAAGCTCCGGGGCGTGAAGACCGGAGCGGTGCTTCGCAGCGCCGCCGACCGCAGCAAGCTGGCCAAGGGGCTGGATCTGTTCCAGCAGTGAACACAGAAGGAGAGGAGGAAGACCATGGGAGTCCGGGAGAAGCTTCATGCCCTGCGGAAGGATCCGCTGCTGGTGAACACCGCCATGCTGTACCTGCTGTCCTTCTCCAACGCTCTGCTGACCTTCGTCACTCAGGGCTACCTGACCCGCATCGTGGGGATCGGCCGGATCGGCATCCTGGGGGCGGCCCGGTACACCACCAACTTCTTCCAGCTGTTCATCGACTTCGGCTTTATCCTGTCGGCCACCGCCAAGGTCTCCCGCCGCCGGGAGGACAAGGCGTATCTCTCCCGCACCCTTACCTGCGTGGTGGGGGCCAAGCTCCTCTTCATGCTCACCTCCAGCTGCATCCTGCTGGTCTTCATCCTCCCCGGCGTGGGGGAGGACCCGGGCGCGGCCCTGGCCTATTGGTCCTACCTGCTGTATGTGTGCATGGTGGCCCTGCTGCCGGATTTCATCTACCGGGGCCTGGAGCGCATGAAGGAGATCGCCGTGAAGGCGGTGCTGATCAAGATCGTCGCCACTTTGCTGGTGTTCGTGGCGGTCCGGCAGCCGGGGGACTATTGGCTGTCCCCCCTGCTGTCTGCCCTGGGGAACGCCGGGGCCACGGCCTTCGTCTACTGGCACCTGAAAAAGCGCCTGGGGATCTGGTTCTGCCGGGTGTCCCTCCGGGAGATCTTCCGGGAGATGAAGGAGGGGGCCCAGTTCTTCCTCTCCAATGTGGCCATGGCGGTGAACACCAACCTCAACGGGGTGCTGCTGAAAAACCTTTCCGGGGCTTTGGCCACCGGGCTCTACACCCAGGCGGACGTAGTCATCACTGCGGCCCGGGGGGCCATGACGCCCATCGCGGACAGCCTCTACGCCAACACGGTCCACACCCGGAACTTCAAGGTCATCCGCAAGACCCTGCTGACTCTGTACCCGGTGGTACTGGCAGGGTGTGTCTTCGTGTTCTTTGCGGCGCCCTGGCTGCTCACCGCCTGGCTTGGCCCAGAGGCCGGCCCCCAGAGCGTGCTGCCCCTGCGGCTGCTGCTCCCGGTTGCGGTGTTCGCCTTCCCCAACTACCTCCTGGGCTACCCCCCCCTGAGCCCTATCGGCCTGACCAAGCACGCCAACCTGGCGGTGGCCTTCGGCACCGGGGTCTATCTGGTGGGCCTGCTGGTGTGCTGGGTCACGGTGGGCATTCGCCTGGAGAGCCTGTGCGTGCTCTCCTCCCTGACGGAGTTTTCCATCCTGGCCTACCGGGTGGTCATCGTCCTTCGCAACCGGCATCTGTTTCAGCCGGAGCACCCCACCCCGGCATTAGAGGAGGAAGAGGACTGATTTTTTGCGCATATTTCACAAGGCGGGTCCCAATAAACTAGGAATAATCTCTCGGTTGTATGAAAGATTTCAATTGATTTTTTTAGAACTAAGAGTATAATATGGATGTAAGTATGCGGCGTATTTGGGCGCCGCCAATGAGTGAGGAGGGAAGACCCATGGCTTATCAGAAACCCCTGGTGCTTCGGCTGGGCGACCTGGCGGAGGGCGTGTACGCTGGCAGTGGTGACGAGGTCGTGCAGGATGCCGAAAACCAGTCGAGCGTCAGCTATTCTCTGTCCGTTGCAGGGGCTTGGGAAAACAATATTAACTATAACATCACCTTAACAAATAACTCGGACGAGAAAGTTGACAATGTCTCGGTAAAGCTCAAAGTCAACGGAACTGTAACGAAAATTGAGGGAGGTGTTTCCGGCACAATCAGCGGTAACACTGCCACGGTGACCTACAACAACTACGGCAATGGTATTGGACCCAATGCCACTGTAGTTGTCTATATGCATGTCGAAGGCGTGGGTGAATTCAGCCTCGAGTAATTTTATTTCAGAAACTTTTGGAGGGAGCGATTACCATGTACAATAAACCGATGATTTTTGCCACCAACGACCTGGCCGAGGGCGTCTACGCCGCCAGTGGTGGCGATTGCTGGTCTGGCTATGCTCAGAGCGTGCAGGATTGGAATGGGTCTCACCATGTGTTTGAGATGCGGCTCCAGCATAGCACAGCTGTTGAGCATATCTCCACAGCTGTGACGCTGACTCTGGTCTTTTCTCATGTCGTCAACGATGCGTACTCCGAGAACGGTTGGTCCTGCAGCGTCAGTGGTAACACGGTCACTGTGACTCGTGTCAATCATGCCAATGCGTACAACTCCGGCGATTCCGTCACCTTTAAGGTGTGGGCCAACACCGGCGACGAGGCTACTACCAAGGCGATGAGCTGCGATATCACGGGCTTCAGCTGCACCAAGACTGCCAATGTTCAGGGCGGCGGAGCCGACGGCAACTGATTTTCGACCTGACAAACAAAACCGGGAACGCGAGAGCGCTCCCGGTTTTTCTTGTACACCGAAAACCACTCGCTGGGCGAGTGGTTCAAAAGAAGGCTGCTGCCGA
>ERZ842401.3229-NODE-3229-length-20585-cov-4.098149_pt1 | contig 20585 bp, 20 predicted proteins | sample MGYA00521270_ERZ842401 | MGnify/ENA primary metagenome ERZ842401 (study PRJEB31892, sample SAMEA3878208) | bioreactor metagenome | biome: Moose rumen | place: Sweden | collected 2011-10 | study: EMG produced TPA metagenomics assembly of the PRJEB12797 data set... | reverse complement strand
TTTTTTCATAACCCTATTGGTGCCTTTCGCAGAAAGGCGGATTATAAAAATGAAACTTGAACTTTACAAATTTGACACCTGCCCCTATTGCCGCAGGGTGCTGAACTACATCAGCGAAAGCGGCAGGACCGATATTGAGCTGCACGACACCCGAAAGAGCGCAGCAGACCGTGAGTATCTGATAGAAAACGGCGGCAAAGAACAGGTGCCCTGCCTGTTCATAGACGGCAAGCCCCTTTATGAGAGCCTTGATATCATCGAATGGCTGAAACAACACCCGCAGCAATAGTATATCAAAAAAGTCACTTCCGAGCTTTTCGGAGGTGACTTTTTTACTGTTTTATAACGAAACTCAAATCAGGTTTTATGTGAGTATCATCTTTTTATTCTTATGATAGAGTTCTTCGGCAGATCAAGGTCTGAGCTTATGGAGAATTTCATTGCGGCGTGGTTGGCGGTCTCGATAGGTTCGCCGTGTTCATCAAACATCTGCTCTGCTTTAAAAACAACAGGCTCACCCAAGGGCGAAAGTGCTTCTACCTCGTCACCGATGTTGAATTTATTTCTCTGCTCGGCATATATCCTCTCGCCGTCACAATGGTCAACCACTGCAACAACGTCGTATTCACGGACATATCCGCTGTTTTCATAATACTGGCTCTCCTTGGGGTGACCAAAGAAAAAGCCTGTGCAGTAAGCCCTGTGGCTCACCTTAAAGACCTCTTCCTTTAACCACTTAGGCAGCTCATAATGGTCGGGGTCTGCCTTGTAGATATCCATAGCCTTTCTGTAGGCGTTGGTTATTACCGACACATAGTAGGCTGATTTTGCTCTGCCCTCTATCTTAAAGCTGTTCACCCCTGCCTTGGCAAGCTTGTCAAGGTGCTCGATAAGGCACATATCCTTTGCATTGAGGATATACGTACCCTTTTCGTCCTCAAATATGGGGTAAAACTCATTGGTGCGCTTTTCCTCCATAAGGTGATAACCCCAGCGGCAGGGCTGTGCGCACTCTCCCCTGTTGGGGTCACGGTTCACAAGATACTGTGAGATCAGGCATCTGCCCGAAAAGCTCACGCACATAGCGCCGTGTACAAAGCACTCTATCTCCAGCTCGTCGGGGGTCTTAGCTCTTATCTCAGCCACCTCTTCAAGAGACAGCTCTCTTGCCAGCACCACCCTTTTAGCTCCCATATTGTAAAACTCATTGGCAGTGACAAAATTGACTATGCCTGCCTGGGTAGATATATGTATCTCCATATCGGGAGCATATTTTTTTATAAGCGAAAGCAGCCCGATATCCGTTGCTATGAGCGCATCGACCCCTGCTGCCTGTGCGTCTTTGACAAAGCCCTCAAAATGGACTATCTCGTCATTTCTCGGCAGGGTGTTGCAGGTCAGGTATACTCTCTTTCCTCTCTCATGGACCAGCTCGCAGGCAGTTTTCAGCTTTTCGGCGTCAAAATATGCCGAGGCTGCTCTCATACCGAAGGCAGTGCCGCCTAAATAGACGGCATCTGCTCCGTAATCAAGCGCTGCGTGAAGCCTTTCCATATCTCCCACAGGAGATAAAATTTCAAGAAGCTGTGACATAAGCTCAATTCAGTCCTTTACGCAAGTCCTGCAAGCTTAAGATTTTCCTCGTGCTCTTCAAGGGTCTTAGCATAGAAGGTCTCGCCTGTTTCAAGATTATTACAGAAGTAGTAGTAGTCGGTATCAGCATGGTTGAGCACCGCATTTATAGCGTCGATACCCGGGTTGCAGATAGGTCCTGCAGGCAGTCCCTGGCACTGATAGGTGTCGTAATACTCGGTATAGTGAGCAATACTCTCATCATTGCCTGCCTGAGTAGAAATTACCTGCTTGATATAATTTGAGGTAGTATCAGACTGGAGCATTGGATAAGTGTCCGAGTCATTAAGTCTGTTGATGAATACCGATGCGATCTTAGGCATCTCGTCAACGCTTGCAGCCTCCTGCTGAACGATAGAGGCAAGAGTCATTACCTCGTTCAGGCTCAGACCAAGTCTGTCCATTCTGCCGTACATATTCTCGGTTATCTTTTCCTCATAATGCTCTCTTACCACCTTGGTTATGTTATAAGCGGTATCGCCTACATAGAACTCATAGGTGTCGGGGTAGAAGTAACCCTCTCTTGCATAGAAGGTATTGGGGTCGTCCTCGATACGGCTCTCAAAGCTGTAGCCCTGATTTTTGTTGAACTCAAAAATAAAGTCATCAGCAGCGCACACGCCCTGCTCTTCAAGCTTGTTTGCAATGTCTATAAGATACTCGCCCTCGGTAAAGGTTATGGTAACTGTCTCATAGGACTCTCTCATTACCTCCATAGCCTCGATGATATCGGAATAGCCCATTGAAGGTTTAAGTGTGATATCGCCCGGGTAAATGGTAGCAGGCTTCTGTATCCTGATAGCCAGCAGGAAGAGCTTTTTGTTCTTTATAATGCCGTTTTCCACCAGAAGATCGGCTATCTTATCGTTATCTGAGCCCTTGGGGATATTAAAGGATATCTCGTTATCGCTCTTGCCTATGCCGTAATACTCCATACCCAGGGTGATGCCTGCCACTGCAAGTATCATAGACACGGTGAGTATTATGGTAACAAGAATGATACCGCCGAAGATGGAGCCGTTAAAGCGGATCCTCTTTTTCTTCTTTTTCTTCTTGCCGCTTGATTTTTTGCCGCTTGGCTTTCTGCTGCCCTGGGGCGCATTCTTCTTGGCGCCGCTTTTTACGGGTGCAGCGGCATTGTTTTTAGCTTTGGGAGCAGCAGCCTCTTTACGGGCATTATCGCCGAAGTTCTCTTTAAGATCATCTCCCACATTCATGACCGTTTCGGGCTTGTTCTGCACAGGCTCAGCTGTCTCGCCGCTGTTATGTACGTTTTCAGCGCTGACCTCGGGCTGGGGTGACTTTTTATTCTCACCGTAGCCCATAAGCTTTTTGAGGTCTTCATCCACCTCGTCAACATTCATATCCGAGACCTTTGCAGGAGATGTATCTACCCTGCTCTCAGGGAGCTTTGGATTTTTCTCGTCCATTTATCTTATCATCCTTTCTTGATCCGTATAACTCTGCTTTCAGTAATGATAATATCACAGTCAACATCAAATTCATCAGCAGGCAGGGCGCTGCTTATGCAGCATTCATAGCAAAGCCCTATCTTTACGCCGTTATATCTGCTAAGGAACCTGTCATAATACCCTTTGCCAAAGCCCAGCCTGTAACCCTTTATATCAAAGGACAGCCCGGGTATAATGCAGACCGAGTTTTCAAAGCTTTCATACAGCTCACAGCCCTGTGACGGCTCTTTTATGCCGTATGAGCCGCTTTCAAGGTCATCAAGGCTGTTTATCCTGTAAAATTCCATTATATTGGTGTTTTTTACACATCTGGGGCAGAGTATCACCTTGCTGCCGATACTGCTTTTTATGATATCTTTAGTAGCCACCTCTATCTCACCCGAAACATAGGTGAGGACCGTGGTGCAGCTTACAAATTCATCAAGCCGGCTGAGATTGTAAAATATCTGCCTGTCCCACTGCTGTCTGGCATTCGGGTCAGCTGACAGCCTTATATCCTTAAAGTGCTTTCTCAGCTCTTTTTTTGTCATGCTGCTTATTTCTGACATTGAATACCCTCTCTGACAGACTGTGCTTTTTCCACTGAGGTAAGCACCTCTGCAAGCTTTAATCCGAAATCAACGCATACGCCTGCACCTCTGGCGGTAATGATCTTACCGTCCTGCACCACATATTTTTCGGATATCACAGCACCAGTAAGGTCCTTTTCAAACCCGGGGTAGCAGATAGCCTCTTTGCCATCAAGCAGACCCTTATGACCGAGAATGCTGGGTGCTGCGCATATAGCGCCTATATACTTATCATTCTTCACGCAGCAGTCAATAGCTGCCTGAACGCTGCTGTCAGCTTCTAGGTTGAGAGTTCCCGGCATACCACCCGGCAGAACTATCATATCAAGGCTGTCATCAAGGCTTATCTTATCTGCAGTGATATCAGCCGTAACAGGGATATTCTGGGCGCTTACTATTACCTTGCCCCCCACACCGACGGTGACAGCTTCAACTCCTGCTCTTTTCAGAATATCAACAGGGGCAAGCGCCTCTATAGTTTCAAATCCGTTTGCAAGAAAAATATATACCATAATTATCTCCTTTCAGCAACGCTTAAAATTGACCTTGTATTTTTCAAGTAAAAACTCAGGGTGATATGACAGCTTGGACCTTCTGAGCCCCTCTATGCCCATATCCTCTTCCCTGTTTATATATCTGAGCTCACCTGCATTCTGTCCTGCAAACAGGCTGCAAAGCGTTGGATAAGCTCCATGTATGTCCTCCCTGGCTTTTTCAACGTGTACCACAAAGGTGTCGGAATTTATCCGCTCGCCAATAGTGACGCCAACTGTCTCGCCGTTTGCTTTAAGCAAGCCGCCCTTAAGCTCCAGCTCATTCATATATGTAAAAAACGTATTAATGGCAAACTGCTCTATCACCAATGACCTGCCGCTGTTTTCAGCCTGATTGTAAACATTTGCCGCAAATCGTATACACTCGTCTATATTGCTGCTGTTTATCTCCTCAAAGGACCAGTCGTTTTCCATAAAGCGCTTTATATGATTGCGCTTGCCGTGGTATTTTCTGCCTTTAAGCTCTATCAGGTCGGTTGAATTATAGATATAGTCGCAAAAATCACGGTCAAGCTCATAGCTTACCTTGTCGCCGTAATACTCCTTTATCCAGCCAAGGTCTCTGTCTGTCACCGATGTTATGACCAGCCCTCTGCCCTGATTTTCACAAAAGGCTCTAAACTGTGAAAAAAGCTCTGTGTATCTTTCGATACCTCTGCTGTCTGTCCTTACTCCCGTGGGAAAGGTCAGGAAGATATTTTCATCGTCCTTGCAGCAGCTCAGGTAAAAATCACCGTAAAAGCATATCTCGGTGTCGCTGAGTCTCTGCCAGGCTAAATTATTGGCAAAGCTGTATTCGCAGTTTCTCAGATCCGATACAGCCAGCCTTTCATTAACAGCCTGCCTGTCGCTGAGCCTTATCTTTCTGAACTCAAACATAGATCACACTGCTTTGTTAAATTTCGATCTCGGTAATTATCTTATCGAAAATTTCATCTATAGAATAAGGCTTATCCCCACTGCCGCATTCGATGACCGCCCAGCCCTGCTTTTCAGCCGTAAAAAGCGCAGCCCTGCGGCAGGCGTACAGATAGCTCACATCAGCTTCGTGTATATCCTTTTTGCTCTCGTCGCCCTTATATCTGTCTGATAAGAGCTTCTGAGATATCTCTATGGGCATATCCAGAAATATCACCTTATCAGGTCTTGGCAGCCCCAGCTTATCATATTCGTAATCCTCCAGCCATTCAAGGTAGCTGTCCCACTGCTCCTCGGGCAGCTTGGTCATCTGATAAATGCAGTTAGAGGTAACATACCTTGCAGCCAGAATAAGGCTGCCCTCGTTATAATCCTTCTCCCAGAACTGCTTGAAGCTTGCATACCTGTCAACAGCATAAAAGCTTGAAGCTGCGTAGGCATTTACTGCCCCTGCGCTGCCTGCTATCTCGCCGCCAAGATACATCTTGACCAGCGCCGATGAGGGGTTATCATAATCGGGGAAGCTGATAGCTCTGAGCTTCACTCCCCTGCTTTTCAGATACTGCGCCAGCCTGTCAAACTGTGTAGACTTTCCGCTGCCGTCGAGTCCTTCAAGTACTATTATCCCCGACTTATTCTCCATTTTTAAGCGCCTCATATTCCTTTATGACCTCACGCATCTTACCGCAGGACATTTTGCCCTCGGGACATCTGCCTGTCATAACGCATGAAGGACCTGCCTTTTTGAACACGTTAGGCGCAGCCTCACAGCAAAGCCTGAGCATTTCATCGGCAACAGCCTTTATCTCCCACTGAGCCCTGTTGCAGCAGCGGTGTTTAAAAAAGTTGAACAGGCTTCTTACGTTCATGGTAACAACTATCTTGGTCTCGCAGGCATTGGGGAGAACAAAACGTGCGTCCTCATTGGCTTTTTTTCTTGCCTTTGATGCTGCCGCCTTTTCGTCCATGCCCCGGGCAAGAAAGTCCTGTTTATGCTTCTCTGTAAGAAGTTCTGCTATCTTATTATAGCTCTCTGTAAGTGAAGCCATTGACCTTTCAAACTCAGCCTTGGCTTCGGGCACAGCTTCTATCTCAGGGGGAGTTATGAACTCAAAGCCGTTTTCATTGACATATCTCTGGCTTTTCTGAGAATAGGACGCTATCCTGTGCCTTACCAGCTGGTGTGTGCAGGCACGGGAGACCCCCTCTATACCAAAGGTAAAGCTGACGTGCTCCATAGGGCTCTCATGACCGATAGATGCAAGCATATCAATAAAGCTTGCGGTCTTCTCCTCGGTGAGACCTTCCTTGATAGATGAGATATCGCTGCTTGAATAGCAAAGCTTAGCCGCCGCAGCGATGACCTTTTCAGGCTCGGGAGTATGAGCTATCAGAGTTACCTTCATTTTACAGAACTTCCTTTCTATCTGTTTTCAATTTCGCACTTATAGTATATTATAACATCATTTCAGCTTTTAGTCAACAATTATTTCGGTTTTTGAAGTAATTTCCTCAAAAAAATAAAAACCGCCCGATAATGGGCGGCTCAGCGGTATCATTGTTAACGCTTTATCTGTAATTCACTATATAAATATCAATACTATTCACATCTCACCTGCTGTGATACTAATATCTGACATTCTCCTTCAATGCGTCCCCTAAAGACTTTTCATCATCACTCGGTATTACCGTGCCGCCCTTTTTCTTTATTGAGATAAAATTGGCTATGCTGAACAAAAAGCATACGCCTGAAAGTATATACATAAAATATCCCTGCTGCGGCTTTAACTCTTTTATATAGTTTGAAGAAATATTTTCGGGGTCGTACATTATAGTTACACTGTGAAGGTCATAAGGCACCGACTGCCAGTCGGTGTACGCATAGCCTATCTCACCGTTCTCAGCAGGAAAATAAAACACTGCTCTATACTCATACCTACCTGAGTTCTCAAACGAACCGCTTATTTGCTTACGCTCATTTTCATAAAGCGTGCCCCTTGCTTCTGCGGTGCAGTTATCCATAAGCTCGCTGTAGTCGGTATTCATCAGCGAACCGATAAATATCAGAACAATGCCAACAAGCACCCCAACTATCATGTTGCTGCGCATTGACCTGAAGAGAGATTTTTTATTTGTATCGACCACAGCGATCACTTCCACAATTAATTATATCAGACTGCTGTAATAATCCTTCAGCCTTTTAGCCGATGAGCTTATCACCTCTGCTGCCTTTTCCTCAATATAGCCGTCTGCAAATATCCCTTGCTTTGAAAGCTCCTGCGCTTTTTTTGCATATTCTACCGCCAGCTGGTCATCGCTTATGCTGACTGATTCGTCCATTTGTTTTGCGAGCTCCAGGTAAGCTCTGGCTTTCAGCGCTGTCAGCTCGTCCCTGTAATCATCGCTGCATGAAGCGTTTACTATCTTATCATAATCCCCTGCCAAAAACAGCCTTCTTAAATTAAGGTAGCTCTCCCCCACGGGTGAGCCTGTGCTGTCCGCCAGCTCTGAGGGTTCAAGGTGTATATCAAGCACCTTGCAGAGATAATCCAGCGTTTTGACCGAAGGCATAGCCGTACCGCTCTCAATCTGGCTCAGCATATTTCTTGTGATAAAATCGCCAACGACCTCGTTCTGGGTCATCTTCTTTGAAAGCCTTGCTTCTTTTATGATACTTCCAAGTGCCTTAGTGTCCATATAAAAGCCTCCTCTCAGGTATGTGTAAATTTAATTTACCTATATTGTAGCATACTTTTTTACCTTTTTCAAGCGTTTCACAAAAATTTAACAATTTCTTTTACCATATTTACATTATTCTTCCTCCCTCCCTAAAAAAGCAGATTTTTTTTAAAATATTTTTTTCAAAACCCCTTGACAAAATGAAAAAGTCAGTGTATAATAAGGTAAATGAAATTTACATAACATGAGACTTGGTAAATTATCGAGGAGGTGAATCATCATGTTAGAAAATTTCAGCCAGTGGTGGGACGGACTAAGCAGTCTGCTTAAAGCACTTTATTGCATTGCACTGCCGTCTACATTATTATTAATTATCCAGACCCTGCTTGCCATGCTTGGTATGCATCACGGTGGAATGGGGCACGATTTCAGCGATACCTCGGGGCTCGATCTTCACGTTGACGCAGGCGGACTTCATGACATAGGCGGTCTGCACGATGTGGGAGGGCTGCACGATGTTGGTTCTCTTCACGATGTGGGCGCTCTTCATCATGATATCGGGCTGCATCACGATATCAGCGGTCATGACAGTATCGACGCACACCATTCTATCGACGGCGGCGACCCTGCGGATTTTGCTTCGATGCACCTGTTTACGATGCAGACGGTGGTAACATTCTTCACGGTGTTCAGCTGGTCATCTATAGTGCTGGTAGGTTCAGATGTGCCAAGAGCTATATCTCTTGTAACAGGCTTTGTGCTGGGCGTGTTCACCATGTTTCTGGTGGCTAAGCTGGTGCAGCTCTCTATGAGACTTACCGAGAACGGCACTGTCAACCTGAGAAACGCAATAGGCGAGACAGCTACCGTCTATATCCCCTGCCCCCCTAAAAATGAGGGCATGGGCAAGGTAACATTGACCATTCAGGGTCAGCTCAGGGAGTTTGGCGCTTTCAACAGCGGCAGCGATACTCTCAAAACGGGTACCCAGGTGGTCGTGGTAGACATCAGGGGCGATGACCTGGTGGTCGAAAAGGAAGAATGACGCTGCGGTAAAACAATAAAAACTGTAAAACATCAGAATGAGACAAAAATTTCTACAATTTGCTAAAAAACCATTGACATACATATTATAATCTGTTAAAATATTAATAAATAAACAGGGAGCTCGGTAATGAGCCGCCCTGATGTAAAGGAGATATTTTTATGGGATATCAGACTATTATAATCATCTGTATCATAGTTGCAGTTCTGTTCGCTGCGCTGATGGCTATTTTGTCAAGATACAGAAAATGCCCCTCTGACAAGGTGCTGGTCATCTACGGTAAGGTCGGAACAGACAAGAACGGTCAGACAAGAAGCGCCAAGTGTATCCACGGCGGCGCAGCTTTCATCGTTCCTATCATTCAGTCCTATGAGTATATGGATCTTACTCCTATCTCGATCAACGTTGACCTTAAAAACGCACTTTCAAAGCAGAATATCCGTATCGACGTTCCTTCAAGATTTACAGTCGGCATCTCTACCGAACCGGGTGTTATGCAGAACGCTGCCGAGAGACTTCTTGGTCTTAAAATGCTGGAGATACAGGAGCTGGCAAAGGATATCATCTTCGGTCAGCTGAGACTTATAATCGCTACTATGGATATCGAGGAGATCAACTCCGACAGAGATAAGTTTCTGGTGGCAGTTTCAAACAACGTTGAGATCGAGCTCAAAAAGATCGGTCTTAAGCTTATAAACGTAAACGTAACGGATATCACCGACGAGTCGGGATATCTGGAGGCTCTCGGTAAAGAGGCAGCTGCTAAGGCTATCAACGATGCCAAGAAATCTGTTGCTGAGAAGCACAGAGACGGTGAGATCGGTCAGTCCCACGCTCAGAAAGAGCAGCGTATACAGGTGGCTGCTGCCAATGCAGACGCTATCAAGGGTGAGAACGACGCTAAGGTAGCCGTTGCACAGTCAGACGCTGAGAGACGTGAGAGAGAAGCAGAAGCTCTCAAGATCGCTACCGCTGCCGAGGCAGTTCAGGCTGCAAAGGCTAAGCAGGAAGCTTACATAGCTCAGCAGGAAGCAGAAAACACAAGAGCACAGCTGGAAAAGGCTACTCAGACAGCCGATGTTATCGTAAAGGCAGAGATCTCGAAGCAGCAGGCTGAGATCGAGGCTGAGGCACAGGCTGAGGTTGTAAGGCGCAAGGCTAAGGGTGAAGCTGACGCTATCTTCGCTAAGATGGAAGCAGAGGCTAAAGGTAATCAGGAGATACTCACCAAGCAGGCAGAAGGTATGCGTGAGCTGGTGGCTGCCGCAGGCGGCGATGCTGACGCAGCTGTAAGACTGATAGTTGCCGACAAGCTGGAGCAGCTTATCGCTATACAGGTTGAAGCTATCAAGAACATCAAGATAGACAAGATCACAGTCTGGGACACCGGTGCCGGCAGCGAGAACGGCAAGGGCACTACAGCAAACTTTCTGAGCGGACTTATGCAGTCTGTTCCCCCTCTTAACGATCTGTTCAATCAGGCAGGTATGTCTTTGCCCGAGTTTTTAGGCAAGGATATTGAGGACGCACTGAAGCAGTCGGCTGACGAGGCAGCCAAGAGAGTTGCCGAGGACGCTGAGAAGATAGATCCAAGCGATGTTGAGATAATCGAGAAATAATGCTTATCAAAGCCAAAACAGCCTGTGCTTTTTTCGAGCGCAGGCTGTTATTTTGTACGGTCAAATGTGTTCGTATATAATAATTTGAGCGCCGCCTGATACGGGGGGCGCTCATTTACTGTTCAGATAAGGTCGGGGTCTATCTCCACGGCTCTTCCCTCTTTCATCGACTGCTGTACATCAATAAACCGCTGGTTAGAGCTGCCCCTGAATTTCAGCTCCAGCGAGCGCTTGTCCTCCTCAAACCTGCCGTCTACCAGGTAATCGAGCTGTGTAAGCAGCTCCATGCAGCCGTCTATCTCATCACGTTTTTGTATGAGCTGTTCAAGGGTGTAGCCTGTGTATGATAGTATATTCAGCTTTTTGCCGCCGGCACGAAGCCTTTTGGCAAGGTCTGCCAAGGGTCTGCACTGGCAGAAGGGCTCGCCACCGCTGAAGGTAACACCGTCAAGCAAAGGGTCTTTAAGTATCTGCTCGTAAATATCGTCTGTATCTTCTATCCTGCCGCCGCCGAAATCGTGCGTCTGGGGATTATGACAGCCCTTGCAGTGGTGAGGACAGCCCTGTGTGAATATTGCATAGCGAAACCCCGGACCGTCAACTATTGATTCCGTAGCTATCCCTGCGATCCTGATATCCATATTGCCTCCAATAATGCGCATAAATATCTCCTGTCCAAATAAATGTACAGGAGATATTTGAATTTATTTGCTTAAAAGCTTATTCGCCCTTGACACTGTCGCAATTCGGCACAGTTATCCTGGGTATTCTTTCGTGGGTCGATCTGCGGTGCTCGGCTTCTGTTCTGCCGCACTTGGGGCAGCGGTCGCCGATAATGCCTGTGTAGCCGCACTCGGGGTCTCTGTCAACGGGGTGGTTGATAGAGCCGTAGCCTATGCCTGACTCCTTCATATATCTTACAAGCTTCTCAAACGCCGACAGATTGCCCAGCGGATCACCGTCAAGCTCAACATAGCTTATATGACCTGCATTGGTAAGATTATGATATGGAGCCTCGATACCCAGCTTTTCAAAGGCATTTATCTTGTAATAAACAGGCACGTGGAAAGAATTAGTGTAATACTCCCTGTCTGTTACCCCGGGGATATCGCCGTATAACTTCCTGTCCATCTTGACAAAGCGTCCCGAGAGACCCTCTGCAGGGGTGGCAAGCAGTGAGAAATTCAGCCCTGTACGCTGAGTTTCAAGGTCCATTCTTTCACGCATATGGGTGATTATATCAAGACCCAGCTGCCTTGCCTCCTCGTCCTCGCCGTGGTGCTTGCCCACCAGCACTTTAAGACACTCTGCAAGACCGATAAAGCCCACGGAAAGGGTGCCGTGCTTCAGCACCTCCTCAACAGTATCGCTGTAGGACAGCTTCTCCGAGTCCATCCACACGCCCTGACCCATAAGGAAGGGATAGTTTTTGACCCTCTTGGAAGCCTGTATTTTAAAGCGGTGTTTGAGCTGAGCTATGCAAAGCTCAAGCATTTCGTCGAGATTTTTATAGAATTCATCAATATTATAGTGAGACTTTATACCCAGCCTTGGCAGGTTGATGGTGGTAAAGCTGAGGTTGCCCCTGCCTGTGACCACCTCTCTGCTTGGGTCATGGGCATTGCCGATAACTCTGGTACGGCAGCCCATGTATGCTATCTCGGTATTGGGGTCGCCCTCTTTATAATACTGCAGATTAAAGGGTGCGTCAATAAACGAGAAGTTCGGGAAAAGTCTCTTTGCGGAAACACGGCAGGCAAGCTTGAACAGGTCATAGTTAGGCTCGCCCTGGTTAAAGTTCACACCCTCCTTGACCTTGAAGATGTGTATGGGGAATATAGGCGTTTCGCCGTTGCCGAGACCTGCCTCCTCAGCCAGCAGTATATTTTTGATGACCATTCTGCCCTCGATAGAGGTATCTGTACCGTAATTTATTGAGCTGAAAGGTGTCTGTGCGCCTGCTCTTGAATTCATGGTGTTGAGGTTGTGTATCAGCGCCTCCATCGCCTGATAGGTAGCCCTGTCGGTCTCTCTGACGGCGTTTTTATAGGCAAAATTCTGTATCTTCTTTACCACCTTGTTATCAGCATAGGCGCTCAGCAGCTGAGCCTCCTCCTCCTGATAGCCGTTATCGTTGGCAAGGGTCGGCACAAAGCCCCTCTTTTCCAGAAAATCGGCACATCTCTTGGCGATATCGGGGTTTTCGGGGATATCCACCAGCAGTGAGAGACCCCTCCTGATATTGTCTCTGTAACGGTGGCGGAAGGTCTTTTTAACGCCCTCAGCCATGTCATAATCAAACTTTGGCAGCGACTGACCGCCGTGCTGGTCGTTCTGGTTAGACTGTATAGCGATGCAGGCAAGGGCTGCGTAGCTGGTTATGTCATTGGGAGTTCTCAAATAGCCGTGACCTGTTGAGAAGCCGCCCTCAAAAAGCTTTGTAAGGTCTATCTGGGTGCAGGTGGTGGTAAGGGTGTAGAAATCCATATCATGTATATGTATATCGCCGTTTTCGTGAGCAGCAGCGTGCTCAGGCTCCAGCACATACATCTCATAGAATTCTTTAGCGCCCACCGAGCCGTATTTAAGCATGGTGCCCATAGCGGTATCGCCGTCGATATTGGCATTTTCACGTTTAAGGTCGCTCTCGTCGGCAGACTTGAAGGTAAGGTCCTCATATACCTTCATCAGCCTTGTGTCCATCTCTCTGGCTCTGGTCCTCTCGGAACGGTAGAGGATATAGGACTTTGCAGTAGCAGCATGACCGTCCTCGATAAGCACCTTCTCTACACAGTCCTGTATCTCCTCAACGGTAGGGGTAGTGATATTTCGTGATATGAGCATATCGACTACCTTGCCCGAAAGCTCCAGGGCGGTCTCATAATCGCTGCCGCCTACAGACTCGGCTGCCTTATAAATAGCGTTGGCTATCTTTTCAATATTAAATGTGACGGTACGTCCGTCTCGCTTTTTGATCTTTACAATCATACTTCTTCCTCCTGCACCTTAAAAACAATAAATATAATAAAGCTTATTACAAAAGCACAACATCTTGTGTTCAAAAGCTACCAAAGTCTAGTATATAGTATATTTGCCATAAAGTCAAGGGAGTTTGCTACAAAAAGAAGGGCTGATATTTGTATAGCTTGCACAATAGAAATTTTGTGCTGATTTTCAAATTATTACAAAATGGTAACATATTAAAATTAAATAAGGGAAATATTTTAACAAATAATCAAAAATAAGGCACTGACAAGTAAATTTACTTTATATCTGTTTTGCGTAAAATCTAACTATGCGAAAAAGCACGATATTCAGCTTACTTTACATTATTCTTGAAGTTCATGTAAGTGTCGGTCCTTAATTATTACAAATTGTAATAATTAACCTCTGACAAGTGAATTTACTTTATATACGTTTTATTCAAAAAAATTACAAAAATTGCCCGAGACACAAGGTCACGGGCAAAAGCTGTGTGATTATTTGTCATTTACATATCATCAATGCTGCTCGGCAGTTGACTCATAGGTATAGTCATGTGTGACTATGGGTGTATCAGACTCTTCTTTAAGCACATCTTCAAGCGTTGTGTTTATCATATACGCACTGAAAGAGATAAGCAGTATAAAAAAGCTGATTATCAGCGCAATATCCAGCCTGAAACGTCCTTTTCTCTTTTCCTTCTTTTCTCCGCTCATAAAACCACCCCCGATTTACACATACATATTATACACCATATTTCATGATTTTGCAAGAGCAATTTTAAAATACTGCAAAAAGTCTGATTATTTGAGTGTTTTTTACTGATTTTAAATCATTATTGCAGAAATACACCTCAGTATTTATTCATATTTATGTGATTTTGCTATTGAAATAAACGTGCTTTAGTTGTATAATATAATATATAGGCAATACCGCACAACTATTGTGCGTCAGAAACGCAGTCAGAAATTTCGTCAGATTGCCTAAATTTGACGCAGGCTTGCTGGCGCAAGTCAAGGAGAATTTGGGCAATATGACGGAATTTATGCAAGTTTATGACGTGCAAAGCCGTCAGGCGGTAGTTGTGCGGTGTTGCCTATACTATATTAATAACTGAAACGAGGTCTGTTTATGTGCGGAATTGTTGGCTTTACTAATAAAATAGACGATGCAACGGTCATACTCGGCAGGATGATGGACAGGATAAAACACAGAGGTCCAGACTCTGACGGCAAGTATGTTGACGATCAGGTGGCAATGGGCTTTCGCCGTCTTTCGATCATTGATCTTTCAGATGTGGGCAGTCAGCCTATTTTTAATGAGGACAGATCAAAGGTGCTTACCTTTAACGGTGAGATATATAATTACAAGGAGTTGAGAAGCGAGCTTATTGAGCTTGGGCACAGCTTTTACACCCAGACCGACTCAGAGGTGCTGATACACGGCTATGAAGAGTGGGGCGAGGCGCTGCTTGACAGGCTCAGGGGTATGTTTGCCTTTGTGATATATGATAAAAACAACAACGAGCTTTTCGGCGCAAGGGACTTTTTCGGCATCAAGCCCCTGTACTATGCTCAGATGGGCGATAGCTTTATGTGGGGCTCAGAGATAAAAAGCTTTTTAGATCACCCTCACTTCAAAAAAGAGCTGAACACCGATGTTCTGGAGACTTACCTGACCTTCCAGTACTCACCTACCACGGACACATTTTTTAAGAACGTATACAAGCTGCCTGCGGCACACTGCTTTACCTATAAGGATGGCAAGCTTGATGTAAAGCGTTACTGGGAGGTAAAATTCAAAGCCGATGACCAGCCCGATCTTGAGGAGTGGGTCAACAGGATATCTGAGACCTTTAAAAACTCGGTGGAGGTACACAAATTTGCTGATGTTGAGGTGGGCTCATTCCTTTCAAGCGGTGTGGACTCAAGCTATGTTGCAGCTGTGGCTGATGTTGACAAGACCTTTACAGTCGGCTTCGGCGAGGACGAAAAATATAACGAGATAGGCTATGCCAAGGAGTTTTCAAAATATATCGGCAAGGATAATTTCTCAAAGGTGATAACTCCCCAGGAATACTGGGACAGTCTTAAAAAGATACAGTATCACATGGACGAACCCCTTGCAGACCCTTCTGCGGTGGCGCTTTTCTTTGTGTGCCAGCTGGCTTCACAGCAGGTAAAGGCTGTGCTTTCGGGCGAGGGCGCCGACGAGATATTCGGCGGATATAATATTTATCACAACCCAGCGGACATGGCTAGCTACTTCAAAATACCAAGACCCATAAGAAAGGGCGTTGGTGCTGTAGCTGACAAGCTGCCACACAAGCACGGCGTCAACTACCTCATAAGGGGCTCAAAAGACCTTGACGAAAGATTTATCGGCAATGCCTATATATTCTCCGAAAAGGAGCGCAAGGAGATACTGAAGATAAAGACCAATGCCCCCGATGCTATGGCAGTCACAAAGCCCTTTTACGACAAGGTAAGGGACAAAGATCAGGTAACGCAGATGCAGTATCTTGATCTGCACCTTTGGATGACAGGCGATATACTGCTGAAAGCCGATAAGATGTCTATGGCGCATTCGCTGGAGCTGAGAGTTCCTTTCCTGGATAAAGAGGTAATGGCGCTGGCTGAGCAGATACCCACAAAGCACCGTGTTACCAAGGAAAATACCAAATATGCCATGAGGATAGCAGCCCTCAAAGCCTGCCCTCCCCAGACAGCCAACAAGAAGAAGCTGGGCTTTCCTGTTCCCACAAGGGTATGGCTCAAGGAGGACAAATACTATAATATAGTCAAGGAAAAGTTCACATCGCCGGAGTCGGAGCAGTTTTTCAACACCGATGCGCTTGTGGCACTGCTTGATGACCACAGGGCAGGTAAATACGATTATTCCCGTAAGATATGGACGGTGTTCACTTTCCTTATCTGGTATGATGTTTATTTCAAGGATAATGTCTGATAAGCACTGCGGCTTTCAGCGGAGGATATTGAGATGACCCTTAGAAACTATAAAACGGAAGATGCCCATATTATCTGTCAATGGATAAAAACTGAGGAGGATGTGTACAAGTGGTCTGCGGACATATACAATAAGTTTCCCTTGACGGGAAATGACATTGACAGCAACTATGCACCGCTTATGGCTGAAAAGCGCTTTATTCCCCTTACGGCAGTTGATGATAGCGGCGATGTTGTGGGGCATTTTATAATCAGATATCCCCAGATAAACAATGACGAGTTTGTAAGATTTGGCTTTGTGATAGTTGACCCTGCCCGAAGAGGCAAGGGGCTGGGCAGCAAAATGCTGAGGCTGGGCATAGAATATGCAAAGAACCAGCTTAATGCCAGAAGGATAGACCTTGGGGTATTTGCAAACAACGACAGCGCAAGGCATTGCTATGAAGCTGTGGGATTTAAGGAGTACGGCAGACACAGCTTTAATCTGGTTATCGGCGAATGGGAATGTATCGACATGGAGCTTTTTATTTAGGCTGATGCGTTCAAAAGTGCGATAAAATTTTACAGACATAAAATAAACCGCTCGGAAAAACCGAGCGGTTTTATTTTTTATTCGATGACCAGCCTTATAAACTCCTGCGGACCCACGAACTCGCTTTTGTTGTAAACGTGCTTGCCTATTATAGACCGAAGCCCGCGGATATTTTCAAGCCCGCCTGCAAATTCTAAATGGCAGGTGTTTGAGTCAAGCAGATTATAGTCGTCATAAAAATCCTGAACAAACACGCCGAACTCTTTAAGGATATCCTCCAGCGGATACTGGGAGATATCGCCTGCGTTGTCATTCTCGCCAAGCTCAGGCTCCTGCTCAAAGGACAGGCTGGTGTAGTAGGTGTCCTCCACCTTGAAAATGCCGTTGTCTACCTGCTCATAGTCCCCCGAGCAATATTTATCGGGATAAAAATCCTTGATGTTTTTCATCTTACCTCTCCTTACTCGGCAGTATCCATAAGCTGCAGCGCCTTCATAAGTATAGCGACCTCCAGCCGTTTCTTCTGTATCTGGCAGGAAAGCTTATGGGCTGCCCTGATATCACCCTGATACATATAGTTATTGGCATTGCAGCCGCCGCTGCAGTAGAACTTAGCCCAGCATTTTTTACACTCGGGCTTGGTATAAACGTGTGCTTTTGCAAAATCGTTCTTCATTTCAAGATCAAAGCTTCCGTCATAAAGGCTGCCCATTTTATATTCATCTATACCAACAAACTGGTGGCAGGGGTAGATATCACCGTCGGGAGTTACTGCCACATACTCATTGCCGCAGCCGCAGCCCCTGAGCCTTTTGATAGCGCAGGGTCCCTGGTCGAGATCGAGCATAAAGTGGAAGAAGTTGATAAACCTTCCGCTTTCTCTGATCTTTGTGATCTTCTGCGCCAGCACCTCATATTCCTTGAATATCTTGGGCAGATCAGCTTCTGTGATAGCATAGTCCTCTGTAGCCTCAGCCATAACAGGCTCTACTGAGATCTGCTCGAAGCCCAGGTCATAAAGGTGCATAACATCGTTTGAAAAATCAAGGTTATACTTGGTGTATGTACCTCTCACATACCAGTCCTTATCATTGCTGCGCTTGTCCACAAGGCGCTTGAAGTTTTTAGTGATAAGGTCATAGCTGCCCGTGCCGTCCACCCTGACTCTCATTCGGTCGTTGACCTCTTTTCTGCCGTCAATGGACAAAACCACATTATACATCTCTTTATTGATAAAATCTATCATATCATCGGTAAGGTGCATACCGTTGGTGGTGGTGGTGAACCTGAACACCTTATCGTGGAGCTTCTCCTGCTCTCTGGCATATGCAACCACCTGCTTGACCACATCAAAATTCATTGAGGGCTCGCCGCCGAAGAAATCCACCTCTAAAAATTTTCTGCCGTAAGAATTTTTGATGAGAAAGTCAATAGCCCTTTTGCCTGTTTCAAGATCCATCAGCTTTCTGCCCACGCCGAAATCACCTGTTGACGCAAAGCAGTATTTACATCTCAGGTTGCAGTCATGGGATATATGCAGACACATTGCCTTTATGGGAGATGCCACAGACGCCAGAGCGAACTTTTCATAATCGTCCTCAGAGAAAAGTATCTTTTCGTTATAAAGCTCAACTATCTCATCATAGCACTCCCTGATATCCTGAGTGCTGTAGGACTTAGAAAGCTTTTTTACCACAGCCTCGGGACAGACCTCGTCAAAAGGCGGCTCAACATTATCCAGCAGATCGTATGTAAGGTCGTCAACGATATGCACTCCGCCGCTGTTGACATCAAGCAGAACATTATAGCCTGAAAGCTTGAATTTATGGATCATTTTACTCACCCTCACTAAAATATCTGATAAAATTTAAAGGGACATAAAAATGTCCCTTTCATGATAGAGCTCTTATTAAGCTTCTCTTTCACACTTCTGGTTAGCAACTGTGCATGATGTCTTGCAGGCTGACTGGCATGAAGCCTGGCACTTACCGCAGCCGCCCTTAGCAGCAGACTGCTTAAGATTAGCCTTATTTATTGTTTTGATATGTTTCATAGCGAAAACCTCCATAAAATAAGTTACATATATTATACCATATCTGCACCGCATTTTTATGAATGTATAATGAACTCACTATAAATATTTGTCGAAAATAGGATATTTACTTAAAAACATCAGTTCCTTTTGGAGTTTACCCCCACAACACCGCCTGCTGCGGCGCACACAAGGGTAACTACAAGCTTAGCCGAGGGCGAAAAGCTCTCGACAGTTTTTGAAAATGCAGCACTTAGTATAATAATTATCAGAAAGATAAAAACGCCGCACAAGACCCCCATAAGCAGCCCGTTTTTTCTGCGGCGCTTGGCGCTTATATAGCCGCCGCAGTATGCGCCGATGCCCAGCGCTGCGGTAGACATCACCGACAGGGTCATGTCCTTAGCGTCTATCTTGGTTATCAGAAACGCAAAGCAGCCTATTACTATAAGCATGACCGCCAGACCTGCCGCTGCCGCCATGAGCGGTTCTGTCACATTTGAATATCTTCTGAGTCCGCCAAACCTTCGCTGTCTCATAAAGCTCCCCCCGATGCAAACGTATTGCTACATTAAAGCATATGCACAGCGGCGAATGATTATGACATAAAAAAGGTCTGCACAAGACAGACCTTTTAAACAGCTGTTTACTTATCATCATGCACAGTCTCGACCTTAGCGATAGCCCACTTTTTGATGCGTATCTTGCTTCTGTCTCCGCCTGTTTCGATAACGACCGTGTCCTCCTTGATCTGTGTTACCAGACCAACTATGCCGCCGTTTGTGATTATCTCGTCGCCGACCTCCAGGTTGTCTCTCATCTCCTGGTCCTTCTTCTCCTGCTTTTTCTGGGGCTTGATGATGAAGAAATAGAAGAATATCACCACCAGAACTATAGGCAGGAACATCTGAGCATAATTTGCTGCCGTGGGAGTTGTTGAGCCCGAAAGGACTGTGATATAAGCTGACAAATTCATTTTACTACCTCCGATATTTTTAATACCCTTACATTATATCAGGTTTACTCAAAATATTCAAGCAAATTTACAATAATTTTTCATTTTGATAAGATTATTTCTTGTTCCTTAAATATTCATCAATTGCCGCAGCTGCTCTTTTGCCTGCGCCCATGGCAAGAATTACCGTTGCAGCGCCTGTAACAGCGTCGCCGCCAGCATAAACACCCTCTTTAGTGGTGGCTTCGTTCTCGTTAACGATCAGGCAGCCTCTTTTGTTTACCTCAAGCCCCGGGGTAGTGCTTCTGATAAGGGGGTTAGGCGATGTGCCGATAGCCATTATCACCGTATCTACCACCAGATCAAACTCCGAGTCCTCAATGGGGACGGGCTTTCTTCTGCCGCTTTCGTCAGGCTCACCCAGCTCCATTTTCTGGCATTCTATAGCTCTCACTCTGCTGTTGATATCACCGAGTATCTTTGTGGGGTTGTTGAGCACCAAAAACTCGACACCCTCCTCCCGGGCGTGGTGTATCTCTTCCTTTCTGGCAGGAAGCTCGTCCATTGAACGTCTGTAAACAATATAAACGCTCTTGGCGCCAAGTCTCAGTGCCGAACGTGCAGCGTCCA
>ERZ842401.3228-NODE-3228-length-20585-cov-29.340039_pt1 | contig 20585 bp, 19 predicted proteins | sample MGYA00521270_ERZ842401 | MGnify/ENA primary metagenome ERZ842401 (study PRJEB31892, sample SAMEA3878208) | bioreactor metagenome | biome: Moose rumen | place: Sweden | collected 2011-10 | study: EMG produced TPA metagenomics assembly of the PRJEB12797 data set... | reverse complement strand
TCTATTTAAACACGCACGTCTTTTTTTAAAAGGACTGAATATTTTTTTAGATACGGCTCTCTTTTTTAAAAAGCAACCAATATCTATTTAGACACGAGCAGGAAAATGACAGGAAAAAAGTGTCACTTTTAAACGAACGATTAAAGTTGACACTTTTTACAAAGTGTATTTCTTTATTTTAACACGACTTCTCAAAAAAACAATGTGTCATTATTAAACCTTCGTTTAAAGCTGACAGTTAAACGGACGCTTTTCGGAGGCTTTTTATGAGAAAAATTCTTCAACGCAATGTTCTTTTTGTTTTTCTTTCCTTGGCAATGTTGTCAATCGTATTTCTTGGGTGCGTTCACGACAGCGACGACGATGACGATACTTCAAGTTCAGGGGCTTATGATACACCGCTTGCGGTCGTAAACGGCACAATCAAAAGCGCGGATATGAGCGCAAGCGGCGTTTCTGTGAGTTCTGCAAAATATGCAAGATTGCTATCGACTGCAAGCACAAGAACACAAGACAGCGATAAAAATAAAGCTTATACAGAAGGGGCTGCCGCTGTAGCAGAATTAACAGGGGAAAATGATATTGCTCCTGTTGTGCAAATTCTGACGCATCTTTCAAGCAACGGCAGTTTGACAAACGCAAGTTTCAATACGCTTTTGACTCCAACAAATTCGCAATTAACAGTTGCGGTTTCTGATGGTGAGTACACAACTACCGTAGAAAAAATACAAATCAACAGAGAGCAAGACGGAGCGGTTTTCTATATCTATTTTCACGGGTCTATTTCTTTTGAAAACGATACTATGGATATGAACTTTGCGGTAAAATGCGTAGTAAATTTGTTCGGCACATTAGACACTGATTTTTATTTTATTAGCGATAGCAATAGTTTCGCCACTGATTATGCGCAGATAAAACAGGATTCGGCTTCGAGCAAAAAACGTTTTTCCTATCACTTGGACGAAAACGGAACTAAGGAGGATTTCCGAATTATAACCATAACGGCGAGCGGTTTTGAAGTATACTGGAAGAGACAGGATTACGACGACAATAAAAATCCTAGCCGCTTTTTCAATATTACGATTGCGTCAAATAGAACATATTCTGGCGCAACGGAAGCTGAAAACGGCGCTTCTAATGCTATAAAGTATTTTGTCCTTAATGACGCGGGACGAGTACTTTGCAAGAAAGAAGGTTCTTCTGGAACGTGGGCAGACGTTGGCAGTTCAGGTGTCAACGACCCAACATCAATTCAAAACATCCTTGTAACGAGAGCGAGTACAATGGTTAGTTCGTTTCCGACCACAATAGAAAATGAACCGTCTGAAAAGTCCGAGCTGAAAAGCAAACTTGAATCTTGGCAGTGATTGCTTTTTTCCAAAAACAAGAAGGGGCGTAGAAACCCCTTTTTTGTGCTACACATCAGTTTGCAGAAAAGGCGGCGCAGATGTTTTCGAGGGCGGATTGCAAAATAGAACGCGGGGTGGCGCAGTTTATCCGCTGGAACTTTTCGCCTTCGCGACCGAACATCTTGCCGTCGTCAAGCCAGACCTTTGCGCTTTGCAGGATTTTTTCGCTGATTTCTCTGTCGGAAAATTCTGCAAAATCGGTAAAATCCAGCCACAAAAGATACGTCCCCTCGGGAATTATCGCGCGAATTCGGGAACAATGCTCACGCAGAAACTGCTGTGCAAACAAAATGTTCTCCCAAATATACGATTTCACGCTGTCAAACCACTCCGCGCCGTCCTCATACGCCGCCGTCGCCGCAATAATCCCGAACAGACTCGGCTCGTCGTAGCCCGTCTTGTCGATTTCCGCCTTGAAAGCCGCACGGAGCGTTTCGTTTGGAATGAGAATATTAGAAAATTGCAGCCCCGCCAGATTAAACGTTTTGCTCGGAGCCGTGCAGATGAGCGAATTTTGCTTTGCCGCCTCGCCAAGATTTGCCCAGACGGTGTGCACGTGATGCTCAAACGTAAAATCCGAATGAATTTCGTCCGACACCACCAGCACGCCGTGCCGCGCGCAAATTTCCGACAGACGCAAAAGCTCATCGCGAGTCCACACGCGCCCGCCGGGATTGTGCGGCGAACACAGCACAAAAAGCCGAATATGTTCCGCCTCAATTTTTTCCTCAAAATCCGCAAAATCAATCTCGTAGCGACCGTTTTTCATCACCAGCGGATTATTCACCACGCGCCGATTGAGCGTGCGTATCGTGTTGAAAAACGGATAATACACGGGCTTTTGAATTAACACGCCGTCGCCCTCTTTGCTAAACGCGCGGATTGCCGCCGCAATCGCAAACACCACGCCGGGCGTATTCACCACCCATTCGCTTTGGATTTCAAAATGATGGCGAGATGAAAACCAGCGTTTGAGCGCAGAAAAATACCGCTCATCAGGGCGGCTGTAGCCAAAAATACCGTGCTCAACAAAGCCTCTCAAGGCTTGCTGAATACACGGCGCAGTCGCAAAATCCATATCGGCAACCCAGAGCGCAATCGCGTCTTCGGGCTTTCCTCTCGCTTTTGCGAGGTCGTATTTTATCGAAAACGTGCCGCGCCGCTCCGTTATTTTATCAAAATCATACATATCATTCTCCGTTTTTGTGTCATTTCCAGTGCGGGCGATTCGCAAAGCGACGCGATTAGCGCAAGGCGTTTTCCAAATCCGCAATTAAATCATCGGCGTTTTCTATGCCGACAGAAAGGCGGAGCGTCGCGCTTGTAATGCCGTTTTGCTCGCGGATTTCACTCGGAACGTCGGCGTGCGTCTGCGTTATCGGATAAGTGATGAGCGATTCTACGCCGCCTAAACTTTCCGCAAACTGAATGAGCCGCACGGATTTCAAAATAGATTTCGCTTTTTCTTCGCTTTCCACGTTAAACGTGAGCATTGCGCCAAAACCGCGCGCCTGCCGCTTTTGAATCTCGTAGCCGCTGTGTTCGCGCAATCCGGGGTAAATCACGCGCGTTACGGCTTTTTGCGTTTTGAGCCACGCGGCGATTTTCTGCGCGTTCTCCTGCGCTTTTTCCATACGGATTGCGAGCGTTTTTATGCCGCGGAGCGTAAGCCAGCTGTCGAACGGCGAAAGTCCTGCGCCCGTGGTTTTGATGAGAAAACGGAGTGTTTCTGCGATGGTGCGGCGGTTCGTTACGATGAAGCCCGAAAGCGTGTCGTTGTGCCCTGAAAGATATTTTGTGCCTGAGTGAATCACGATGTCGGCACCGAGCGCAAGCGGATTCTGGAAATACGGCGACATAAACGTGTTGTCCACAATCAAGAGCAATTTGTGCGCGTGGGCAATGCTCGCCGTCTGAGCAATGTCGGTGATGTTCATCATCGGGTTCGTGGGCGTTTCGATATAAATTGCCTTGGTGTTTGGCTTGATGAGCGATTCCAATTCGGACGCTGTTAATGCGGCGATATTTTCGCGCGTGAACTCCACGCCGTTTTTGCTCGAAACGTTGTCGAACAGACGAATCGAACCGCCGTATAAATCGCTGTCGGCAATGATGTGCTGATTCGGCTCAAAAAGCTCGAACAACAGCGAAATCGCCGCCATTCCGCTCGACAGCGCAAATGCGTCTACTCCGCCTTCAAGCTGACAGACCACTTTTTCCAGTTGTTCCCGCGTGGGATTTTGCAGACGGCTGTAATCGAACCCCGTGCTTTCTCCCACGCCGTGATGGGCAAACGTGGCGCTCTGATAAATCGGAAAGCTCACCGCACCGTAATTTTTTTGACAGCGGTCTTCTCCTTCGTTTTCCAAATGCAGACATTTTGATTCTATTTGTAATGGCATAATTTCTCCTAAATTGCTTTTGCAAAAGTGATTCGCTTTTCAAACGTAAACGCATGCAAAAATTGCTTGGCGCGTTCTGTTTTGGGGCTTGTGAAAAAGGACTCGAGGCTGCTTTCTTCCACAATTTCGCCTTTGTCGATAAAAACGATTCGGTCGGCAACCGCGCGGGCAAACTCGAGCTGGTGCGTTACGATGAGCATCGTGCGCCCCTCTTTTGCCAAATCCATCACCACGTCGAGCACTTCGCGCACCATTTCGGGGTCAAGCGCCGCCGTTACCTCGTCGAACAGCAGCACCTCGGGATTCATACAAAGCGCACGGACGATAGCGACACGCTGTTTTTGCCCGCCAGAAAGCTCTTTAGGATAGGCATTTTTCTTGTCCAAAAGCCCTACGCGCTCCAGCAATTTTTCGGCTTGGGCACTTACCTCGGCTTTGTCGCGTTTTTGCGCCTTGAGCGGACCTAGCAGAATATTGTTTAGCACCGTCATTGTGGGAAACAAATCGTAGCTCTGAAACACCATTCCGATTTTTTGGCGAATCAGGTGCATATCTTTGGTGCGGTTTGAAATCAACTCGCCGTCAAGAAAAATCTCGCCGCCCTGAATCGACTCCAAGCCGTTAATACAGCGCAGCAGCGTGGATTTTCCGCAGCCCGAGCTTCCCAAAATGACCACCACTTCGCCGCGTTCCACCGAAAGCGACACGCCGTTGAGCACGGGATTTCCCGTTTTGTATGATTTTTTCAGCTGTTTTATGTCCAAAATTGCCATTTTTTCCTCCTCGGTAAATCTTTGTCAGCAAGGTAAATCTTTGTCAGCAAGGGGCTTAAGCCCCTTGTTAGCCCAGCCCAGCCCGTTGTTTTACCATTTCTTTTCCAGCCTTTGCGCAAAAAACGAAAGCGGAAAGCACACCGCAAAATACAGCAAAAAAATCACGCCGTAGACCGCAATCGACGCGGTGGGAACGGTGAGCCGATTCGCCTCGATTATCTGCTGACCGATTTTGATGACTTCAATTACGCCCACAAAAACGACGAGCGATGTGGTTTTTATCATTCGGGTAATCAAATTCATACTCAGCGGAATGAGCCGCTTGACCGCCTGCGGAATGATGACAAAAAAGAAAATCTGATTCTTTGAAAGCCCGATTGCCGCCGCGCTTTCGTATTGGTGGCGCGGAATGGACTCGAGCGCCCCGCGAACCAAATCGCCCATTTCGGCAGTGCCCCACAGCGTGAACACCAAAATGCTCGCCGCCTCGCCCGAAATCGAAAGCCCTGTGGCGTGGGTAAGCCCGAAATACGCCAAAAACAACAAAACCAGCTGCGGCATAATCCGTATGAACTCAAGATACACAGTGCCGATGAACTTTATGATTTTGTTTTTGGAACACAGCGCAATGCCGAACAGCACGCCGAAAAACAGCGACAGCACCACCGACACAACCGAAATCCACACGGTTACCCACAGCCCGCCCAAAAGCCTGACGGCGTTTTTTCCTTTAAGCAGCACGGAGAACGATTCTTGTATTGCAGTAAAAAAATCCATACGTTACGCCCTGTAAAATGCCAGTTTCTTTTCGCCCGAGCGCGCGATGAGCGAAACGGGAAGCAGAATCAAAAAATACGCAATCACCAAAAGCAAAAGCGATTCCTCCGTTTTGTAATACAGCCCGATTAAATCTTTTGCCACGAACATCAAATCCGCCAACGCAACTGCGCTGAAAACCGATGTTTCTTTGAGCAAAAAGATGACGTTTGCCGCAAAACCCGCGCCCGCCGCACTCGCCGCCTGCGGAAACACAACGTAGCGGGCAATCTGCGCGCGGTTTAATCCGACACATTCGCCGCTTTCAATCTGATTTTTGCCGACGGTTTCGAGCGCGCTTCGGAATGTCTCCGCCATATACGAGCCGCCCAAAAACGACAGCCCGATTATGCCGCACTGCTCGCCTGAAAGTTTTACACCGAGACGCGGAAAAGCAAAATACAAAAAGAAAAGCTGAATCAAAAGAGGCGTGTTTCGCGCAATTTCGGTGTACACACTCACCGCGATGCTGAGCACGGGAATGCGCCAGAAGCGAATGAGCGCGCACAAAATGCCGATAGCCACCGAAAACGCAATGCCGATAAATCCGATTCTCAGCGTGAGGAGCGCGGCTTGTATAAAAAGCGGCAGAACCTGCTTTATAAAATCAAAATCCATTCGTTTCTCCGTCAAAAAATCCTAAAAAACGCCCCAAAAAGTCTTTCGGGAAAATCCAAAAGCCCATTTTTTCATTTTTTGGGCTTCGGGAAAATCCAAAAGCCCATTTTTTTATTTTTTGGGCTTCGGGAAAATCCCAAAAGCCCATTTTTTTATTTTTTGGCTTTCGGGAAAATCCAAAAGCCCATTTTTTTATTTTTTGGGCTTCCGGAAAATCCCAAAAGGCTCCTTTTTTATTTTTGAGTCTTCGGGAAAATCCCGAAAAATGCGTTAGAGTTTTCCGCCTTCAACAACCAAACTGTCGGCGTCGCTGTCTTTGCCGTAGACTGCGCGCAAGGTGGCTTCGTAATCCGCGTGGAAGAAATTCTCTTTTGCAAGCGAAACGATTTCGCTGTTAATCCAATTCAGCAAATCCTTGTTGCCTTTCTGCACTGCACCTGCGATTGCGTCGAGGCTGCCGATTGAGTCCGCGCCCGCGCCCACAGCAAACGCAGGATTTTCGATTGCCCACGCCAGAACTTCGGTGTTATCGGTGGAAAGCGCGTCTCCGCGTCCGTCCAAAAGCGCATTGTACGCCTCGGAATACTGGTCGAACTTGAGCAATTTGATTTCGGGATAATTCTTTGAAAAATACGATTCCGCCGTTGTTCCTTTTGCGATAATCAGCGTTTTGCCGTTGAGCTGGGCGGGGTCGGTGATGAGTGCGGATTTCGGCGACACAATGCCGAGCGCGACTTTCATATACGGCAGTGCGAAATCGACTTTCTGCGCGCGCTCTTCGGTTACGGTGAAGTTTGCGAGCACGAGGTCGACTTTGCCCGTCGTGAGCACTTCCACGCGCGAAGCCGCTTCCACGGGAACGTATTTGACCTTTACGCCCAAATCCTTGGCGATTCGGTTGCCGAAATACACGTCGTAGCCTTGATACTCGCCGTTTTCGTCCACATAGCCGAACGGTTTTTTGTCGCTGAAGACCGCGATTTTTATCGTTTTGCTCTTTTGGATTTCTTTAACCGTGCGTCCCGTTTTTGATTTTGCCGCAATCGGCGAAAGGGCGATGGTGCTTAGTGCGAGGGCAAGAGCGATTGTTTTTGTGAATGTTGAAAAAATAGTTGACATAAAATGCTCCTTATAGCGTTCCATTTTTGGAATTGTTTTGATTAAAATGCGATGGTAAAAAAAGGATTGGACTGAAAAAAATTTCAGTTTTTAGAAGATATGCGCGTCATTGGCGAATGGACGCCAATGACTGCCTGTTTTACACATTATCGAATGCCTGCGACAAATCGGCAATGATGTCGTCGATGTGCTCCGTGCCGATTGAAAGGCGGATTGTGCTTTGCGAAATGCCTTGGTCGGCAAGTTCTGCGTCAGAAAGCTGACTGTGCGTCGTGCTTGCCGGGTGAATCACGAGCGATTTCACGTCTGCCACGTTTGCCAACAGCGAGAAAATCTTGAGGCTGTCAATAAATCGCCACGCTTCTTCGCGTCCGCCTTTGATGTCGAATGTGAAAATCGACGCGCCTCCGTTCGGGAAATATTTTGTGTAGAGTGCATGGTCTGGGTGGTCGCTCAGAGAAGGGTGATTCACTTTTGCAACTTTTGGGTGATTTTTCAGAAACTCGACGACCTTCTTTGTGTTTTCTGCGTGGCGGTCAAGGCGAAGAGAAAGCGTTTCCACGCCCTGCAACAGCAAAAACGCATTGAATGGCGAAATCGTAGCCCCTGTATCGCGGAGCAAAATCGCGCGGATATACGTTACAAACGCCGCAGGACCAACCGCGTCGTAGAACGAAATGCCGTGATAGCTCGGGTTTGGCTCTGCGATATTTGGGTATTTTCCGCTTGCCTTCCAGTTGAATTTCCCGCTTTCCACAATAACCCCGCCGAGCGTTGTGCCGTGCCCGCCGATGAACTTCGTCGCCGAATGAACCACGATGTCAGCTCCGTGCTCAATCGGGCGAATGAGATACGGAGTGCCGAACGTGTTGTCGATGACGAGCGGAAGCCCGTGTTTGTGCGCGATGTCGGCGATTTTGTCGATGTCGGGAATATCGCTGTTTGGATTGCCGAGCGTTTCAAGGTAAATCGCACGGGTGTTTTCTTGGATTGCGCCCTCGACTTCCGAGAGATTATGCGCGTTCACAAACGTCGTGGTAATGCCGAACTGCGGCAGCGTGTGCGCCAAAAGGTTGTAACTTCCGCCGTAAATCGTTTTCTGCGATACGATATGCCCGCTGTTTGCCGCGAGCGCCTGAATGGTGTAGGTGATTGCCGCCGCGCCCGAAGCCGTCGCCAGTGCCGCTGAACCGCCCTCAAGAGCCGCAATGCGCTTTTCAAACACGTCCTGCGTTGAGTTTGTTAGGCGACCGTAAATATTGCCCGCGTCGGCAAGCCCAAAACGGTCTGCGGCGTGCTTTGAGTTGTGGAACACATACGATGTCGTCTGATAAATCGGCACCGCACGAGAATCTGTTGCGGGGTCTGCGCTTTCCTGTCCAACGTGGAGCTGCAATGTTTCAAATTTGTAGTTGCTCATAATAATCCTCTGTAATGCAATGAATTAAAAGACCGAAAACACGTTCGGTTTAGGCGAAAAGAGGACAGAGACACATGAGCCCATTGCGGAAATTTTCGCGAACAAGTTTTTCAAAATAAAATTTCATTTGTGCCTCCTATGAGATTACCCAGTTTTTCAATAGGTTTAATTGTTGTGATAGTTATATCTTTATTTTCCTACTCTGTCAATAGGTTTTTGAGATTTTTTTCATTTTTTGTGATTTATTTTTTTTAGTGCAAAAGAGCTTCGAGTTTTGATTTTGCGATGTGTGATTCGATTTTTGTGGGTAAAAAGGTAAAAATGCCTGAAATCAAAAAGAGGAACGGCACGAATGCAAAGGTAGTGCGCAGGAGGGAAATTGCAACGAAAAAAAACGCTGAAACAGCGCACCAAAGCACCGTGATGAATTGTATAATTGGCATAGGGGCTATGGAGATTGTAATTTTTGTGCGTTTGCTGCCGTTTTGGTCGGTGATTTCTTCGATTTTGCCATTGATTTCGGGCAGTCCGTTGTTTCGGTAGCTGATGTTTCGCCTGATTTTGAACGAATCTTCAGAGATTTTGCCGTTAAAATATTCGCAACCGACTGAAAAAAATGGATTTTTGCTGAATTCCGACGTGTTTTCGGCGATTATGCCCCTAATTTCTGCTTTTGTTTTGTCTGTTTCAATCACCAATTTCATTCATTCATATATCGACGTCTCTTTTTATGCAATGAAAAGATTTTATAGCCAGTTTCGGCTTGCATATGAGGTGGATAGTGTTGCCGAAAATGGCTATAATGCCAATGAGTACATTCGCAATAATATCGCTGATGTGCAGTTTGTCAGAAAAATTCATTTTTGCTATCTGAACGAAAAATAAATACAATGTGTAAAACTTGCATTTCTGTTCCCCAGTCGGTCTGAATAGTTTCAATAGAGCCGTAATAATCTGCTACACCTATATTGTTATAAAAACTGCGGTAGTTGCTTTCCTCTTTAAGAAGGAGAATCTGCTCTTCAAGCAATTCATCGAAAATGGCGTGTACTGTGTTGTTAAAGTGCTTATCACTCAGACTGACAGAATTGCTTCCGTCAATGCTTAAAATAACAGCATCTTTGAGACAAATTTTTTTACCGACATTTTTCTTTGCCTGCATTATAAATCGTGATGTTGTCCATTTCTCGTATTCAGCCAGCATTGCAGACAGAATAGATCCCTTTTCGTTCTTTTTCAATTCTGTCTCGATATCGGTATGTCCATTTTGAGCCGCATACATTGACGCAGTCCAGCCCTCATTTTGCTTTGCATTTACGTCAGCCTTGTTCTTTAGCAATACCGATATGACGTCTGTATGCCCTGTTATAGCCGCATACATTAATGCCGTCTGCCCAATGTCATTGGTCTTTGCATTTATGTCGGCTTTGTTCTTTAGCAATACAGATATGACATCAGTATGCCCTACTTGAGCCGCAAGCATTAACGCTGTTACGCCCTCATTGCTCTGTGCATTTACGTCAGCCTTGTTCTTTAGCAATACAGATATGACATCTGTATGTCCGTTATAAGCCGCATACATTAACGCCGTATAGCCGTCATTTGTCTTTGCATTTACGTCTGCTCCGTTCTTTAGCAGTACTGATACGACTTCAGTATGCCCTTTTAGAGCCGCAAACACTAATACTGGTTCATCGTCGAACTTTATATCATCATTTACATCATAGTGGTAAGAACGCAAAAAATTCTCTACATATTCTGCATTACCAGTGTTAATTGCTACTACAAAATCGTTTAGCTCTTTTTCTGTTGGGGAGGAAGCGGAAAAGACTGATTGCACCAGAAATAGAAAACTGATGAGAATAAACAGGGCTTTTTTCATTTAATTATACTCCACAATAAAACTTTCTCGGAAATCCTTTGCAGGTACTATGAATGACTGGACTTTTTCAAAAGAAATCGTAATAAACTTGTCGTTAGTGCTTGGAGGGACAATCGAAATGCAGAATTCTTTTTGGTATTCATACGCTTTTGATTTTATAAATTCATCTCCGTTTGAAATTCCATTTGAAAAATCTTCATAGCGAACAATGCCAGCGCGAAATTGCATATTGCTGCACGCTTTTTTCAGATTTTGCAAAAATGCGTTTGCATCGGGAATGAACAAAACAAAATCCCATTCAGAATTTTCTAAAATTTTGTCATCAAAAATAGTGTGGTTAATTACATCGTCTTCTGTAAAATAGCTGAAGCAACTTTTGTATCTGTTTGTATTTGGAAACGCTGCAAAACTTTGTATACCAGAAGTTATATTAACAGTTTTGCCGTTATTTATTGAAGGGTGTCGAAAGCAGATTTTTATATTATCGTTGTTTTCTGTATAATATTCGACACCCTCAAAATTATCGCCAATCGCATTTTTTACATTTGAATCTTTGTCTTCAAAAGTGCGATAATATGCTAATTGTGAGAATCTCAGTTTGCCGTCTTGAATTTTCTTTAGGTGCTCTTCTTTGCCGAATTTAATTAAACACATAATAGCCTCTTTTAAAAATTAAGCATTGTTCGCAAAACTTGCGAATAGCGAGTTTTGCGAACAATATGCTTTGGTCAAGCATATTGTTTACTGTACAGTAAACAAATTTTTTTTAAATTTTTAATACTAAAAGATGAGGCATTAAAAAAAAAGCGAACGCGATAATGACAGCATATCAAAAAAAGGAAGTTCTTGATTTTGTTGCGCGGCTCTAGTAAACTAAAAGCAAATGCGTATTTATTCAATAAGAAAATTTTTTGTTTTAACGGTATTATACATTGTTGCTTTCGCCATTATTTTGCTTTTGCAATTTCGAAATGAATCGACTGTTATGCACTCCATCGGGGCATTGCACGTAACGGTTTCGGAAATCCAAGACGAAAACAAGGGGAAATCCCTCAAAAACACGCTCCAAGCGTCGTTTCCGGGCATTTCGTTTGTTGCAAACGACGCAAAACCAGCCGAGCTTTTGCACGCGGACGGCACGAGCGAACCGCTTTTGCTTTCGGATTTCAGCGTTGCGGACGACAATGCGTGCACTTTTACCTTTGCGGGCGGCACGGCGCTGCATTTTTCTGTTGCGGGCAGCGGCGAGGAAAGCAGGCTTGAAATCGCGGCAGAACTCCCCGAAGACGCGCTTTCACTGCGGCTTGAGTATGCGGCGGAATCGGGCTATTCCCTTTCCAAAAACAGCGACAAACAGATGATTTTTGATTCCCAAAAAGGCACGTTCGCGTTCAAATCCTCCGAAGTTGCAGAAAATGCGTTTGTGATTTCCGCGGGCGACAATGCGCTGTTTGCGCCGTATGACCCGACGAGCGTGTTCACGTTTGAATCTTCGCTGGCACACAAAAAGGCGGAAAAAACAGAACTGGAAAACGCTGTGAAAAACCTTCGCGAGCGCGTGGTTCAGGCGTTCCTCGGCGCAGAATCGGTGCAGATTACGGAAGATGCAGTGATGGCGTTCGTGGCAGAAATGGCGCAGAACGGACGGTATCAAGAAGCGCTGAATGCCGTGCCGTCCTCTTTTAAGCGAAGCAGCCGCCGCACGTTCCGCACCACGCCGTATTTTGGCAATCTGGTGGAGATGAACCGAACGCTTGCAATGCAGCTCAACAATGACAAAACCGTGGTTTCGCAGGCATTGACCGCAGGAAATCTGGGGATTTTTGCAAATTGGGACATCATCTCATATTTGACGATTATGAGCGGCACCGAAAACGTGCATCGCTTGCTGTCGATTCCGCAGAGCATTGCGTCTATCGGCGACTTTGAGCCAACGCTGATGGAAGCGGCAGGCATTTTGAATATGTACAGCGTGTTTTTGCCGCTGGATTCTTCGTGTGCAAAAATGCTGGAGAGCGTTTTGGGGCGTTGCTTGGAGATTTTTGAGGCGAATTTGAAAATCACAGACGAAAAAATTGCGCTTGCTTCTCCAGATACGGCGCTTTCTGTGCTGGATTTGGTCAAAATCGGCTCGGCGCTGATGAATTACGGCGAGATTTCAGGACGCAGCGACATCGCGGCAACGGGGCGCTTTATCGTGATGACCAGCCTTGAAGAAAACACCGATTTGGAACTGTGGCAGTTGTCGGCGCTGTACGCTCTTTTGGTCAAAGACAATCAATTTTATCCGCGTGCCATTATTTTGGACAACACCACCGACCCGACCGCTCCTCTTTGGGTGTGGACGGCGGCAAATGCGGTTTCGGCAAAAAATACCGCGCAGAGCATCGAACTCACCTTTACGTTCCCTCAGTTTGAATCGCATTATTCGCTGGTCAGTGGCGTAAAATCGCTCAAGACAATCGAGATTTACGGAATGTTCTACCGCACCGACCCGCGTTTTGAGTCATATAATTCGTCGGGCTACGCCTATTCTGCCGACACGCGCACCCTGCTTTTGAAAACGCGCCACAAAGAACGCAACGAAGTTATCCGCGTTACGCTTAATTAAGCGATTTTTGGTGATGATATAAGATGCGGTCATTATTGCGTGTCAGTGCGTCATTCTGAGCAACGCGAAGAATCTGTAGATATTTTACTTGCGTTCAATATGACAAATCAGGTTAAGAATGACATAAAAACGGTAATGCGGAGAAAACAAGAGGCTTAAGCCACTTGTTACAACAGTTTGCAAAAAAAGACACAAATGCTGTTAAAAAATTCACACGAATTTATTTTTCCGAAGCATTTTTTCCCGTAAATTTTTGTTTATGCCTTCCCCAGCGTTGTGCGAGCCGTAAACAAAAATTTACGAGCCGAATTTGTCTTGGTCTGTGAATAAATTCACATAAAAAGCTCAAACGCAATCATTTTAATTCGTAAACAAAAATTTATGAGCCAAAATAACGCTGGGCGGCGAATAAATTTAAATTTACGTCCTGCCGCAGAACGTATGCTTGTAAAAAAGAATTGTCATGCTCAACTCGTTTCAGCATCTCTCGCAGCGTGTTTTTGCTATAAAAAAATGAGATTCCGAAACAAGTTCGCCAATGACAAAATGACGCAAATACGCGGAATGATAACTTTATAAAATGAGCATATTTTTTTGTTCTTGAGCGCAGGATTTGGTCATAAAAATGCCGTCGGAGCGCGAATTTTCGGCGGGGAAGAAGTGTTTGAGCAATCCAACTTCATGGAAGCCTTCCGCCTTGTAAATTGAGCGCGCGGAAAGCCATTTTTCGTTGACGAGGAGAGCTTGTTGCAAAATGGGGATTTCGGAGGCAATGCGCTCTGTGGCGGCGGCGAAAAAAGCGCGTCCGATGCCTTTGCCGCGCAGGGAATTCAAAATGGCGAACGAGCTGATGTAGAGGATTGTGCCGTTTTTTTTGTGGGACGACAGTGCGGAGTGTCCGAGCGAGAGCGTGGAGCGGTCGTTTTGAAAATCGGGGATTGTGCTCCACAATTCGCTTGATAAATAGCCCTGCACTGTGCCGTTGATTTCAAGCAAAATGAATCCTTTCGCAAACGCCGAAATGCGCTCCAAAAATGTGCGGCGGGATTCTTGGATTTCGGCGGAAAATGCGTTGTGTTCGATGGTGAGTATCGCGTCTATGTCGTTTTTGGTCGCGTTTCGTAAAATCATAGTGCCATTATACAAAAATGCGCCGCTGTTTGCCAGTTTTGTGCAATACTTGCCAATCGCGGCGATTTCAATAATAATAGTATGGAACATCTATTACTGATACAGGAGAAATTATGGGAAAATACATTGCAAAGCTGTTTATTTCGGGCGTTATCGAAGAGAAAAACGAGGATTATTGTCAGGAATGGCTTTTGGAGCAGCTTGAAAAACTCGCGGACGACAAAAAAAATGTCGCATTGATGCTTTTTATCAGTTCGCCGGGCGGCAGCGTGTATCAATCCGATGAAATGTATCTTGCCGTCAAAAAGTTTCGCGAAGATACCAAGCGTCCCGTGTATGCCTATTTTTCGGACATCGCGGCAAGCGGCGGATATTACATCGGCTGTTCTGCTCAGAAAATCATTGCGAACCGAAACACGCTCACTGGCTCTATCGGCGTGATTGCCAATCGTTTTTTGGACTTGACGGCAGTGCTTTCAAAGCACGGCATTAAAAGCGAGACGATTCACGCGGGCAAAAACAAAATTATGGGCAGTCCTGATATTGAAACCACGGACGAACACCGCGCAATTATGCAATCAATCGCGGACGAGTGCTATGAGCAGTTCACGTCGGTTGTTGCCGAAAGCCGCAATCTGCCGATTGAGCGCGTGAAAGAGCTTGCTGACGGGCGCGTATACAGCGCGCTGCAAGCCAAGGCGAATGCGTTGGTTGACGAGGTGATGAGCTTTGATGATGCGGTGGATTTTTTGAAGGAAAAAGAATTGGGCAAAAAGGATTTTAAGGCTCAAGTGCGCGATTTTAAGTACAAGCCGAAGAAAACGCTGATGACGATGATTCGCGGCGCATTTAGCCCGCTCTCACCGCTTTCGGAGGCGCAATCGCTGCTTTCGCGTCTTTCGCCGGGCGCTCGTATGCGATACCCTGCCTACCTCTGCGAATGGTAAACTGATAAAAAAAGCGCGGCACAAAAACGACCGCGCTTTTTTGCTTTTTCACACTCGGGAAATCAGCGAAGCGTTATTTTACCGAGCCGACCACGCCTTCCACGAATCTGCGCTGCTGCGTAAAGAACAAAATCACGGTCGGCAGTGTCATAATGGTAACCGAGAGCATCAAAAGCCCGTAGTCCGTGGTGTAGCCTGCCGTTAAGCCCGTTACCAAAAGCGGCATTGTCTGCATTTTTTGGCTCTGCATAACGATGAGCGGCCACATATAATTATTCCACGCGCTCATAAACGTAACGATTGCCGCCGCCGCAAACGTAGGCGCCATAATCGGACAATAAATCTGCGCGTAAATCTGGAACTCGTTTAAGCCGTCCACGCGCGCCGCCTGTATGGTTTCGACGGGGAAACTCGCGGAATTTTGGCGGAAAAAGAAGATTAAAAACGCCGTTGAAATTGACGGCAAGATGAATCCGACGGTGGTGTTGAGCAATTTTGCTTTGCTGAACATTCTGAACAGCGGAATCATCGTGGACGCAAACGGAATCATCATCGACAAAAGCAAAATCCCCATCAGCATATCTTTTTTCTTGTCGCGGTAGATTTGGAAGCCGTAGCCTGCCGCCGAACACACGATGATGCTCAAGACGGTCTGCAAAACGCTTGTGCGAAGCGAGTTCCAAAACGCCTGCCCCATTTTTACCGTGGCGAGCATCGATTTGATATTCTCGATGAGATACAGCCCGAACGTGAGTTTGCCCGAAATCACGTCTGCGCTCTTGTTTGTTGCCGCCATAATCATCCAATAAAACGGAAACACCGAGCCGAAGCAAATGATGATGAGAAAAATATATGCGCCGAGCGATACGCGGTTTAGTTTTTTGTGCTGTTGAGAAAGTGTCATTGGTTTTTGTCTCCTACTTTGAGCTGAATGAACGACAAGAGCGCGACCATAATCAAAATGGCGTAGCTGATTGCCGACGCATAGCCGAATTGCGGGTTATACACGAACGACAGATTGTAGATGTACTGCGAAATCGTAACTGTTGCGTTGCCCGGACCGCCGCCCGTGAGGTTTTTTACCTCGTCGAAGAGCTGGAGCGTTCCGTTTATACTCATAATCGACGTGAGCAGAATGACGGGGCGAAGGAGCGGAAGCGTGATTTTGAAAAAACGTTGCCTGCTTGACGCGCCGTCAATCGTTGCCGCCTCGTACACGCTCGAGTCGATGTTTTGCAGTCCCGCAAGGAAAAACACCGTGTTGTAGCCCGTCCAGCGCCACGTTATGCAGAAAATGATGATGACTTTTGCCCACACGGGGTGCGCCAAAAAGTTAATCGGCGACCTGATAAATCCGTTTTGGAGCAGCAGCACGTTAATCAGTCCGTCAGGCGAGAAAATCGACTTGAAGATGAGCGCGCTCGACACCAGAGCCGTTGCGCAGGGCAAAAAAACGCAGGTGCGGAAAATGCCCTTGTATTTGAGATTCGGATTGTTGAGAATTGAAGCGAGAATCAGAGCCAAAAAAAGCATTATCGGCACTTGAAAAATGAGATAAACGAATACGTTTGCCACCGAAGCGCGAAATACGTCGTCCTGAAACAAGCGCAGATAATTTTTGAAGCCCACGAAATGCAGATTGTTTGCAAGTCCGCCTTGCAGACTCAAGAAAAATGCCTGCACCATCGGATAAAAATTGAGTATGAAGATTAAAAGAGCGGCAGGACTGACGAACAGCCACCCCGCGCGCTTAAACTTGGATTCCAACGATATTGCTTTTGCCACTTTTTCCTCCCCGCGCTGTTCGGCGGTTTTCCATCTTTTTCGTATAAATCTACGAGTGCCAGAAAATCCATTTTTCAAGCCTCGTGTAAATCTACGAATGCCAAAAAACAATTTTTCAAGCCTCGTATAAATCTACGAGAGCAAAAAAACAATTTTTCAAGCCTCGTATAAACCTACGAGAGCCAAAAAACAATTTTTCAAGCCTCGTATAAATCTACGAGAGCCAAAAAACAATTTTTCGGGCTTCGTATAAATCTACGAGCACCCAAAAAGATTTTTTTGCCCTTTTCGAGTGCTCGCGGGATTCTAAAAATGAGACTTCGTTAATAGCCCATTTGGAATTCTACATTTTTCTGCGCTTCTTTGAGTGCATCAGGAATAGATGTGCCCTGCAAAATCTTTGACACTGCCACACCGACCGCGTCGCGCGCTTCGTAGTTGAAGATTCCGTATTTTACCTGCGGAATGTGTCCTGAGTATTCCACGATGTCTTTGTAGATTTTCTGACCGCCGAAGAATGCACTCGGTTCGTCGTAGACTGAAGATTCTGCCGCAGGAAGCCACGTTGAGATTGCGCCTGACGTTGGCAAAATCGTGTCGTACAATTCTTTTGACGCGGCGAATGTCTTGTTGAGGAAGTCCATTGCGCGCTCTGCGTTCTTTGAGTTCGCCATAACCATCCAGCTTGAGCCGCCCTGATTTGAATAATTCACCGCATTCGGCACGTCAGAAAGGCGCGGGGTGTTCACGATTGCCCATTTTCCCGCCTGTTCGCTCTGCGACATAATTGAGCCGATGAGCCAGCAGCCGTTGATTGCCGAAGCCGCCGAGCCGTTGTTGATTGATGCAACATAGGCATTCCAGTCGGTAACGTTCAAGCACACGCCGTCTTTAATCATATCCGAGTACACTTTGACCGCTTTTTCGAGCACCGCGTTGTTGGCGAGGTTTGCCTTGCCTTTTTCGTCGAACATCCACGTTCCCGCGCTCTGAAGCATAATCATAATGCAGTCAGGCTCGTTGCCGACGTAGGAAATCAATGCTTTGCCTGTGCGCTCTTTTACGATTTTTCCGTATTCATAGAATTGGTCCCAAGTAATGTCGTTGAACTGCTCTGCACTCAAGCCTGCTTCTGCCAAAATGTCGGTGCGGAGGAAAGTGCAGGTTGCGCCGTTATCGAACGGAACGCTGTATTTTTTGCCGTCGATTTCGCCGAATCCGACTTTGAACTGTGCGAACTTTGACAGGTCGATTTTGTCGCCGACGGGCAAAAATGCCTTCGGGTAGTTTGACATATTTTTCTGGATTGCGTTGTCCTGCATCAAGATGATGTCGGGCAGGTTCGAAGTGTCATTTGCCGAAAGCGAGGTGATGAGCTTTTGCTGCAAATCTGCCCACGGCGTTTCTACCACGTTGACGGTAACGTTCGGATTATCGCGCTTGTAGATGTCGGCGGCGGTGTTCATCGCAAAGATGTTAAATGTCGGGTCCCAGCACCACACGGTGAGCGTTACGGGTGCGTTTGGGTCTGCGGGTGCTGCGTTTGCGCTTTGTTTTGCGCCGTCAGAGTTGCCGCAGCTTGCCAAGAATCCTGCCGCAAAGAGTGCAGCAAGTCCCATTTTCACAATACGTTTCATATAATTCCCCCTAAAATGAATTATTGATTAAATGATAACACACAAATGTAATTTTGTAAAAAAATAGTATAATTTTTTTTGTATCTGAAACAAACGCAACCGTTTGAACTTATTTTAGATGATATGAAACGTTTTTGCGAAACAGCCGCAGTTTTGATTGCTGTTGCTTTCCCGTGCATTTTTTTTGGGCGCAAAAAAATCCCGTTCGTGATTTCGATGAACGGGATTTTTATTCAGTTCGATGCTTGCTGATGGTTTTGAAAATCTGATTTTATTTTGTATAGGCAAGATAGTATTCGGTGGCTGTTTTTCCAATCATTTTCATTCCTGCCGTTGCGATTGCCGCGCTAATGCCCGACCCTGAGCCGGGAAAAAGCACATTTGCAAATTTCACCGCCTGCTGTGCGCCCATTTTAAGCCCAAATCCAACAGCCCCAATTCCGCCTGCACCTGCAACGTACTCAATAGCCGCCTTATACGACAATTCTCTGCCAGAAAGCATTGAAATAAGCATTACCAAAACGCCTTCCAATGCCATAAGAATAAACATATCAGAAACAGGAATCGGCGTAAGTGCCACCGTTCCTGCAATTCCTGCAAAAATATACGTTAGTTTTTCTGCAATTTTGCGCAACTGATTAACGACTCTATTACCTGCAACTAAGCCCATTTGCGCTTCCATAGCAGCAATCGAATCAAACAAAAGTTGCTTCAATTCTTCAATATTATATCGCCCGTCAGTTTCAATCGACAAATTTTTCACTTCAGAAGCAGACATCGTATCCAATTCTTCATTGGAATAACTATATTCCATCAAACTCGAAGTAACTATAACGTCTTTTACCTCAAGCTCACACGTTTTTGCAATCTCCCGAGCGGCTTTTTCCGCCTCGTGAATATAATCCAATTTTCGCGGAGGATATGACGCAGGTTCTTTTTTGCTTGCAGGCTCAAGTTCATCGCATTGCGTAAGAACGATAATTATCGGCAATTCTGCTTTGTTCTGCGCTTGGTATTTCTCGCGAACATTTTTCAAAAACGCAATCTCTTCGCGCATTCCAGAGCGTTCTTTTGCCTTATGAACATAAATTGCACAGTCGGGCGTAAAATTCTTCATAGCAAGCAACAACTGTTCTTCCGCCTCCTCTTCTTTGCCTGCCGATTCATTGATACCGCGTGAATCAAGAATTGAATACACTGTTTTGCCGTTCTCAAAAATGTCATATTGCTCATTCGTTTTTGTACCAACCGCAACTGCACTTACAGGCGCGTGATAATATCCCAAAATTGCATTGATAAGCGAGCTTTTTCCGTGTCCAGAATTGCCAATCAACAAAAAACGAGGAGCACGGCGATTTTTTATGCCGTCAATAAGGGCTTTGAGTTCTTTGTCATCAAGAATTGCCTTTTTTAAGGTATTTTTTACAGGAGCAGGAATCGCTTCGGGCAAATTATTCAAAACAGTTTCAATATTATCATAAATATGCACGATAGCATTAAATCTATCTTCAAATTCCATAGAAAAATCTCCTACACAATTTCATATTATCGCTATTAGATTGTAATTCAAGTCTAATAGTTTTTTGAGTGCCTGTCAATCTAAAAGTATGGTTTTATAAACTAATAGCAGGTGATTTTTTATGACAGAAGACGAAATACGAGCAGTTTTTTCAAAAAATCTGAAAACATATCGCGAAAAGAAGGGATTTTCGCAGATGTCATTAGCTCTTGAAACAGGGCTTGCAACCAATTTTGTGAGTGATATTGAAAACGGCAAAAAATGGATTTCGCCTGCAACACTTTCAAAAATCTGTGAAGCGCTTGGAATCTCGCCTTACAAACTATTTATTGAAGTTGATTTCAAGAATGAAAACTGTTCTGCAATTATCAATCAATTTTGCAGCGAGCTGACAAACGATATATCAGAAACCATAAAATCATTGTCAGAAAAATATGCAAAATGATTCATAAACAAAAATTCCCCCGCTCGCGATGTGAATTGTTTTTTGAAAACGTGTGTGCTATACTTTGTGTA
>ERZ842401.3227-NODE-3227-length-20586-cov-10.251376_pt1 | contig 20586 bp, 8 predicted proteins | sample MGYA00521270_ERZ842401 | MGnify/ENA primary metagenome ERZ842401 (study PRJEB31892, sample SAMEA3878208) | bioreactor metagenome | biome: Moose rumen | place: Sweden | collected 2011-10 | study: EMG produced TPA metagenomics assembly of the PRJEB12797 data set... | reverse complement strand
ATACGAGATGTAGCCGTGACTGGAGTTCAGACGTGTGCTCTTCCGATCTATTTTCGATTTCGGAGCGTCCAAAATCGAAAATGCCGATTCCGGCACGGCGGTGTATGCGTCCGAGTTTGACGATACGATTGAAAGTCGCGGCGATTTCGTTACCATCGATGCCGATAACGGCGGCACGGGCGTTACGGCGTCGGGCGGCAGCGGCCATGACATCATCGTAAGCAGAGGCAAGAGTGCTTCGATCAATGCCGGTAAAGGCAACGACAGAGTGTCGGTGCGCGGGGGCGCGGGCTCGACGGTGCTCGGCGGCGCGGGCAATGATTCCGTCTTCAATCAGACGTTGACGGGCGCGGCGGGCGATTCCGTCTTCATTGACGGCGGCATCGGCAACAATTATCTCGAAAACGACAGGAATGCGGCTGTGACGATGCTCGGCGGCACCGGCAAAGATACCGTCAAAAATTACGGCGAGCGGGCGTCTGTTACGACGGGCGACGGCGTCGATTCCATTGTCAATTTCGGCGCGCGTTCTTTCATCGACGGCGGCGCGGGCAATGATTCCATTCTTAACGGCGCGGAGGAAATTTACATTGATGATGAAACGATCGAAACGCTCGGCGGCGCAGGCTCGACGATTGAAGGCGGCGCGGGCGACGATCGCATTCAAAATGTCTCGGAAGGCGGCAAGGCGGTGTTGCTCGGCGGCATCGGCAAAGATACCGTCGTTAACGACGCGGAGCAGGTGACCATCGGCGGCGGCGCGGATAACGATTCCATTGTCAACAATGCGGCAAGTGTGTCGATAGACGGCGGCGCGGGTGCAGATTATATCAAGAGTGTCGGCGACAATCTCACGGTCGGCGGCGGCAAGGGCAATGATGTCATTGTGCTCGACGAAGGCGATTCCGTTGTCGTCAATTATGCCGATGAAGACGGCAATGATAAAATCAGCGGCTTCGGCGTCGGAGATGTGTTGAATGTCGTGAGCGGCAACATCGATGATTACGATCTGGGCGCGGACGATGATTCGCGCGATGTGATTTTGCATATCGGAAGCGGCAATGTGACGCTCGAAGGCGCGGCGGGCAAAGCCGTCAAAGTGCGGCAGGGCGGCGCGGAGTTCGAGACGATTTTCGGAGCCGCCACCATTGACAACACAACCGCAAACGTTTTGATCGCCGGCGGCAGATTTGCCGATACGATCAGAAACCGCGCGGTCGGTGTAACCGTTCGCTCGGGCGAAGGCAATGACACGGTTACCAACAGCGGCGCGCGGGCGGCAATCAGCGCGGGCGAAGGCAATGATTTCATTACCAACAACGGCGAGAATGTAACTGTGGCGGGCGGAGCAGGAAACGACACGATCAATCGCGCGGCGGTTTATCAGTACAGCGCGGGTAATGATGTCATTACAAATTACGCCGAAGGAGACACGGTTCAGCTCGGAAGTGCAACGGTCAATGCAACCGTCAACGGCAATGATGTCATTTTTTCGACAGAAAACGGCGCAATCACATTGCAGGGAGCTAAGTCGAAGAAAATTACAACCGTCGTCAACGGCAATCTCGTCTCTAAGTATTACGCCGCGCGGAACATCACGGTCAACGGCGGCACGCCCGAGCTTACGGAGTTTAACGACACGGTTACAAACAACGGCGATCGCATTTCAATCAGCGCGGGCGATGGCAATGATTATATTACGAACAGCGGCGAGAATGTAACTGTGATCGGCGGAGCAGGAAACGACACGATCAATCGCGCGGCGGTTTATCAGTACAGCGCGGGTAATGATGTCATTACAAATTACGCCGAAGGAGACACGGTTCAGCTCGGAAGTGCAACGGTCAATGCAACCGTCAACGGCAATGATGTCATTTTTTCGACAGAAAACGGCGCAATCACATTGCAGGGAGCTAAGTCGAAGAAAATTACAACCGTCGTCAACGGCAATCTCGTCTCTAAGTATTACGCCGCGCGGAACATCACGGTCAACGGCGGCACGCCCGAGCTTACGGAGTTTAATGACACGGTCGAAAACAACGCGGCGGGAGCGTCAATCAGCGCGGGACTCGGTAATGATTCCATCGTCAATCGCAATGTCGGCGGCAACGCGGCAAGTACTTTGCTCGGCGGGGCGGGTGCCGATTATATCAGCAACGAAGATTGGAAGGCAGTCATCGACGGCGGTGCCGATAACGATCGGATCATCAACAACGGCGCGAACGTGTCAATCAGCGCGGGCGACGGCAACGATACCATCATCAATCGGAATGTCGGCGGCAATGCGGCAAGTACACTGCTCGGCGGCGCGGGTGCCGATTATATCAACAATGAAGATTGGAAGGCAGTCATCGACGGCGGTGCCGATAACGATCGGATCGTCAACAGCGGCAATACCGTTTCCATCAACGGCGGGGCGGGAGCCGATTCCATTACAAACACCGGCAGCGGCATCACGGTCAACGGCGGCGCGGGTAATGACACGATCGATCTCGGGAGCGGCGGCGGCAATGTGTATCAAGTCGGCGCGGGCAATGATGTGCTCGTCAATGTCAACGCGACGGATACGATCGAACTCGGCAATCAGACGATCTCGAATTGGCAGTTCGGCAGCGGCAACAATGTCGACGACGTGATTTTGACGCTCGGAAGCAATCGGTTGACGGTGAAAGCCGCGCGCGGCAAACGTCTGAATTTCAGCGACGGCACCTCGAGATTTTTCGGCGCGTCCGATCCGATCAACACCGTCGAAGGCGCAAAACTCATTGCCGTCGGCGGAGCCGATACCATCACGAATACGTATGCGCAATCGGGCAGCAGTTTGACTTCGCGCGGCGCAAATGTGTACATCGACGGCGGCACGGACGCGGATTTGATCGTCAATCACGGTTCGGCGGCAACCGTCGACGCGGGCGACGGCAACGATACGATCCAAAACACGTACACAACGGCAAATCTTTCGGCAAAGAAAAATGAGACGATCCGCGCGGATAATGCGTCGATCTTCGGCGGGCTCGGCAACGATCTGATCGAAAACGCGGCAAACGGCGTGACGGTGCGCGGCGGCACGGGTAATGACACGATCGAAAACACGGGCGGCGGCTTGATGATCGAGTACGCCGACGGCGACGGCAAAGATGTCATTAAAAATTACAATGCAAACGACACGATCAACATCACAAGCGGCGCAATCACGTCTGCAACCGTCGGCACCGGCAAAAATGCCGACGACGTGATTTTGAAGATCGGAGACGGCTCCATCACAATCAAGGACGCGCGCAGTAAAGCCTTTAACATCATCGAAAACGGCAAGTTGATCTCGACAATCCCGAGCCCGATCGTGACGGTGATCGGCAGTGCAAAGACAAGCGTTCGGACATTCGATTACAACGACACGATCACAAACAACGCGGCGCGAGTGACGATCTCGAGCGGCGGCGGCGCGGATTCGATCACAAACAGCGAAAAGGCGTCATTGAGTTCGATAGACGCGGGCGCGGGCGCGGATCGGATCAAGAATGATGCGGCGCGGGTGACGTTGCTCGGCGGCGCGGATGCCGATACGATCGCAAACGACGGCAACAGTGTGCGCGCGGACGGCGGCGCGGGCAACGATTCGCTCGAAAACACGGGCAATCGGGCGACCGTTTACGGCAACAGCGGCAATGATCGGTTGCTCAACAGCGGCGATTATGTTTCGCTGGTCGGCGGCAACGGCAATGATTATATTTACGACGCGGGCTTGTCGACGACGATTTACGGCGGCAAGGGCAACGACACCATCGAGCGCAAGGGCAGTGACGGCAACGGCGCGCTGTATCAGTATGCGTACAGCCACGGCAATGATGTCATTACCGGCTTCAGCGAATACGATACACTTAAGATCACGAGCGGCGCAATCGGCGCGTCGGTGACCAAGGGTAATGACTTCATCGTGACGGTGTCAAGCGGCTCGACCGTCGGCACCGTCACTTTCAAAAATCATGCCAACAGTCGTTTCAAGATTGAAGGCAAGTTGCTGATGATCGACACGCTCCCCGCGCCGATTATCAACAGCAATGCAAACTCGTTGGTGAGCGGCACGGGCGACATCGATTCGATCATCAACTCGGCGAAAAACGTGACAGTGTACGGCGGCAAGGGCGACGACACAATCACGGGCGCGACGAAGTACGGCGACATCTTCCTGTTCGGAGCGAAAGACGGCAATGATCTCATTACCAATTTCGATGCAAAGGATACAATCAGCGTGACGGGCGGCGGCACTTTCAAGAGTCATTACGCGGTCGGCAAAGATTACGTGATCAACTTGAGCGGCGGCGGGCGGATCACATTGCAGGGCAAGGGCAATCAAGTCTTCGCGCAGGACGATTTGAAGTTGATGATCAACAATTCGACGGTCAATGCCGTGTACAACGGAGCGGACGGCGCAACCGTCAACGGCACGGAAGGCGCGGACAATATCGTCAACGCGGGCGCGAATGTTACCGTGATCGGGAGCGCGGGTTCGGATACAATAACGGGCAGCGACGAGCACGGCGAGCTGTTCCTGTTTAACAATGCCGATGACGACAATGTGATCATGAATTTCGGCGAAAACGACACGCTCCGCGCGACGGCGGGCACTCTGTCGGCAGTGGCGGCGGACGGCGAAGACGCGGTTTTGTCGATCAAAGGCAGCAAGTCGACTTCGACGATTCGGCTCAAGGGCGTCTCGGATTACGTGTTCAATCAGAACGGCAACACCTTGACGGTCAACGAGCACAAAGTCAATCGGAAAAACAAGACGTCGTTGAAAGGAACCGCAAACGGCGAGTGGCTCGAGAATTACGGCGAGAACGTGACGGTGATCCCCGGCGCGGGCAATGACACGTTTGAAGGCTCCGAGTACGGCGAATTGATTCGCTTTGCTTACAATCAAGGCAAAAATGTCATAACGAATTTCGGCGCAAACGACACATTGACGGCAACGAACGGGACGTTGACGTCGGCGAAGATTGTCGGCGAGAATGCGGTCGTGTCGATCAAAGGTTCTTCGGCGTCGAAGGCAACGGTGATCACGTTGATCGGCGGCGCGAAATACAATTTCAATCTGAAAGACAATTCGCTGACGGTCGATCCGGGCGTCATGTACTTCGACAATACCGATGACAGCGTCCTTGTGACAGGCACGGGCGGCAAAGATTGGATCACGAACGGCGGCGAGAACGTGACGATCGCGCCGGGCAAGGGCGATGACACCGTCGAAGGAAGCAATTACGGCGATTGGTATACGTTCGCGCAGACGGACGGCGACAACGTGATCGTCAATTTCGATGCAAACGACACCTTGAAGGCGACGAGCGGCACTTTGACGTATTCGACGGTCGGAAAAGACGTGCTCGTGTCGATCAAAAAGTCGAAAACGACGGCAACCGTGAAATTGCTCGATGCGGCGAAGTATCACTTCCTGCAGAACGGCGGGGTGTTGACGGTCGACACGGTCAACGATATCGACAACGGGGCTTCGGGCGTGAAAGTGACGGGCACGGGCGGCAAGGATTACATAGTCAACACGGGCGAGCGCGTGAGTATTCAGCCGAATGCGGGCGATGATACGATCATTGCGAGCGACACGTATGGCGAATGGTTTTTGATTGCGCCGACGAGCGGTCGGAATGTGATTGACGGCTTCGGCGCAAACGACACATTGAAGGCAACCGGCGGGACGCTGTCGGCAGTCGAAACGATCGGCAACGATGCGATCGTGACGGTGTCGAGCGCGAGCGCAAACAGCATCGTGACATTGAAAGGCGCGGCGCAACACGCCTTCATCAAGAGCGGCAATTACCTGCACACGGATTTTGTCAACACGGTCGATAACGACGAAAACGGCAAGGTGCTCGACGGCACTTCCAAACGCGATTTGATCCGCAATAACGGCGCGAATGTGACAATCAACGGCAGTGCGGGCGTCGACACGATTGAAGGCAGTTCCAATGCGGAGGTATACGCCTTCGGCTATGCGCACGGCGAGAATTTGGTGACGGGCTTCGATGCGGCGGATACGTTGGTGATGACGAGCGGCAAGACGTTGACGTATGAAACGGTCGGAAACGACGTGGTTGTTTCGCTGACGAAGTCGAAGACGACGGCGACCGTGACATTGGAAGGCGCGGCGAGTTTGGCGAGCAATTACGGCTTCATCAAAAACGGGAGCACCTTGACGACGGATTACATCGAGACGATCCGGAATGACGAGGGCGGCAAGCGCGTGGTCGGCACGAGCGGGCGCGATTTGATCGAAACGAACGGGGATCACGTGACGGTTCAGCCAAACGGCGGCAACGATACAATCAGCGGCAGTTCTTACGGCGAGGTGTATGTGTTCGGCGCGAGTGTCGGCAACAACGTCATTACGAACTTCGGCGTCGAGGATACGTTGATCGGCGTCAAGAAGATCAAGAAGTCGGGCAAAAATTACCTTGTGACGTTGACGGGCGGCAAGGCGACGTTGCAGGGTACGAGCGCATACAAATTCCTGCAGAACGGGGCGACGTTGACGGTCGATCACGTCGAGACGATTGCAAACGGCGATGACGATCGGAAATTGCAGGGCACGGACGGGCGCGATTTGATCATAAACGACGGCGGCAATGTGACAATTCAGCCCGGCGGCGGCAACGACACGGTGCAGGGCTCGGCAATTTACGGCGAAATGTTCCTGCTCGGTGCGGGCGACGGCGACAATACGATTGCAAACTTCGGCGTCGGAGATACCGTGTCGATCGTATCGGGGTCGATCACGGGCTCGACCGTGGTCGGTTCGGACGTGAAAGTGACATTGTCGAACGGTACTTATACCGGCACGTTGGTATTGACGAATGCGGCGGATGTGTCGATTAAGTCCGGCAAGACGTATTTGGTTGAAAACGGCATCAACCGCAAGATCAATCGCAAGGATAACGTCAAGTTCAGCGGCAGCAAAAATCCCGATTGGTTGGAGAATACGGGCAACAACGTGACCATCAACGGCGGCAAGCAAAACGATACACTCGTCGGTTCCGGCAGCAAAGAGTTGTTCCAATTCGGCGCGGACGGCGGGCAGGATGTAATTCTCAACTTCGGCACGGAAGACAGTTTGCAATTGACGAGCGGCGACATTCAATCGTCGATGTCGACGGGCAGAGATTTGATCCTCAACGTCAAAAACGGCAAGACGGCGGGCAGCATCACGCTTAAAGACGCGGGGCATTACATTTACGAGCGCGAGGGCAACGTGCTCACGGTCAAGCAGGTCAATTACGTTTACAACGACAAGGACGGCGCGAAGATCGGCGGCGAGTCGAAGGCGGATTACATTACAAACAGCGGCTCGAATGTGACGATTGTCGGCAGCAAGGGCAATGACACCATCGACGGCTCCAATTTCGGCGAGGTCTATCAATTCGCTTACAACAACGGCGCGAATGTCATTACGAATTTTGATTTGAAGGATACGCTGACGGCGACGAGCGGCACTCTGACTTACAAAAAAGACGGCGACGGGTATCTCGTGACGATCACCAAGTCGAAGACGAAATCGACGATTGCATTGCCGAATACGGCAAAGATCATCTTCAAGCAGGACGGCAACACGTTGACGGCGGATAATGTCAATTACGTCGACAATGCCGACAGCGGCGTGAAAGTGACGGGCGGCGGCGGTCGCGATTGGATTGAGAACACGGGCGAGAACGTGACGATCGCGAGCGGCAAGGGCGATGACACCATCACGGGTTCGGACGAGTTCGGCGAGGTCTATCAATTCGCTTACAATCAAGGCAATAATGTGATAACCAACTTCGGCAAGAACGACACGTTGATGTCGACGAACGGCACAATTTCGTTGAAGAAGTCGGGTAAGAATTACATAGCGACGCTGTCAAACGGCAAGACGAACGGCACGGTGACATTGCTCGGCACGAGCGGGTATAAATTCATCACCGGCGGCAGTATGTTGACGGTCGATTATGCGACGACGCTCGAAAACGACGTTGACGGCAAGCTGTTTGAAGGCACGGACGGGCGCAATGAGATGATCAACAGCGGCGAGCACGTGACAATGCGCGGCGGGCTCGGAAACGACACGCTGACGGGCTCGACATTTGCGGAGACGTATCTGTTCAGCGCGGCGGACGGCAACAATGTCATAACCAACTTCGGCGAAGGCGATACGCTCAAGATGACGAGCACGGGCAAATTGACGTACAAGAAGTCGGGCGAGAACGTGATTGTGACAATGAAGGGCACGAGCGCGACGTCGAAAGTGACGCTCAAGGGCGCGGCTTCGCTCGATCTTACGTTGAAAGACAACGCGCTGTATGCGTACATTCCCTACACGGTGAAAGAGAACCACACGAAGAAGACGAAATTCACCGGGACGGACGGCGCGGATAAGATGACGAATTACGCGGCGAATGTGACGGTGTTGCCGGGCAAGGGCAATGATACGATAGAAGGCAGTGCGGAGTACGGCGAGGTATTTTCGTTTGCGTACACGGACGGGGATAATGTGATAACGAACTTCGGCGCGGGAGATACGTTGCGCGCGGCGAGCGGCACGATTTCGACGCAGAAGGCGGGCGATGATTATGTCGTGACGATCACGAAGTCAAAGAAGACGGCGACGGTGACATTGCTCGGCGCGGCGGCGGACGGCACTTTGCAATCGAGTACGGACGGCAAATCGCTGATCCTGCGCAAGAATGAGACAATCAATTTGGAACTGCCGGTTTCGGCGACGGAGTATTGGTTTGAAGAAACGGCGGAAGAAGATCAATTGGCGTCGATCCTGCCGTCGGAGGAGGGAGTTGATTTGAATTACGAGCAGTTTGCGGAGATGCTCAAGCCGTCGAATGAATTGACGTTCGCGGGGCGGCATCGGCAAAAGAAATTTGATTGAAAGGAGTGAATAACATGGCGACGATCAATAATAGCAAGAAATCGACATTGATAAGCGGTTCAAGCGGTACGGATTCGATCTTCAACGGGGCTGCGTTCGTGACAATTAAAACCGGTGCCGGTAATGACACCATCCGAAACAGCGGCGGCAGCTCCCAAGCCGCAACGTATTGCGTTATCGATGCCGGGGACGGTAATGATTCAATTTACAATTTCGATTGGGGAGATTCTTCGACAATCCTCGGCGGAGCAGGCAACGATACCATCTTCAATCGTGCAGCAGATTCAACGTTGGACGGCGGAGCCGGTAATGATTCCATCAGAAATATCACAGACGGCGTGTCGATTAACGGCGGCGCGGGCAATGATACGCTGTTTGATGATCGCTGGGTGAGCGGTAATTCTTACAACACGCTGGTCGGCGGCGCGGGCAATGACATCATCAGCCTCAGCAACAATAACGCAAAAAATGTAATCGCGTATGCGTCGGGGGATGGCAATGACACTGTCTGCGGCATTAAATCCGACGACACAATTAACATCACAAACGGCGCGTATTCGACCACGAAGTCCGGCTCGGACGTGATCATCAATGTCGGGAGCGGCTCGATGTTGCTCAAGGGCGCGGCAAGTACCACGCTCCGCATCATCGGTACATACTCAAATGAAGTCAGCGGCGTCACTCTGTCCAATTCCAATTCAAACACGGTGATCAACGGTACGTCGGCGGCGGATTCGATCAGCAACGGCAGCTCGAACGTGACAATCAACACGGGCGACGGCGATGATTCCGTTTACAATTACGCATCAACCGTTTCGGTCGATTTGGGCAACGGCAACGACAGCATTTACAACAGCGGCTATGTCTCCACAATCTGCGCGGGCGCGGGCGATGACACCGTCAAAAATTACGGCACCGGTGTTTCGGTCGATTTGGGCGATGGCAACGACAGTATTTACAACAGCGGCTCGAACATATCAATCAACACCGGCGCGGGCAATGACACGGTGAGGTTGAGTTCGTCCTTCCATATGCCATCGACCGTTCGACATGAATCGGGCAACGATATCATTACAAATATGATCACGAGTGATTTGTTGCAGTTGCCGGGGCAGACGATCGGCAAGACATCGGTAATCGGCGACGATCTGCTTGTGACGGTCGGCAATGACAAACTCACACTGCTCGGCGCAGGCAATCACGCGATCCGTGCTCAGGTCGGCAACGGCAACATCGTTACTCTTAATGCCGATAAACCGGCTCGTATTCACAACAACGCCTCGATTGCGATGATTGTTACCGGTGACGGCGATGACACCGTCGGAAATTACGGCAACACAGTTTCTGTCGACTCGGGCGACGGCAACGACAGCATTTACAACGACGGCAAGCACTCGACCGTTCGCGCGGGCAAGGGCGATGATACCGTCGAGTTTTCGCCGTTAATATATGTGTCCGGCTATAACCCCGTTTATTTGGTCGGCGGCGGCGGGTCGGATTCTCTGATCGGCTCCCTGACCGGCGGCGATTCGAGTGTTGCCTCCGGCGGCGGCTCCGGTTACACTCCGCGCTCCGGTTACATCTACACTTACAACGTATTCGAATATGCCCCGGGCGACGGCAACGACATCATTACCGGTTTCAATTCTTCCGATTCGATCCGCATCCTCGACAATGCGCAGTACTCGACGCTCACCGAAGGCTCCGACGTGATCGTTTCGCTCGAAGGCGGCAACATTCGCATCAAAAAATACTCTGCCGCGCCTCATATCATCGGCGGCACTTTCGTCATTGACAACTCCGACTTCGACGCGAGTATTACCGGCACCGATAACGCCGATCTCGTGTATAATCGCGGGGGGCGGACTTCCATCCGTACGGGCGCGGGCGATGATTCCGTCTCAAATTACAGCGCGGGCGAAGTTTCCATAGCCGCCGAAGCCGGCAACGATTTCATCTACAACAGCGGCGAAACGGTTACCGTCCGCGCGGGCGAAGGCAATGATACCGTCGAAAATCGCGGCGGCGGCGCGTTGCTCGACATGGGCGAAGGCAACGATTCCGTCTTAAATTACAATGCCTGTTACTCGAAGGTGCGCGGCGGCGACGGCAATGATGTAATTCGCTCGGATACGGGTTCGGGCAATTCGCTCGACGGCGGCAACGGCAATGACACCATCTCCAATTACAGCGATTATTCCTTCATCGACGGCGGCGACGGCAACGATTCCATCAACAATCACGTCAATACGGGCAGTTGGGGTTGGTATGCAACCGTGCGCGGGGGCAAGGGCAACGATACCGTCATCGGCAATTCCAATTCTGCCGACGTGATCCTCTACGCCTCAGGCGACGGCAATGATCTCGTTCAGAATTTCGACGCCCTCGACACAATTCGCATCACCGACGGCGCGGAGTATGATACGCTCGTCAGCGGCTCGGATGTGATCATCTCGGTCGGCAGCGGCTCACTCCGATTGAAAAACGCCAACGCCAATGCGATCAACATCGAAGGCGGCGTGTATGTCGATGCCGATAAGATCATCGACAATGCCGTCGGCAATACCGTCATCAGCGGCAGGAAGGGCAATGATTCCGTTACCAACAACGGCTCGAACGTGACGATTAACGGCGGCGCGGGCAATGATTTCATTTACAACGGCGGCTCGCTTTCTGCAATCGACGGCGGCGCGGGCAATGATTCCATTTACAACGAAGGATCGAAGGTGACGATCGGCGGCGGCACGGGCGACGATTATATCGAGAACCGGGAAAGCGATTCGGTATCAATCGAAGGTGGCGCGGGCGACGATACCATTTTCAACTACGACGGCGACGGCAGTTCGATCAACGGCGGCACGGGCGATGATTATGTCGAAAACAGCGGCTCGCTTTCTGCAATCGACGGCGGCGCGGGCAATGATTACATTTTAAACGGCGGCTCGCTTTCTGCAATCGACGGGGGCGCGGGCGATGATTACATTTACAATAACGGCGAAAATGCAACGATACTTGGCGGCGACGGCAATGATATCGTTGTCAATCAATCGTCGAATTCGACTGTCGACGGCGGCGCGGGTAACGATTCCATCAACAACAACTGCGGCTCTTACGCGTCGATCAACGGCGGCGACGGCAAGGACGTCATTTCAAACAGCGGCGGCAACTCCACAATCAACGGCGGCGACGATGACGATACCATCGGCACCGACCGGGGCGATTACGTTTCGATTAACGGCGGCAACGGCAACGATTATATTTCCAATGAAAGAGGCAATTACGCGACGCTCGGCGGCGGCGCGGGCAACGATTCCATTTTCAATATGTGGGATGAAAACGTTTACATCGACGGCGGCGCGGGTGCCGATTCCATCAAAAACGAAGGCGATCTCGCCACCGTTCGCGGCGGAGCCGATAATGACATCATTGCAAACAGCGGCACGGCAGTTTACATCGACGGCGGCGACGGCGCGGATTCCATTGACAACAGCGGCGATCACGTTACCGTCAACGCCGGGCTCGGCAACGACACCATCACCGCCTCGGGGCTCGGCGATCGCTTCATCTACACTGCAGGCGACGGCAACGACTTCATCAAAAACTTCTCTGCCGCCGATACCCTCCGCATCGTCAACGGCAAATATCTCACCGTCCAATCCGGCAGCGACGTCATTGTCTCGGTCGGAAGCGGCTCCATCACTCTCAAAGACGCGCTCGGCAAGCATCTCAACATCGACGGCGTCGTCGAGAACCTTCGCCTTTCAAATGCCGTCAACAACACCGTCATTCGCGGCATGAGCGGCCACGATTCCATTACCAACACCGGGCGCAACGTCACCGTCGAAGGCGGCGGCGGCAACGATACCATCACCGGCGGCACGGGCGGCAATTTCTACGTCTACGCAAACGGCGACGGCAACGATCTCATTACCGACTTCGGCAACAACGATACACTCTGCATCACCGGCGGCACCTACTCGACCGTCGTCTCGGGCAACGACATCATCATCAATGTCGGAACCGGTTCCGTCCGATTGAAAAACGCCGTCGGCAAGCCGCTCAACCTGCTCGGCACCCCTTCGACCGAGGGCGTCAATTTGACCAATGCGGCGAATAATTCCGTCGTGAGCGGCATGAACGGCGACGACACCCTTACCAACTCCGGCGATAACGTCACAGTCAACGGCGGCGCGGGCTTCGATCTGATCCGAAATACCGGCAACCGTGTCAAAATCGACGCGGGCAACGGCGACGACTTGATCATCAACGAAGGCGCGAATGTTACCGTCGATGCAGGGCTCGGCAATGATACCGTCGACATTCGCAATCACGCAGGCAACATCATCAATTACACGGGCGGCAACGACGTCATTGTCGGCTACAACCCCGCCGATTCGATCAAATTCTCAAGCGCGATCGGAAGTACAACCGTCGTCGGCAACGATCTCGTCTTCAATCTCGAAAACGGCTCCCTGCGCGTCAAGGACGGCGCGATGCAAAAGATCACCGTCATCGACAAAAACGGCAACATCTCCTCGAAGTATTACGGCGCGCTCAATCTTACCTGCACCACGGCGGGCGTTTCGCTCGAAGGCTCCGAATTCGGCGATAAATTCATCTGCCGCGCGGGTAAAGTTTCGATCACTGCCGGAACCGGCAACGATACCGTCGACCTCGGCAACGAAGGCGGCAATCTCTTTTCTTACGTCGGCGGCAACGATCTCATTATCGGCGGCACTCCGACCGATTCCGTCAAATTCGCCGCCGCCGTCTCCAACACGCAATTGAGCGGCAATGATGTCGTTTTCAATGTCGGTACCGGCAGCCTCACCTTCAAGGACGGCAAAGGCAAAAAACTTACCGTCGTCGACAATAAAGGCAACGTCTCGACGAAGTACTACGGCGCGGCGATCATCGTCAATGATACGGCGCGCGTTTCCGTCGAGGCGACCGAATTCGGCGACACCGTCACCAACCGCGCCGACGGCGTCTCGATCTCTGCAGGCGGCGGCAACGATCTCATTGCCAATTCCGGCGCGAATGTTACCGTCGAAGGCGGCAACGGCAACGATACCGTCAACCGCGCGGATGTGTATCGTTACACGGGCGGCAATGATGTCATTACCGATTACGCCGACGGCGATGCGATTGAAATTGCGGCGGGCGCGGCGTCCTATTCCGTCGACGGCAACGACATCGTCTTCAATGTCGGGAGCGGCTCCCTGCGCGTCAAAAACCGCAACGGCAACTCGATCGTCACGGTAAACGGCGCGGCGCGCTCCTCCAAACTGTTCGGCAACATCCGCATCGACAATTCGACGGCGCGCGCGTCCGTTGTCACCGACCTTTTCGCCGATACCGTCTCCAATGTCGGCGCAAACTCCTTCATCAATGCCGAAGGCGGCAACGATCTCATCATCGATCGGAGCACGGGCTCGACCATTCAACCCGGCGGCGGCCACGATACCGTTTCGCTCGAAAGCAGCAACGCCGTCATCAATTACACGGGCGGCAATGATCTTCTGTTCGGCTATGTCGAAAACGACACCGTCAAATTCTCCGGCGCGATCGGCAGCGTTTCCGTCATCGGCAATGATGTCGTTTTCAACACGGGCGGCGGCACTTTGACCCTCAAAAACGCCTCCGGCAAAAAGATCACGTCGATCGACGGCAACGGCAAGGCGACTTCAAAGTATTACGGCGCGTCGAATATCAATAACGAAACGGCGGGCGCGACGGTTGAGGCGACGGAATTCAATGACACCGTGTCCAACCGCGCAGATAGAGTGTATGTTTCCGCCGGGCTCGGCAACGATCGCATCAATGATCGGAGTGTCGGCTCGACCATCGCCCCGGGCAACGGCAATGATACCGTTTCGCTCGAAAGCAGCAACGCCGTCATTAATTACACGGGCGGCAACGATGTTCTTTACGGCTATGTCGAGAACGACACCGTCAAATTCTCGAGCGCGATCGGCAGCGTTTCCGTCATCGGCAATGATGTCGTTTTCAATACGGGCGGCGGCAGTCTCATCTTCAAAAACGCGGCAGACCGGAAAATTACCGCCGTCGACGCCAACGGCAAGGCGACTTCGAAGTACTACGGAGCCTCGGCGATCACAAATTACGTCTCGGGCATTTCGATCGATGCCGGTAACTTCAACGACACCATTAACAACACCGCCGATAACGTGACGATTATGCCCGGCGGCGGCAACGATCTCATTACTCTCAAGGGCAACGGCAATGTGATCAATTACGTCGGCGGCCACGATACCCTCATCGGCTTCAACGCCTCCGATTCCGTCAAGTTCGCAAACACCATCGCAAGTTCCTCGATCGACGGCGCGGATGTCGTTTTCAAAATCGGAAACGGCTCCGTTCGGCTCAAAAACGGCGCGGGGCAGAAAATTACCGCCGTCGAGAGCAACGGCAAGATCACTTCAAAATATTACGGCGCGTCGAATATCTCCAATTTCACCTCGATGACGAAAATCGACGCCACCGACTTCAACGATACCGTAAACAGCACTGCCGACAACGTGACCATCGCGGCGGGCGGCGGCAACGATCTCATCGAGCTGAGCGGCAACGGCAATTTGATTTTGCATGGCGGCGGCCACGATACCCTCATCGGCTTCAACGCCTCCGATTCCGTCAAGTTCGCAAACACCATCGCAAGTTCCTCGATCGACGGCGCGGATGTCGTCTTCAAGACCGCAACCGGCTCCCTTCGTCTTAAAAACGGCGCGGGGCAGAAAATTACCGCCATCGACGCCAACGGCAAATCCACATCGAAGTATTACGGCGCGTCTTCCATTACCAATTACGATTCCAAAACCACCGTCGAAGCCACCGATTTCAACGATACGATTGCCAACAATGCCGAGCAGGTTTTGCTCCTCGGCGGCGGCGGCAACGACATCATTGCCAATACCAAGGCGAAAGTCACCATCGACGGCGGGCTCGGCAACGACACCATCGCGCTCGGCGAAAGCAGCGGCAATCTCATTCGACACTCGGGCGGCAACGATGTTCTTTACGGCTTCGACAATTCCGATACCCTGTCGCTGTCGAATTCAATCTCCTCCTACACCATCGACGGCGCGGATCTCATTTTCAATGTCGGTACCGGTTCCGTGCGCATCGTCGACGCCAACGGCAAACGCCTCAACGTCCTGTCCAAAGGCTCCTTCAGCGCGAAAATTTACGGCGAGGCGAACATCTCCAACGCCCTTTCAAACACCTTGATCACGACCGATAATTTCAACGATGCCATCACCAACACCGGCAATCGCGTCACGATCCGATCCGCGCTCGGCAATGATACAATCGACTTCGGCAACGGCAACGGCAATATTTTCGAGTACGTCGGCGGTCACGACGTCATTGTCAATTACGCCGAAACCGATTCCATCAAACTCATCTCCGATTCCGTCAAGAGTTTTGCTTACGACGGCTTTGATGTCGTCTTCAACGTCACCGGCGGCTCCCTTCGAGTGAAGGATGCCAACGGCTCGAAGGTTCTCACTCTCATCGAAGGCAACGGCAATGTCATCTCGCAAATCTTCAGCTCGGGCATCATTCGCAACGACAAAATCAGCGCGACCATCAAGAGTACTTCCAAGAGCGACACCATCATGAACGGCGCGGCTTCCGTCACCATCAACGCGGGCGCGGGCAACGATCTCATTCAAAACGAAGGCGACAAGACTTCCGTCAACGCCGGGACCGGCAACGATCTCATCATCGATCGAAGCTCCCAATCCACTCTCGCCCCCGGCACCGGCAACGACACCGTCTCGCTCGACGGCGCAGACGGCGCGCTGATCGTCCATGGCGGCGGCAACGATCTCATTCTCGGCTTCGACGAATACGACACAATCAAATTCGCAAGCGCAATCGGCGGCGTTTCCGTCAGCGGCGCGGACGTCGTCATCGGCGCGGGCGGCGACAAACTTCTAAGCGGCGCGACAAATTTTTGTTTAATTATAGCACATCTTTTTTTTTTTTGCTATTGACAAGTTTTTTTTTTTCTCTTATAATGCGCGTAGGAGGTGATAATGATGGCAGCAGAAGCTACGAATACACGCACAACAGCGCAGTTCGAGTACAAAGAAAGTTACGATGACAGCGGCGGGCTCGGTTATTCCGATTACTCAAAAACCGTCGGTTATGTCAAAGAAACGGCGACAAACACTCAAATTTTCGACGGAGTTACAGCATTGTTCTCAATCACAATTTACCACAACGCACCGTACAAAGTCTATCGCACCGACAAGTCGCAGCTCATCGTCGAGTGAAGGAGATGAAATCGAATGGCTACAAAAACCGTAACAACGGAACTCGAGTTGGCATGGGCAAATGGCAAAAAAACTACGTTAAAATTGCCTACGCCTATCAACAGCACATTGACCGATCCCGATACTGGCGACAGCCTTGTCACAGCAGCCTGGTTCGACTCCGCTGCCGCTTTCCTCGAAAGCGATGAAGGCGCATCGTTGCAGTCGATCGCGGTCTCGATCGTCACTGTCAGTACAGAAGCAGTCGTCACCATCAATGGCGGAAGCGAATAAAACTCCCATACAAACTGAACGCGGGGCGGCACGGGCGTGTCGCCCCAAAAAAATCGGAGGAATTATCATGATCTGTAAAACTATCTACCTGGTAGTCGCATGCGAAAACGACGTTACGCGGCTCTTCGAAACAACCGTCAAAAATGCCCTGAAACGGCGTTATGCGGCAACCGAATTCGTTGTCGTGGGCGCAGTCAACGGGCATTTTGTGTTGGACGGGCTCGTCGGTATCATTCTCGTCAACGACGGCGATCTCATTGTGCAATCCGCTATGCCGGACAACTGGATCACCCGCTGGGCTCGGCGGCACATCGAAAATATCAAAACCGTCGATTTCGTTGCCGCATATGTCAAAGAACAGCGTGAAAACGCAATGTACGATGCAGACGATGTCGACTTCATCACCGACGAATGGGTAGACAGCGCGTATCCGTCGAAGCCGGGCGTTCAGCAATTGATCATCACGGAATTGAAAAAGCGGTATTCGGCGGCTGTGCGGCGCGGCGCGTTCGCCATCGGCAGGTTCATTTTTGAATTGTTGAAACGTAAAATTGGGGGATAAAACATGCGAAGACTCAATCTTCTGCGGCAAATTATGCGAACGGCGGCGATCGGCGGTGGGCTCAGCCTCAGCCCGGCGGCTCGGCTCCTCGGCATCACGTTGCAGATCATCAACTCGCGGCGCGGGTGGAAAGAATGGATCAACATCAGCGAACGCGATCTGCTTGATGAATGCGGCTTCGCCGATTCCGTTCATTCACGGCGTAAACTGAAAAACGCAATCGCCGAATTGGTCGCGGCCGGCATTGTCGACGTAAAATTGAATGGGCAGCGTCGATGTACTCAGTACCGGCTCGTTGATCTCAGCGTCGAGCAAGTGAATGTTAACGTTAAACAGAACGCTGTTTCAGACGCAAATCAAGACGCAGATCAAGACGCAGATCAAGACGCAGATTGCGGCGAAGATCGCCGAGCTGTTGCGGCTTCCGAGACCGGTAATATTGGAAATCAGAGTAAAATTAGAAATGGGGTAATTATTGATGAGTATTTTTGAGAAAAAGTTGATCGACTACGAAGAGACCGACGAAGAGATTGCAGCATGGGAAGCGGAGTTTGAGCTCCGTTTCCGCGTCGAGCATGGCGAAGCCGACATTGACGACTTCGACGGCAGTTTGCGTGCAGCGCAAGCTTTTTGCGAAGAGCACGGCATCGAGTCGCCGACCAGTTTCGATCCCATCACAGGGCGGCTGCTTTTCGAAAGCCGGTACAACGGTCTCAGCGATTCCGAGCGGGAATGGTGATCACATGTCAAACATCGAAGAACTCCGAAAGATGATTTTCGACGACATTGATTTTGATATGGTCGCGCAAGTCAGAGCAGAGCGAGAGTCAGCGGCATCGCGGTGGCTGGCGGAAAACAGCAGCATCATCAAAGCCGACACAAACGTTGACGCGGTCTACGATCACGCTTGGAACATCGAGCGGCTTGCGGAATATTGCAGCGCGAATAAACCGTGCGAGAACTGTCCGAATTTCAGAGCGATCGGCAGACTCGTTTACAGCGAAGAATTCAACGTGGTTGCCTACGTCGAGAAATTCTGCGGCAAACAGCGGCGGGCAATTGCGAAGCAAAATGTTGACAATCGCATCAGTAAATGCGGCGTGCCGAAGCGGTTTCGCGAGTCGCGGTTTAACGATTTTAAACATGATGACATCAACGAAATTGCGGCGGCTTTGAATGGGTTAAAAAATGGCGTCGGCATGCTCATCACAGGCGGCAGCGGGCGCGGCAAAACGATGCTCGCGTCGATTGCGGTTAATGGCGTCATTCGCCACGGCGGGCAAGCAATCATGCGAACAGCGGCGAAACTCAGCGACGAATTGAAGCAGTTTGAAAAATCCAGAGCCGAGCGGTTTGCGATAATCGACGCGGCAAACATCGTTGCAATTGACAATCTCGGAGACGAAGTCATCAGCAGCTGGTGGCTGTCGACACTTTACGATCTCGTCACGTTTTGCGACGACGAACAGCGAGCGTTGATCATCACGACAGTGCATGACGACAAACTTCGCGAAAAATACGGCGGTCGCATCATGGATCGGATCGAGCGCATTACCCGACGCGTTGATCTTTGACGGCTCTTCCGTTTACGTCGATGAATGTCAATTCGATCTTCAACCGCATCGACGGCACCAGGCGACAGGGCACCGGCAGACGCGATTATATCATCAACACCGGCAATCGCGTCACCGTCGCCCCGGGCGCGGGCTGCGATACCATTGAAGGCTCCGACGAATTCGGCGATGTGTATCTCTTTTCTGCCGACGACGATCATAATCTCATTGTCAATTTCGACGCCAACGATACCTTGTCAATCTCCGGCGGCACGATAGAGAGTGTGATCGGCAGCAACGGCGACTGCATAATCACAATCCGCGCGGGCACGCGCGCAAGCAAAGTGACATTGGCGGGCGCGGACGTCTTCGACTTCATCAGAACGAGCAAAAGTTTGACGGTGGATTATGTCGAGACCATTGAAAACAGCGCGGACGGAGTGAATGTGCAGGGCACGGGCGGTCGCGATCTGATCACAAACCGTGGCGAGCGCGTGACGATCTTGAGCGGCACGGGCAACGATACAATCACGGGCTCTGATTACGGCGAGATATTTGTGTTCGGCAAGAACGGCGGCGCGAATGTCATAACCGACTTCGACAAGAACGACACTTTGACGGGTGCAATTTCATTCAAAAAATCGGGTTCTGACGTGATTGTGTCGCTGGACGGCGGCAGTGTGACATTGCAGGATGCGGCAAGATTTGACTTCAAACAGAACGGCACGACATTGACGGCAGATTATGTCGAGACGATTAACAACAGCGCAGACGGCGTGAGTGTGCTCGGCACGGGCGGTCGCGATCTGATCATAAACGACGGCGAGCGCGTGACAATTGCGAGCGACGCGGGCAATGATACCATAATCGGCTCCGAGTTCGGCGAAGTGTTTGTGTTCGGAAAGAACGGCGGCGCAAATGTGATAACCGACTTCGACGAGAAAGACACACTGACGGGCGCGAAGTCGTTCA
>ERZ842401.3226-NODE-3226-length-20590-cov-5.256197_pt1 | contig 20590 bp, 19 predicted proteins | sample MGYA00521270_ERZ842401 | MGnify/ENA primary metagenome ERZ842401 (study PRJEB31892, sample SAMEA3878208) | bioreactor metagenome | biome: Moose rumen | place: Sweden | collected 2011-10 | study: EMG produced TPA metagenomics assembly of the PRJEB12797 data set... | reverse complement strand
GCCGCCGGAGAGCCGTCGGGCATGGTGGGCAGGCAGGAGGTGGGGATGCGGCAGTCGGCAATCCGAGGCAGCACCCGTTCCACCCACTCGCGGTTGTCCACCAAAGTCTTGGGCGAACCCGAGGCGGGCTGGAAAAAGCGGTAGTCGCCCTGGGTGGCGAACAGTCTTTCGGCGGCAAAGCCTGCCTTCTCGAACTGGCCGTCTACATTGGTGGTTACCACGAAAGCCGAGGGGAAGAGCCGGAGCAGACGGGCATAGAGCGGCAGCGCCCCGATGCGGTAGCGGCAGAACCAGATGTGTTTGGCCCAGTGTGCCCAGTACTCCTCGGGCGTGGCATAGGGGTAGAACCCGGCGCTGTAGAGGTCGGCAAAACCATAGCGGGCAATCTCGGTGGCGAAAGCCTGCCGAAAATCGTCGCCCGCATAGTCGAGGCCGGCCGCAGTGCTCAAGCCGCTTCCCGCGCCGATGAGGACGCTGTCGGCCTCCGCAATGGCGGTGCGCAGGGCGTCAATCCGCTCCAAGTAGGGTGCGATAGATGTCATAGTCAATATCTTTGAACACATTGAATACCACCCTCATGCCTTCGGGCTTGTGGCGCCTTACAGTCGCCACGGCAATCTCGGCGGCACGGCGGTTGGGAAACCTGAAGACTCCAGTGGAGATGCAGCAGAAAGCCACGCTTTGGCATCCATGTTGCCGAGCCTGCTCGATGCAGGAGGCATAGCACCGCGCCAGTTGCATTTCCAGGCGTGGTGTGGGGCGGCCGTCGGGAACGAGGGGACCCACGGTGTGGATTACATAGCGGGAGGGGAGGTTGTAGGCCGGAGTGGTGATGGCCTCGCCGGCGGCGGCACTGCTCTCGCCCCGCCAGAGCCCCGCCTTCACCATGCGGTCGCATTCGGCCCTGAGCTGCAGACCGGCGGCAGAATGAATTACATTGTCTATACAGGCGTGCAGTGGCGACCAGCAACCCAGCATGCCGCTGTTGGCCGCATTGACGATGGCATCGGCCTGCAGGCGCGTAATGTCGCCCTGCCAGAGGGCAAGCCCGGAGGTGGAACCGCCGCCTGCGAAGAGGCTGGAGACGGGGACCACACCTTTGTCGGCCTGCTGTGCCTGCAGCTCGCGGTCCTGCGCAGCAAGGAAGTCGTCATCCAGTGGCTGCGGTGGCCACACATTCATCAACGCGCGCAGAAGGCGTTGCTTTCCTTCCAGGTCGGGAGGAAGCGGGCGGGCGCTCCCCTCCTGCCGCTGGAGGTAGCCGATGCAGAAATCGAGATTTTCCTCCCTGCTCATGAGTTCGGGCTACTGTTTTTCCAGCGAGGCTCCGGTCTGCCCGTATTCCGAGTTATAGAGCAGATGCAATTCCTTCTTTGTGAGCTTTTCAACGTCGGCCTGAATTGTGCGGGCCAAAAAGGTAATCGTCAGTTTGTCGTCGCTGATGGAATAGTTTGCCGAGAAGCTGCTCCCATTGACAGAGAGCTTGAGCTTCTTGTCGGAAGTAAATTCGTAGATTGAACCCACACTGCCGACAAGGTCGCGGTTGCCCTCCACGTTGTCGCCTGTGAGTTCGATGAGCTTCCATTTGCCTACGATCAAATCCTCGTCCTTTTGGCATGATACGGCCAGCAGCCCCAGGACCAGGAGGCTCATGGCCACGATAGATTTCAGTTTTTTCATATTATTCTGCTATAGTTTCAATCTTCTTTCCGAACACGGCACGCTGCATCAGCGGCGTGGTGTGATACTGCGTCTCCCAGATTTTCACGGCCTCGTTGCCGATAATCTGCGGATTGGTGTAGGCAGTGTGCACGCCATGACGTATGGCCGCCTCGTTCATGTCGCTGTAGTAGATGCTGTGCACCCCGCGTTTCTGCCATTCGGGGAGCACCCCGTTGAGCAGGAGGTCGATAGTGTCGAATTTGTGCAAGGCTTTCAGTATGTGGTACCACCCAAAGGGGAACAGGCTGCCGCCCGCTTTCTTATAGGCCTCCGAGAGGTCGGGAATGGAAAGGCCGAAAGCCACCAGATTCTCCTGCTCATCCTCTACAAACTGCACAAAATCGAGGTTCACAAAGGGGATGTACTCTTTCACATACACCTCGATTTCCTTCTCGGTCATAGGCACAAAGTCGTAGAGGTCTTTGAAACTCTCGTTGATGGCCCGGAAGAATTTGTAGGCATGGGGGTAGAGTTCCTTGCGCTTTTTCACTTTGACAAGGTGGAGCTTATATTTATCCATGATCAGCTTGTTGAGGCGGGCCACCTTGTCGGGCACCGGCTGGTTGGCCTGCATCGAATACTGCTGCCACTTGCACTTCACCTCGTAGCCTGCACGTTCGATGAAGCGCACATAGTATTCCGGGTTGTAGAGGGTGGAGATATTCTGGCGGGCGTCGAAATTGTCTATCGTCCAGCATTCCTTGTCCATATCGGTGAAGCCGAAGGGGCCTTCCACCTCGTCCATGCCGTTGGCTTTGCCATACTGCACCACCTTGTCCAGCAGTGCGGCGAACACCTCGTAGTCCTCCACAAAGTCGAACCACCCGAAGCGTACGGCTTTCTTCTGCCAGTGCTCGTTCACCGTGCGGTTGATAATGGCAGCCACCCTGCCCACGACCTTGCCGTCCCTGTAGGCCATATACAACTCGCGCGAACAGTGTTCCATGGCGGGATTCTTGTCGGTCAGCAGGTTCACTTCGTCGAAATTCAATGCAGGGATATAGCTTGGCACATCCTTGAACAACTGGTTCGGGAAGGCGATGAACCGGCGCAAGTCGCGTCTGCCGCCAACAGCCTTGATAATTATGTTACCCATATATGACTGATATGTTGTTTTGCTTATGCACTGACACAGGAAACCCTGTGCCTTAAAACAAAAATGATGAACTCCGCACGTTGCGTTGTCCACCATTCTGCCTTCTGCACGCTATCGTATCACTTCCAGTTTTTTGAAAGCCTTGTAGATTTTTTCCACCCCGATGTCAATCTGCCCATGGGTGTGGGTGGCCATGAGCGCGAAGCGGATAAGTGTTTCATCGCTCGGCACGGCAGGCGAAATGACCGGCGTTACAAACACGCCGTCTTCCAGCAATTCGTGGGTAATGGTGAAGGTCTTGACATTGTCGCGTATGAAGAGGGGTATGATGGGGGTTTGGGTGTTTCCAATCTCGAAGCCGAGATCCTTGAAAGCCTTGAGGGCGTAGCGCTGGTTGTCCCAGAGGGCGGCGTTGCGTTCAGGTTCGCTGCGCATGATGTGCAGTGCCTCAAGCACCGATGCCGTGCTGGCTGGTGTGATGCTGGCGGTGAAGATGTAGGGGCGCACCGAATGCTTCATCCAGTTGATGGTCTCCTTGTCGGCAGCGATAAAGCCGCCCACCGATGCCAGGCTTTTGCTGAAAGTACCCATCACCAGCTCCACCTCGGGCAGTTTTCCGAAGTGGTCGCACGTGCCGCGCCCTTCGCGGCCGAACACTCCCAGGCCATGCGCCTCATCGACCATCAGGGTGGCACCATACTTGTTGCAGATGTCCACCATTTTGTCCACATGCGCCACGTCGCCTTCCATCGAGAACACCCCGTCGGTAACCACCAGCTTCGAGGCCTCGGCCGGCACCTTGCTGAGCACGCGCTCAAGGTCGGCCATGTCGTTGTGGCGATACTTCTGTGTGGTGGCATAGGTGATGAGCTTCCCCTCCATGATCGAGGCATGGACGCGCTCGTCGTAGAACAGATAGTCGCCGCGGCTCACCACATTGGGTATCACTCCGCTGTTGGCCAGAAAACCCGCCGAGAAGAGCATCACTCCGTCCTTGCCGAGAAACTCGGCCAACTCGTCCTGCAACTGGATGTGTATGTCGAGCGTCCCGTTGAGGAAAGGCGAACCGGCACAGCCGGTGCCGTACTTGTCGATGGCGCGCTGGGCGGCTTCCTTCAGCCTCGGGTCGTTGGTGAGACCCAGATAGCTGTTGCTGCCAAACATCAGCACCGGGTGATCCACACCCGTTACATAGACCTCAGTGTTCTGCTCGCTGCAGATGGGCGTGAAATAAGGATAAATCCCGAGGGCACGCATCTCCTGGGGATAGGTGTATTGGGCTAACTTCTGCTGTAGCGGCTTCATATATCTACTGTGGTTTTTAGAGTGCAAAGTAACAAAAAATTTCCAAAACCGCAGCAAATTATAATGTTAAAAAGGAAAACATGCCCTCCGTCAGACTGCTGGCACCAATTCTAAACGTTTGTTTGCCAACATATTCCTCACCCATAATTTTTTTTGCCAGTGCTGCATATTCCATCGCCTCCTCCACCTTCCTGATGCCTCCGGCAGCCTTGAATCCGACCGTTTTTTTATTAAATTTAACATTATCTTTGATGCACTCCAGCATTACTTTTGCAGCCTCGAGTGTGGCACCGGCCGCTATCTTGCCCGTCGAGGTCTTGATAAAGTCGGCACCCCCCTCGATGGCCAGTTGCGATGCACGGCGGACGAGTGCGGCCGACCCCAGTTCGCCCGTCTCCAATATCACTTTGAGCAGACGCGAACCGCAGGCTTCCTTCATGGCCGCCACTTCGTCGCGCACCAAACTCTCGTCACCCTGCAGCAAGGCTCCGCGACTGAGCACCACATCAACCTCGTCGGCCCCTTCTCCAACCGCACAGCCCACCTCGTCCACCTTGAGCCCGAGCGGAAGCTGACCGTGGGGAAAGCCTCCGGCCACCGACACCACCTTCACCCCGCTGCCTTCGAGCACACGGCGCGCCACCGGCACAAAACGCGGATAGACGCACACCGAGGCCACCCGTACGCCACCGTCGGGCAGGCACATCTCAAGCGTGCGGCGGCAGAAGCGTTCCACCGACTGGCTGCTGTCGGTGCCGCCGAGCGTGGTGTTGTCGATGCAGGCAAACACCTGCCGTGCCTGGTTCCTGTCGTCCATGGTCAAAGCAGATGGCTGATATTCTCCACCCGGCGCTGGTGGCGCCCACCCTCGAACGGAGTGTCGAGATAGGCATCGACAATCTGCATGGCCGTGTCCTCACTTATGAACCGAGCGGGCATGGAGAGCACATTGGCATCGTTGTGCTGCCGCCCGAGGCGTGCAATCTCGGGCGTCCAGCAGAGGGCGCACCTCACATGGGGGTACTTGTTCACCGTCATCTGCACCCCGTTGCCGCTGCCGCAGATGACTATGCCCCTCTGGAAAAGCTGCCGCTCGATGGCCGAGCCCACCTGGTGGGCATAGTCGGGATAGTCGCAGCTCTCGCTGCTGTGGGTACCATAGTCCTCCACCTCGAAGCCACGCTCGCGCAGATGGTCAATCACTTTCAGTTTCAACTCATAGCCCGCATGGTCGCAGGCAATGGCAATAGTTTCTTTCATATAGACGGTGCCTTTATAAGTTCACAAGTGCAAAATTACGATAAAAAGCCCTCATGCCTGCCACCGACCCACCCGTTTTTTCAACACCAAAAGTTCAATATTTCCTAACAACCTATATGCCAGTACTTTGCACCAAATGTAAAAGACCGTTGAAACACAATTCATAAACACATGAATACCAGCACTTTCAACCGACTAACTCTTTACCAACTCTTTACTAACTTTTACCTAACTCCTATCCAACACTTACAATGGTAAAAGATAACAAGGAGATGGAAAGAAGATAATAACTGAGAAACAGGAAAATAAAGCTATCAACAGGGGGATGTTGATTTGCGTGTTGAAAAGGGTTGAAAGCACTGTTGAAAAACAAGGGGGATGTGGGGGTTGTTGAAAAAGGGGAGAGTTTATGAGGGAGTTTTCCACAAAATAACCAATGGCTAAACGGGCTGCTGGGTTTTTACAAAACATTGTCAGCCTATGTTACCAACAGAATGTTTATTAAATCGGGTTCAGTCTGGATTCGCGAACGATAGAGTGTGGAAAAGGGAGGGGAAAAACAAATGAAAAGAGATTCTGCTACAGGTGGAGTTAGGGTGGTTTTCAACAGAATTAACACCCAAAAAAGAAAGAAAAAAATTTAATGAAATAAGGATTTTTTTGATTGACGGTGGAAAAGTGGATTTGTCAAAAAGGACTTTGTTTTTGAAAATTTATGGCTGTATTTTTTATTTGTACTAATTATTTTGTACTTTTGCATGTAGTTTTACCAGTGTAAGGACACAGTTATGGGCAAATCGGACAAAAGTAGTGTGCACCCTCTGATAAGACAGGATGGCAGAATTGCCAAACGGGGGATTGCTGTCGTCGACGGCATCACCGATATGCCTGTCTATGGAGTTCCCTATGTGTCGTCCCATTTTATTATAAGTATCAGCCATAGCGGGATGGTCAAGGCGGAATATGACGACAAGAAAGTGGAGTTCCATCCCCACGACCTCTCGGTAGTCTATCCCGGCCACACGCTGCTTGCCAAAAGTGCCTCGCCCGACTACCGGGCAACGCTGGTGGTGGTGTCTGATCAGGTGTTTTCCACACTGTTCAGCAGCAATGTGAGTGCCAACCGTTTCAAGTATGAGCAGTTGCCCTGCATCAACCTGGCCGACAGGCAATATGCCGATGTGATGAACGCTGTGGCTGCCCTCAGAAGCACTTGCCGCCTCATTCCCAAAGCAGGGGTGGACATGGCGCTTGACATGCTGGCCATATTGGTGCGGATGGTCGATCATTTCCGTCGGCAGTGCGTTGATGTGGACAGTAAGCAGGGCTCTGTCAGGAACCTGAGTGCGCATTTCTATGAAGCCGTGGTGAAAAACTGTGCCAGAAACAGGGACATCGGTTTCTATGCCGAGATGTTTAGCCTGAGTCCCAAGTATTTCAGTGCCACCATCAAGCGCGAAACCGGCAAGAGTGCATATTATTGGATAAAGATGTGCACCTTGAAACAGGCGAAACAAATACTGCGCACCGATCCCGAGGCAGGGATCAATGAGGTGGCAGAGAGACTGGGATTCAACGATCAGGCCACATTCAGCCATTTTTTCAAGAAAGAGGCGGGCATGTCGCCTTCGGAATACAGGAAAAAAGCAAAATAGAGATATGAAGAAAAAAGTGTATGCCGCCATGGCCATCACCCTGGCGCTGGCAGGCTGCGGAAAAGACAGCATCGAAACGGTGTGCCAGTCGGCAGTGGACGATGTGGAGCAGGTGGATTTCAGTCGCACGGTAACCGTCAGTTGGAACTCCGACGGATCGGCCGCGGTGAGCGGTGTGGGCGACGGGCAGACGGTGAGCGGTGCCTCCTCGGGCAGGGTTACCATTGTCAATTCGGGCAGCGAGGTGGTGGAATACCGCCTCAGCGGCACCTCCTCCAACGGGTGCTTCAAAGTCTACAGTGCTGCGGCGCAGTCGGTGGTGCTTGAAGGGCTTGATTTGACCAACCCGACGGGTGCGGCCATCAACATGCAGGGTCCGGCTGACGCGCCTGCCGACGGCGAGACCACCTACATAGTGCTCATCGGAAGCAACAGCCTTTCTGACGGCACCTCCTACAGCGAAACGCCCGACGATGAAGACGAGAAAGGAACCCTCTTCGGCGAGGGGTCGCTGGTGTTCAGCGGCAGCGGCACCCTCACGGTGGCAGCCACAGGCAAGAGCGGTGTGGTTAGCGACGACTGGGTGAAAATGCTTGGCGGATCCGTGGCAGTCAATGCCACCAGCAGCGTCCGAGTGTCGGGCACCGATACCACCAAGGTGTCGGCCGTGAAGGCGAAGGACGGTTTTGTCGTAAGCGATGGTGCGCTGACCGTGGTTGCCGCCGGCACCGGGTGCAAGGGCATCAGTGGCGACGGCACGGCCGAGTTTGCAGGCGGCACGGTGAGCGTTACTGTGAGCGGTGCCAACTATGGCGGAAGCAGCGGTGGCGGCGGCATGTTCGGCGGTGGCAGCAGCAGCTCCAACGGGGTCAAGGCCAAAGGCATCAAGTTCGATGATGCCATTGTTTTCAGCGGAGCCAGCGTCAGTGTCAAGTGTGCCAACCACGAGGGCATCGAGTCAAAAAGCACCATCACCGTCAGCGGTGGCGAGGTCTACAGCTATGCTTCCGACGATGCTATCAACTCGGCCTCCACAATGACCATCGGCGGCGGCTACCTCTGTGCCCATTCCTCTGGCAACGACGGCATCGACGCCAATGGCAACGTCTATATTAAAGGGGGCGTGGTTTATGCCATCGGTGCCTCGTCGCCCGAAGTGGCCGTCGATGCCAACACCGAGGAGAGCTATAAACTCTATGTCCAGGGCGGAACCCTCGTGGCCATAGGCGGGCTGGAGAGCGGTGCCGAACTGTCGCAGACCTGCTATTCCTCCTCGTCGTGGAGCAGTGGCACTTGGTATGGCCTCACCGTGGGCAGCACAACCTATGCTTTCAAAACCCCCTCCAGCGGCGGAAGCGGCCTGGTGGTGTCGGGCAGCAGCACCCCCTCGCTCAAAAGCGGGGTGAGCATCAGCGGCGGCGACTCCTATTTCAGCGGCACTTTCTATGCAGATTGCACTGCCAGCGGCGGCACCACGGTCAGCCTTTCCCAGTACTCGGACGGCAACGGGGGCGGCAACGGGGGCGGCCCTGGTGGCGGTGGCCGGCCGTAGGGACGCGGATTAAATGATTGTTGAAAACCCTATAAACAGAATGCAGATGAAACTGAAAATAGCACCTTTACTGCTTGCGGCAATGCTGGGAGGCAGTGTTTGGGCGCAGACCGATGTGGCACTCGACCCCGAGTTTGGCGGTCGCCTTTCGCTCTCGGTCGATAAGAAACTGGCCAAAGGGCTGCATGTCGGTCTGGAAGAGGAAATACGGCTCACCGACAATTTTTCTTCGTTTGGCCGCTTCCACACCACACTGGGTATCACTTACAAGGTGCTGCCTTACCTCAAAGTGGGAGTTGGCTATGCCATGATAAACCCTTACAGCAGTAGCGATCAGTCTTTCAAAAGCAGCCGCCACCGCGTGATGCTCGATGCCACCGGCGGTTGGCGTTTCGGCGACTGGCGACTCTCCCTCAAAGAGCGTTTTCAGGCTACGGTGCGTACCGGCGAAATCAATGAATACCAGAACCCACGCACCTTCCTCGAACTCAAAAGCCGCCTCAAAGTGGCCTACAAGGGCTTCCGCTCAATCGAACCCTATGCCTCCGCCGAACTTCGCCACAGGCTCAATGCACCCGTCATTGTTGCCAACTATGACGGCACCTACTACCTCACCGACGCCCTTTCGCAGAACGGCGAGGCGGGGTGGTTTCTCGATGGCTTCACCGGCTGCTGTCTCAACCGGCTTCGCGGCACGCTCGGGATGGACTACCGTATGAGCAAAAACAGCACTCTCGGCGTGTGCTTAATGGCCGATTACGCGATGGACAAGGTGGTCGATGCCAACGCATCTGGCACCAAACTCAAGTCCTACACCCGCGAAAAGGGCTTCACCGGCTGGCTGCAAGTGGGCTATGGCTACTCTTTCTGAAAGTTAAACGAATAATCAATCCAAAGATGAAGAAGACAGTGTTGGCCGCCTTGGCCATAGCGATGGCGGGAAGTCTGGCGGCACAGGTGGAGGTTACCGTTGTGCGTACCGATGGCAGTTCGCAGCAGATAACACTTGCAAGCAGTGGCGGGATATTTGTGGGGCAGGACTATATGGTGGTCTCCACCGACGATGCTTCCGGCCCTACCTATAACTTCGATCTTGATGATGTCAAGCGGATGATGTTCGCTGGAAACACTTCGGGCATTGCCCCCATGAGCGAGGCGCAACCGCTATCGCTGCGCCCCACATTGGTAGAATCAGGCTTCACAGTGGAGGGCATAGGCGAAGAGCCACAGCCCCTCAAAATCTATGCTGTCAGCGGATCACTGGTGGCGGAACAGAGTTGCCGCAACGGCGACAGAATCCACGTCGAGAGCCTGCCACAGGGGATGTACCTTGTGCGCGTCGGCACCCGCTTCGGAAGAATAGTGAAGCAATAACCCATAACCACAAAGCAACAAGAGAAGACGATGAAAAAGCCGATATTCTTTTTTATGGCTATCCTTATGGCATTGTTGCCACTGGCAGCGCAGGAGCGTTACATCAATGTCTATTCCGGTGGCACGGCAGTCTACAGTCGCAGCACCACAGGTAGCCACAATATAACTTTCTCCGGCAGCGCAGCGCGGTTCAGTCAGGGAGGGCAGGTGTGGACTATTGAGACGAGCAGCATAGACAGTGTAGTGTTTTCCATAGAAAACCAGGGAGGGCAGTCTCAGGACACTGTGCAGGTAGACACAGGCAGCGCAGTCCGTATCGTCTGGAACGGTGAATCCGTCAGTGTGGTGAATCCTTATGCTCGCCGGGGCATCACGGTGAGTTCCTCGGCGGGCGACGTTACTGTGGCCTCTACCATTGACAGCGCAAATATCCTTTATATCCTGTCGGGCAGCAGCACCAATGGGTCGCTCACCCTGTCTTCATCCAGGGATGTGCTGATTCAGATGGGAGACCTTTCGCTCACAGCACCGTCGAGCCCGGCCATCAGTATTGGTGGCTGCCAGAAGGCCACAGTGTCTTTGTCGGGCACCAGCACGCTTTGCGACGGCACGGCAAGCAGCGGAAAAGGAACATTGCAGGCCGCGGGCAACCTCACCTTCCAGGGTGCCGGAACACTTAGCGTCAGCGGCATGAAGAAACACGGCATTCAAAGCAGTGGCCGTACCACTATCAACAACGGGACTCTCCACATCTTGACAGCCGTGAAGGACGGCATCCATGCCACCGGGTTTACGATGAACGGCGGAACTGTGGACATTGCCAATTCCAACGGCGACGGCATTGATGCCGACCTGGGAAGCGTTGTCATTGCTGGCGGCAACCTCACCATAGACTGTTCAGGCTCCGATGTGAAGGGTCTTGGCAGCGACAGCACACTGGCTGTCAGCGGCGGACAGGTGAACATCACATTGAGCGGTGCCGACTCGAAAGGCATCAAGAGCGACAGTGCGATGTTTCTTGCAGGGGGCACCATCGAGGTGGTGAGCACAGGCGATACGTGCAAGGGAATCAGTTGCAACTCCACGCTGACTATCAGCAACGGCACCATCGGCGTAACCGTCGGAGGCCTTGCCTCGAAAGGCATCAAGGCCGACGGCGACCTTGTGGTGGCCGGAGGCCAGACCACAGTGAATGCCAACGGCACCCTGTTGCTTGTCTCTTCCGACCCCTCCTATTGCACGGGGGTCAAGGTTGACGGCTCCATCCGCATGCTTGCGGGAAGCCTTGCCTCGACCTGCGCCTCGACCAATGCAGGCGGCAAAGCTGTCTCGGCCGACGGCAACATCTCCGTCCACGACGGCACCCTTACCCTTTCGGCCACCGGTGCCTGCGCAAAGTATTTGGTCAGCGGCTCGACCTACGACAGCTATTCGTCGCAGTGCCTGCGGAGCAACGGCAGCATATCCATTTATGGCGGCACTGTCAGTGCCACGGCAGGTGGTCGTGCCATCAATGCCGACGGGTGCTACACCCAGAACGGCGGTACGGTCATCACCTCCACCTCGGCCTCGGGCTTCACCCTTGCAGGCTCGGGTACCTCGTGCACCGACGGCTTCGCTCCGGCCTGCCTCAAGGCCGACAGCAACATCACCTTCATGGCGGGAACATTCAGTGCCACCAGCACGGGCACCGGCGGCCGCGGCATTGTGGGCGACAGCCTCTTCACCGCAGGTTTTCCGGGTGCTGCCGACAGCCTGCTGCTGATTAGCATCACCACCAGCGGCTCCCCGGTCAATGTGTCCTCGGGTGGCGGCATGGGGGGCTCCAGTTCCGACTACTGGAAGGGTCTGCCCAAGGGAATCAAGATAGAGGGCAACATCACCATCAACAGCGGCCGTGTGCGCAGCTATTGCTCGCAGACCAGCGGTGACGCCACTGGCGAGGCCATCGAGACCAAGGACTCCCTCTTCATCAATGGCGGCATTGTGGAGGCCAACGCCTATGACGACGCCATCAACGCCGGCACCTACATCGGCATCGCCGGTGGCAAGGTGTGGGCCTACGCACGGGGCAACGACGGCATGGACTGCAACGGGCAGCGCATCAATGTCTCGGGCGGCACCCTGATTTGCCGCGGCACCGAGGTGGCCATCGACGACAACGGCGACCACGGCGGCAAGCTCTATGTTTCGGGCGGCACCATCGTCCTCATCGGCGGCAACATGGGCACCACCGAGGCCACCCCCTCGCTCAGCGGGCAGAAGGGCCTCACCCTTGGCGGCACCAATGGTGGCGGCGGTCGGCCGGGAGTCGGCGGAAGCAGCAGCTCCGATGTGGCTTCCAGCGGCTTCACCGTGAAAAACAGCAGCGGCACAGAGGTGCTCACCTTCAAGTGGCCCACCTTCACGGGCTCAGGCTTCGAGAGTGTATCCCTGCCCACGGCTGGCGGCTCCACCGGCAGCAAGCCCGGTGGACCGGGGCAGTCAAGCTCCCGCGTCTGGGTTACTTCGCCGTCCATACAGTCGGGCTCCTACACCTACTATACCTCGCCCGCCATCAGTGGCGGCACCAGTTGGCACGGCCTCTACAGCGGAGCCACAGTCGCCACCACGGGCAACGGCAACAGCATTACAGCCCAATAATCTGCACCGGCAACCATGAATATACACACCATACCTATGCAACCCATGAAGAAACATCTCTTACTGCTGCTGGTGCTCTGTCTGGTGGGCGGGGCAGTCGGCGCTCAGGAAAAACAAGGCAAGCGCGACCGCAAGAAAAACCTCGTGGTCAAGGAGTGGAACACCCGCCACGGCTCCTCCACCCCCTACCTCGACAACATGGTAACCTACGACGAGTTGGGTCGCAAAATCGAGGAAATCGAATATGCCTCCTACGGGCAGAAGAAGCGCACCACCTACGCCTATGACGGTACCTCCAACCGCTGCAAGGAGCAGGTGGAATACGACGACAAGAACCACGCCGTCCGCATCAAGCAGTTCGAGTACAACGACGACGGCACCCGCAAAAAGCAGTACAACTACAAGCCCAACGGCAAGCTCGAATCAACCAAAACCTTCGAATACTCCTACAAGTGAGCCCCCTTGACCAGATGCAGCCCATCGGTTTGGCCGACATGAAGGCCGTGCGCTTGATGAACCGTGTGGACCAGAAGTACATGGCCCCGGCCAGCCTCCTCGACGAACTCCTCTCTCGAGTGGCCGACGGCTACTACGTGCAGCACATCGAGGGCAACCCCCTCGCACCCTATCGCACCCTCTACTTCGACACCGACGGCCTCGACATGTACACCCAGCACCACAACCAGAAGCTCAACCGCCAGAAGTTGCGCGTGCGCACCTATCGCTCCACCGACACCACCTTCTTCGAAATCAAGAACAAAGACAACAAGAAGAAGACCCGCAAGGTGCGCATCCCCATCAGCCCTGCGCGGTTCGACACCTGCCTCGCGGTGACCGAGGTGGCGGATTTCGTCAATGGCAACACGCCCTATCCCGTCGGTTCGCTTCATCCCTGCTTGGAAAATGCCTTTGAGCGCATTACACTGGTGGACAAAGCCATGAGTGAACGTGTTACCATTGACCGTGGCATCGCCTTCCGCAACCGCGCCACAGGCTTCTCCGCCGACATAGGCCACCTGCTCGTCATCGAAGTCAAACACGAGGTCGGCGCTCCGCAGTCGGCCGTCGAACGGGCGCTCCATGAGTTGCACATCCTCCCGCGCCGCATGAGCAAATACTGCATCGGCACCGCCCTCACCGACCCCTCGGCCAAGTATGGCCGCTTCAAGCCCAAGTTGTTGTATATAGAGAAATTAAAGCCATCAACCCATTAATTCCAATCATCCCATGAACCTGCTTTCAATCATCGGCGAAGAAATCAACACCAGCATCAGCGAGCGTTTCGGCTCGGAAGAATCGACCATCGACATTCTCGGCGTGCCCCTGTTCGACGGCCCAAGCCTCTGGAGCATGCTCATCCGCTTCGCGGTGAACCTGCTCGTCTGCTGGGTCATCACCCACTTCCTCTACTACCGCAAGTCGCACCGGCGCGACTACTATTTCACCTATATCCTCTTCTCCACAGCCATCTTCTTCATCCTCTGCAACCTGCAGAACATGAAGATAGAGGTGGGCATAGCCCTCGGGCTCTTCGGCATCTTCAGCATGATTCGCTACCGTACCGAGCAGCTGCCCATCCGCGAGATGACCTACCTCTTCGTCCTTATCGGCATCAGCATCATCAACGGCGCGGGCCTCACCACCAGCTATGCTGCCTTCGCTGCCACCAACCTCCTGTTCCTCCTTCTGATATGGCTGCTCGAGAGCCTCGGCTTCAGCCACCGCGAGGCCAACAAGATCATCACCTATGAGAAAATCGACCTCATCCGCCCCGACCGCAGGGCCGACCTGCTGGCCGACCTCAAGGCGCGCACCGGACTCAACATTACCAAGGTGCAGGTGGGCAGCATCAACTTCCTCAAGGACACGGCATTCCTCAAGGTAACCTACATCCCCGACGACCCCGAGCCCAACGACATCGACATGGTTACCAAATTCAAGAACAAGTAGCCCTCCGCCTTGTCCCGGCCGCCCCCCGCAGGCGGCAGGCGGCCGCCCCCTTCGCAGAGGCCTGTTTTCTTCCGCCCTTCTTCCGGTCATCTTTTGCCCCTGCCGAGGCAGATTGGAAGAAGGGCGGAAGTCGGGAAGAAGTTGGGAAGAAGATGACCCCTTGAAGGTGCTGGCTGCCAGCAGGTTGCATTCATCCCCCGCCGTAATTGCAACCGGCTGGTTCCCAGGCACAAGGGAAACCGGTGCGGAAGGGGGGTGCGGCTTGGCCGGACGAGGGCGGCATCCGGGTGCAAACCGCCTCCGGGAAGTGCCGGGGGACGGTGGAGGGGGAGGGGAGGGGCAATCGGCAGCGGCTGGGTATAAAAGAGTTGTGGCGGCAGCGGCGGAACGGGGGCCGGCATGTCGGATTTTTGGTGTATATTTGCACCTGTTTTTTCTCAATAACAACAGAGACGATGCTTGTCAAGACATACGGAAGTGCGATTGTGGGGGTCGAGGCGGTGGAGGTTGCGGTGGAGGTGAATGCGGCGCCCGGGGTGGGGTTCAACATGGTGGGCCTGCCCGACAATGCGGTGAAGGAGAGCGGCCAGCGCGTGTCGACGGCCTTTGCGGTGTCGGGCTTCAAGGTGCCCAACCAGCGGGTGCTGGTGAACCTGGCTCCGGCCGACTTGCGCAAGGAGGGTGCGGCTTACGACCTCACCATTGCCATCGGCATATTGGGGGCGACGGGGCTGGTGAAGGCCGACGAGCTGGACCGCTATGTGATAATGGGTGAGCTGGGGCTCGACGGCGGGCTGCGCCCCATCAAGGGGGTGCTGCCCATAGCCATCGAGGCGCGGCGCAGGGGCTGCAAGGGCATTGTGGTGCCGGAGGCCAATGCGCGCGAGGCGGCGATAGTGAACAACCTGGAGGTCTACGGGGCCGTGAGCCTGCGTCAGGTGGCCGATTTCTTCAACGGAGTGGCCGCGATAGCCCCCACGGTGGTGGACACACGGGCCGAGTTTGCCAACTCGCTGAACCGCTATGAGTACGACTTTGCCGACGTGAAGGGGCAGGAGGGGGTGAAGCGGAGCCTCGAGATAGCGGCTGCCGGCGGGCACAATGTCATCATGATAGGTCCTCCGGGCAGCGGCAAGACGATGCTGGCCAAGCGCATTCCGGGCATCCTGCCGCCGCTGACGCTGGGCGAGAGCCTGGAGACGACGCGCATCCACTCGGTGGCGGGTCTGCTGCGGAGGGAGGATTCGCTGATAGCGGTGCGTCCTTTCCGTGCGCCGCACCACACGGTGTCGGACGTGGCCCTGGTGGGCGGCGGGGTCAACCCGAAGCCGGGCGAGATTTCGCTGGCGCACAACGGGGTGCTGTTTCTCGACGAGCTGCCCGAGTTCAAGCGGACGGTGCTGGAGGTGTTGCGGCAGCCGATGGAAGAGCGGCGGGTTACGATCAGCCGTGCCAAGCTGACGCTCGAATACCCGGCATCGTTCATGCTGGTGGCGGCCATGAATCCGTGTCCGTGCGGCTACTACAACCACCCTACGGTGGAGTGCACCTGTGCGCCGGGGGCGGTGAGGCGATACCTGAACAAAGTGAGCGGTCCGCTGATGGACAGGATAGACCTGCACGTCGAGGTAACGCCCGTGCCTGTGAGCCAGCTGAACAGGGAGGCCGCCGCCGAGGGCAGCGCCGCCATCCGCGAGCGGGTGCTGGCCGCCCGGGCCATACAGACCGAGCGCTTCAAGGGGCACCCCGGTGTGCACTGCAACGCCCAGATGGGCAGCAAACTGACGCAGGAGCATTGCCGCTTGACCGACGAGTGCCGCCGCATCATGGAGCAGGCAATGGAGAGGCTGGGTCTCTCGGCGCGTGCCTACGACCGCATCCTGCGTGTGGGCCGCACCATTGCCGACCTCGAGGGCAGTGCCGACATCAGGCCCTACCACCTGCAGGAGGCCATCACCTACCGCTCCCTCGACCGCGACAATTGGGGACATTGACCCCGGAGCCGGGCGCAGGGGCAATAAAATGTGGCCCGGTGGCGTTACACAAGGATACAGACTAACAGAAAAAGCAATGGATATAACGGTTGTTGTGGTGGCAGTGGTGGCGCTGGCTGCTGGCTGGCTGGCTGCGTGGCTGGTGGGTCAGCGCAGGATTTCGCGCATGGATGCCGAGCGGCAGGCTGCCATTGCCCAAAGGGCTATGGTGGAGCAGCAGCGCGCCGAGCAGCGCGCCGAGGCCGAGAAGGCTGCTGCGGCCGGCAAGGAGGACATGCACCGGCACTACGAGGACCTGATGAAGGAGAGGGATGAGCGCCATGCCGACCAGATGGCCGCATTGCAGCAGCGGCTGGACGAGGCCGAGCGTAGCCACCAGAATGCAATGGAGGAGCAGCGTCGGCACTATGAAGCCCGCATGGCCGAGCAAGGGCAGCGCCACAGTGAGGACAGGCAGGCCCTGGAGCAGCGTTTCAACGAAATGGTGAAGATGGTCAGGGAACAGATGGAGAATGCCACCGGCAAGATGCTCAAGGAGCGGCAGGATGAATTTGCCCTCTCGAGCAAGAGCAACCTCGACGGCATTATCAATCCGCTCAAAGAGACAATAGAGAAGATGAAGACCGAGATGGAGAAGAACTCTAATGTCCACACCCAGATGAGCGTTGAAATCAAGACGAACATGGAGAACATGATTCGCCAAAGCGTGGAAGCGCAGCGCAGCGCCGAGGAACTGACACGGGCTTTCAAGCACGAATCGAAAACCCAGGGCGACTGGGGCGAGGTGGTGTTGAGCAATTTGCTCGCGGCGCAGGGATTCACCGAGGGGAAAGACTTCGAAACCCAGGCCATCATGCGCGACAGCAGCGGCAGCATCATACAGACCGACGACGGGCGGAGCATGATTCCCGATGTGCTGCTCCACCTCGACGGCGAGCGCGACGTGATTATCGACTCAAAGGTGTCGATGACGGCATATATCAACTATGTCAACGCCGAGGACGAAGCCGAGAAGCGCCAATACCTCAAAGAGCATATAGCCAGCCTGAAGAAGCACGTCGACGAGCTGGCTTCGAAAGACTACACGCAGTATCAGGCAGGCCCCCACATCGACTTTGTGATTATGTTTGTGCCGCAGGTGCAGGCGCTTTGGGCAGCCACAGGCAAGGAGCCTTCGCTGTGGCAGGAAGCCATGCAGAAGCGCGTGTTCATTGCCGACGAGCAGACGCTCTATGCGGCCCTGCGCATCATCCGCATTTCGTGGACGCACATAGACCAGGAGCGCAACCACCAGCGGCTGTTCGAGCTGGCGCAGGAAATGGTAAACCGTACGGGCGATTTCCTCAAGGAGTTCGATTCGATTGGGCGCAACCTGCAGCAGGCTCTCAGTGCCTACGAGGACGGCAAGAAAAAGCTCCTCCCCGGTGGGCACAGCATCGGAACGACTGCCCGCAAGATTCTGGGTCTCGGCGGCGTGAACAACAGCCGTGCATCGAAGAGTAAACGTGCGGTGGAGCCAATCATCCCGCTTGAATACATTGATGGCGAAGAGCTGCCCTTGGTTGAAGGCGGCGAATCGGAAGTGCAGCCGACTGCATCGGCTGAAAGGTCGGCCGACCAGACAGAGACACTAAGCAACGCTAACCGCAACACTGATGAGTAGTATAAATGTTGTAGAGATTTTCAGTACCTTCCTGGTGATGTTCGCCATCATTGACATCACGGGGTCGATCCCCATATTTGTTTCAATGCGCGACCAAGGCAAGGCCATCAGGCCTATGCAGGCCGCCGGAGTGGCGCTGTTGCTGTTTGTAGCCTTCTATTTTGCAGGCGATGCTCTGCTGCGGCTGTTCAGCATCGATGCCCCGTCGTTTGCCGTGGCAGGTGCCGTGGTGCTGTTCATTCTTTCGCTTGAGATGATTCTTGGGCGCGACATCATCAAGAACGAGACCTCCTCGTCGGGTGCCAGCGTGGTGCCCATAGCCTTTCCCCTGATAGCGGGTCCCGGCGCCATCACGGCGCTGATTTCGCTGCGTGCCGAGTATGCCACCGTCAATATCATGATCGGCCTGTTGCTGAACATTGTGCTCGACTATTTCGTGCTACGCTACCTCGACAAGATAGCCCATTGGCTCGGGGGCGACATCATCTATGTGCTGCGCAAGTTCTTCGGCGTCATCCTGCTGGCTATGGCGATGAAGCTTTTTGCAGGCAATATCACTGCAATATTCGATATCTAACATACCGTGGACTATGAAAAACAAAGGGATTGCAATTGCATCGACATTGGTGTTGGCTGCGGTGCTGGTGTGCTGGGTGGTTTTCGGCGAGACCTGGCTGCGGTCGGCTTACCTTTGGATTGGTGAGTTTGAGAACCGGCTGCGCGGCATAGACGGAATGAGCGCTGCCTCGCACAACGAGATACTTGTCCATGCTGCGCGGCATTTCAAGGTGCTGCGCATAGCGGTTCCCGCATTGGCTGCCGGGCTGGCTGTTTACCTGTGGCATAGGGCAAGGGTCAGGGTTGAACGCAAAGACCAAAAATGATGGACAGGAAGGCAGACAGCACAGTGCCGCAGGCTCCGGCCTATGAGGACCCTTCGCAGTGGTATGTAAAGCGCCGTGGAGCCAAGGCGGATCTCTTCTACATCCTGTCGACCGAGACGGAGGACCACCGGGATGCGGGCGGGGAGCTTTGCCCCTATGCCGACACCTATATGGACAGCCTCCGGGAACTGATGGAGGCGGAGATGAGGGATGTAGATATTTTGATGGGCGGGAGTTGGAACTACTATGCTCCATTTTATCGGCAGTGTTCGATTCAATCCTTCAGCCATGAGGGGCTGGCGGAAACACGGCTGCCTCTGCCCGTCGGCGACGTGCGGCGTGCCTTTGCCCGCTATATGGAATGCGAGAACCACGGGCGGCCTTTCATTCTGGCGGGCTACAGCCAGGGTGCAATGATAGCCCTCCAGCTGCTGCGCGAGATGGACGATGCCGCATTCGGCCGCATGGTGGCCGCCTATCTGATAGGCATCAGCCTCCCGCAGGAGCTGGTCGACGGTTGTCCGCGCATCCGTCCGGCCCGCGGTGCCGACGATGTGGGGGTAACGGTGTGCTACAACTCGGTGAGGGAGCCCTCAAGCGCGATATGGCCCCGCAGCGCCGTGGCCATCAACCCGGTGAACTGGCGCATCGATGCCGAGCCCGCAGTGTTTGCCACCGAACCCTCGCCGTTCATACCGCTGTCGAAGCAACGGAAAGACCCGCTCACAGTCAGGCTTGACCCGGGGTCGAACCTGCTTCTGGTCGACGGCTATTCGCGCACCGACTATGTGCTTCCCGTGATAGGGAAGGAGGGCAACTACCATGCCCTCGAAATCTGGCTCTATCGCGACCACCTGCGCGAAAACCTGCAGGCCAGGGTCGACGCCTTCCTGCGGCATAATCCAAAGCAATGCTAAACAAAACAAGACAGATATGATGAAACAGACACGATTGACGATGCTGGCCGTCCTGGCGGCCATCGTTTGCGGCGTGGTCGCAGCCACCGCCTGCTCGGACAAGGAGAACGGCGAAAGCAATGCTTCGCCGAGCCCGACGGGGGACAGCAGCCAGTTTGTAACACTGACCGACGCCATTCCCGACGCCATCCTCGAAATCCGCTACTACGGCACCTACAATTTCGTCGGCGCCCGCATCGACGGCTACCTCCAGCCCACAGCGCTGCTCACGCGCCGTGCAGCCGACAGCCTGCGCGCCGTCAGCGACGACCTGCTGGCACAAGGCTACCGCCTGAAAATATACGATGCCTACCGCCCGCAGTGTGCCGTGGACCACTTTGTGCGCTGGGCCGCCGACACCGCCGACACCGCCATGAAGCCCTACTTCTACCCCGACCTGCACAAGAGTGTGCTGTTTGAGCAGGAGTATATCATGGAGAAGAGCGGCCATACGCGCGGCTCGACGGTGGACCTCACCCTTTTCGACATGGCCACGGAGAAGGAACTCGACATGGGCGGCACCTTTGACTGGTTCG